>Ga0222423_1000510_pt1 | contig 26168 bp, 19 predicted proteins | sample 3A0metagenome_FD_182472 | JGI IMG/M metagenome (GOLD analysis project Ga0222423, IMG submission 182472) | Enriched microbial communities from leaf-cutter ant dump, University of Wisconsin, Madison, United States - 3A0 (version 2) | ecosystem: Environmental > Terrestrial > Nest > Insects nest >...
CGCGATGTACGCCGATCTCGACAACGATTTGTCCGACTTGTCGCGCCACGGCCTCGGCCGCCACCCGTTGCCCGACGATGCGCGTTGGTCCGCGGCGCTGTCGCGTTGGGGCTGGCGCCCCGGCCGCCGCGTCGTGGCGTATGACGCTGCCAACGGCGCGCTCGCCGCGGCGCGCGCGTGGTGGCTGCTGCGCCTGGTCGGCGCGACGGACGTGCAGGTACTCGACGGTGGCTGGGCGGCATGGCGCGCGGCGGGCCTGCGGGTCGAGAGCGGCGATGTTTCGCCCGCATCGAGCGCCGTCGCCGTGCGCATCGACGTGGATGCCGTGGTCGGCTACGACGAACTGCAGCGCCGCCTCGCCACGGGCGAAGTGTTGCTGCTCGACGCGCGCGCCGCGCCGCGTTTCCGCGGCGAGGTCGAGCCGATCGACCGTGTCGGCGGCCACGTGCCCGGCGCAGTCAACCGGCCCTTCGCCGACAATCTCGCCGCTGATGGCCGCTTCAAGCCGGCCGAGGTGTTGCGCGCGGAATTTTCGGCCTTGCTCGGCACGCGCGCGCCGACCGACGTCGTGCACATGTGCGGCTCGGGCGTCACCGCGTGCCACAACCTGCTCGCGATGGAACACGCCGGCCTGCACGGCTCGCGCGTGTTCGCGCCGTCGTGGAGCGGCTGGAGCAGCGACAGCGCGCGCCCGGTCGCGACGGGCGCTTGAGGCAGGCGTAGGCCGGACGCGCGAATGCGCGGCCGGCTCGCTGAAACGCTGGTCGATCCTTGATCGCCCGGGCTGCCGGTTCAGCCCTTCGCCTTCGACTTGAGCTGCGCGACGACGCCGTGCAGGCGCGCCTGCACTTCGGGCAGGAACCAGTCCGCGACGAAGGTCGCCACCGGTAGTTTCTCCGGATCGCACAGCGCGGCGGCGAGGTCGGCGCGGGCCAGGCGCCGCGTTTCGCGCGCGGCGTGCTCGGGCAATTGCAGCCAGGCACGCGCCCATTCGAGCGCCCGCGCGACGACGTCCGCGGTCTCCGCGAGTTCGTCGACGAAGCCGAGCGCCAGCGCGCGTTCGGAATCGACCATCGCGCCCGCGGTGAGCAGGCGTTCCGCGCGATAGGTGCCGACGAGCCGGCGCAGCGCGAACTGGATCGGTTCGGGCACGGGCAGGCCGACCTGCACTTCGTTGAGGCCGATGCGGAACGGCTTGGCCGGATCATTGCTGCGCGCCATCACGCGATAGTCGCCCATGATCGCGAGCACGGCGCCGCCGGCCGGGCTGTGGCCGGTGATCGCGGAGACGACCGGAATCGGCGCGCCCGCGATGGCGCCGCACAGACCGAAGAAATCGGCCATGAAGGCGTGCAGCGCCTCATGGTCGAGCTGCAGCAGCGCGGGCAGGTCGAGGCCGGCCGAGAACAGGCCCGGCGCGCCGGACAGCACCAGCGCACGGGCACCGTCCGCGGGCGCGGCTTGCACTGCCTCGCGCAGCGCGCGCACGAGCGCGGGATCGAGCGCGTTGACGGGCGGACGCGCGAGGCGCAGTTCATGGATTGCGTCGTGGCGGATCAGGTCGAGCATGTAAGGGTCCGTGGTGGGTTCGGGATTGGTGATTCGGGATTCGGGGTTCGGGATTGGCAATGGACTGGGTGAAGGTCGGAGCGCCTGCGATGGCGCTTTTGCCAATCCCGAATCCCCAATCCCGGCTCCCGGCTCCTCATTCATCCGCCGCCGACCACGAGTAACGCAGCAGGTAATCGAGCGTGGCCTTGCCCTTGGCGGGCACGTCGACGCTGAATTCGAGCGTGTCGGTGGTCTTGCGCGACGGTTTCTGGCTCGACGAGACGACGTCCCAGGCGCGCCAGCGGTTGGGGTGTTCGCGCAGCGTGATCGTGCGCGCGCTGTCGCCGCCGTTTTCGAAGGTGATGCGGAAACCTTCGTTCATGGTGCGGCCGGTGCGGTCGACGCTGAATGCGCTGCGTTCCCTGTCCACGCGCAGGCCGAAGGCGACGCCGAGGTTGAGCGTCACGTCGCGGCCTTTGGCGGTGTCGTCGCTGCGCACTTCGCCGAGCAGTTCGGTCTGGCCGTCCTTGTCGCGCGTGAGCACGCGCACGTTGCCGGCGGGCAGGTTTTCCGGCGCGGTGAAGATAAGCTGGCTGGTGACGGCGCTGCCGCCGGAATCGTCGGATGCGACGAAGTTGGGCTTGGCCGGGAACCAGCTGCCGCCGTATTCGGCGAGCCAGCGGCGGCGGCAGTCGAGGTCGCGGCTCGCGTACAGCGGCACCTGGGTGACGCTGGCGTCGGGCAGGTCGATGGCGCCGTCGACGAGGTAGCTGCGGTAGTCGCCGAGTTCGGATTGTTCGGGCGGCGCGGCGGGAGCCGCAGCGGCCGCAGCCTTCATCATTTCCCTGCCAAAGAAAGGCGTGGAGCGGCCACCGAGATTCGGCGAACCGGCGACGAGCTTGAGCGTCGCGCCCGCGTAATCGCGGCCGCTGCGGTTGGCGATGCTGGCGAGCGCATCCAGATGCAGCTTGCAGGCGTTGCCGGCATCGTCGAGCAGGGCGGCGTAGGCGGCGCGCCAGCCCAGGCCCGAGGTCGGATAGGTCAGCGTCGCCGGCTTCGTGCCTGCGCTGGCGACGTCGAGGCCGACCTGCAGCGTGCTGCCGGGCAGGCCGGTGGAATCGGGGAATTCGACGCGCGCGTAGTTGCGCAGGTAGGTGACGCGGCCGTTCGCGCCACGCACGCCGATGCTCTCGCCGTCGATGGCGACGAGTTCGCCGTCGGCGAGCGCGTTGCCGCTGTCGCCGCTGACGACGACGCGTTCGCCGCGGTGCGCGCCGAGCAGGCCGACGTCGCCCGGCGAGATCACACGCTGGCCGAGCACGCGTGCGGCGCCGCCGAGGTCGAGCGCGACGGCTTCGGTGTCGAGCATGGTCGGCAGGCCGTCGATGCTCAGGTTCTGGCGGCCGGCCTTGGGCAGCGCAACCTCGCGGCGTTCGTGGACGATCGCGTGGCCGTCGCCGATCGGCTGCGTGCCGGGGCTGAACAGCGCGTCGCCGTCGCTGCGGTAGATCGTGACGGAAGTGTCGGCGGCGCCGGCCGTGCCGGAGAGGAGCGCGGCGGCGAATGCCATCGGCAGGGACTTCATGGGGCCTTCCTTTTGCGTCCGGTCGAAGGGCTATCATAGCCAGACGACGGGAGGTTGCGATGAAGCTGCGGACACTGGGTTTGGCTGTGTTTTTCGCTGCAGGTGGCGCCGCGCACGCGCAGGGCCGCCTCGCCGTGCACGATGCGTGGATGCGTGCGATGCCGCCCGGCGCGACGATGGCCGCGGGCTATGCGACGCTGTCCAACGACGGCGATGCGCCGGTCACGATCATCACCGCGCAGAGCGACGATTTCCGCAGCGTGACGCTGCACGAGACGATCGTGTCGGGCGACGTGTCGAAGATGCGCGAGGTGCATCGCCTCGTCGTCGCGCCCGGTGCCACGGTCAAGCTCGAACCGGGCGGCCGCCACCTCATGCTGATGTCGCCGCGCCACGACATCGTCGCGGGCGGCAAGGTCGGCATCACCTTCCTGCTGCGTGACGGCAGTCGCGTCGATACCTATTTCGACGTGAACGCGCCGGACGCGCCTGCGGACGACTGATTCGCTTGACGAAGCCGCGTGGCTGTTGGTGTCTCGGCAGACGAAAAAGCATCCCCCTTCAGCCCTGCCGCGCCCTCAGGCTGCCGGAAGGCAGCCTTCGATCCCCCGCACGCGGAGGAAGCAACGGCTGGCGCTTTCAGTGTCATGAAAATGCCGGCTTTCCCTTCCCCTGCGAAGCGGGGGAAGGTGTCGCGGCAGCGACGGAAGGGGGCGCGGCGAAGCCGCGTGCGGTTGCGTTTTTGTGCAAGCGCGCTCCTCAGTCCTGCCGGGCCCTCAGGCTGCCGGAAGGCAGCCTTCGATCCCCCGCACGCGGGGGAAGCGACAGCCAATACTTCCTGAAAGGCGAATGGTGCCTTTACTGCACCGCCGCGCGCACCGCATCGGGCAGCGCGATCGAACGGCCGCTGGCCGGGTCGATCCAGACCATGACCGCTTCGCCGTCGGCGTAGACGCAGGCCGCGTCGTCCGCGTCGACGATGCGGTGCGCGATCGTCAGCGACGAGTTGCCGACGCGCGCGATGGACAGCTCCACGACGATGCGCGCGGGCCAGCCGAGCTGGCGGCGGAAGTTGAGGCTGGCCGCGGCGACGACCGGCATCTTCGCGTCGTCGCGCAGCTGCGTGCCGAGCTGGTTCAACCAGACGATGCGCGCTTCCTGCACGTAGACGAGGAAGGCGGCGTTGTTGACGTGGTCGAAGGCGTCGAGGTCGCCCCAGCGCACCGTGATCGGCACGCGCGCGACGACGGGCGCGGTGGTTTCGCTGTTCATGCGGCCTCCTTGCGGCTGCGCTTTTTCGGTGCGCCGGGCTTGGGCGCGGGCGCGCCGAGCGTGCGCGCGAGGAAGTGGCCCGTATGCGATTGCGCGACCTGCGCGACCTGTTCCGGCGTGCCGGTGGCGATGATGCGTCCGCCGCGGTTGCCGCCTTCGGGGCCGAGGTCGACGATCCAGTCCGCGGTCTTGATGACGTCGAGGTTGTGCTCGATGACGACCACCGTGTTGCCGTCGTCGGCGAGGCGTTGCAGCACGCGCAGGAGCTGCTCGATGTCGTGGAAATGCAGGCCCGTGGTCGGTTCGTCGAGGATGTACAGCGTGCGGCCGGTGTCGCGCTTGGACAGTTCGCGCGAGAGCTTCACGCGCTGCGCCTCGCCGCCGGACAGCGTCGTCGCGCTCTGGCCGAGCTTGATGTAGGACAGGCCCACCTCGACCAGCGTTTCGAGCTTGCGCGCGAGCACGGGCACGTTCTCGAACAGCTTGAACGCGTCCTCGACGGTCATGTCGAGCACGTCGGCGACGGTGTGGCCCTTGTAGGTGATCTCCAGCGTCTCGCGGTTGTAGCGCTTGCCGTGGCAGACGTCGCAGGGCACGTACACGTCCGGCAGAAAGTGCATCTCGACCTTGATCATGCCGTCGCCTTCGCAGGCTTCGCAGCGGCCGCCTTTCACGTTGAAGCTGAAACGGCCCGGGCCGTAGCCGCGCGAGCGCGCTTCCGGCACCTGCGCGAACAGTTCGCGCAGCGGCGTGAACAGGCCCGTGTAGGTTGCCGGGTTGCTGCGCGGCGTGCGGCCGATCGGCGACTGGTCGATGTCGACGACCTTGTCGAACAGGTCGAGGTTCTGGATTTCGCGGAACGGCGCGGGCTTTTCGTTGGCGCCGTTGAGTTCGGCCGCGGCGAGCTTGTGCAGCGTGTCGTTGATCAGCGTCGACTTGCCGGAACCCGATACGCCGGTGACGCAGGTGAACAGGCCGGCCGGGATTTCGAGATCGACGTCGTGCAGGTTGTTGCCGCTCGCGCCGAGCAGGCGCAGGATTTTTTCCGCGTCGGGCTGGCGGCGCTGTTTGGGGATTTCGATCGAGCGCGCGCCGGACAGGTATTGGCCGGTCAGCGAACGCTTCGACTTGAGGATCGCGTCGAAATCGCCTTCGGCGACGACTTCGCCGCCGTGCACGCCCGCACCGGGGCCGATGTCGACGACGTGGTCGGCGAGGCGGATCGCGTCCTCGTCGTGCTCGACGACGATGACCGTGTTGCCGAGGTCGCGCAGGCGCCGCAGCGTGCCGAGCAGGCGTTCGTTGTCGCGCTGGTGCAGGCCGATCGACGGCTCGTCGAGCACGTACATGACGCCGACCAGGCCCGCACCGATTTGGGATGCGAGACGGATGCGCTGCGCCTCGCCGCCCGACAGCGAATCGGCCTGGCGGTCGAGCGTGAGGTATTCGAGGCCGACGTCGACGAGAAAGTGCAGGCGCTCGCGGATTTCCTTGACGATCTTCGCCGCGATTTCGCCGCGCCAGCCGGCCAGCTTGAGCGCCTTGAAGATGCCCAGCGTCTGCTCGATCGGCAGCGCGGTCAGCGTCGGCAGGTTGGCGTCGCCGACGAACACGTTGCGCGCGCTGCGGTTGAGGCGCTGGCCGTTGCATGCGGGGCAGGCGCGCTCGCTGATGAACTTGGACAGTTCCTCGCGCACCGCGGGCGATTCGGTTTCCTTGTAGCGCCGTTCGAGGTTCGGCACGATGCCTTCGAACTTGTGCTTGCGCGTGACCGCGCCGCCAGCGCCGCCCGGTGTGTAGCGGAACGCGATGGTCTCGTTGCCGGAGCCGAACAGCACCGCGTCGCGCGTCGCCTTGGGCAATGTTTCCCACGGCGTGTCGACGTCGAAGTCGTAGTGTTTGGCCAGCGACTGGATCATCTGGAAGTAATACTGGTTGCGCCGGTCCCAGCCGCGCACCGCGCCGGCGGCGAGGCTGAGTTGCGGATGCACGACCACGCGCGCCGGGTCGAAGAACTGCGTCACGCCCAGGCCGTCGCAATCCGGGCAGGCGCCGACCGGCGAGTTGAACGAGAACAGGCGCGGTTCGAGTTCGGGCAGCGAGTAGTCGCAGACCGGGCAGGAAAAGCGCGAGGAAAACGTGGTTTCGGCCGCCTTCGCGTCGTCGAGATCGACGACGACGGCGATGCCTTCGCCGAGCCGCAACGCCGTCTCGAACGATTCGGCCAGGCGCTGCTTGATGTCCTCGCGCGGACGGAAGCGGTCGATGACGACCTCGATCGTGTGCTTGACGCGCAGCGCCAGCGGCGGCACCGCGTCGAGCTCGTGCACGACGCCGTCGACGCGCGCGCGCACGAAGCCCTGCGCGCGCAGCTGATCGAACACCTGCACATGCTCGCCCTTGCGCTCGCGCACGACCGGCGCGATCAGCATCCAGCGCTTTTCGGGATCGAGCGCGAGCGCGCCGTCGACCATCTGGCTGACCGTCTGCGCTTCGAGCGGGATGCCGTGGTCGGGGCAGCGCGGCGTGCCGACGCGGGCGTAGAGCAGGCGCAGGTAGTCGTAGATCTCGGTGATCGTGCCGACCGTCGAGCGCGGGTTGTGCGAGGTCGACTTCTGCTCGATCGAGATCGCCGGCGACAGGCCTTCGATGTGGTCGACGTCGGGCTTCTCCATCTGGCCGAGGAACTGCCGCGCATAGGACGACAGCGATTCGACGTAGCGGCGCTGGCCTTCGGCGTAGATCGTGTCGAAGGCCAGCGAGGACTTGCCCGAGCCGGACAGGCCGGTGATCACGATCAGCTTGTCGCGCGGCAGATCGAGGTCGATGTTCTTGAGGTTGTGCGTGCGCGCACCGCGGATGCGAATGGAGTCCATGAGACGGCTTCTCGACGTAACAGTGCACTGTAGCGCAGGCGATCGGAGACGCTGCGTTGGGTGTCGGGGCGGAGAACGGATGCGCGCCGTGTGGCGTGCAGGAAAATCAGGTTGGGGCGGCCTGCGCAGAATCCAGTTTTTCGGTGTCGACGTTGCAAGCGCGAGCCGCCGCCGCTAGGTTGGGCGTGCTCGACAAACTTTTCCCGGGGAGGGGACATGGTCATCAAGCGCATCAACGTACTCAAGCTGGCGATTTTCCAGGGCGCCCTCATGGCGGCCTTCGGCTTGCTCGCCGGGCTTTTCATCCTGATGTTCGGTTCGATGTTCGCCGGTGTGGGCGGCAACGCGGGCGCGGCCGGATTCATCGGCGGCATCGGCGCCCTGATCTTCCTGCCGATCCTTTACGGCATCGTGGGCTTCATCAGCGGCGCGATCGGTGCCTTCGTCTACAACCTCGTGGCGGGCGTGGTCGGCGGCATCGAGATCGAAGTCGAATAACCTTCGTCGCGCCGGGCGGGGCATGCGCCCCCGCCCGGCGATGCGCAAAAACAACGACTTGTGATGCGCGTGGCGCTCGGCTATAGTGCGCGGCTCGCTGATGGGCTCCGTCCGTCGGCGAAGGCTGAAACCAGAATAACTACAGAGGCATGGCCATGTACGCAGTCATCGTTACCGGCGGTCGCCAGTACCGCGTGGCGCAGGGCGAAACCCTGCGCGTTGAAAAGCTCGTCGCCGATGTCGGCGCCGAGGTGAAGATCGATCAGGTTCTCCTCGTCGGCAGCGGCGAAGGCGTGACCGTCGGCGCCCCGCTCGTCGCGGGCGCGCTCGTCACCGCCAAGGTCGTTTCGCATGGCCGTGGCGAGAAGATCCGCATCGTCAAGTTCCGTCGCCGCAAGCACCACCGCAAGGAGACGGGGCATCGCCAGCATTACACCGAAATCGAAATCGTCGGCATCACCGGCGCGGGCAAGTAAGGAGCTCAGCAGTCATGGCACACAAGAAGGCAGGCGGCTCTACCCGTAACGGCCGCGATTCCAACCCGAAGTACCTCGGCGTGAAGGTGTACGGCGGCCAGGCCGTCGAAGCCGGCAACATCATCGTCCGCCAGCGCGGCACGCGCTTCCATCCGGGCGCCGGCGTCGGCCTCGGTCGCGACCACACCCTGTTCGCCCTCGTCGGCGGCACGGTCGAGTTCAAGGCCAAGGGCCCGCTCGCGCGCAAGACGGTCAGCGTGATCCCGGCCTGATCCGGTGCATCCACGCTGTGCGAAGGCCCCGCTTCTGGCGGGGTTTTTCGTTTGTGAAGTCGGGAATGGGGAGTGGAGAATGGGGAATCGGAAAGGACGGGCTCCGGCCCGGTTGTTGCCATCCGGGTAGTCCATCCTGCGTTTCCGTTCCGGCTTGTGCAGGAATGCCAAGCCTGTAGCCTTTCCATTCCCCATTCCCCATTCCCCATTCCCCATTCCCCATTCCCCAATCCCGGCATCTCCATGAAATTCGTCGACGAAGCCCTCATCCACGTTTACGCCGGCAACGGCGGCAATGGCTGCGTCGGCTTCCGGCGCGAGAAATTCATTCCTTTTGGCGGCCCCGACGGGGGTGACGGCGGTGCGGGCGGCAGCGTCTGGCTGGTCGCCGACGAAGGCATCAACACGCTCGTGGACTTCCGCCACGAGCGCATCTTCCGCGCGCAGCGCGGCGAGAACGGCATGGGCCGGCAGATGGCCGGCAAGGCCGGCGCGGACACGGTCATCCGCGTGCCGGTCGGCACGGTCGTCATCAACACCGCGACCGACGAGCAGATCGGCGACCTGACCACCCACGGCCAGCGCCTGCTCGTCGCGCAGGGCGGGCAGGGCGGCCTCGGCAACATGCACTTCAAGAGCTCGGTCAACCGCTCGCCGCGCAAGTCGACGCCGGGCACGCCGGGCGACGAGCGCGAGCTCAAGCTCGAACTCAAGGTGCTCGCCGACGTCGGCTTGCTCGGTTTCCCGAACGCGGGCAAGTCGACGCTGATCCGCGCCGTGTCCGCGGCGACGCCGAAGGTCGCCGACTATCCGTTCACGACCCTGCAGCCGCACCTGGGCGTGGTGCGCATCGGCACCGACCAGAGCTTCGTCATCGCCGACATCCCCGGCCTCATCGAAGGCGCGGCGGACGGCGCGGGGTTGGGCATCCAGTTCCTCAAGCACGTCGCGCGCACGCGCGTGTTGCTGCACGTGGTCGACATCGCGCCGCTCGACGGCGTGACCGATCCGATCGAGGAAATCCGCGCGATCGAGAACGAGCTCAAGGGCTACGATCCGGCCCTGCTCAAGCGGCCGCGCTGGCTGGTCTTCAACAAGGCCGACCTGCTCGCGCCGGAAGAGCGCGAGAAGACCGCCAAGGCGATCATCAAGAAGCTCAAGTGGAAGCAGCCGTGGTATCTGGTTTCCGCGATCGCGCGTGAGGGCACCTGGCCGTTGTGCCTGGATATCCAGCGATTCTTCGACGAGCAGCGGCGCGATGCGGCCGACATGGAGACGGGTGCTTGAGCGATCCGCTCACGATGTCCGCCCGAGTGACTCCGGCTTTGAAGTCCTCCCCTTCAAGGGGGGGATTCAGGCGGGGATGGCGCCTGTTCGCCGTTCGCGGGAATTCAACCCCGTCCCGGCGCAACCCGCCCCTTGAAGGGGTGGGCTTGAATGCGCAGGCAACAAAAAAGCCGGCCAAGGCCGGCTTTTTCGAACGCTGCTGCGAGCCTGGTTCAGGCCAGCGCGGCGATGTGCGCGGTCAGGCGGCTCTTGTGGCGGGCGCACTTGTTCTTGTGGATCAGGCCGCGGGAAGCGTAGCGATCCATGACCGGCTCGGCGATCTTGTACGCGGCTTCGGCGCGGGCCTTGTCCTTTGCGTCGATCGCCTTGACGACGTTCTTGATGGCGGTGCGAACCATCGAACGCGCGCTGGCGTTGCGCTGGCGGTGCTGCTCGGACTGGCGCGCACGCTTCTTCGCGGACTTGATGTTGGCCAAGGGATGACTCCGGAGACTGGGTTGGAAAAAAGACTGCGAATTATGCCGGTCGGTTCGGTTTTCGTCAATGGCCGTGGTGTGGGCAGGGGAGGCGCGCCAGGCCGCGCTTCGTCCCGCCATTCCGCATTCCGCATTCTCCATTCCCGATCCTGCGCGCCATGAGCCGCCCGAACCTGCTCCGCTCGATGCTGAGTTTCAGCGGCGGCACCTTCATTTCGCGCATCCTCGGCCTCGTCCGCGAGCAGGCCATCGCCTACGCCTTCGGCGCCAGTGCGGCGACCGATGCGTTCTGGGTTGCCTTCCGCATTCCCAACTTTTTGCGCCGATTGTTCGCCGAAGGCTCGTTCTCGGTCGCCTTCGTGCCGGTGTTCACCGAGGTCAAGGAAACACGGCCGCACGCCGACCTCAAGGCGCTCGTCGCGCGTACCGCGGGCACGCTTGGCGGCGTGCTGTTCGTGGTCACGGCGCTGGGCATGCTCGGCGCGCACTGGGTTGCCGGCGGGTTCGCGCCGGGTGCGATCGACGAGCCGGAAAAATTCGCGCTCACCACCGACCTGCTGCGCGTGATGTTCCCGTTCCTGCTGTTCGTCTCGCTGACGGCGCTGGCCGGCGCGGTGCTCAACAGTTTCCACAAGTTCATGTTGCCCGCGCTCGCGCCGGTGCTGATGAACCTGTGCATGATCGCGGCCGCGCTGTGGTGGTCGAAGGCGTTCGACGTGCCGATCATGGCGCTGGGCTGGGCGATCTTCGTCGCGGGCATCCTGCAATTGCTCATGCTGCTGCCGGCGATCGCGCGCCTGGACCTGCTCGCGTTGCCGCGCTGGGGCTGGAGTCATCCGGACGTGCGGCGCATCCTCAAGCTCATGGTACCGACGCTGTTCGGCTCGTCGGTGGCGCAGGTCAACCTGCTGCTCGACACGTTGATCGCCTCGTTCCTCGTCACCGGATCGCAGACCTGGCTCACGCAGACCGACCGCCTGCTCGAATTCCCGCTCGGCATCTTCGGCGTCGCGCTCGGCACGGTGATCCTGCCGTCGCTGTCGCGCCATCACGTCGCCACCGACCGCGAAGGTTTTTCCAAGGCGCTCGACTGGGGCCTGCGCACCGCGCTGCTGATCTCGGTGCCGGCCATGCTCGCGCTGGTGCTGCTGGCCAAGCCGCTGCTGGCGACGCTGCTGCAGCACGGCCGCTTCACCCCGCACGATGTCGACATGGCCGCGCTGTCGCTGTCGGCGCTGTCGTTCGGACTGCCCGCGTTCGCGCTGGTCAAGGTCGTCGCACCCGCGTTCTACGCGCGCCAGGACACCAAGACGCCGGTGCGCGCGGGCATCGTCGCGATGATCGTGAACATGGCGCTCAACCTCGTTTTCGTCGCCGCGCTGTTCGCGCTCTGGCACAAGCCCGAAGATCTGGCTGATGGCTGGCTTGCCGGCATTGCGCGGGTGCCGGGCCTGCACATGGCGCTCGCACTGGCCAGCGCACTGGCCAGTTACCTCAACCTCGCGCAGCTGTGGATCGCGCTGCGCCGCGACGGCCTGCACGCGGCCGAGCCGGGGTGGGCGCGGCATCTGCTGCGCCTGGGCACGGCCTGCGCGGCGATGGTCGCGGTGATCCTCGTCGCGCTGTGGCAGTGGCCGGACTGGACGGCGTGGCCGCCACTGACGCGCGTGCTGCGGCTCGGCGTGGTCATCGGCGCAGCGGGCGGAGCCTTCGTCGCGGCGTTGTTCGCTGCGGGCTTTCGCCTGCGCGATCTGCGCGGATAGTTGGCGCGGTGGATCGAGCCTTCTGCGCGTGGGTGGCGGATCCGGCTGCGCCTTGATCCGCCGGACCGGGGTGTTCGCATCCTGCGTGCGGTGCCGTCGCCGAGATGGCCAATCCGGGGCATGGCCGCCGCATGCTGCGGTGCGGCGGCTATACTTCGGTGATGAACCGGCTTTTCCGTGATGCCGCCGGGCCGAATCTGGCGCCGGGCGGCAGTGTCGTGTGCGTGGGAGCGTTCGATGGCGTGCATCTGGGCCATCGCGCGTTGCTTGCGCGCGTGCACGAGCGCGCCGCGGAACTCGCGCTGACGCCGCTGGCGATCACGTTCGAGCCGATCCCGCGCGAGTTCTTCGCGCGCGGCGTTGCGGTGCCGCGCCTGGCCGGCGCGCGCGAGAAGCTCGCGCTGCTGCTCGATGCCGGCGCGCAGACGCTGCTGTCGCTGCGTTTCGACGCGAAACTCGCCGCGATGCCGGCCGAGTCCTTCATCGACGACATCCTCGTCGCGCGCGCCAACGTGCGCGAGCTCTGGGTCGGCGCCGATTTCCGCTTCGGCCACGCGCGTCGCGGCGACGTGGCGCTGCTGCGCGAAGCCGGCGCGCGTCTGGGTTTCAGCGTCGAGGTCATGCCCGACGTGCGTGCCGGCAGCGAGCGCGTCAGCAGCAGCGCGATCCGCGCGCACCTGGCCGCCGGTGAGTTCGATGCGGCAGCGGCGGGACTGGGCCGGCGTTTTTCGATCGGCGGCCACGTCGTGCGCGGCCAGCAGCTCGGTCGCCAGCTCGGCTGGCCGACCGCGAACATCCGCCTCGGCCGGCGCACGTCGCCGGTCGCCGGCATTTTCGCGGTGCGCGTGCACGGCATCGCGGTGCAGGCCATGCCGTCCGTCGCCAGCCTCGGCGTGCGCCCGACCGTCGGCGGTGGCGGCGAGCCGCTGCTCGAAGCGCACCTGTTCGATTTCGACGGCGACCTGTACGGCCGCCGCATCGAGGTCGAGTTCGTCGCCAAGCTGCGCGACGAGCAGAAATTCGACGATCTCGACGCGATGGTGCAGCAGATCGACCGCGACGCGCAGGAGGCGCGTGCGATCCTTGGTGTCGGGAAACTCGTCGGCGCCGAACATGCCGGTTAGTCGCCCGCAGCTTGTTCCTGCGCAAGCCGGGAACTCCGTTCGCTTGCTGCGTGGCTCGCAAGAGGAGAGTGGATTCCGGCCTGCGTCGGGTTGGCGAGTTCCGTAAACTTTCCCGATTCCCGATTCCCGATTCCCGATTCCCCATTTCCGATTCCCGGCCTTCAAATGTCCAAAGACTACAAAGACACGATCAACCTGCCGAAGACCGAGTTCGCGATGAAGGCCGACCTCGCCAAGCGCGAGCCGGCGATGCTCGCCGCATGGGAAAAGTCGCAGCGCTACGCCGAAATCCAGCGCCGCACGGCCGAACGCGCGCACGCCTTCATCCTGCACGACGGCCCGCCGTACGCGAACGGCGCGATCCACCTCGGCCACGCGGTCAACAAGATCCTCAAGGACGTGGTCGTGAAGTCGTCGCTGCTGGCCGGCTTCCGCTCGCCCTACGTGCCGGGCTGGGATTGTCACGGGCTGCCGATCGAGGTCGCGGTCGAGAAGAAGATCGGCAAGGTCGGGCAGAAGGTCGACGCGGCCACGTTCCGCGCCAAGTGCCGCGAATACGCCGCGCAGCAGATCGACCTGCAGCGCACCGACTTCAAGCGCCTGGGCGTGCTCGGCGACTGGGAAAACCCCTATCGCACGATGGACTTCAAGTACGAGGCGGACATGATCCGCGCGCTGGCGAAGATCCACGGCAACGGCCACGTCGTGCGCGGTTTCAAGCCGGTGCACTGGTGCTTCGATTGCGGCTCGGCGCTGGCCGAGGCCGAGATCGAATACCAGGACAAGGTGTCGCTGGCCATCGACGTCGCCTACGACGCGTTCGACGCGAAGGCGCTGGCGGCGAAATTCGGCGTGACGGTGGCTGATTCCGACATCGTCGCGGTGCCGATCTGGACGACCACGCCGTGGACGCTGCCGGCCAGCGTCGCCGTGTCGCTCGGTCCCGATCTCGACTACGTGCTGGCCGAAGGCCCGGCACGCGATGGTCGCCGCGTGCTGCTCGTGCTCGCCGCGGCGCTGGCCGAGTCCGCGCTGGCGCGTTACGGCGTCGACAGCGTCAACGTGATCGGCCATGCGAAGGGCGGGGCGCTGGAACATGTCGTGCTGCGCCATCCGTTCTACGAGCGCGAAATCCCCGTCATCCTCGGCGACCACGTCTCCGCCGAAGACGGCACCGGCGCCGTGCATACCGCCCCGGGCCATGGCGCGGAAGACTTCACCGTCGGCCAGCAGTACGGCCTCGTCGAAAAATATCCGGCCAATGTGCTCAATCCGGTCGGCGGCAACGGCGTCTACGTGCCGGGCACGCCGATCGTCGAAGGCCAGTTCGTGTGGAAGGCCAACGAGGCGATCGTCGCGTTGCTGCGCGAGCGCGGCGTGCTGCTCGCCGACGCGAAACTCACGCACAGCTATCCGCATTGCTGGCGCCACAAGACGCCGGTGGTGTTCCGCACCACGCCGCAGTGGTTCATCAGCATGGACAAGGAAGGCCTGCGTGATGCGGCGCTCGAATCCGTGCGCGACGACGTCAACTGGTTCCCGGGATGGGGCGAGGAACGCATCGCCGGCATGGTTTCCGGGCGCCCGGACTGGTGCATCTCGCGCCAGCGCACCTGGGGCGTGCCGATCGCGCTGTTCGTCGACAAGGTCGAGCACCAGCCGCATCCGCGCAGCGTCGAATTGATGGAAGAAGTCGCGCGCCGCGTCGAAAAGGAGGGCGTCGACGTGTGGTACTCGCTCGACGCGCGCGACCTGCTCGGCGACGACGCCGACCGCTACGAAAAGGTCACCGACATCCTCGACGTCTGGTTCGACTCCGGCGTCTCGCACTGGTGCGTGCTCGACCAGCGCCCGCATCTCGCGCGCAAGGCGGGCGACAAGGTGATGTACCTGGAGGGCTCGGACCAGCACCGCGGCTGGTTCCAGTCCTCGCTGCTCACCTCCACCGCGATGCACGGCCGCGCGCCCTACGACGAAGTGCTCACGCACGGTTTCACCGTCGATGCGCAGGGCCGCAAGATGTCCAAGTCGCTCGGCAACGGCATCGAGCCGCAGGACGTGATGAAGGTCTACGGCGCCGACATCCTGCGCCTGTGGATCGCCTCGGCCGACTACCGCAACGAGATGGCGCTGTCGGACGAGATCCTCAAGCGCGTCGCCGATGCGTACCGCCGCATCCGCAACACCGCGCGCTTTTTGCTCGGCAACCTCGACGGTTTCGATCCCGTCGCGCACCTGCTGCCGGTCGAAGATTGCCTGCTGCTCGACCAGTGGGCCGTGCAGCAGGCGCACGACGTGCAGGTCGCCGTCGCCGCCGCGTATGCGCGCCATGATTTTCCCGAGGTCGTCGCGCGCGTGCAGAACTTCTGCACCAACGAGATGGGCGCGCTCTACCTCGACATCACCAAGGACCGCCTCTACACGATGCCGACCGGCAGCCACGGCCGGCGCAGCGCGCAGAGCGCGATGCTGCGCATCGTCGAGGCGCTGGTGCGCTGGATCGCACCGATCCTGTCGTTCACGGCCGAGGAAATCTGGCCGCTGATCCCCGGCGCGCGCAGCGAATCGGTGCTGTTCGAGCAGTGGTACGACGGCCTTGCCGCGACGCAGGGTTCGCCCGAGCGCCGCGCGTGGTGGAACGACCTGCTCGCGATCCGCGCGGTCGCCGCGCGCCTGCTCGAAGGCATGCGCGCGAGCGGCGGCATCGGTGCCTCGCTGCAGGCCGAGGTCACCTTGTACGCCGACGCGGCGACGCGCGCGCGCTACGCCGACGTCGCCGACGAGCTGCGCTTCTTCTTCATCACCTCGAAGCTGGACTGGGCCGACGCGGCCGAGCGGCCTGCCGACGCGGAAGTCGCCACGCTGGCCGGTGGCGAAGTCGCAGTGTCCGCGCGCGCGAGCGAGGCGGCCAAGTGCATCCGCTGCTGGCACTACCGCAATGACGTCGGCGCCAATCCCGAGCACCCGGACATCTGCGGCCGCTGCGTCGAGAACGTCGACGGCGGCGGCGAGGTGCGGCAGTGGTTCTGACGCGCCATCGAAGCGGCGCACTGACGTGGCTGATCCTGTCGGCCATCGTCATTGTCCTCGACCAGGGCAGCAAGCACCTCGCGCTCGCGCACCTGCAGCCGTTCGAGCCGCGCGAGGTCGTCCCGGGCCTGCTCAACTGGACGCTCGCCTTCAATCCCGGCGCGGCGTTCAGTTTCCTTGCCGGCGCGGACGGCTGGCAGCGCTGGCTGTTCACCGTGCTGGCCATCGGCGTGAGCGCCGGGCTGGCGGTGTGGCTGTCGAAGCTGCCGCGCGGTGACTGGCGCAACGCCGCGCCGCTGGCGCTGATCATCGGCGGCGCGCTCGGCAACCTCGTCGATCGCCTGCGTTTCGGCCACGTCACGGACTTCATCGACGTCTACTGGGGCAGTGCGCACTGGCCCGCGTTCAACGTGGCCGATTCGGCCATCTGCGTCGGCGCCGTCGCGCTCGCGTTGTTGAGCTTTGGCGGTGGGAAAGACTCCGCCAAGCGGGGATAATCCCGTCCATGGACGTCATCCTTGCCAATCCGCGCGGCTTCTGCGCCGGTGTCGACCGCGCCATCGAGATCGTCGAGCGCGCGCTGGAAACCTTCGGTGCGCCGATCTACGTGCGCCACGAGGTCGTGCACAACCGTTTCGTCGTCGACAACCTGCGCGCCAAGGGCGCCGTGTTCGTCGACGAGTTGCACGAAGTGCCCGACGGCGCGACCGTGATCTTCAGCGCGCATGGCGTCTCGCAGGCGGTGCGCGGCGAGGCCGGCGAACGCGGCCTGCGCGTGTTCGACGCGACCTGTCCGCTGGTCACCAAGGTGCACATGGAAGTCGCACGCCACGGCAAGGCCGGGCGCGACGTCGTGCTGATCGGCCACGCCGGCCACCCGGAAGTCGAAGGCACGATGGGGCAGTGGGACCCGGCCAACGCCGGTGCGATCCACCTCGTCGAGACGCCCGAATGCGTCGGCAAGATCGTGCCGCGCAATCCCGAACACATCGCCTTCGCCACGCAGACCACGCTGTCGATCGACGACACGCGCGCCGTCATCGAGGCGCTGCAGCGGCGCTTCCCGGCGATCCAGGGGCCGCGCCACGACGACATCTGCTACGCCACGCAGAACCGCCAGGACGCCGTGCGCAAGCTCGGCCAGCAATGCGACCTCGTCCTCGTCGTCGGCTCGCCGAACAGTTCCAACTCCAACCGCCTGCGTGAGCTCGCCGAAAAGCAGGGCGTGCCGGCCTACCTCATCGACGGCGCCGGCGACATCGACCCGCGCTGGCTCGAAGGTCGTGGCCGCGTCGGCGTCACCGCCGGCGCCTCCGCGCCGGAAGGTCTGGTCCGCGACGTCATCGCGGCTCTGCGCACGGCCGGCGCCCATGGCGTCCGCGAGCTCGACGGCGAGCCGGAAAACGTCACCTTCGCCCTGCCGAAAGAGCTGCGGCTGCGGGTCGTGGCCTGAACTGTGCTCCGCCCGTCGGGGGATTCATACCTTATGGATAGCGGTGCATTGCACGCGCGCCTGCGTTCTTCATAGCCTACATATGGGTAAAGGGGAGCTCTGATGCATCACATGGCGCCAATTTTCGTTTCCGCTCGACGTGCTGCACGTGGCTTCACTTTGATCGAGTTGCTGGTCACAGTGGCTATTGTGGCGATCTTGGCCGCAATCGCATTTCCAAGCTTTTCCAATAGCTTGCGCAGCAATCGCGTCACCACTTTTTCGAGCGAACTTTCGACGGGGTTGAATCTAGCCAGACTCGAGGCAATCAGTCGCGCTCGATCGGTCACAGTTTGCGCTGCAGATACCGGCAGCGGTACGCCAGCCTCCTGTGGTGGAGCGGATGAGTGGAACAAAGGCTGGGTAGCTTTCGTTGATACGACGGCGGGTAATGCTCCACCCTCTGGAATCACGGCTGCGTCAGTCATTCGCGTGGGAAGCGGCAATACGAAACTTGCAGTAGCCGGTGATCCGGCGACGGCCAAATTCGTGCGCTTCATGGCGAGTGGTCAGAGCGTCACAGGCGAAGTCACACTGACCATTACTCCGGCAGACGCGTGCACGGGGGAGCAGCGTCGCGTCGTGGACGTCGGGACGATGGGCAGAGTGAGTTCGTCAAGGGAGGCCTGCGAATGAATGAAGCAAACCGTATGAACGCGCGCAAGAGCCGTGGCGTATCGCTGCTCGAAGTCATGATTGCCGTACTCATTTTCAGTTTTGGTCTATTGGGATTGGCTGCCTTGCAGACGTATTCAATCAAGGTCAACCAAGGGGCCAACTTCCGGTCCCAGGCTACGGCTTTGGCGAGCACCATGCTGGACAATATTCGCGCAAATTTCGGCAATACGTCGGCTTACTACAGTGATGAATATGCCGAAGCAGACTGTGCGACGGCGCCGGACAGCTCTTCGCAGGCCGCGTTCGATCTATCTGCTTGGCGGCAGCAAGTCGCATGTGAGTTACCGCGAGGTGAGGCCGCGGTTGCTCGTTTCGATGATCATACTGTCGCAGTGTGTATCCGCTGGGATGAATCCAGGTTGTTGACGGGCGATATCTCGGGAGCCAGTTGCCTGAGCGATGCTCAAAAATATTATGGTTCCGATCTGTCAAGCACCGGTGCCGGTGTGGATGGTAGTTCGGACGTATTTGTCGTAACAGCGCGCTTGTGAGTTCGATTATGCGGAAATTCCACATCTCCTCCCACCCGCGATCGCGTTCGGCGGGTCTTTCGCTGATCGAGCTTATGATCGCAATGACGATCGGTTTGCTACTCGTTATCGGCATGATTCAGATATTTGGTGCCTCGCGTGCAACGTATCAGATGCAGGACGGTGTGGCCCGCATACAAGAGAACGGAAGATTCGTCACGCAATTTCTGCAAAAGCGCTTTCGAATGGGTGGATTCATGGGGTGCGGTTCCGATCTGGAAAGAAATCGGCAACTGACTTTCGTAAATCACTTGGACACGTATGCGGGCAATACCGTTGATGATGCACATCGGTTTCAGCGCCCAGTCGAAGGGTTTGCCTCCAGCAATGTGCCGGCGACGTTGCTTGCATCCGGAGTGGCGCTACTTTCTGGCACGGATGTATTGGTGTTGCGTACTGCAAGTGTTGACTCTGTTCCGGTTCTGTCGGTAGCTCAAGATTCCAACCACTTAATACTGACGGCCTCGTTAGGAACGGATGCAACGGAAATTTTTTCTGATTCGATTGGCAATGCTATTCCTTATTTCTTGGAAAATTGCCGATCGTCGGATGTTTTTGTGGGCACGATAACCGGTACAAATCTTAAGGTTTCGGGGAATTTGACGCCTAACGTCTACCTTGATCCAAACGTGACGACATGCGGAGCTGGCGGCTGTCCTTGGGACTTCCGCATCTCCAACGCCTTCCTGAATGCACCGAGCGGAGGTATAACGCCCTCAGGAGCGGGGTTCTCGGCCAGCTCGAAGCAGTTGAACGCCGAACTCCATCGCGCTGAATTTTCGATGATTTATGTCGCTCGCAATGCGAGCAGCCAGCCATCTTTATATGTGCGTCAACTCAGGCGCGACGCAAACCAGTTAGCAGACGCTGAGGAAATTGCGGAAGGCGTTGAGGCTTTCAAGCTGCTTTTCGGTGTAGACATTAATGGTGACGGACAAGTGGACGAGTATCGAACTGCAGCCAATGTCGCGGCGGGTGCAGCAGGTGCGATGCTCGACGCAAATTGGGGACAGGTATTGAGTGTCCGTGTTGGCATGCTGCTGCGCAGCCCTGAGGTTGCTGGCTCAGCGAAGCCGGCAGGGGGATATACGGTTTTAGGTTCGGCGATCACGACGACGCCTGACGATGGCCATCTGCGGCAGGTCTATGAAACAACGATCGCGGTACGCAATCGCGTATTTACTTCATGAGTGCTGCCATGAAAAGAAGTAGTTGCTCGCTGAGCCGTCAGCAAGGTGCGGCGCTGTTTGTCGCAATGATCATGCTAATTCTCCTGACGTTGCTAGCGCTTGCCGCTTCGCAGGTGTCTTTACTTCAGGAGCGTATGTCTGGCAGTTTCCGGGCACAGAATTTGGCATTCCAGCGCTCGGAGGGCGTTGTTGCAGAGAATCGCGATATTGCGCGCAACCCGCTTACGTCCTTCGATATGATTTCCGATGTCCCTGTTGGGCTATCTGGCGGCGATAAATCTCCTTGGAGTGGTTGGCTGGACACTTTTTCAGGGCGCGTCCAAACCAATACGCGTGCTTGTGGAGGGGCATGTCCTGAGCGCAAGGGGTCTGCAGTGGGAGAGGACCCCGCACGCAAGCCGCGTTATTACGTAATTTCAGCTCAGCAGAAAGATTCCGATGCAACGGATGATGCTGTTGCGGCTTGGGCTTCGGTACAAACTATCTATGTGTATTGATTTTCTCGTTTCCGGCATGCTCATTGGGATGTTGCCATGAAATTTTCTTTCCTTCGTTTGATGCCACTTATTTCTCTTTTGTCATTTGTTGCTGGAGTGGATAATGCTGGCGCAAGCATTCAGATATCGCAGCAGCCACTGTTCACCATCGCGGGTCAGCCCCCGCTTATGATGATGGTGATGTCCCGTGATGAGCAGGTTTTCAACAAGGCGTATCCCGATTATACGGATCTCGATGGCGACGGGGTCATCGATACCTCATATCAGAACAAGTTCGATTATTCTGGTTACTTTGATTCCAATATTTGCTATCAGTATTCTAACGGACAGTTCTCGGCTTCAGCCAAAGCTAGCGGTGCTAATGATCACCAATGCAGCGGTAGCTGGAGCGGGAATTTTCTCAACTGGGTGACAATGAGCCGATTGGATGTGCTCCGGTTTGTTTTCTACGGAGGCATGCGCTCTACGGACAGCGCAACGAAGACTGTGCTGGAGCGTGCTCAGATTCCGAACGATCTGCATGCTTGGGCTAAGGTGTACGCTGGCTCAGATATCGGGTTGTACACGCCGCTGTCCAGCACTACCACATTTTGTAATGCGACGTTTTCTTCTGGAGGAGCGCCTATTATGCGCGCCGCCAGTGGGGCCTATTCTGAGTGGGCCGCGACCGCTTTGAGTCAGTGTAATTGGCGTGAGGATGTTTATGCATCGGGTAACGGGGGGTGCAACAACGCCGATGCAGATAGCAGTTGTTACGACGACGCGTCCAAAAAGCAAGCGGTGAATGCAGGAAGCTCCAGTGGCGATTTCACAGTTCGTGTTCAAGTTTGTGGTAATACGAATGCGCTTGAAAGCTTTTGCGCAACCTATGGGCCTACTGCGTCACCCATCTATAAGCCGACGGGGCTGTTGCAAAAATATGGTCAGGACGGCTCCATGAGATTCGGCTTGCTTACCGGGAGCTTCTCCAGGCCTCGCAGCGGAGGCGTCCTTCGAAAGAACGTTGGATTGTTCGCTGGAAACGCTGGAACGCAGGACGTAAACGGGTGCGCCCAGGGCGACGAGGTAAGCCTGAAGAACGGAATATTTTGCAGCAAATCGAGTGCGGACGAAGGCATCATTAAATCGATGAACGCGCTCAAATTGACGAAGTGGAGTGGGTCGAATTGGTCTGATTGTCAAACATACGGGATTTTGAATAGAAGTCCGACAAGCGCGTCGGGCGTTTCTGCAAATGGGACGCTTAATGATCCCGGAAGTGGTAGCTATAACTGTAATGCATGGGGCAATCCATTGTCTGAAATGTATGCGGAGGCCTTGCGTTATATTGCTGGTGGCTATGGTGCAGCCGAAAAAGGAACGGCCGCTTTCATTGGGGGGGGGGACAAAACAGATGTCGACCTCGGACTGCCTAATCCTATATGGAAGGATCCTTATCGATCCACGAGTAAAGGTGGTAGCCCTTATTGTGCCAACTGCAGCATCTTGGCTCTGTCAACAGGTTTGAACTCCTTCGATAGTGATGAGATTCCTAACGTTAATGGCTTGCGCAATGTCGCGGTTTCGACCGACAACGTCGGGGCGATGGAAGGAATTCAAGGTAATCATCTTGTAGGGCGTATTTCTACGGGCACACCGGGAAACTTGGCTGTCGGGCAGTCTGTGGATACGTATGCTGATTTGTGCACGGCAAAAGGCGTGACGGATTTCAGCAAAGTGCGAGGGCTTTGCCCGGATATACCCGCAATGGAGGGTAGTTATCTAATTGATGGTCTAGCCTATGATGCATGGACGACTGACTTGCGCCCGGATCTCACATCTGATCCAGACAATCCGAAGCCGGCCGCTTACAAGAATGTAGTCAAAACATTCGGTATTTCTCTCGCCGAAAGTCTGCCAAAGTTCCAGATACCGGTCGGAGGCGGGAAAATTACCTTGGCGCCCTTGTGTCAAGCAAATAATACAGGTTCCGCGGATGCGCGTGGCGGCGGTAATGATAAGGGGTGGCGCAGCTGTTTCCTCGGGTCTGTGAGTGTTGGGCAAAAAGTTTCTCTTGTTGACTCACATTATGTATATGGCCGATCCCTGGAGCCAAATAACAGCGCTGGCAGCTTTTCTCTCGTTTGGGAGGATTCGTTGTGGGGTAACGACCATGATAACGATGTTGTTTCCGTTCTGACGTATTGCGTTGGCAGTGCGTGTAGCAAGTCGTCCGGGCTGCCCACCACAACGGCTCAGTCGTATGCGGGGTACGATATCTGTTGGCGAACAAAAGGCAGTGGGAACGACGGCTCCCCTGTTTGCGGGAGCAATGGTAAGCCAGCTGTTGGAAGCGACGAAGTTTTAATTCGTATCGAAAATGTTTCCGCATTCGCCGGAAATGCGATGCTGACTGGGTATGCCGTGACGGGCTCGGATAACGACGGGCCGCAACGGTTGGCCTTGCGGCCGGGTAATGAGAATGGCTCGTTGATCACGAAGAGTAAGGAGCCTCCGAGTTCTTGGTACGCACCAATGGTCAAGAAGTTCAAAATTGGCGCGGCTACGGTCGGGCAATTGGAGAATCCGCTTTTCTATGCGGCTAAATACGGTAGTTTTAAAGACGGCAATGGAAATGGTAAGCCGGATGCTGGGGAGTGGGATACTGAGCATTCTGGACAGCCCGACAATTATTTTGCCGTAACGAATCCGGCACGGCTAAAAGCAGAACTTGAGAAGATTTTCTCTCAGGTCATAGCGGACGCTCGTCCAACAGCAAGTGTGGCCACAAGTACGCCGCGCTTTGTTTCGGGCAATACTCTGGCCTACGAGGCATCGTATGACGCTAAGGATTGGAGCGGAGATCTGAAGGCGTACAATATTCGGGCGAATGGTGTATATAACGATGCGCCGCCGGTGTGGCAGGCGAGTCATAAACTGCCCGCCGCAGATGCGCGTGCGATTTTTACCTCTAAAACTGCTTCGCCAACTGCCACGGCATTTGGTGGGCTCGGCATTAGCTTCGATAAGACGACGTTGGCGGGCGAGGCCTTGATTCAGGCGCAATTGATGACGGGGCTTGATACAACTATCTACAATTCGGGCGATGTGATCGACTATTTGCGTGGCAATCAAAGTAAGGAAGCGGATCAGACGCCGCCCGGTCCATATAGGATGCGCTCTACGCCGATTGGGGATATTTTGAATTCGAGTCCTGCGGTTGTTGGTGTGACCAGTTTTGGATACGGTCAAATACTCGCTGCAGCGGCACCTACTCAAGCGGCATCCTACGCGGATTTTGTTTCGGCGAAGAAGGGATATTTTGGAAATAATTCCGAGAGCCCTGTGATTTTTGTTGGTGCAAACGACGGAATGTTGCATGCATTCGATGGTTCTACCTCTGGTGGAAAAGAGCTTTTTGGCTATATTCCGAATGGCGTGCTGAGTTCTGTAGGGGCGTTGGCAACGCCAGGTTATGCACACAAGTATTATGTGGATGGAACCCCGACTGTATCAGATGCGTATATAGGCGGATGGAAGTCTGTGTTGGTTTCTTCCGTCGGTGCGGGGGGGAGGTCCGTATTTGCCTTGGATATTACTAATCCACGGTCTTTCACTAAAGATAATGTTCTTTGGGAATTCAATAGTGATTCACCGGGAGCGGACGCATCCAAGATGGGGCAGTCGATCGGACGCCCTTGGGTGGGCTATGCTGATGATGGCAATTGGGTTGCTGCTTTTGGTAATGGATATAACAGCGGCGATGGGAAAGCCTATTTGTTTGTTCGAAAATTGGGTGACGGCTCCAAAGTGGCGACGGTGGCGGTAGGTTCGGCATGCGGCGAGCCTGCTGAGGCCGGGTGTGACGCCGCCAGCAATGGCTTATCTTCTGCTGTACTGGTGGATAATGACGGGAACGGTGCAGGCGATACGATCTATGCCGGTGACTATTTGGGGAATTTATGGCGATTCGAGCTGGATACCACAAGCAGTGCTTGGGTGTTGGGTAACGGTGGCAGGCCGCTCTTTATTGCTAAGGACTCCGGTGGCAAGCGTCAGTCGATCACGTCGGGCGTTTATACCGCGTCTAACCCGCTGGGGGGGACGATTGTTGTCTTTGGAACGGGCCGCTATTTGAATACGAGCGATGCTGACCCAAGTCAGATTGGTGTTGCGGGAAGGGCGTCCGTGGACTCTGTGTATGGTGTTTGGGATAGTCGTACCTGCGCCGATGTGCAGTCGACGATGAATCCTGATGGGAGTTTGGCCAATGTTAGATGCAGGACATGGTCTTCGACGTCGCAAACAATCGTTCGGGCCGATTTGATGTCGCAGGAAATTAAAAGCTATACGCCACTGAATACGGCTAACGGAACTGGTGGAGAGCTTACGGCCACCAAAAATGGCGTCGACTACGGTTCGGGCGTAGGCCAAAGCATGGGGTGGTATCTTGATCTCAGCTTCAAAGTGGGAGCGGGCGCGAATGCGGCAGATCCCCTTTCAGGTACTCGTGTTGTCGCGCGGCCAGATGGTATTCTTACCGACGTGATTATCAACGCCATGCGCCCTGAGGGGACCACATGCGAGCCTGGTGTTCTAAATACGACGCTGGTTCTCGATGCATTGACGGGAGCTGCGGATTACGTTCCAGTCGATGGGGTTGGCGCTTCGCAGAAAAATTTGGTTGGTATCGATACCTACCGGGGGCCGCCTCAAGGGGAGCCATCGATTCTTTTGAATCAGCAGGGAGCAAACATTTTCAATGGTGTATTACCTCCGATGCCATCTGATCCGACCGGGCCGGGTGCGGGGGTCACAGTCGGCCAGTGTAGCTGGGTATCTCCGAATCCATCAGGCCGGCCTCCGGGAAAGCCCATGCCGTGCGGGCGAATTTCTTGGAAGCAGTTGCAGTAGCTTGCAACGTTTGTTGATGCCGGTCATTAGATGTATGGCCGGCTTCGCTTTCCGACTTCGGTGTAGGGGGTGTTGTGAGCAAGCTCAAAGGATTTACGTTGATTGAACTGATGATCGTGGTGGCGGTAGTTGCGATTTTGGCTGCTATCGCTTTGCCGGCGTATCAGGAGCAGGTGCGTAAAAGCCGTCGTGCGCAGGCGAGGTCGGATTTGGCCGAAATTGTGCAAGGGCTTGAGCGATCGTTTACGGTCAACCGTAGTTATGATTCATCGGTTTACTCATTGCCATTCAACCACTCTCCCCGTGAGGCTGCAGGCAGTGGTTTTTATACACTGAGCTTCTCGACTCAGACGGCTACTACCTACAAGGTACAAGCTGCGCCCGTTGCAGGAACTGGGCAAGCTAATGATCGCTGCGGCACGCTGTCGATCGACAATTTTGGCAATAAGTCGCATAGCGTCGGTTCGGATGGTGACTGCGCTTGGTGATACTGTAGGGGACCTCTAAAAACCACCCCACGATCGTATCCTGAGCCTCCGCCCCGCACCGAGCTCAGCAACGATGATCAGTCTGTTCGCCGGAGAAGAACGAAGGCCAAGCGTGAGCGCTTGGGCGATCCGCTGCAGGTGCTGGACTGGCACATCGCTTCGCTGCGCTGGCCAAGGCCGTCGACGCGAA
>Ga0222423_1000513_pt1 | contig 26061 bp, 23 predicted proteins | sample 3A0metagenome_FD_182472 | JGI IMG/M metagenome (GOLD analysis project Ga0222423, IMG submission 182472) | Enriched microbial communities from leaf-cutter ant dump, University of Wisconsin, Madison, United States - 3A0 (version 2) | ecosystem: Environmental > Terrestrial > Nest > Insects nest >...
CGTCTGGAAAAAAATCGGCAGACTCATAGACCTCTTTCCCCCACACGAATGCGCAAACTACTTCAGGAACTCAGGATACGCTTCAATATAAAATCATAACGCTCTAATTGAATTGGAACAACGCTCTAACTCTTTGTTTTAACGCGCTTTTGAATCCGAAAAGTGCGTCACGCTTTTCGGAAAGCGCTCCAGTGTCCTGAATCTGAAATTCGCATATCTCTGATATAGGCCTCAGGGCGAATTTCAGATTCAACAGGACACTGGCAATCCATTGTATCTGGTATCGTTTTTGAATTTGAAGTTCGCTCGGCGTTTGATATCAAAATGAGGCGAACTTCAAATTCACGATACCAGACCCCGCGCCGCACCGGTGACGATCACCACCTGTTCATTCAGTTTCATTCCTCAAACTCCGGAAATATGAGCTAACCATTCGTCTTCGGTCATCACCGCTACGCCTAATTCGGCGGCCTTTTTCAGTTTCGATCCGGCCCCCGGCCCGGCAATGACAATATCGGTCTTTTTCGACACCGACCCGGCCACCTTGGCCCCCAGCCGTTCAGCCTGTGCCTTGGCCTCATCACGCGTCAGGCGCTCAAGTGTGCCGGTAAATACCACCGTCTTACCGGAGACGCTTGAGGTCGTGGCCACGGCTTCGGCGTCCCTGACCCGCAATTCAGCCACCAGATTGCGATAGACGGCCTGATTATAGGGTTTGGCAAAATAGTCGGTCAGGGCCGCCACAGCGACGGGGCCGATCTGATCCATATCGCTCAGGGCCTCGCGCACCTCGGTATCCCCGGCCACCAGCGCCATCAGAGCCTCACGGAAGGCCGTTTCCGAGCCATAGGCCCGCGCCAGCAACCGCGCCGTCGTCTCACCCACGCCCCTGATCCCCAGAGCGGCAATGAAGCGTTCCAGCGAAATTTCCCGCCGGTTTTCGATAGCGGCAAACAGGTTACGCGCACTGACCTCGCCAAAGCCTTCCCAGTTGCGGATCGGTGTCAGGGACATCCTGTCGCGCGCCGCAAGGGTGAAGATGTCCGCCGGTTCGCTGATCAGGCCCTTGTCGATAAACAACTGAATCTGCTTTTCGCCCAGCCCCTCAATGTCCAGCACCTTGCGACCGGCGACATATTTCAGATATTCGAGTTTCTGGTACGGGCAGGCGTGGTCGCCGGTACAGCGCCGCGCCACCCCGTCCTCACCCTTGAGATTGGTTTCGCGCACCACCGGCGTTTGCAGCGGACAGGGGCAGGTGGTCGGAAAATCAAACACCTGCACCGTTTCCGGTCGTTCGGACAGTTCCACCGCGACAATCTGCGGTATGACGTCACCGGCGCGCTGCACCCGCACCAGATCGCCGATGCGCACGTCCTTGCGCGCAATTTCATCGGCATTGTGCAGGGTGACGTTCGACACCACCACCCCGCCGACATTGACCGGCTCAAGCCGCGCCACCGGCGTCAGGGTGCCGGTACGACCGACCTGTATGTCAATGGCCCGGAGATGGGTCAGGGCCTGTTCGGCAGGGAACTTGTGGGCAATGGCCCAGCGCGGTGAGCGCGACACAAAGCCCAGACGGCGCTGATAATCGAGCCGATCGACCTTATAGACCACGCCGTCAATATCATAGCCCAGCCCCGACCGGTCGCGTTGCAGGGCGTCATAGATGGCCTCAAGCCCCCCGACCCCATCGACCCGTTCCGAGCGCGGATTGACGACAAAGCCCCAGTCACGGAATTTTTGCAGGGCTTCGGACTGGGTGGCGGCGAAACCGGCGTCTGACACCTCACCCCATGTATAGGCAAAAAACCGCAAGGGCCGCGACGCCGTGATCGTGGCATCCAGTTGCCGCAAAGCTCCCGAAGCGGCATTGCGCGGATTGGCGAACACCTTGGTGCCGGTTTCCGCCGCCGCCGCGTTCATCGCCTGAAAGGCCTCCAGCGGGAAATAGACCTCGCCGCGAATCTCGATGCGTTCCGGGTGGCCGGTACCGGACAGCCGGTGCGGGATGTCGGCAATGGTGCGCACATTTTCGGTAATATCTTCACCGGTGCGCCCATCGCCGCGCGTCGCCGCCCGCTTCAGTTCGCCGTTCACATACAAAAGCGAACAGGATACCCCGTCGATCTTCGGTTCTGCGGCATAGGCCACGATTTCATCTTCAGGCAGCCTCAGGAAACGGCGGAGGCTCTTTTCAAAGTCGCGCACATCTTCGGGGGCAAAGGCATTATCGAGCGACAGCATGGGCACGCCATGTGTTACCGGCGCAAACCTGGCGCTGATCTCCGCCCCCACCTGTTCGGTCGGACTGTCGATGGTTTTCAGCGCCGGATACTGCGCCTCAAGCGCCCTGAGTTCCCCCTCAAGCGCATCATAGGCAGCATCGGTCAGTTCCGGTGCCTCGGCATTATAATAGAGATCGCGGTGGTGCTTGATCTCGGCCGACAGGGCCGCATGGCGCGCCCGCGCGGAAACAGGGATGTCTTCGGTGTTCATGCCCCCTGTCTATCACCGTTTTCCGACGCATAAAATGGGGAAAGGGGTATTGCCGCCACAGGGAAGACCTTATTACCCGACGACCAGAAAACGGTCCTTTTCAAACCGTCGCTCAGGCGGCGCGGCGTTGCCAGACCGCATGATCGACCTTTTGCGCATCAAGCTGGCCCTGCTGCTGTTGCTGGTACATCATGCCCATGGCCATTTCATTTAATGACTTGAAGCTGGCATCCACTTCATCCGGCCTGCCATTGGTCGCCATATTGAAAAACTGGGCGGCATTGATACGCGGCATTTTCAGGTGCAACAGATAGCACAGGCGGCGCGCCCGCTCAGGGTCATGCCGGTGCGCCTCAGGGTCTTCGGCAAACATTTCCTTGCCCAGACGCGCGATATAATCGACCGACAGGGCCTCGAAACGCTGACTGTCGAGCGGCTGACCCATACGCGCAGGTTCGAGTTCCAAAACCATATCATTGAGCAGGAAGTACACGCCACATCACCCTTACTTATCGTTCTGATGCGGTCAGACTGACACAAAGGCTTTGACATCCCGTTTAGGAACAGGGTTTACGAATCCTGAACGGGGGCTTCGACCGGTTCGGTGAGAAAATGCCGCCCCTCAGTGTCTTCGATATCGATGACCCACAGATCGGGATCGAAGCGCTTTTCCCTGTCTATATAGGCCTCCATCTCCTCAGGGGCATCCGAGCGGATCGGGCGGATCCAGCGCGCACCTTCGCCGGTATTGACCAGACGCAGCAGACGATGGCGGCCTTCGCGCAGATGCAGCAGCCTGAGGATCACCGTCCCCGCCCGCTGATCGCCGCGTCGGGTGACATAGGCAAAGCCGCCCCCCTGTTCGGTGCGCTTCAGCAGGGCCGCAACCCAGAAGTCGGTGGGAATATCCATGATGAATCCTGTGTTAACCCTGTTTGCCAACCGGGGATTAAGCCGACACCCCTATAAGCTATACGAACAGATAAATCCTGCAAAAGCCGCTTTCCGTGACCCGTTCGCTTTCTTTCAGACCTGTAAAATTCTGGCTGATCGGCCTGATCGGTCTGGCTCTGGCCACAGGGGCGCAGGCCGAAGACCTGCAAAAGCTGAAGCTGCGTCAGTTCATCCATAGTGCCGACAAAATATGCCACTGGCTCAATCCGGCCGAGGCGCTGGCGTTGGGGGGCGGCCTGATCCAGATGCGCAATTCAGCCCTTGTCAGCGGTCAGTCCCCGCAAACCGTCTATGCCGCCATCGCTCAGGCGCGCCGCAGCGCCGCACGCGTCGATTGCCGTCAGCCCGACCTGCTGACTGAGGTGGAAACCATCAGGGGCGCCTATCGCGGCTTTGTCGCCCGCCCGCGCCTGACCTTTGACGGGCCGAGGGCGCGATGGCTGGCTGACCGCACGGGGCTTGAGGCCGCCAAATGGCGACTGGTGCAGTATCAGAACAGCGGCAAAACCCGTTTGGCCTTCGGGCTTTACGGGCGCACCGATCGCCACAGCCTGACGGTAATGGCGCAGTTTCCCGACAATCAGCGCCCCTACAGCGCCCGCCTGATGGTGCGCGATGCGAAATATCATCCCTCAGGCCTGATCAATCCGGCCCCTCTGGGCCTGAGCGCCCGCCGTCCGGTCACACTCAGCGATCAGGATCAGGCCTTTGTCGCCCAAAGCCGGTCTGTAAGCGACCGGGTGCTTGAGGACGGGCCGGAGGTCAATCTGGCAGGCTTTGCCGCCAGCGGCGAATACAGGGGCCGCAGCGAGGCCCGCCCGACCCTGCGCTTCGATTTCCCGATCGAGGCCACCACTGCCATTGCCCGCCTTGATCCGCGTGAGGACATTATCGTGGTGTTTGAATTTGCCGACGGCCCGCAATATGCCCGTTTCGAGGCCGGCGACTTCGTGCCGGCGCTGGTGTTTGCCACCCTGCCCTCGCCCTATGGGCATTAGAGCGTGTTCCGTTCAAAATGAATCGGAACAATGCTCTTATTCTTTTGTTTTGACGCGCTTTTGAATCCGAAAAGTGCGTCACACTTTTCGGAAAGCGCTCCAGAGCGTGTTCCGTTCAAAATGAATCGGGACAATGCTCTAGCTTTTTGTTTTAACGCGCTTTTGAATCCGAAAAGTGCGTCACACTTTTCGGAAAGCGCTCCGGGCTCACTTTTTTAAAAGTTTTTCACAGGTTTGCGGAAAAAGGCGCTTGCAATGATCGGGGGCTTTTGTCTATAAGGCCCTCCTCGGCGGCGGCGACGCCCACGGGAACACTGATTAAGCGGGCGTAGCTCAGCGGTAGAGCGCAACCTTGCCAAGGTTGATGTCGTGAGTTCGATCCTCATCGCCCGCTCCAGTCACTCTTTCGGGTGATTGCTCAAAAGGCCAGATCTTCGGATCCGGCCTTTTTGCATTTTGGCATCCCCGTTTCTTATTTCCCCGAAAACAGGCACAGGCACGGATTTTGCTCCGGCAACCGCATGTGGGTTAAGCCTGTGTCTCTTTCTGACACACGCCCCCTTTCGTGCATCCGTATCTGTGAGATTCCGTCCGAATGTTGCTGCAAACCCAAAGCGATCTGATCATATTGCTTGCGCTTGCCGCCGCTATTCTGCTGGGGCTGGCCCTGATGGCGGGCATTGTCGCGGTCCGGCGCACCCTTCAGGGGCGTGAGTTTCAGGCCCTTCTGGTCAGGGCCGGACGCAAGATCGAGACTCTGGAACGTCGTCTGTTTCATGTGCTGAACGCCATTCCGGTCGCCCTTGTTGAAACCGATGCGACCGGCCAATTCACCTTTGCCAACAAGACCGCGCATCAGCTTCTGGGGTACAAGGACAAGACCTTGACCGGCCTCAGGTTTCAGGCCCCTGACTGGGGCATCACCTACCCTGACGGTCGCCCGATTCCGCCCGATCTGCTGCCCGTGGCCCGCAGCCTGCGCGGTCAGACGGTCAGGGGCTTCGAGCATCTGATCCGCCCGCACGACAGCCGCACAAAGACGCGCGTGTCGGTGACCGCCCTGCCGATCACCAACAGCCGGAACGAGGTCATAGGTGCGACGACCGCGCTTGTGGCACTTGAGAGCGCCAGCGGCGAAGGCATCGGCGACCTGAACGGTATCTGGCGCGGTCAGTGGTTTACCTCGGCACCGGCGGCCTTTTTCGGTCTGGATCAGAATGGCACAATCGTCGATCTCAATAGCGCCGCCTGCACCCTGCTCGGCCTGACGCGCGAGACAGCACTGGGGCGGAACTGGAGCGCCTGCTGCGTGGCCGAAAGTGACCTGCCCAGGGCGCTCGATTATCTGACCACTCTGGCCCCCGATCCGGCACCCGACGCCACGCCGGTGACCGACGACGGCCCGCCCTGCCTGTCCCTGTCCCTCAAGACCGCTGAGGGCGCAGCACAGGCGGCCATCGTCAGCGGCTGGCGCGTACAGACGCAGGACGGCGCCGCACAGGGCCTGACGGTCATGGCCCTGCCCGTTACCCTGCCTGACACCGCCCTGACGCCAGAAGATGCTTTGATGCTGGCCGATCTGCACTTAGCGGAAAGGGCGCGCGCGGCTCTGGGGGTCGGCATCTGGTATTATGACCGTGCTTCCGACGCCCTCATTGAGGACGAAGGGATGCGCCGCCTGATCGGACGGGCCGAGGCCGGTGGCCCGACCCTGATCTCCGCCACCGGTCAGGCCCTGATGGACAAGGCCTTTGCGCAATTAAAGGCCGGTGAGACGGACGATCTCGATCTGGAGTTTGAGGTGCGCCTGCCCGACGGGAAAGCGCGCCTGATCGCCCTGAAAGGGGTCGCGCAAAACAGCGGCGAGGCCCGTCAGTTGTTCGGCGTAGCCCTTGATATCACCGCCTATGCCGAAAGCGCAGCCAAACCCGTAACGGAAGCCGTCCCGGAAACCCTGACGGACAACCAGCGCTATCGGGATGGCGTGGCCTATCTCAGCCTCAGAACCCGTCTGGGGGCGCTGGAAAATGAGCTTCAGACCCTGACCCGCCGCAAGGCCGAGCTTGAGGCGCGCGAAGCCCGACTGGATCAGGCCCTGACCGAAGCCCGCCGCCTTGAGGCCGCCGGTCGCCTGTCCGAACAGATGGCCCATGATTTTGGCGAAATGCTCAGGGTGATGAATGCGGCGCTGGAAATGATCGGCCGACAAAGCCCCGACAGCGACCTGAAACGCCTGTCGGACGCCGCTCTGGCGGCCGGACGACGCGGCGAACGCCTGACCCAGCAGCTTCAGGGCCTGATGTCACCCTCTGACCCGCAGGCCTGAGACGGTGACCTAAACCCGTGGCCTAGACCGATCCGTCAATAATGGATTTCCCGATTTCGGCCACTGCGGCCTTGAAGGCCTCGCCGCGCGCCTCGAAGTCGGTAAACTGATCCTGAGAGGCACAGGCCGGTGACAGAAGCACGATTTCTTCCCGACCGCTCTTTTCCGCCGCCGCATAGGCCTGCGCCACAGCGGTAAACAGCAGGCGCGACTGCGTGCAAGGCGCGGCATTGCCGATGGTCTTTTCAAACAGCTCCGCCGCCTCGCCGATCAGGAAAGCGCCCTTGACGCGCGGGAACAGATCCCCAAGGTCTTCGATGCCGCCGACCTTGGCGCGGCCGCCCGCAATCCAGTAAAAGCCGTCAAAGCTCGACATGGCCTGACGCGCCGCATCCGCATTGGTGGCCTTGGAATCGTTGATGAAGCGCACCTTGCCGATCCGCCCGATCTCCTGCATCCGGTGATCGAGACCCGGAAAGCTGCGCAGGCCCGCGACAATGGCCTCGGCGCTCAGGCCCAGGGCCTTGCAGGCGCTATAGGCCGCGCAGGCGTTTTGCCAGTTGTGCCGCCCTGTCAGGGTACGCACCGATTTCAGGTCGATGATCTGATAGGCGCGCTCAGACGTCGCATCATAGATCACGCCATTCAGGGCATAGACCCCGCGCCCCAGAGTACGCCGCGCCGATACCGGCACCAGTGACACCGGATGGTGAGCGGTCATTTCCGTCACCAATGCCTGCGCCCACGCATCGTCCGTGCCGATCACCGCCGTCTGGGCTTCGGTCTGGCTGGCGAACAGGCGGCGCTTGGCGGCGATATAGCCGTCCATGCCGCCGTGCCGGTCGAGGTGGTCGGGCGAAAAATTCAGCAGTACCGACACATCGGGCCGGAACGAATGGGTCAGATCGAGCTGATAGCTTGAGGTTTCGATGACATAGATGGCACCGGCGTGCATGGGGGGCAAATCAAGGATACCGACCCCGATATTGCCGCCGACATGCACGTCCTTACCGGCGCTTTTGAGAATATGGCCGATCAGGGCCGTGGTCGTCGATTTGCCGTTGGTGCCGGTAATGGCCACGGTTTTCGGGCGCTTCTTTTCCGGCAGGGCGTTCAGGGTCTGCGCGAACAGCTCGATGTCGCCCAGCACCGGCACACCGGCGGCCTTTGCTGCTGCCACCGTCCAGTGCGGTTCGGGATGGGTCAGGGGCACCCCCGGCGACAGCATCAGGGCGTCTATATCGCTCCAGTCCGTCACCTTGAGGTTTTCGATGGTCAGGCCTTCCTTTGCGGCGGCCAGCATCGATTGCGGCTTGTCGTCCCACAGAAGCGGCTCGGCCCCGCCCGCCTTCAGCGCACGCGCTGCCGACAGACCGGAACGGCCCAAACCGAAAATGGCGACACGCTTGCCTTCAAAGCCTTTGACGGGGATCACAGCCGGTTCCTAACGCAGTTTCAGGGTCGCCAGACCGATCATGGCCAGCATGGCGGCGATAATCCAGAAGCGGATGACGATGGTGGATTCCGCCCAGCCGAGCTTCTCGAAATGGTGGTGGATCGGGGCCATCAGGAACACCCGCTTGCCCGTCAGCTTGAAATAGCCGATCTGGATCATCACCGACAGGGCTTCGACGACGAACAGGCCGCCGACAATGGCCAGAACGATCTCGTGCTTGGTGGCCACGGCCACGGCCCCCAGACCGCCCCCAAGCGCCAGCGAACCGGTATCGCCCATGAAGATCTTGGCGGGCGGGGCATTATACCACAAAAAGCCCATGCCCCCGCCGATGATCGCGGCGCAGAAAATGGCCACCTCGCCCGAACCCGGCACGAAATGGACATTGAGATAGTTGGCAAAGACATAGTTGCCGACGGCATAGGCGATGATGCCGAAGGTCCCCGCCGCAATCATCACCGGCACGATAGCCAGACCGTCAAGCCCATCGGTCAGGTTGACGGCATTGGAGGCCCCGACAATGACCACAGCCCCGAACACCAGATAGAACAGGCCGAAATTGAGCAGCACATTCTTGAAGAACGGGAAAGCCAGAGAGGTGCTGAGGTGCGCGGAACTCGGCGATTGCGGTGCCAGAAACACCAGAACCGCCACGGCGATACCGGCCACCAGAAACTGCGCAATCAGCTTTTGCGACCCCGAAAGTCCTGCCGAGCTTTGTTTGGTCACCTTGGCATAGTCGTCGATGAAGCCCAGAACCCCGAAACTCATGGTCACCCCCAGCACCACCCAGATGGTCGGGCTGCGCAGGTCGGCCCACAAAAGCGTAGCCACCAGAATACCGGCCAGTATCATCAGCCCCCCCATGGTCGGGGTGCCTTTCTTGGTCAGGAGGTGGCTTTCGGGGCCATCGGCGCGGATCGGCTGACCGCGCCCCTGTTTCGAGCGCATCCAGCGGATGAATCGGCTGCCCATGGCCACGGCAACAATATAGGCGGTGACCAGCGCCAGACCGACCCGCACGGTCTGGTATTTGAGCAGATTGATCAACAGCCAGTTATGTTCCTGTCCTGATAGTTGATCGTACAACAGATAGAACATCGGCCGCGTAAATCCTGTGAAATGAAACTATGATGCCTGCGTCAGAAGGCCCGCCACGATCCGGCTGGCGCGCGATCCGTTGGAGCCTTTGACCAGCACCACATCACCCGCCCCCAGATCCGCATATAGCGGCGCAATCAGGTCTTCGGCCTTATCGGCATAAACCCCTCTGCGCGAGTCTGGCAAGCTCTCCCACAAATATTTCATCAGCGGCCCGGCCAGATAGACCTTATCTATGCCGTTATCGGCAATGACCGGTGCCAGAGCCGCATGCAGGCGCGCCTCATCCGGCCCCAGTTCCAGCATGTCGGTCAGCACGGCAATGCGGCGCGCATTGGCCCTGAATTCGGCCCCCATCGCCGTCAGGGTGGCGGTCATGGATACCGGATTGGCATTATAGCTTTCGTCGATCAGCAGCACCGAGCCATCGCCTTTGGGCAGCAGGTGCGCCTTGCCGCGCCCCTCAAGCGCCTGAAAGGCCTCAAGCGCCAGCAGGGTCAGGGTCAGCTCGACCCCCAGCGCCTCACACATCAGAAGCACGGCCATGGCATTGAGCGCATGGTGCCGTCCCGTGGCAGCCAGGGAAAAGGCGATCTCCTGACCGCGAAAGCGTGCCCTGATCTGGGCGCGGCCATCAATGATGCGGTGATCGAGCAGTTGCGCATCCGCGCCTTCGCGCTCGCCAAAGGCCGCCACCACCGCGCCAGCGTCTTCGGCCCGTTCGCTCAGCTCGTCGAACCAGCGGTTATCGGCATTGAGTATGGCCAGACCATTGACCTTCAGGCCCTCGAAAATCTCGGCCTTGGCCTTCATCACGCCGGTTTCGCCGTCGGGGAAATTTTCCGTATGCACCGGCCCGACATTGGTGATGATCACCGCGTCCGGCCTGACCAGTTCCGACAGAGGCTCGATCTCACCGGCGTGGTTCATGCCGATTTCGATCACCGCCCGTTCGGTATGCGCCGGCATCCGCGACAGGGTAAGCGGCACACCGATGTGGTTGTTGAAACTTTTGACCGGCCCGTGCGATCGTCCGGCCATGGCCAGCGCCGCCATCACCATCTGGGTCACCGAGGTCTTGCCGACCGAACCGGTCACCGCCCCGCGTCGCGCGGGCGCGCGGGCGCGGGCATATTCAGCCAGGGCATACAGGGCCTGAAACACATCCGGCACCAGAAGGCACGGCCCGCCCGCCACCGGACGCCGTGTGACGGCCAGCACCGCACCCCGTCCGAAAGCATCGGCGACAAATTCATGGCCGTCGCGTTCGCCGCTGAGGGCGAGAAACAGGTCACCGGCCTGCACCTGACGACTGTCGAAGCTGATGCCGGACACCCTGAGGTCGGACAGGTCGCCCGTCAGCCCGACAAAGGTGCCCCCAAGGGCGGCCTTCAGTTCGTCGCCTGTCCACAGTGTCTGGGTCATATCAAATCCGTTACTGGTGTTAACCCTATGGGTCAACCAAGGGCCTCGACCACTACACTGGCGTCATCAAAAGGCAAGACCTGCCCGCCGATTATCTGCCCCTGTTCATGGCCCTTACCGGCCACCACCAGCACGTCACCGGCCTGCAAGCCGCCGACAGCCTCAAAGATGGCCTGCCGCCGGTCGCCTATCTCCATCAGGTTTGACGACTGTGTACCCGTCAGGCCTTTCAGGATTTCCGCCCGTATCTGCGCCGGGGCTTCGGAGCGGGGATTGTCATCGGTCACAAATACGCGATCCGCCCATTTTTCGGCTATGGCACCCATCTGCGGGCGCTTGCCGCGATCACGGTCGCCGCCGCAGCCGAACACACAGACCAGACGTCCTTTGGTATGCGGGCGCAGGGCCTTCAGCACCGTCTCAAGCCCATCGGGCGTGTGGGCGTAATCGACATAGACTTCCGCGCCGTGCCGGTTGCTTCCGACGCGCTCAAGGCGGCCCCGCGCGCCTTTGAGATGCTCAAGCGCGGCCATGACCTGATCAACCTTTTCGCCGGTCGCCAGACACAGACCCGCCGCCACCAGCACGTTCGAGGCCTGAAACAGTCCGGCCAGAGGCAGCCTGATCTCATACCGGCGGCCCTGATGTTCAAGCGTCAGAATCTGCCCGTCTGCGGTCAGGCGGCGCTGCGTCAGGCTCAGGAACTGGCCCCGCTCACCGACACCGGCGACGCTCAGGCCCGACAATATGGCCGAGGCGGCAAAGGCGTTGAAGCCGTCGGCATCGGCATTCAGCACCGCCGTGCGGCCACGCGGCAGGAGTTGCTCGAACAGGCGCAGCTTGGCCTGTCTGTAGGCTTCCATCGTGCGATGGTAATCGAGGTGGTCCTGCGTCAGGTTGGTAAAGCCTGCCGCCGTCAGGGATACCCCGTCCAGACGCCGCTGGTCTATGCCATGCGAAGAGGCCTCAAGCGCCAGATGCGTCACCCCGTCTTCGGCCAGTCCCGCCAGACGCGCCGCCAGATCACCGGCATCCGGTGTCGTCAGGCCGGGAGCGGTCAGGGCCGTTTCGTCGGCACCGGATTGCGTCACCACGCCCAGCGTGCCGACACTGGCGCTCTTGTGACCCAGTTGCGCATAGATCTGACGGCAGAAGGTGGCGACACTGGTTTTCCCGTTGGTGCCGGTAATGGCCACACAGGTTTTAGGCTGCGCGCCGTAGAAGCTGCGCGCCGCCAGCGCATAGGCGCGGCGCACATCATGAACCGTGACGATGCGCGACGCATCCCCCGCAGTATCTTCGGGAGCCAGAACCGCCGCCGCCCCCTGCGACAGGGCCTGAGGGATGAAGGCGCGTCCGTCCTGCGCCGAACCGGGCAAGGCACAGAACAGGGTGCCGTCCCTGACCTTGCGGCTGTCGGCGGTCACGCCGGTGACTTCGGGATCATAATCCAGATCGCGTTTCAGAACTTCAGATAAGCGTACTGCCGTCATGTGCTTCCCGCCTATAGTCCGCCACCAGCGGCGACCGTGCCGCTTTGTTCTTCATCCATCGCCACCCTGGCCTTGTCCCAGTCGGCCAGCGAAAACTTGTCATCCCCCCGCGCCACGCCGACAAAGGGGGCAATGCGATCGATCACCCGACCGGCCACAGGTGCCGCAATCCAGCCGCCGGTACGCAGCCCATAGGTTTCTTTGGTTCCCTGCGGGGCGTCGAACATGATCAGCACCAGATAACGATCCTGCTCGATCGGCCCGTCCGAAGGGAATACGGCGGCAAATGAGGAAATCAGGTTCCGGCGGTCATAACCGCCCTTAGCCGGTTTTTCTGCCGAGCCGGTCTTGCCGCCGACCCTCAGACCCGGCGCATTGGCGCGCGTGCCTGAGCCTTTGAGGACATTGACGCGCATCAGGTCGAGCATCTGGCGCGTCGTCGAGGCCGAAAATATCCGCTCGCCCTTCAGTTCGACGGACGGATCATGTTTCAGCAGGGTCAGCGGACGCAGATAACCGCCGTTCAGCACCGCCCCCACGGCCTGCGCATAGCTCAGGGGCGAGATCGACATGCCGTGCCCGAAGGACGAGGAAGCCAGACTGCCCTCGTTCCATTTTTTCGGCACGATGGGCGTAGCCGATTCATAGAGTTCGACCTCTGCCGCGCGGAACAGACCCAGAGATTCATAATAGCGGGTCATGGTATCCTGACCGACATCCTTGGCCAGAAGGGCCACACCGATGTTCGAGGAGTGAACGAACACGTCCTCAAGCGTCATCATCTTGTTGGTGGCGTGGAAGTCGGAGATACGGCGGCGGCCGATGGCATAGGGGTTGCGCGCATCATAGACCGACCCCAGGGTCGCCGTGCCCGACTCAAGGCCGATGGCAATGGAAATGACCTTGAAGATCGATCCGACTTCGTAACGGGCGGCAGCGGCACGGTTGAATTTCTGGTCATTGCTGTACTGACCGGCCTGATTGGGGTCATATTCCGGCCAGTTGGCCATAGCAATGACTTCGCCGGTCTGGACATTGGTGATGATGCCGACCGCCCCCAGCGCCTGCTGCTCGATGGCCGCGGCACGCAGTTCGTTCTCAAGCGCCCCCTGCACGCGCATATCCATCGCCAGCTCGATCTTCTGGCCGTGTTTACCGGCGTCGATGATCTGCTCATTGAGCGCGCGCTCGATGCCCGCCACCCCGTCGCCCCCGCGTTCGGTGCCGCCGACATAGAAGCTGCCGGTGACCCCCAGCGGATAGCCGCGCACCTTGGCCGGTTCAAAACTGACACCCGGCAGGCCGTGGCTCAGGAGCATGGCGCGATCAGACGGCTTCAGCATCCCCATGACGATGGTTGGCCCCTTGCCGTTCATGGCCTTGTCCAGTGCCTCACGCGGCATGTCGGGCAACAGGCTGATCAGGGCGCGTTTGATCAGGGGCCGGTCTTCGGCCGTCATATCGGTCGGATCGACAAACAGATCGTAGTTGAACACGTCCGTGGCCAGCATATAGCCGTTACGGTCCACCAGATCGGCGCGCGTATTGGCCATGACCGGCAAACCGCCGCTGACGCCGGTCCCCGCCAGAGCCGAACGGACGGCAAAACCGGCCAGCACCAGATAGACGACACTCAGCACCACCAGAATGAAGAAGATACGCATCCTGACGTTAGAGATGCGCTCCTGCGAGGCGGCATTGACCCGCTCAAATGCGTGTTCCACCTTCCACATGCGGTCGGCCACCCACTGAAAACCGGACTGGGTGGAATCGATGAAGGAATGGCCGAAATTCCTTTGACCTAAATGTTTGTGGCCGTACTTCATGGATGGGCCTCGGTGATAATAAGGGGCGCGGTGGCAGAAGCCGGCTGACTGACGGACGCAGGCGCGCTTGCGGCCGGACGGGAGGCCGCTCTGGCCGCCTTGTCCGGCGCGGACAGGGATTTTGAAATTTCCGGCAGGTTTTCCAGATGCGCCTCGCGCTCCGGCTTGACCGGCAACATGCCCAGTTGCGTCGCCAGCGCCTCGATACGCGCCGGACGCTCAAGGTGGGCCACGCGCACCTGAAGCTCCTTGATGGCCGCTTCCTCAAGGGCGATCTGCGTGTTCAGATTGTTCAGGCGGCGCACCGATTCCCCTTCGCGCACCTTGGAAAAGCCGACCCACATCATCATGCCGACGGCCAGCACCACGCCGATCAGCTCGACCACCCGAACCCCGCGTATCCGCCGGTTGAACAGACGCGCCATGCCGCTCATCGCGTCCCCTTTCGATGGCCGGAGGTTGCGGGTTTGGCGAACACCGGATCAGACGTGCGGCGACCGGCCCTGAGGCGGGCCGAGCGGGCGCGCGGATTAGCCGCCGTTTCGGCATCGGACGGGCCAACAGCCTTCATCGGCACATAGGTCGGCGGCGGGCCAGCCACCACCTGCGGCGCATAGCGCGACCCCGACGGCAGCTTGCCGCCGCGCTCGGCAAAGAAACTCTTGACCAGACGATCCTCAAGCGAATGGAAGGTCACCACCGCCAGAACCCCCTCAGGCTTCAGCAGATATTCCGACGCATCCAAAACGCGCTCAAGCTCACCCAGCTCATCATTGACGGCGATACGCAGACCCTGAAAGGTTTTGGTCGCCGGATGCACCTTGTCGCCGCGCCGACCGCCGACCGCCTTTTCCACTACCGCCGCCAGATCGAGCGTGCGTGTAAACGGCGCTTCCTGACGGCGGCGCACAATGGCGGCGGCAATGGCGCGCGAACGATGTTCCTCGCCATAGAGCCAGATGACATGGGCTATATCGGCCTCGGCCCAGTCATTGACGATATCCGCCGCGCTCAGGCCCTCGGTGGCCATGCGCATATCCAGCGGCCCGTCGCGCATGAAGGAAAAGCCGCGCTCGGCCTCATCGAGCTGCATCGAGGACACGCCGATATCGAGCGCAATACCATCGACCTGAGCGACCCCCAGATCGGCCAGACCGTCACGCATTTCGGAAAACGGACGATTGACGAAACGGAAACGCTCAGGAAACGCTGCCCTGACCGCCTCGACATAGGGCCGGACACGCGCATCGCGGTCAAAGGCGATGACCTCGGCACCGGCCTCAAGGAAGGCGCGCGTATAGCCACCGGCCCCAAAGGTGCCATCAACAATGAGCTGGCCGTTAAGGTTACCGAAAGCGGTTAATACCTCAGGCAAAAGCACGGAAATGTGGGGCCGGTCGGTCATGCGTCAGATCCCCAGCTCGGCAAACAGGGCCGCGTTTTCGGCTTCCTTCTTCGCCACCTCGGCGGCATAGGCTTCAGGCGCCCAGACCTGAAACCGGTCGCTCAGGCCCAGAAGCACGGCCCTGTCGCGGATGCCATAGGCCTCACACACCGATTCCGGCAGGGTAATCCGGCCTGCCGGATCGAAATTGAGGCGCGTCATGCCGCCATAGATATGCTGCTCAAGCAGGCGGCGTTTGGGCGAGGCAAAGGGTTCGGCCTCGATCAGGCGCTTATAGCGGTCGAAAAACTGCGGCCCGCCACATTCAAGACAGGCCTGACTTTTGAGGGCAAAACAGTAAACGCCTGAAAAGGCTTCAATATCTGAAAAAGGCTGTGCGGCAGCCGCACGGAACTCCTGCGGGACCAGCAGTCTCCGCTTGGCATCAAGCTGCTTCTCGTGGGTTGAGAGAAACACCTCTGAACCTTCAGGCCAAGTCTGCCCGCTCCCTTTTCCTCATGCGTCAGCCACCCCGACGCCACTCATCTGGATGTCATCAGAAGTATCATGGGAAAAATTGGGATGCAATGACTCTGAATGACTCTTTTACCCATTTTTAAGGCAAAAAGGCCAGACAGATCAGGCAATTGAAACAAAAAGAGAACAAAGGGGACTTATCCCCGTACTTAGCCCCAAAGACTGAACGGTGTAGCGGGACACGAGGTTTTAGAGTCTGGGACACAAGGTTTTAGAGCATTTTATTTTTGAAGCGCCGCCGCTTGTGCCCCAGACAGGGTTTAGAGGTTAGAGATTATCAACTCCTTAGCCTTGGTCGTGCCGGTGCCGACCGAATAGCTGACCCCGACCTCCTCAATTTTGAATGCCTGATAGAGCGCGCGCATCTCAGGCCGGTCATTAATCGACATAATAAAGCGTCCTGAGAGGCCGCTTAGGACGCCTCTAAGAGCGTCATAATCGGCCTTTGAGAAGGCATTAAGCCCGTAATCATTCTCACAGTCATAATAGGGCGGATCGAGGTAGAACAGCGTGCCGGGCCGGTCATATTTGCGGATGAACTCCGCATAGCCCAGACACTCAATCGTCACCGAGGCCAGCCGCTCATATATATTGGCCAGATCAGAACGCAGACGGGGCAGGTCAAACCGTGCCGGTCGGTCATAGGACACCCCGAACACCCGCCCCCGAACCTTGCCCCCGAAACTGGTACGCTGAAGATAGAGAAAGCGGGCGGCGCGTTCCAGATCGGTCAGGGTGTCGGGGTTGGTTTGCATAAGGCGCTCGAAGTCGGCCCGCGTGGTAAGCTGGAATTCCAGCATCCGCATGAACTCGGCATAGTGGCGTTGCAGGATACGGAAGAAGGTCGCCACGTCGCGGCTATAGTCATTGATGAACTCGGCCTTGGGCCGCGACGTGCGCCTGAAGAAGATGCCGCCCATGCCGACAAAAGGCTCAGCATAGGCGTCATGGGGGACGCTTGAGATCATGGCCGTGAGACGCTTGGCCAGATTTCGTTTACCGCCGATATAGGGGGCGGCAGGGTTGACAGATTGCACAGCGAATTTTTCGCCGGTGATTGACTCCATTTTGGACTCGCTTGATTGACCCCGTGCGCCCGCGCGGCGTGGGGAGACTGACGGCGGTTCGCGGCCGCCAAGGTGCAGGTGTCCGCCTGCGGGTTCGGGCGTCCTACCGCCCAACCCCTCCCCTTATTCGGAGAGGATGTATCCTATAGGGTATGAATCCTGCGGCTCCTGATGCAGTTGGCCGATATGACCGGCGCGCAGGCGGGTTGCACCGGTCAGCCCCTTAAAATGCACATTAATATATGTGTCGGCTTCAAGCGCGCGGCCGTCAGGGCCGTAAATGCGCTCGGTGCCGAAATAATGGATGGCATCAGTCATTAGAGACATCCCCTGAGGCCTCAGGCGCTTCCGGTTCCGGTTCGGGTTCGGGCAGGTTCTGAATGACGCCCAGATCGATTTTATGCCTGACGCCATTACCGACGGCGTCCACGCGCTCAGAGGTAGCGGCGGGGTCATAGGCGTCATGGTCATCATGACAGGCATTGACACAGCGGGTGTGGGTGACACCGGCATAGTCGAATGTGACAGACACCTGACGAGTGTCGGGATCGTAGCCGTGGATAGTGATATGCATAGGAGGCTCCTTTTTTTGGTGGTGGCGGCCGGAGGAGAATCAGGCCGCGTAGGCGATAGCGATCCACATGATGTCGATGATTGGATTGCCGGAAATGTTGTTGTTGGCGACGGTCATTTGCGTGGCCGTCGGGGTGCCGATGACCTCAGCATAGGCGTCCGTTGTGCGGACATAGGACGAGCGGCGAGGGCCGACCATGTACCAGTGCGGGGCGCGCGCGAAGGGCTCGGGAAATGTGACTATGGTCGTATCATCGGCAGGGGCGGCGAAGCGGATGCCCATTTGAATGACCCATGGGCCGAGGCGCATGATGTGTCCGTTTGCGTTCGATCCCGCCGACATCAGGCCATTGATGAGATTCAGGAAATCACTGGCCTGATAGCCGTCGAGCGTGTCGGCATCGATGCCGGAACCTGCACCATCGACGGTGCGCAGTTTGGCCAGCACGTCGGATGCGGTGTAGTTGGCGGTACTGACCGGCGTATAGCCCAGCCGCGCGATGATATTGCTATAGTAGCTGCCTTCCTGACCATCGAGGCGGTCGGCATCGAGGCCGGAGCCGGAACCGTCATTGGCGGCATCCCACGGGACGGTGCCCGCGAAGGTCGGGCGGGTGCCGAAATTGATCAGTCCGGTATCCGGCGCGATGGTCAGGGGAAGCGAACTGAGGGTGCCAGCCACATCGCGCAGGAGCGAGAGCGCGCCAGAGGTGCCGTGGCGCCAGACCCATTTAGGGGTGCCATCGCGATAGAATTGCAGGTCAGACACCGCCGCTGCGTTCTGACCGGTGGATTTCAGGCGCAGGATAGACTGAGCGGCCCCATTATCGGCGGTGATGGTCGGGGCAGCGACTGTGCCGGAAAATGTCGGCGAGGCGATGGGGGCGTAATAACTGCCGTGTTGGCCATCGAGCAGATCAGCATCGAGGCCGGAGCCTGAGCCATCGACGGTGAGCAACCGGCTCAGGACAGAGGCACCGGTATAATGCTTGTCCATGATGATGTAGCCCTGATCGACCGCATCGACGGTAATGCCCACCGTCGCATTGGGTTTCCAGCCGATATGCACAATGTTGCCCAGTTGACCGATGCCGGTGCCCTGACGCACCGGCGTGTAGCCGAGGCGTGCAGGGATATTGGCGTAATAGCTGCCTTCCTGACCATCGAGGCGGTCGGCATCGAGGCCGGAACCTGCGCCGTCATTGGCGGCATCCCACGGGACGGTGCCCGCGAAGGTCGGGCGGGTGCCGAAATTGATCAGGCCGGTATCCGGCGCGATGGTCAGGGTGAGTGAACTGAGGGAGTCAGCCACATCGCGCAGGAGCGAGAGCGCGCCAGAGGTGCCGTGACGCCAGACCCATTTAGGGGTGCCGTCGCGATAGAATTGCAGGTCAGACACCGCCGCTGCGTTCTGACCGGTGGATTTCAGGCGCAGGATAGACTGAGCGGCCCCATTATCGGCGGTGATGGTCGGTGCCGCGACCGTGCCGGAAAATGTCGGCGAGGCGATGGGGGCATAATAACTGCCGTGTTGGCCATCGAGCAGATCAGCATCAACGCCGGAGCCTGAGCCATCGACGGTGAGAAATTTCGCCAAAATCTGGGCGGCGGTCAGGGTGGAGGTGGTAATCAGGCTCTGGATAGCGGTGCGCAGTTGGGCGTTGCTGCTCTTGTTTGGTGCAACGCCAGCCGCCGATAGCACGTTGAGGATTTCAGTCTGAATGGCATTGAGCCAATCGGCCGAGACCCGCGTCGGGATCTGGCCGGTTTGCGGATTGCCTTCCTGAAACAACCCGTCTGCAGTCGAACCTTCGGTATCGATCTTGTGCATTTACTCTCTCAGACCTCGTACTTGAAAATGACGGCCGTGTGCGCCGGTGCCAGTCGGCGCAGGACACATTCGAGCGCCGGTGCCGGTTGCGTGCGGCCGGAAACGGTAACGATGAAAACGAACCGCCACAGATGGGCGGCATAGAGATAGTCCCCGGCAAAACTGCCGACCGAGAACGGATCAAGGCCGTCGGCGATGGTCACCGTGAACCCCAGACGCGCCGCCACAGCCTCAAAAAATTCGGCGTTTTGCCCGCCCGCTTCGGTCAGTTTCGACCACAGGGCACTGCGCCGGTCAGACAGCGCCTCAAGCCCCCCGGTGCAGTCGTCCGGCAGGCCAGCCACACCCTCCCACTGGTCGATCAGTTCGGTGACGGTACGCGGATCAGCCTCTTCCAACAGAGCCGTGATGCGCGCATCGAGGCGCTGATATTCGACCGCGATGGCCTCAAGCACCGCATCCAGTACCGATCCACTGGCCGGTTGTTGACGGTTCCAGAACAAGCCTTTGGGGAACAGGCGTTTCAGGCCCTGCGCATACTGAGCAATAGACATCACAGCCATGTCACGGCCCCTCTGACCGGCAGGTAACCAGCCGCCGCGACGACATCATTGGCCGGAGCCGTCAGAGCGTGATCCTCCTCGCCCGCCGCATTGGATATGGCCTGACGGATGTGCGATATCAGGATCGTCCCCCCCGGCTCAGCCACACGATAAAACAGATCATCCAGTTCGGCGATGATCGCCTCACGTACCGCCGACGTGTCGGGCGTGACGCTGAGGCGGAACGGGGTGATGCTGGCAATCGGGGCGAAAATCAGCACGCTGGCGGTGACCGGGCGTTGCGATTGTATATAGGCTGTCACGGCGGCGATATCGCCAGCGGTCGGAATGATGTCGGCGCGACCGTCGCAGACAAACGACACCCCGACCGTCCCCAGACCGTACCATTGCGGATAGACCCATACCCGCGTGACACCGGCCACTTCCAGCGCCCAGCGCTCATAGTCGGCGGCATTCCCGCCATAGGCCGGATTTTTGATCCTCAGCAGGATGCGACGGCGCAACGCCTCATCAGTTTCCTCGTCTGCACCACCTGAAAGCCCGGCTGCGCCGACCAGGGCCTGAGACTGGATGCCTGAGACAGGTGAAACGAACGACAGGATTGCGCCTGCGGGCGTAACACCGGCCGCACCGGCCAGTGCGGCCGTGACCGCAACCCCGGCCACACCGCCCGTGAGGGTCGCCTCGGCCTGAGTGACGAATATAGCCCCATCGGCCCGTTGCAACTCCGTACCGGCAGGCACCACCGCGCCGTTGATGCCAGACAGGTCGATCAGGCCCGTGGCCCGCGACGCGGCATGAGGCATGACGCCCCAAATGGCCGCATGACGGCGCAGCCACTGGCCGGTGGCCGTGTCAGGCAAAAGCTGGCGCGCCAGATAGGCGATATAGCCATACAGGCCGTGAAACGCGCCTGCCAGAACGCGGGCAAATATGCCGAGCATCGAGCGGCGGAGGCGGCTTTCGGCACCGGTCAACCGACCGTTAAAATCAGCCTGAATGCGGCTGTTGATCTCCTGAAGCGTCGGACGTTCAAAGGCCATTTTCGAGGGCCTCCCAGACAAATTCGTAACGCAGCGACGTGCCGTCCGGCCGGACGATATCGACCCCAATGCCGATGCTGTGGGGCGCGGCCTGTGACGTGGTCACCGCAACCGTTTTGGCCACCCCGTCCGTCACCAGCCATGCCAGCGCCTCATCGGCACAATCCTTGGCGCGGCGCAGGGTTTCCGGCACGATCTTCGAGCCGTACAGGAGCCACAGTTTGGAACCAATCAGATCGCCCTCGGTCTCCGCCAGCGCATCACCCCACCAGCCGCGCCGGTCGGACGACAGGCTATCGGGCAATTGATCATCAGGATCGGCAGCGCGGTCGGTAAACAGAGAGATCAGGCAGGCCCCATACAGGCCGTCATCCGTCATCAGATCGGGGCCGGATACCATCAGGTCGCCGCAACCGCCGTTTCGATCCCATGTCACAGCCAGATCAGTCATCAGCCCGCCTGAACCTTGGTTGAGGTCGCCACAACCTTACCGGCCACAACCGCGTCGTCATGGCGCGCGATGGCCTTATCCGAGCCGCCCAGATGGGTTGTGCCAGAGGTTTTAAACAGTCCGGCCGTGGCGGTGATTTCGTCGGCATCCATTGTGATTTTAGGGGCCTTGAAGGCGACGGAGACATCGCTTTCGATGCTCACCGGCAGCGGACTTTTGACCTTCAGGCCGTTGCGGGCCAGATGCACGACCTGACCCAGATCGTCATAGAGCGCCACCTCGCCGTCACTCAGACCGGTCAGGCGGTAACGTCGATCCTCAACACCGATGATCACACCGTGCGACCGCGTGCCGCCAACCGACACAACGATGGCCTCCGCACCTGTATGCGGTTTTGAGGCCAAACCATAGGCCCCGAACCGCTCCAGCCCGTCCAGCGTCTCATCAGACAGGGCATCGACCTGCCATGTCTGGAGTTTTCCCTCATCGCTGATCACGCGGGCGATAGCGCGATAGATCATCAGGCTCAGGCCGCGCTTAACCGGCGCTAAGAGACGGCTTAGATGACTTTCAGGACGGTTCATTGCAGCGACAACAGAGGATCGACCCCCTGCCCTTTCTTCGTCTTGCCCTTGGTGGTTTGGCGCGCGTCCGGCAGGGGTTCTGGCGTGAACGCCTGCGGGCGTACCAGGCTGAGTGTCGCCGTGGTTTCCCTGCCCAGCTCGAAATTGACCGAGGCGATCATTAACTCCATGTCGGCATTGACCTGAGGGGCGCGCAGAGGCACCAGCGCCCCCGATGACCACAGACGCCCATCGGCATCGCGCCAGCCCCTGACCGTGGCCTCAGCCGTCTGAGCGCGGGCGATGCGGGTCGCAGCCTCCCACTGCGCCCGCGCCTTCAGGCCCGCCAGTGTCGATTGATCGTCGCTGATGAGTATCAGGGGCCGGTAGCGGGTCATGCCCGCATCGGTGGCCTCAGCCGACGGGGACGTGGCGGCATGGGCGGCCACGGTGTCACCGGCCTGTTGCTGCCCCTTGAGGATATACTGGCTGAACCGCTCAACGGTCGAACTGGTGACCCGCAGGCCGCGCAGATTGCCGCCCAGCACCAGCTCGGCATTGACACGTTCAGGGGCGGGGCGATGCAGGATCAGGCCGCCCTTACGATCCGACCCGATCAGCAAACCGCGCAGGCGCGCCATGCGGGTCAGGGCCTCGGCAACCGTCTCACCCGGCTCAAGGGCAAAATGGGCGAATGCCGCGCCGGTCGGCGCTTCGACCGTCACGCTCAGGCCGAAAGGTTTGAGCAGATCAGCCGCTATTTTTTCGAGCTTTTGCCCCTTCCAACTGCCCGGCCTATGGACGGCTGAACAATCGATCAGGTCTGAGGTTTTATCGCGGCCTGAGACATTAATAACCTGACCGCCGCCATCCATCTGACGGTCGACCGTATCCACCCAGCCCGTGACCATCAGATCATCCCCCAGCCACAGCTCACAGGCGGCCCCATCGGCGATGATCCGCCGCTCCGGCTGACCCGGCCATGTCTCGGTCAGTTGCAGCCCGAAACCGGCGCACAGGCCATTCAGCGCGTGCGACACCGACACGGACTGCCATCCCTCATGCACCTGACCGTCAATGATCAGTTTGACCGCCTCAGACATCGGAGACCACCTCCAGCGGGCGCACCGGCACAAACAGCGGATGGGCGATGTCATTGCGGGCGAGGATTTCTGCGCAACGGTCATCCAGACGCGTCAGGTCAGCATAGAGCCGATGCGCCACAACCAGAGCCGGATCATTTTGCATCGGCTGATATAGCCGTAGGCGCGCCAGATCGGCCCCGCGCGCGGTCACATCATTGATCACTGCGACACGCACCGCCTCAAGGGCCTGATAAACCGCATCCGGCCCCGTCTCACCGATGATGTCATCATCACCGGCCAGTACCGTTTGATCCGTCGCACGGGCCGAGGGCACACCGCCAGAGGGCGCGGCACCGGTCGGGCCACCTGAAACCGTGCCGCCGCCCGTCGTCACAGTCGTACCTGAAGCAGGCACCGGCACCGGTGATACGGCCAGACTGACCGCTGCATCCGCTGCGATCAGGGCCAGATCATCCAGTTGATCGGTCAGGCTGTTGCGGGTGGCGATAGCCTCATCGTATGAGGCGAACGACATACGGCTGATGGCATCGACGGCCTGCGCGGCGGCGACATGGCGCACGAGCGCGACCACAGCCGCCTGATTGATACGTTGCTGTCGCCGCGCGGGCGTCGATCCGATGACGGGGCGCAGATAACCGCCTGAGGCCGCAGTGTCGATCAGACCGGCCGGATCATTCCAGCCGATATTTCCGACGCCACCGGCTCCGCCAGAGCCGCCAATGCTACCCGTGCCGCCTGTGCCCGTACTGCCACCGCCGCCCAAAGACGATCCCGACGATCCCGACGAAAATGAGCGTCCGAAACCCATAACACCGCGCAGGACGCCCAGCGCCTCAGAGGGCGTGCGCGCCAGTGAGCGCAGGCCACGGATCAGGCTGCTGACCTCCAGCGCCAGATCGAGCGGCGAGCGTGCCAGCGTCAGCAGTTTGGATTTCAGGGACTGGCCCTGCGCGATAAAGACGCTCAGGGGCGCACCGTAGCCGGTCAGGCGACCGCGCGCATCGGTGATAAAATCCGTGGCCTGATTGATCACGTCAAAAGCCCCGCCCGATACAAAATCAGGCCAGCCTGCAATGTTAAACCGGGCGGCGAAATCGGCCTGCGCCGCTGTATCCAGCGAGGTTGCCGCATCCTGTGCCACGCCTGACGTATCCGCCGACCGTGCCGTGACAGCGGTCGGGGCAGGCTGGAAAAACTCAAGCTGGAAACGGGCCATACCGCCCTCAGCCGACGATTCCGAAACCCGACCACGCAGCAGCGCCACCATGTGCTGACCGAGCCACGGATGGATCAGGGGGCCGGTACCGGGGGCCTCCAGCGCCTCGATCAACGCATCGCGGGCCACATCATAGTCAGGGCCGATGACAAATGCCTCAACCTGATAGGTGCGGCTGAGCAGGCCCATGTCCTCGACCTCTGCGGCATCGCGCAGCGGAAATTCGTGGATGGCGATACGGCGTCCGAGATCGGTCTCATGCTGAGAGACGTCAAATGCAACGCCACGGAAACTGGCCGGTCTGAGATTATCGCGCCATGACATCAGAACGCCCCCTGAAGGCCGGTGTCGGCGATAATCGGCACCGACCTGTTGTCGGATTTGACACTGCTGACGCGGGTGCGTTTGTCATCGACCGTCACGCGCACAGCGCCGCCGACCCGCAGGTTTTGATCCGCCACGCGGTTGCCGATGGCTGCATTGGGACGCGCTGCGCCCAGGGCGGCAGGCCGGGGCCGGTTACCCATAGCCGGTGGCGCAGGAGGACGCGGGGCCAAAGGTTTCGATGGGGCCAAAGGTTTTGGCGGTACCGGGGGTTTTGGCGGTACCGGGGGTTTTGGCGGGCGTGGCGGTGACGGCGGCGCGGCCAAATCCCCAATTACGAATTTAACCGCAAACGCCCCCGCCTTCAGGATCGTCCTGAACCAGTCGGGCAGCCCGTTCCATATGTCGTTGACACCCGTGTCGAATGAGGCACGGACATCATCCCACATTGTCGCAAACCACGTCCTGATCTTACCCCAGTGGGCAATGATCGTCAGGGGCAGGCTGATGATCGCCTGCGCCCATACCGGCAGGCTCAGAAACTTGTCCTTCAGCCATGTCCATGTGTCAGCGAACCACGTCCTGATCTTACCCCAGTGGGCAATGATCGTCAGGGGCAGGCTGATGATCGCCTGCGCCCATACCGGCAGGCTCAGAAACTTGTCCTTCAGCCATGTCCATGTATCGGCAAACCACGTCTTGATCTTACCCCAGTGCCGGATGATCAGGGCAGGTAAGGCGAGCAGTTTCAGGGGCAGAGGCAGCTTCATGAAATTGTCGGACAGCCAGTTAATGATGTCCGTAAAAACGCCCGTGACCTTATCCTTCAGGCCGTCGAACAGCCCGCCGAACCACGCCGTGATCTTGGCCCAGTTGCGCCACAACAGGTATGCCCCCGCCGCCAGTGCCGCCACCGCCGCAACGACCGTCGTAATCGGCCATGCCGCCGCATTAAGTACCCCGAAAGACGTTGCTACAGCCACAATCACCGGCGAAAGGCCGGTCAGCCCCATGATCAGGGAGGCGATAAAGGCGGCGATACCGAGGTCGAGAATATTGCCGATCCCGCCCATTGCCCGGACAAAACCCGCCACACCCGTGGCCGCGTCACCAATACCTTTGACCAGTCCCGTCCAGTCCACGGCCCCGACCAGCTGCTTAAAGCCGTCATAAAACCTGATCATGGCATCGCTGATGTCTGCGGCCCATTTATCGACCGCCGCCTGATTCTCAGGCGACTTGAACCAGCTGACGAAATCGGCCAGATCGCCCTTGACGTGATCAAAGACCCCGGCATCGCCTATGCGTTTTTGAACAGACGT
>Ga0222423_1000514_pt1 | contig 26057 bp, 27 predicted proteins | sample 3A0metagenome_FD_182472 | JGI IMG/M metagenome (GOLD analysis project Ga0222423, IMG submission 182472) | Enriched microbial communities from leaf-cutter ant dump, University of Wisconsin, Madison, United States - 3A0 (version 2) | ecosystem: Environmental > Terrestrial > Nest > Insects nest >...
CGCAGGCAGACCGCCTGGCCGCCGCGTCGGGAGGATGGCACGATCCCCTACCCGACGGCGCCACCTAGTCGTGCCGTCCTGCGCGGGTTCAGGTGTAGGTGAGGGCGTCGGATCTGGCAATGACTCCCGGGCTCGGAGCTATACCCGGCGAGCCCGCGCGTCGTGCCCAGCGCCGGGCCGCGTGAACCCCACGCCTGTGCTCCTCGACGCTTGTCCCCTGTCCCCCATCCCGCTGGCCCACTGACCCACTGACCCACTGACCCACTAACCCACTGACCCACTGACCCGCAAACCCCCGTCCCCGGTCCCCCACAGAAGGAGAACTCATGTCCACGCCGCACCCCCTCCAACTCGGAATGATCGGCCTGGGCCGGATGGGGGCCGGCCTGTCGCGGCGCCTCATGCGCGACGGCCACACCGTCGCCGTCCATGACCTCAACGAGGCAGCCGCGACGGCGCTGGAAGCAGAAGGCGCGATCCGGGTGCGCGACCTGGCAGGCTTCGTCCAAGCACTCGATGCACCACGCACCGTGTGGGTCATGGTGCCCGCAGGCAAGCCAACCGACAGTGTCATCGCCCAGCTTGCGGACGTGCTCGAGGAAGGCGACACCATCATCGATGGTGGGAACACCTACTACCGTGACGACCTGCGCCACGCCCACGAGCTGGCCGGCAAGCACGTCAATCTTGTGGATGTGGGAACCTCGGGTGGCGTGTGGGGCGCAGACCGCGGATTCTCTCTGATGATTGGTGGAGACGATGCCGTCGTTAAGCGCCTCACACCACTCTTCCGCACCCTGGCGCCGGGCATCGACGCGGCCCCACGCACGCTGGGCAAGTCCGGTGATGCCTTGCCGGGCGAGGAGGGGTGGCTGCACTGCGGTCCGGTGGGTGCGGGTCACTTTGTGAAGATGGTGCACAACGGCATCGAATACGGGCTGATGGCGGCGTATGCCGAAGGCTTCAATCTGCTGAAGGCTGCCAACGCGGGGGTTCCTGGTACCCACGCATACGAGTCGCAAACAGCACCGATGTCCAACCCCGAGTACTACCAGTACACCCTCAATGTGGACCAGATCGCCGAGGTATGGCGGCGCGGATCCGTCATCGGGTCATGGCTGCTCGACCTCACCGCTGATGCGCTTCATGCCTCGCCCAACCTCGACGAGTTCTCCGGCGTGGTGGCGGACTCCGGCGAAGGTCGCTGGACGTCAATTGCCGCGATCGACGAAGGCGTGCCTACCCCCGTCCTCACCACTGCGTTGTACTCGCGCTTTGCCTCACGGGATCTGGACGCCTACGCCGAGAAGGTCCTCAGCGCGATGCGTAAGGGGTTTGGCGGGCATGCCGAATCCAAGCCGTCGGGCGAATAGCGGCGTCCAATACAGCGTTCTGCGGCTCAGCGTGATGTGATGCGCATTCAGCACGTTTGATAACGATGGTGTGCTAGCGATGCGCGTTCAGCACGTTTGATACAGACATGTGTTGATGATGCGTTGCGGTCACGTTCGCTACCGCTAGATCTCTTGTAGTGCGTTCTAGCGAGACTTGGACGCGTCCGTCGTCTCGCCTTTACGGACCCGCGTTTTGTTGACCGTGGCAGCTGCGATCTGTTCGGCTCGATCTTCCTGAACACCTCGCGCCTCCTCGGAGGCCTTCACTGCCTTGTACTGACGCTTGCGCTTTGCACTCCACGCGTTTGGCATCGGACTGCTCCCAACTCGTTACGCCCCTCACTCCAGCGAACGTCTTGGCCTGCCCGATTTATCCCATATGCCCACGGTGCGGACGTAAGTCCCGTCATGCCGCGGCTACTCAACGGCAAAATCCGCGTAAAGATTTGTCGTCACGCGTACCTGACCACGCGGCGCCACATCACCAGCCCGGCTAAGGAGCACCAGTGGACCTGACCATCACGGAACGTCACACCCACATTCCCAGCAACGTCACGGTTCCAGAGTCGGTGCGCGTTGCGCTTGAGGCCGCCCACCGTGTCGTCATCCCCAGCACCCGGGAACAGTTGTATTCCATCGCCCTGGGGCCCGACGGCGGGCCCGAGTTTGCCGTCGATTACGTCGCCGACGGCCACACCATCACCGAGGCCACCGTGACACGCTGCCGCAACGGACTGGCCGTTAACTATCCCGAGGACTACATGCGCCGGCGCGACCCTGCCTGTATGGTCATCGCAGACTCGCGCCCCACCGACAAGACCCGTTACGCCGATCGCTTTGGACACGACTTCAGCGCCACCAAGGCTGACACCCTGGAATGGTTAGCGACCCAAGAGTTGGTTGTGGTGCCCTTCAAAGCAGGCGGACTCACTCACGGCTACGCATCACTAGCCATCGTTCCGCTCAATGCCGCATTCTTTGCCCTGGCGCTCATGGACCTCCAAGGATGGGTCACCTTCGATCAAATCGGCGCCTACACACCCCGCTCAATCCTGTACGTTGCCCCGCCGTTCCGCCACACGCACTTTGCCGGAAAGCAGGTGGTGGTGCACGACCGCAGCGACACCCTTCACGAGATCTTCGCATACAACCTGTATCCCGGCCCCAGCGCCAAGAAGGGCGTATTCTCCGTCCTCCTTGACGTCGGCGAAGCAGAAGGATGGATCACAGCCCACGCATCGTCCGTGCGGGTGACCACGCCCTACGACAACGAAACGATCGTCATGCACGAGGGCGCTTCCGGCGGCGGCAAATCCGAAATGTGCCAAGACCTACGCCGCGAAGACGACGGACGCATCCTGCTGGGCGTCAACACAGTCACCGGCGAGCCTTACCACATCACCTTGTCGGAAACATGCGAGCTCAGCCCCGTCACGGATGACATGACTCTGTGCCACCCGGCCGTACAAACCGGTGACGGGCGGATGGTCGTGGCCGACGCGGAGGACGGCTGGTTCGTACGGGTGGACAACCTGCGTGAGTACGGGGAGGACGTGCACTTCGAACGCGCCTGCATCCACCCCGAACAGCCGCTGGTGTTCTTCAACGTCCATGCCGTTGCAGACGCCACTGCCTTGCCGTGGGAACACACGCTCGACTCGACGGGAACACCCTGCCCCAACCCGCGCGTCGTCATTCCCCGATCCCACATCGCGAACGTGGTCAACACGCCCGAAGCAGTCGACGTGCGCACCTTCGGAGTGCGAATGCCTGCCTGCACAACCGATAACCCCAGCTACGGAATTATGGGTATGACGCACTTTGTACCGCCCGCAATCGCGTGGCTGTGGCGACTCATCGCCCCGCGCGGCGACAAGAACCCATCGATTGGTGAAGCGGCCGACGCCGTCAGCACCCTTGCGCACGGAGGCATGGTTTCCGAGGGAGTTGGCTCGTACTGGCCCTTCTCGACAGGCACCAAAGTGGCGGCGGCGAACCTCCTGCTCACCCAATTGCTCACCTATCGCCACACTCGGTACGTGCTCACCCCCAACCAGCACATCGGCAGCTACAAGGTGGGCTTCTCAGCCGAGTGGCTCACGCGCGAATGGCTGGCGCGCAAGGGTGCAGGACGAATGCGGGCCGACCAACTCGAGCCAGCACGGTGCCCGTTGTTTGGCTACAGTCCCAAAGAGATCACCCTCGATGGGCAGCCGGTGCGTCGCTCCCTGCTGCGTCCCGAGTTGCAGTCGAACATGGGGGTCGCCGCCTACGACGAAGGGTGCCGAATCCTGACGGGGTTCTTCCGCACCGAGCTCGCGCAATTCCTCACTGACGAACTCGATCCGTTGGGTCGCGACATCATCGAACTGTGTCTTGCCGGTGCACCGGTGGACGCGTACGAGGCGCTGACGCCGATGTACCTCTAGTCCGCTAGTCCGCTAGTCCGCTAGTCCGCTAGTCCGCCACCGGCGTAGCGCGACACGCACTCCTACGACGTCGCGGCCACGGCGATCAGCATCACGTTAAGAGCAATCACCAGCACCACCACGCACCACGCCAACGCCGAGACGAACCGGGATGCGGCATACCGGCCCATGAGCGTACGCGACGCTGTCAGCCGCACCAGCGGAACCAACGCGAAAGGAATCCCGACACTCAACACCACCTGGCTGAGAACCAGTGCCCGCGTCGGCTCCACCCCCGTTGCCAAGATCACCAAAGCCGGGATTACGGTGACCACTCGCCGTACCAAAAGTGGAACACGCCGATGCAACAGGCCACCCATGATGACCGCACCGGCATAGGCACCTACCGACGTCGCAGCAAGACCCGAGGCCAAAAGCCCCACAGCAAAGATCATGCCCACTGCAGGCCCCAGCGCACTGCTCAACTCTCGGTGCGCACCAGCGATGGTGTCGGTATCGGAAGCACCCGGCAACGCAGCCGCCGCAAGAAGGAGCATGGCGATATTGACCGAGCCTGCAATCAGAAGCGAATACCCCACATCCACCTTCGTGGCACGCAGAAGCAGCGGCAAACGCCGCCGATGATCATCAGCGTCGACCAGCTCCTTCATCGGATCATCACGCAAACGCACACCATCACTGCGAACCGCGGGGAAATGGCGATCCCGCGATAGCGACGAATGCAGATAGATCGCATGGGGCATCACCGTCGCACCCAACATCGACGCAGCAAGGACCACTGTTTCCCTGCCCGCAAAATGCGGCACCACACCAGCCACAGCCTCAGCCCATTGCACATCGGCAACAAACAAGCCCGCCACAAACCCCGTCGCAATAATCGCAAGCAGCGCGATGATGACGAATTCGAATGGCTGTTGCCCGCGTCGGCTGTGCACCGCAAGCAGCACCATCGACACGCTCGCGGTGATCACGCCACCCCACACCAGCGGAAGACCCAGCAACAGGTTCAAGGCGATGGCACCACCGACAACTTCCGCCACATCGGTCGCGGCCGCGACAACTTCCGCCTGGATCCAATAGGTCCGTCGAGGCCACGGCGACAAACGCTCGGCAAGCAACTCAGGCAACGACCGCCCCGTGACCAGGCCCAACTTGGCACTCAGATACTGAATGAGTACCGCCATCCCATTAGCAACGACGAGTACCCACACCAAGAGATACCCATACCGCGCGCCGGCACTGACGTTCGTTGCAACGTTTCCCGGATCGACATATGCAATTGCCGCCACGAATGCGGGGCCAAGGAGCCGCCATAAGCCACGCTCTGGGCGCACCCGCCGCGAACTAAGCGGGTCCGGTGCGGCAGGAGTGGGCACGCCGAACAACGTATCAGTGGTGACAGGCCCGACCGTGAGCGCCACGTCCAGAACTGCCTGACGTCACCGGCATATTGAGGGGTGGCTCTAGCGTGCGCGGCCAGTGAACCCTACGCTTGGGCGCATGGTGCACGTCGACGCGTCACTCTTGCCGACGCAACGCCCACTAAGCGATTCGGAGCTACGGGCCGTCCTGGAGCCACTGGGCCGCGTCACATCACATCGAATGCTGTCAGGAGGCACCTTCTGCGCAGTCCAGGAAGCCACGCTCAACGATGACATCCAGATCGTCATCAAGACCTCGGTACCTGACCAGGCCCGGCCCGATGGCCGAACACCACTGTTGACGTATGAACGCGACCTATTACGCAGCGAAATTGCCACGCTCGAGGCGCTGGCAGCGGTCGATACTGTTCCCGTTCCCGAGGTGCTGCTGACTGACTTCTCACGAAGGCAGGCAGACGTCGATATTCTCGTCATGAGCCACATCCCCGGGGTGGCGTGGGACACCGCGACACAGCACATGACGCCCGCCGCCAACAAGCGAGCCTGGCAACAAGTCGGCGGAATCCTCGCGGGAATCCACTCGGTGACCGCCATACGATTCGGGTACCCCGCAGCGGACTTTGTACTCGGTGCGACCTCCTGGCCAGCCTTCGTCGACATGCTCATCCACACCGCGACAGACGATGCCGCCACCTGGGGCGTTGACATCGAGTCCGAACGTCTCCTCGCGGCACTCGATGCTGTGCGTCCTACCCTCGTTGACGTCACCCAACCCCGGCTGATTCACAACGACTTATGGCCAGGAAACGTCCTTGTCGATCCGCACAGTGGCGAGGTACAGGGCATCGTCGATCTGGAACGGGCGCTGTACGGGGACCCGATTCAGGACCTCTGCGGTTCTGAGTCCATGAACACGGGCGAACCGAACGCGGCACTGGTTGATGGCTACCTCCAGGCCGGCGGCTCATTCGAAGCTGAGACAGGGACGGGCCCGGCGCTTGGCGCAAATGCGAGAGCACGTCTTGCCCTCTACCGGTTGTGGGCGATGTCAGTCCAGTTCATCGAGATAGTCCCGCGCGGATTCCACGGTGCTTGGGTGGCGCACCATCGCGCCACTATCGCCGCAAACCGACACGAGCTATTTCGACAGCTCGGCGTATAGCGACGACGGTTCAACTCGCCCTCCTGGCGCCAGGTGCACTGCACCATCGGAGCTATTGCGCCGTTGATTGTGTTCACTGTCAGTTGTCGTTGTCAGTGGCCGTGGTCCAGCGCCCTGCTTCACCCCTCGGTACTGTCACGCCGTCCCGGTGCTATCACGCCCCCTCCTACCACCGTCGGCTAACCTGACCAGATGGAACCAACTCCCCAGCACTACGAACCGATCCCGGGCGAGAGCACGCTACCGATCTATTGGAATATGGCGATGCTGGGTATGGGGATCATCGGGCTAATACTTGCCCTCGTGTTTCGCGCCGGAGCCCCCACCATCCAAGCTGCCGCCGTCGTGACGTTTGTGGGTCTGGTCGGAACGATTTACCTCATACGCCAACGCGCACGCTACCTCGAGCAAATTCGGACCGGACAGGTCATCGAGCGCAAGCCGTGGACCGGCCCCGATCTGCCGTACACCGGCTGACTTAGCCCACCATTGCGACCGGTTGCTCGACATCGAGAGCCTGTTCGTTTCAACGCACTCCCCCTTCGAAACCGTGTTCGACGCATTGGCAAGTATGCGTAGCCGTGTCACCGTAGCCGTGTCACCGTGGGCGGGGCATCGCGCGGTGAAAATGTGGGCACCTAACATTCGCGGCACAGCACCGCTTCGTATACACGCTTATCAGCGGTGTTCTGGCAGCAGAACACCACGTCGCGCACCGAAGTATCACCGCGCACCGCAGCCTTGACCTCGCGCACGGCAATCGGGGCGGCCTGCTCAATAGGGAACCCGTCAGTCCCCGACGCAACAGCCGGAAAGGCGATACTGCGCACACCAAGCGAGTCCGCCAATGCCAGTGCGGCGCGATAACAGGTAGCAAGCGCCTCTGATTCACCGTGTTCGCCGTCACGCCACATCGGCGCGACAGTGTGGATCACCCATGGTGCGGGCAGATCGTAGCCCTTGGTGGCCTTGGCTTCACCGACGTCACAACCACCCAAGCGCTGGCACTCCTGCGCTAACCCCGGGCCCGCAGCACGGTGGATCGCGCCGTTGGGGCCCTCCCCAATGCGAAGCTCACCGTTTGAGGCGTTCACAATTGCATCAAGCATCAAGGTGGTGATATCAGCCCGCACGGCTTTGAGCGTCGCCATTCGTCCACCGTACGCCGCCGGATGCCACCGTGCTAGGGGCAGACAACTAGATCCACTTCGCGCGGCGGAAGATTGCCCACATCCCAACACCAAGCCCGGCCATAAGTCCCACAGCAAATGGATATCCCCACACCCAGCTCAGTTCCGGCATATGGCGAAAGTTCATTCCGTATACACCCCCCACGAACGACGGCATGTACAGAATCGCTGCCCAGCCGGATACCTTCTTCATTTGTTCGTTCTGCGCGAGCCCAACCTCGGTTTGACGCTGCGTCACCAATGCCACGTGCGTGTTGAGCGCGTTGTCGAGAAGGCTCCGGTGCGTCTCGAGCCGCTCTCGACTGCGGATCGCATGATCGTCAATCTCACGGAACATGCGTTGCAGGTCTAGGTCCAGGTCTTGGTCAGCGACAAACCTTCTGATCCGATCCACCACATCCACAAGTGGACGCGCTGCACGCTCCACCGCTATCACTTCCCGATGCACGTCATAGATACGCCGTGCAATTGCATGTTGCGCGTCCTCCCCAAATACCTCATCCTCGATGCTCTCAATGGCGTCTTCGAGTCCGTCGATGGCGGGGCTGTATGAGTCAATTACCTCGTCGATTACCGCATAGAGCACCCCGGCTGGGCCGAAGCGTGCCAGTCGCGCGTCCTCACTCACTCTTGAGCGAACGTGGTCAAGTTGGGTGGCGCCACCATGGGCGAGCGCAATCACCGCCCGAGGCGTTGTCAAGACATTCAGCTGCGTGAGGGTAGCGGTCTCGTCGCCTGTGTTGTACGACACGGTCGCCACAGCGCATGCCATCCCGTCCCCGTATCTCTGCGCGGTGGCACGTCGGTCACCTTCGATGACTCCTTCGATTGCGAGCGCGTGTACGCCGAAGAGGTCTTGGATCTGCTGAAGCTCCTCCTGGCTCGGATCTGCGATCGCTATCCAGGCGAAGGATTTGGAGTCTGAAGCCTCTCGCGCGGCCTCTTGTAGCGACACGGCGTCGGGTTCCGGTGCATTGCTTGAGACGCGTGATCTGGGCGATGGCTTGGATTCAGACGTCAATACCGTCGCTTCGAGAACACTCATGTCGTCTCCTTGAGGGTGCAAGGCGGATACTCTGTCCAGCATGACGACGTGGCGGATGGTTTGTGCGGTGGCGCGCCCGACGGACAGCGTCCGCTCCGTCACGAACCACCAAGCTCCACGACACGATGCCGAAACGCAAATATGGCAGCGCCGGAGCCGCGCACGGGAGGCATCTCGCGTGTAAACGGTCCTTACCCACTCCTGAATAGACCCAAAGAATGCGAAAGCAAGGTAGTCGCAATGAATCACGCATGGCAGGCCCGTCGCAATGAGCGTCCTCAGGATGACGCGACGCGAAGCGAACTGGACAAGATGCGGGCAGACGATTGGTTTCAGTACCGACGCGGCCCCGAACTCGTCGACCTCCAGCGTGACACCCTGGCAGTCTGCCGCGAAGTAAGCGCGCGGTATCACGAAGATCCGCCGCACTACACGGCGATGTTCGCCCAGATGCTCAAAGACTGCGGACCAGGTCTAGACATCCGCGCGCCAATCCTCATCGAGTACGCCGAACGCGTGTCGATCGGGTCGAATGTGTTCATCAACGCAGATTTCATGGTGATCGGATCGGGCCGCATCACTATTGGTGACAACGTCCTGATTGGGCCAGGCACACGTCTGTACACGCCCAACCATTCGCTGGACCGGGACCTGCGCAGGCAGGGATGGGAGATTGGCCTGCCAATCACCATCGGAGACGACGTGTGGTTCGGAGGCTCCGTCATCGTCTGCCCCGGTGTGTCAATTGGCGCGGGCGCCGTTGTTGGTGCGGGCTCGGTCGTCACGAAGGATGTACCTGCGGGAGCAGTAATCGCAGGCAACCCGGCACGTGCCATCCGCCAGTAGCTCCAGCGGACATACCGCGTCGCACCTACGCCGCACGGTCCACGTCGAGTGCCGCAACACCGCCAAGCCGCACCCGCCGCAAAGGGTCAATCGACGCCGGTGGGACGAACTCAACATGCTCTGCGGAGGCAATAATCTCCCACCCCTGCCGATGAACATCGTGGTGGCATCGCGTGCACAGCATTACTCCGTTGCCGAGGTCTGAACGGCCACCCGCGTCCCACGGCTTGATGTGGTGAGCTTCGCAGCGTTCAGGCGGTGCATGGCACTTCGCACATCCGCCGTCACGTTCCAAGAGCGCAAGCCGTTGTGCTCGCGTAAAGAGTCGAACGCTTCGCCCCAGATCGAGCACCTCGCTCGGTCCGCCCAGTACTGCGGGGATGACCGCCGCATCGCCGGCGAGACGCCGCAGTTCGCCCATCGACACAAGCGCGCCTACACCATCAATCTGTGCAAGCCCGTCGCCTGATTCGAGATCCTCCCGGTTCACGCGCACCACTAGTGCCGTGCGGACCCCACTGACGTCGGTTTCTGAGCAACCAAGTGCATGCCGGCAAATCAGACTCAACGCGTCGGCGCGCATCTGGCCTATGGAACGCTGGTCGGCCTCCCGGGGATCTTGCTCTCGCCGCGCTCGGAAGTCTTGGGTCACGATCTGTTCGATTGCCGTGCGTAGCGGCGCAGCCGTCACGGGATCAAGTCGCGCATTGAGCGTCACCATCCCGGTGTGGTCTTCAACCCAGGAAAGGTAGCGCTCCCCATATTGGCGCTGCTCGCGCTCCTTATGACGCTCGACATCGGCTCGCGCCACCGCACGCGCAACAAGTCGCCGCACATCAGCAACGGAGAGGACTACCGCACGCGCAACGAGTCGCTGCTCGAGGTCACGCAGCGTGTCCCCGGCAACGGTGTCCACAATCGACTCAAGCCCCGCCACGATGAGTCCAGCAGCTTCTACCGACAGAGCACCCGTCAGGGTCGCATCGGCAATCGCCGGATACCGCGGGGACTCTACCGACGACATTGCGGTTGCACCCGAGGGCACCGCGCCCGGATCGAAGCACAATGAGGAAGCATCCGCTGGCGCCAATGCCTGCCCCGCCTCGATGGCCCGACGTGCCTGCGCTTGCGTGGTACCCGTGGTCTGAGCGATGAAGGCGCCTGCGCTACCGAATCCTTGCTGCCGCGCGAGTCCACCTCCGGGCAGGTCCGGGGATGAGCGTCGGGCAATTTCGCCTGCGAATCGCGCCTGGAGGGCACCCGTCAGGCGTCCCAGACGTGCGACTGCGTCGTACGCCGTCAGTAGTTCATCCTGCGGCAAATGGACGACGTCGAGCCGGGCAAGATCGCCGACGGAATCGGCAATCTGTGCAATCTCGTGTGACCAAACGTCCATAAACGTAGTCAACTAACACCACGTGACATCATCGGTGGCTCAACGTGAGAACGGTGGAGGCAGCGCCAGAATCCGACCTGTGGACGGCACGGGACTCACTGCGGAACCATCCACAGCAACCCGCCACAGCACATCCCCCACTCCACCGCCTAGCGCAGCACGGCCCCCAACTCACCCTCCGCCGCAGCGATGACCGCGGTACGCACCTGGAGCACTTCCTCTGCCGACAACGTGTGATCCCCCGCACGCATGCGTACCGTCACGGCAAGCGACTTCTTCCCATCACCTACCTGCGCACCCGCATACACGTCGAATACCCAGGCATCCTCGACCAGCGCACCACCCGCACGTCGCACCAGTTCCACCAGCGAACCCGCGGTCACGGAGTCGGCCACCACAAACGCGAAGTCCTCCTTGGCAACCACCTGCCCAGAGACAGGTTGCGCAGCGACGATGCTTCCGTCAGACGCAGCGATCACCGGATCGAGCAGGACCTGGAATGCAACGGACCGTGGCGGCAGCGCCAACGTCTCGCACACCTTGGGGTGCAGTTCACCGGCGTGCGCAACGACGGTTCCGTCCGGCAAGCGGAACGCAGCTGCTCGTCCCGGATGCCAGGGGGCATAACTGTCCGCCTGTCGCGTGAGGGTCACCCCTGCAGCCCCCGCCACAACGTCTACCAGTGCCAACGCATCCGACCATTCCCACGGCTGCGCAGCGTCGTTCCACCCCGCGCCAACCCGCGCACCCGTGAGCACCCCCGCGACCATGCGAGGCTGGTCGGGCAGTGCCTCATCCAACTCGGCTAGCTGTGCGGCCGTAACGCTTCCATCCACTGGCGGGCGTCCCGCAACTGCATCCTGGCCACTCAGATACCCACGGCCAATCTCAAACACCGCGACGTCGTGTGCTCCGCGCCCCAAGTTGATGCGCACCGCATCAAACAAGGTGAACAGCACCCGTGGACGCAGCACCGGCTTTTCGCCTGCCAAGGGGTTAGCCAGACGGACAAGCCGACGACGCTTATCTTCCACATCGACTAGGCACTCATCGAGGCGCTCGGGCGCCATGAACGGATAGGTCAGCACCTCCGTCAGTCCCGCCTCGGCCAACGACCTGGCCACACGACGCCGCACCCGCTGGCCGTGGGTGAGTCCACGTCCCGGTGGCGCCACCGGAAGTACCGACGGTAGCGCGGCATATCCGCGCAGTCGCGCGACCTCCTCCACCAGATCAATTGCCGCGTTCAGGTCAGGCCGCCAGCTGGGCGCGCTCACCTGGACGACGCCCCCCGCAGCGTTTGCCCCCCCGTCGACCGCGCATCCGATCGCCTGCAGGGTCGCAACCACCTCGTCGGCCATAAACGTCATGCCGACAATCCGCTGAGGCAGGGTCACATCGAACGCAATGGCCGGGCGCTGCGCCACGTTGTCCACATCGGTGTACACCTCATCAAGGTGTCCGCCTCCGTGCTCACGCATCAGGCCCAATGCCCGCTCAATTGCAACGGCCGCCAGTGCGGGGTCAACGCCACGTTCATACCGACGCGACGCCTCGGAGCCCAGCTTGTGACGCCGCGCCGTGCGCGCAATCGACACCGGATCCCAGTGTGCCGCTTCCAGCAGCACGTCAGTGGTGGAGGCAGAGATCTCCGTCTGACCGCCACCCATCACACCACCCAGGCCGATGGCTCGCTGCCCCACTCCGCCTGTGGAGTCGCACACCACCAAATCTTCACCCGACAGCGTGCGCGTCACCCCGTCGAGCGTCAGCAACGTCTCGCCCTCCCGTGCGCGGCGCACCACCAGCGGTGCGGTCACGGTCGCGAGGTCGTAGGCGTGCAACGGGTGTCCCAGCTCGAGCATTACGTAGTTGGTGACGTCCACTGCCAGCGAGAGTGAACGCATCCCAGCCTGTTCGAGCCGTCGTTTCATCCACTGGGGAGTCGGTGCGGCCGGGTTGAATCCGCGCAGGATTCGTAGTGCAAACCGGTCACATCCCACGGTTCCACGAAGCGGCGCCTGGTCCTCGATGCGGACGTCAAAGGCCTCGGTGCCACGAACATCCGATACCGCCGTGCCGCTGAGCGCAATATCGGCGGGGTCACGGAACGACGCGCCCGTTGAGTGGGAGTATTCGCGCGCCACTCCCCGAATGGAGAAGCAGTACCCGCGGTCCGGTGTGACGGTGATCTCTACGGTTTTCTCGTCCAGGCCAAGCAAGGGGATGGCATCCTGACCGGGAGTCAGCGCGTCGGGATCAAATCCAGCGTCGGCACTGTCACCGGACGGCGACGCCAACACGACGATGCCGTCGTGGTCGTCTCCGAGCCCCAGTTCGCGGGCCGAACAAATCATTCCGTCTGACCAGTGGCCGTACGTCTTGCGCCCCGCGATCGGGAACGGACCGGGGAGCATACCGCCGGGCAGTACGCACACCACGTAATCACCCGCAACAAAGTTGTGAGCGCCGCAGACAATTCCCCGCGACGACGGGTATTCCTCTGTGTTGTCAGGCTTGTGTCCAGGGCCGGCCGGATCGTTGTGTTCCCCCACGTCCACACGGCAGTAGTTAATCGTCTTGCCGTTGGACTGCTCTTCTTTGACCACGCTGAGAACACGGCCCACCACCAACGGGCCGGTGATCTGCCCGCCGTGGATGCCTTCCTCCTCGAGGCCGACCTTAACCAGAGCCGCCGCAATGGCCTCGGGTGTGTCGTCTACAACGTCGACGTACTCACGCAGCCATGTCACTGGAATCTTGGGCATGGCTCAGATCTCCATTCCGAACTGCTGTGAGAATCGCACGTCACCTTCCACCATGTCGCGCATATCGCGCACCCCGTGTCGGAACATCAACGTGCGTTCGATGCCCATACCAAAGGCGAAAGCCGTGTAAATATCGGGATCAATGCCTGCCGCACGGAGCACGTTTGGATGGGTCATGCCACAACCGCCCCACTCAATCCAGCCCGTTCCACGGCAGGTACGGCAGGCCCCATCCTGGCCACCGCACACGAAGCAGCGCAGGTCCATCTCGGCGCTGGGTTCGGTGAACGGGAAGTACGACGGCCGAAGTCGCGTCACTGCGTCGGCTCCAAACAGTGCCCGCGCAAAGTGGTCAAGGGTGCCCTTAAGGTGCGCCATCGTCAGGCCCTTGTCGATCGCCAGGCCCTCAATCTGGTGGAACACCGGCGTATGGGTGGCGTCCAGTTCGTCGGTGCGGAAGGTCTTGCCCGGGCAGACAACGTAGATCCCGCGGCCCTCATTCACGAGCGCATCGCGCCTGCTAACGGCCGCGCGGATCTGTACCGGCGAGGTATGGGTACGTAGCACAATGCCCGATGCTCCCGACTGCCCCGTGACAGCGCTCGCATCGGATTCGTCGGCGCTGGCCACAAAGAACGTATCCTGCATGGCGCGGGCCGGGTGATCGGGGTCAAAGTTCAACGCGTCGAAGTTGTACCACTCGGCTTCCACCTCGGGACCTTCGGCGACCTCCCATCCCATCCCCACGAAGACGTCACACATGTGCTCCTGCAATGTCTCCAAGGGATGGCGCGCACCGCGCGGCATCCGCGCCACCGGCAAGGTGACGTCGACAGCCTCGTCGACAAGCACGCGCGCATCACGGTCCGCTTCTAACTCGGCCTGGCGCTGATCGAGTGCCGCGGTCACTTTGGCCCGCGCCGCGCCCATGGTCTTGCCGGCAACAGCCTTGTCCGCGCCGGGGAGGTCTTTGATCAGCCGATTCGCTGCGGTGAGCACCGCCTTATCGCCGGTGTGTGCCAGACGTGCGTCTTTCAGCTCGTCCAGGGTGGTGGCAGCGGATAGGGCCGCGAGCGCAGCTTCAACTGCCGCATCGACGCCAGCAGCGTCCAGCGGTGACAGGTCAGGCATGGAGAACCCCTCATCGGGAACGGATGTGACTCGATTCTAGCGGCGCGCCGTGACACTTCTGGCGGACCGCCGGCCAACCCCAACGCCCGGTCAGGTCTCAGTCAATCCCCGGTCCCAGTTGGCTCGCCCACCCGGCACCTATTACCTTGCCAGCAGAACAATCAGCCCGAAGATCACCCCGAATGCCACCACCGTATTCACCACGGGTAGCACGATGCGTACGGGGCGGGTCAGGCGCTGATTCTTCACTACCGGAATACCCACAAAGAACAGCGCCACCGCAATGGGCACCGTGAACCACATCACGAGCAATAGGAGCAGCGGCGCGAAGAGCGTCACCTTTTCCATACGGCCGACGCCGTCGCCAAGCCGGTATACGGTCTGCCCTCGCCAGATGAATGACTGGAATCCCGGCAAGACGCCACGTAGCGACAGCCGTTCGTAGCCGTTTGCCGTGGGAATGGCCCATCCACCGCGGCGCGGTAGCGCCCGTTGGCCGTCTACGAGTACCCGTGCGACGATGCCGTTCGTTCCAGCGACCTCCACACGTGCCTTCACACCGTCAAGGGATAGGCGGATGGTGTCGGAGTTGGCGTCGATCACGGCCCCGAGAGTATCAGCGCTACCCGTCCGCAGGGGTCTCCTGTGGCAAACGCCCGCGATAGGTGCGCCCCTTGGCACGGGTCTTGCCGTCAACGAGTGCCGCATCGGCACATGCGATGAGGGTGTGGACGTTGTCCGTCACTGCAGTGCTGACGCAATATCCGGCCGTCACCCCGAGCCCGCATTCGCTGGTGAATGCTTCCGTCAAAGCTGTTTGTACGCGGTGGCGGATTTGCTCGATCGAGGTACCTGGCTGCTCGCCGGGCTGCACCATCAATGCCACGAGGAATTCGTCGCCACCCCATCGCACTGCCATGTCGGTGGCGCGGATCTCACTCATGAGGACGCGGCTGATATGTGCCAGGGCCTCATCTCCAGCTTGGTGCCCGAGCGAGTCGTTGAGTGACTTGAAATTGTCCAAATCGAACATCGCCACCGCGAGGCGATTGTCACGCCGATGCGCGGTTCCCAGCATTCGTTCGGCGGCTTTGTCTGCGTGACGCCGGTTATACAGACCGGTGAGAGGGTCCCTGACCGCGAAGCGGTGCGCTCGAACCATGGGGCGCCACACCAGCGCCAAGAGATACGTCAGGATGGCCGTCAGAGCAATGGTGGCGCCAATGACCCACTTCATCGTGGCACGCACCGATGCGAAGCCCTCATTGAGTCCGCCCTCGGAGGCTCTGAGCTGGATCACCCATGGAACCCCAAGCGAATCGAGACCCCTTTCGAGTGTGGTGGACTCTCCACTCTTCCCAATCACGTCCCAGCCGCGCGTGCTGGCGCGTTGTGACGTTGCAAGTCCCAAGTCGATGGGCCGCGGCAACGTGCCGTTGGCCGCCAAATAAGCGTCATAGTCGGCTTTGCGTCGCTCGGACACGGTGATGAGTGTGCGATCAGCGCCTAGGAGGAAAACTTCACCATCGGTTCCCGCGGGCAACGAGTTCAGCAAGTCAGATAGGTCGTCCAGCAGAATGGTGGCCGTCACCACGGCTCGCACGTTGCCGTCACGGTCACGGACGGCCTCAACCACTGCGACTTGCCCTTCCTCGGTACCAGGATCGACGTACGGCTTGGTCCACACCAATCGTGAGTGGGCCAATGCTTGACGGTATGGCTCAGCCTCTCGCGGGTCCAAGGTGACGATGTTGTGATGCTCGGAGGTGAGCCGTAGGTTGCGGTCGTACTCGCTAAAGCGGTGTGCCACAGTACCGCTTTGCCTGACATCGATGACGTGTCCCGAGAACCCGCCCGGGCCTTGGGTCGAGCGTGCCAGTTTCACATACTCGCCATTGGGGTAGGTCACGGCGAGCGATTCCAACTCGGGGCGGTTGAGCAAGGTGGCGTAGAAGTCGGCCATCACTCCCAGTGATGACTGGTCGTTCGCGAATTGCGGCGCCTCCATTGAGACAGCATCCTCAGCTGCTCTCACAAAGCCGATGACGCGCTCGGTGGAGATGTCGGCAACGTAGGTGAACATGTCGTCGAGTGCGCGTGACGACGCACGGTTGGCTGCAAGGCCGCCTCCCAGCAGGAGCGCGAACTGCACAACGATGAGGGTGGCGACGAGCGCCGCTACAGCAGTGAACCGCCGCGCTGGCTCGCTGAGGCGCATCGCCCAGACTGCACGACGCATACCCCCAAAATAGGGGCAGACAAACCGATAGTGCCAACTGGTGTGAGCACATCAACTTCCGGTATGTGGGGCGATGTCTGCACCACGCTCCCAGCAGTACGACGCGCTGCGGTTCGTTGAGTGGCGACTTCGGCGGGTCTGACTTACCCGGACTGCCCAGCGTTGAGCGCCGAGTAGTACAGACACACCGCGACTGCCGTGGCGAGGTTCAGGCTTTCAGCTTGACCCAGGATTGGGATACGGACGATCGCGTCGGCGGCGGAGCGCTCAGTCGCATCGAGCCCGTGCGCCTCGTTTCCAAAGAGCCATGCGTGTGGTGTATCGACGGCAATTGCACTATCAGAGCCCAGCATCGCAGTTCCATGGACATCGGCCGCGTAGACGGCGAGCTGACGATTGTGTGCCCAGGAAATTGCTGCCGCAACATGTGGCACGTGCACCACCGGGAGGTGGAATACCGACCCGGCACTTGCACGAATCACCTTGGGGTTGGTGACGTCGACGCTGTCACCGGCGAACACCACCACCTGGGCGCCGGCCGCATCGGCCACGCGAATTGCCGCACCCGCATTGCCGGGATCGCGCACCCGGGCAAGGATGGCGGCCATTGCGACGATGCGGCCAGCCTCATCAGCACGACCGTCGTTTACGGCACCGGCTGTACCGCTTTGAGCGATGGCGTCAGCGTCCGCAACCGCACAGATACCCTGCGAGTTAACTGACAGCGCGCTCGACACCGCCTGGCTGACCGGGTGAACGTGCAGTCCGGCGGTGAGTGCGGCGTCGGCAATATCTGCACCCGCGCCCCGCTGTCCAAGCACATCGTCACGTACGTATAGGTCGCGCACATGCCGTGCCCTGTGGGTCACGAGCTCGCGCACGGCTTGCGGGCCTTCGACAAGAATCAGCCCCGTGCGCTCACGTGCAGAACGCCCCGCCAAGGCGGCAACCTTTTTCACGCGCTCGGCTCGTACATTGGCCAGGAGCGCGTCGAGGTCCCGCCCGGCGGGGCGTTGAGTCATGCTGAGTGAGGCTTAGGCCGCCGGCGCGTTGACGTCAGACGGAAGTGCCTTCTTGGCCACCTCAACCAGCGCGGCAAATGCGGCCTCGTCGTTGACTGCCAGCTCGGCCAGCATGCGACGGTCCACTTCAACCTCTGCCAAACGCAGACCCTGAATGAGGCGGTTGTACGTCATACCGTTCGCGCGAGCCGCGGCGTTGATGCGGGTGATCCACAGCTTGCGGAAGTCACCCTTACGTGCGCGGCGGTCGTTGTAGGCGTAGACGAGCGAGTGAGTGACTTGCTCCTTAGCCTTGCGGTACAGGCGCGAGCGCTGACCGCGGTAACCGGATGCGCGCTCGAGGGTAGTGCGGCGCTTCTTCTGGGCGTTAACAGCCCGCTTGACGCGTGCCATGGGGGTACTCCTTCAGTCCGTGGGGCTACTTGCCCAGTAGCTTCTTGATCTTCTTGGCTTCGGGCGTGGGCAGCACGCCGTCGATGGCAACGCGGCGCTTGCGCGCCGAACGCTTCTCTTCGAACTTGTGCACGTTCATTGCCGAGTTGTGCTTCACCTTGCCGGTACCGGTGATCTTGAAACGCTTCTTGGCACCCGAGTGGGTCTTGTTCTTGGGCACGATGCCCTCCTTAACTTCACGTCTGGCTGCACCCCTGGGGCACAGCACACTGTGTTTCCCGAGCTCACGCTCGGACATCTGTGGGCGAGTTACTCGCCGGCCTCAGCCGGAGCTGGCTCCTCGCTGTCCGGGGCCTGCGCTGGCACCGTAACTGTTCGCGATGCTGCCCTGGCGGCTTCACGCTCCGTACGGTGTTGGTCGTCAGCCGCCTTCTTGGCCTCACGAGCCTTGCGCTGTTCCTCCTTGGCCTCGGCCTTCTTCTTGAGTGGGCCAAGCACGAGCGACATGTTGCGTCCCTCCTGCGAGGGCATGTTCTCCACCACGCCGAACTCTTGTAGTTCGTCGGCCAACTTCAACAGCAGACGGCGACCCATTTCCGGACGTGATTGCTCACGTCCCCGGAACATGATGGTGACCTTCACCTTGTCGCCGCCCTTGAGGAAGCGCACCACGTGACCCTTTTTGGTCTCGTAGTCATGCTCGTCAATTTTGAGGCGGAAGCGCATCTCTTTGACTTCGGTGTTTGCTTGGTTGCGGCGGGCCTCACGGGCCTTGACCGCCGCCTCGTACTTGAACTTGCCGTAGTCCATGAGCTTGACGACGGGCGGACGAGAATTCGGTGCCACCTCGACCAAGTCAAGGTCTGCCTCCTGAGCAAGCCGCAGGGCATCCTCAATCCGCACGATGCCTACCTGCTCGCCCTGCGGGCCAACCAGACGGACCTCAGGGACTCGGATGCGCTCGTTAATGCGGGGCTCGTTGATAGTCTCGCTCCTTCGTTGTCTATGTACTTCCTGGTGACAAAGGAAAAGGCCCCTGTCATCACGCGCACAGAGGCCATCAAAGGAGCGGTCAGGCGCATGCGCCTGTCCTGGACCTTAAGAACCCCGGCCCATGTCATGGTCCGTAGGTGGGAGTGGCCTCCGCTTGCGAGCCGTAGACACTCCACGGCCGGTCGGCATACGACAATAGCACTATGACCTCCCCTGCGCCCACTCCTGATGACCAGTCCATGCCCGATGCCGCCTCCATGCTGCGTGATATCGCCGATGTCAGTGCCGTCGAGGTGGTCACCACTGTTGCGGTTCACTTGATGTCGGCTGCTGCCGTGCGCTGTGGTCTGGCCGAGGAGGGCGAGCAGGCACAGGACCTCGGCGAAGCACGCATCCTCATCAACGCGCTGGCCGCGCTGGTGACCGGGGCCGCACCGGACATCGGAAACACCCACGCCAGAGCGCTGCGGGACGGCTTGCGAAGCGTACAGTTGGCTTTTCGAGAGGCATCCCCTGTGCCCGACGCACCTGGCCAGGGTCCGGGGGAGAAATTCACTGGAGCAGTGAGCTAACACCATGAGTTCTACACCGCCGACCCGTTCGCGCCGTTCGGCTCGTACGGATGCGCGCGGCGAGCGTTCTTGCACCGCGTCGATGCTGCGCGGCGAGGTGGATGGTGGGTTCGGTGACGTGCCCGAGGGCACCCCGGTGCGTCGCAGCGAGACGGAACGCACGGTGGCGGCGCGGCGTGCAACAAGGTCGCCTGCGCCAACGTCTAGGCGTGCCTCATCGTCCGCCCGCCGGGGGATGTCGGCCCGGTGGTGGATTGTGTCCACGGCGGCGGTGTCGACTGCTCTGATTGTCGCGATCGGGTTTGTCATTCACCTGTGGCGAGTGGCCGACGCATGGGACGCCCAAGTCACCGCTGTCACCTCCCAGAATTACGACCTTGGCGCCCAAGTGGCGGCGGCGCAGGAAGAACTAGCCGCGTTGACGCGCACCTACAACACCACCAGTGAACAGCTCAGTGTGGTGCAGCAGCGCGTTCTTGACCTCAGTGCCGAGGCTGCCCAGCGCGATGACAATGCCGAGTTCTACTCGCGCCAAATCAATGATCTGCGGGACACTCTCGCCGCGGCATCCTCGGTCACGACGGCGCTAAACCAGTGCATCGAGTACAAGACGCAACTACTGGATCACCTCAGTCACGCAGAAGACTACGACCCCAGTGAGCTCACAACTTTTGAGAACGATGTGAATCGCCAGTGCAGGTCAGCCGTCAACGCAAGTGTTCAACTGCAATCGGACATCACCCAGTGAGCGGGGCGCGTAGATGGACGGCGAGTGTGCTCCTCGTTGTGAGTGCGACCGCATGTAGCGCCATTCCAGGTGATCCCCTGCCACTACCCAGCGACTACATTCCCACGGTCGCGGCCGTAATGCCCGACGACACCGGAAACCTGTCACCCGACGGCTTCACCCAGGCTCAACGTATGACGGTGCGAGTGCGCAACGTTGGATGTACGTCGCTCAAGACCGGAACAGGTTTTGCTTACGACGGGCACACCTTGATCACCAATAAGCACGTCATTGAGGACAGCCGTAAACTCCAGATCACAACCTATGACGGACGAACCGTCGAGGTCAGTGCCGCTTCGGCGACGACGGTAGCCGATCTGGCGATCATCACCATCGATGAGGCGCTGGGTGTCGGTGCGGTGCTCGCACAGGAAGATCCCTCCGAAGGTGACGCGATCTCCGTAGTCGGATACCCCCGTGGCGGGCGCTTGACGACCGTCACGGGCGTGGTGCTGGGCTCAACTCCTGACCCTCTCGGTGCGGCCCTGGGCTCAGTACTAGCGACATCGGCGCCCGTTGAGCCTGGATCGTCGGGCTCGCCGGTGTTGAACGAACGCGGTGAGGTAGTGGGCGTGATCTACGCCAAGAACGATGCCGAACAGTCGTTCATGGTGCCCGTCAGTATGTTGCGCAGCCTGATGGACCAGGACCAGCTACTTGTTCCACAGGTACAGTCCTGTGCGAAAGCTTCCTAGGAGTCCGTATGGAAAACTCGCCGCCCGGCACCCCAGTGCCGCCACCCAGCGGGATACCCCCGTACGTTCCGCCGGTAGCACCGGCACCCATGGCGATACCAGTTCCTAACCCCGCACCTGCCGCAGCGCGAGCGCCCGTTGCGGCCACTCCCAGCAATACGGCGCAGTACGCGGCGGCACACTACGCGGCACCACATACAACCGCACAGTACGCGGCGGCACCCCATGCGACAGCACCCTACGTGCCCCAGCGTCGTCGTCACGCTCTGGCGCTGTGGGTTACCGTCGCAGTGTTAATCGTCATCCTTATCGGTCTGCTGTGGGTGACCATCTCCTCTGCGATCGCCGCCCGCGCCTGGGAGGATCGCGTTGACGAGCTCACCGGCATCTCCAAGGACTTGGGTTCCCAAGTGGCGGATGAGCGTGCGCAGCGCAAGGCTGCCGAGGCTCAGATCGATGAGGTCCAATCGCAGCTCGACACCCTCAAGGCACGCGTCACGGATCTGGCCAATGAGGAAGCCAACGCCATCGACACCGCCGCCGCGTTCGACGGGTACGTGGATGCGGCGATGATCTGTGCCAATGAGCGCGGCAAACTTATCGACGGCTACGGCAGCATGTGGCGCACCGAGGACGGTCGCACACTGACAACAGCCGGTATGGCTGATGAGATCACCGACTATTGCACCGAAGTGCAAGCAAACATTGACGACTTCCGAGCAGGACAGCCGTGACAGGTGGCATCACGAGGGTGCACCGGCTTGCCGTCGTCATGACAGCGTCCTGTCTGGTGCTCGTTGGTTGCTCGGCACTTGTGTCGCCACCCCCAGAACTCGACACGGACTTTGTGCCGGAGGTCACGGTCTCTGCGTTATCGGACCCGGACATCGGCGCCGATGGCTTCACCATCCAGGAGCACCATGCGGTTCGCATCCGCGTGTACACCTGCGACGGGTGGTCGATGGGGTCGGGTTGGGTTCTCAGCGATCACGAGGTTGTCACGAACCAGCACGTTGTCGACGACGCCTACAAACTTGAGGTCAGTACCTACGACGGTCGCGACTATCCCGTCCTTACGGCTCAGGTCGCGCCCGTCGCGGATCTAGCCCTGTTGACGCTGGAGCCCGTCTTCGACGACTGGGCGTCCTGGACGGTTGCCCAGCCCGACGCGGGCGACCCGATCTACCTCATCGGATATCCCGAAGGCAACGCCCTGACCACAAGCGACGGAAACTACACCGGCCTCTCTGCAGACACAGTCGGCTCGACCACCGAATTGGTCATGGAGTTCACGGCGCTGGTCAAACACGGAAACTCTGGCTCAGCGCTGTACAACGCTGACGGGGTGGTCATCGGGACGGTCTACGCAGGCGACGAGGTCAGCTATGGGCTTGCCTGGTCAAACGAGTACCTCAGTCGGCTGCTGGATGGAACAGACTCCTGGCAACCCAATACCGCCTCGTGTTAACCGAGCGGCACTGCGCTGTGCCGCGATAGCCTCGTCACCGCTGCCTCTTGTACCCGGCTGCGCCGCTGGACTCCCAAGCCCGGCTCGCCCTACGCCGCCGTGACCAGGCGCACCTCAATGCCGTCCACCCGCTGCGCCACCACGGCCGATGCCGCGAGCGCGTCCTGCACGCGTCGCACCGCATCATCCACATCGTCTCGTCCCAAGCCTGCCGTCAGGGCAATCACAACGGCCACCTCCCAGGTGCGACCCGGGACCGCATCGACACCGCGCACCTGTGCGTCCACCGGGACCGCATCCACGATGGCTTGACGCACATCCGCAGCCACCTGATCGCCAACGACGGCAGGCTGCCACGGCCGTGCCTCACTGAGCGCCCACACGGCCGGGCGAGGAATTACCACCGCCTCCTGGGCCGGGTTGAGCACTAGTAGGCTCCACCCTTCAGCGACGGCCGCCAATGCCGCACGCGGCCCCTGCGCCGGAATGGGCCGCGCCGCAACACTCCACTGGGTCATGGCCGCAACGTCAGTGAAGATCGGTAGTGCGGTGCGTCCGTCTGGGGTGTTCAGTGCCACCACCCCAGTAGAGGCGACTTCGTCTTGAAGTACGCCGTGCTTGCCGATGTGTCGCTCGTGCCCGTGCGCGACGACGGGCACCAGCACGCGCGCGTAGGCCAGCGCATCAACCACGTCGGTTAAGGGGGCCCGTCCAGCGCAGTGACGGATCAACGCCTGGGCGAGGCGGGCGTCGGCACCACCGTCGTCGTCGGCAAAAATCGATGCGGGGATGGTCTTGCCGGCGTCGTCCCCGTTGTCGTGCTGGTGCGGGCCGTCCATACGCCCGATGCTACGGCCTGCCTGCGACGTCCAGCGCCTGCGGCAAGGTGAAGTTGCCGTTGTATAGCGCCTTTCCAACGATCGCACCCTCAACACCTACCGCCGTGAGCTCACGGATGGCGGCGATGTCTGCCAACGAACTCACCCCACCGGAGGCAACCACGGGTGCCGACGTTGCCGCACACACCTGCCGCAGAAGCTCCATGTTGGGCCCGGTCAACATGCCGTCCTTGCGCACATCCGTGACCACGTAGCGCGCACATCCCGCGGCGTCCAAGGCAGCCAGCACCTCCCAGAGGTCTCCGCCGTCTTCGGTCCAGCCACGCGCCGCCAGTGTGGTGCCGCGCACATCCAGTCCAACCGCAACGCGGTCGCCAAATCGAGCAATTGCCGATGCTGTCCACTCTGGATTCTCCAGCGCCGCAGTTCCCAGGTTGACGCGCGTGCAACCGGTGGCCATCGCGCGCTCGAGCGAGGCGTCGTCACGAATGCCGCCACTCATCTCCACCTTGACGCGCCCGCTCACCTGGCTCACCACCTCGGCAAGTAACGGTGCATTTGAGCCCCGACCAAACGCCGCATCCAAATCAACTAGGTGAATCCATTCGGCACCACCGTCGGCCCAATCCAGCGCCGCCGCCAACGGGTCGCCATAGCTGGTTTCCGATCCAGCCTCGCCTTGGGTGAGGCGGACGGCTTGGCCACCGGCGACATCGACGGCGGGAAGGAGTTCGAGTCGGGCAAGGTCGGTCATGGGTTCACTTTCTGACGGGCGGGCGCGACCAGGCTACCGTGCACGGGGCACGACGCGGCGCGCACGTGGGCATCGCTCAGGCCAGCGTGCCTACCCAGTTGCGTAGCAGCTGCAGACCCGCATCGCCCGATTTCTCCGGGTGGAACTGGGTGGCGCTGAGCGGGCCATTCTCCACTGCGGCCACAAAACGGTCGGGCGTCGAATCCGGCCCGGCGCTGGACCACGTCACCAATGGCGGTGCAAAGCGACCGGTGTCCTCAGTGGTACCCAATGCGAACGTACGCGCCGCATAGGAGTGCACAAAGTAGAACTGCTCCGACTCGATACCGTCAAACATGACGCTCCGGTCAGGCACTTCCACCGGCGCCCACCCCATGTTGGGCACGATCGGGCTGTCCAGAAGTTCGACAACGCCGGGCCACTGGTCCAGGCCAGGAGTCTCGTCACCGTGCTCCACACCTCGGGTAAACATCACCTGCATGCCTACGCAAATCCCCAGGACCGGGCGCCCGCCCGCCAAACGTCGCTCAATGATTTGGTCGCCACGAACAGCACGCAAACCCTCCATGACCGCACGAAAGGCGCCCACGCCCGGCACCACAAGACCGTCGGACTCTTGGGCGATCTCCCGCTGCGCCGTCAAGGTAACCTCGGCACCCACGTGCTCCAACGCTCGCACTGCTGAGCGGACGTTGCCAAAGCCGTAGTCGAGGACACATACGCGGGGCATGGGGTGATTCTAGTGGGGCCTGGCTGCCGGGGCAGGTGCGATGGGGTGCCCCGCGGCGGCTCAGCGTTGCGAGCGCCGTACCTGCCTGGCAGCCGAGTACAGGTCACGTAGCGCCCGTACCCGCCCCATCCGCGCACTGAATACCTTGTCCGGGTGGGACTGGGCGAGGTCGTCGATGCTCTGCCCTCCAGCCATCAGCGTGGAGACAACCGAGGGTGCATGCGCCAGGGCCATACCGGGCGACACGTCCTCGACGCGCTGGCCGGCGCGATAACGCGCAGCTGCCATCTGCCCGCTTTGGGTACGCAGCGCCACCAGCGGCTGGTCCTTGAGGAATGCCGACACCGCCGTCGCTGCCTCGTCGAGTCCCTCCACCGTCGTGTCATCTAGCATGACCAGCGACCCTGCGGAGGTTTCCATGACCCGCCCGCGTACGCGATTGACCGCGCACATGGCCGCAAAGAGCCGGCCACTGGGCACCGGACTGAACAGCGCGCTAATGGCTCGCGTATCCCGTCCGGGGTGTGAAGGTGCCGCAGAATCCATCATGCGTTACTACAGGGCGCCCTTGGTGGACGGGATCCCCGTGACTCGCGCATCGGGCGCAACGGCGGCACGCAACGCGCGCGCCAGCGCCTTGAACTGCGACTCGACAATGTGGTGCGGGTCCCGCCCCGCCAGCACCCGCATGTGAATACAGATGCCTGCGTGGTGGGCGATGGACTCCAGAACGTGGCCCGTCAGCGAGCCCGCATAATTGCCGCCGATGAGGTGGGTGGCTTGGCCGGCCGGCTCACCCGTGTGGACACAGTACGGCCTGCC
>Ga0222423_1000515_pt1 | contig 26031 bp, 18 predicted proteins | sample 3A0metagenome_FD_182472 | JGI IMG/M metagenome (GOLD analysis project Ga0222423, IMG submission 182472) | Enriched microbial communities from leaf-cutter ant dump, University of Wisconsin, Madison, United States - 3A0 (version 2) | ecosystem: Environmental > Terrestrial > Nest > Insects nest >...
TCGTCGACGAGGCGGCCAATCCCTGGGGCCTGAAGATCACCCGCATCGAGATCAAGGACATCGCGCCGCCGAAGGACCTCGTCGACGCCATGGCGCGGCAGATGAAGGCCGAGCGCGAGAAGCGCGCACAGGTTCTGGAGGCCGAGGGCTCGCGCAATGCGCAGATCCTGCGCGCCGAGGGCGCCAAGCAGTCCGCCATCCTCGAGGCCGAGGGCCAGCGCGAGGCCGCCTTCCGTGACGCCGAGGCCCGCGAACGCCTCGCCGAGGCCGAGGCCAAGGCGACGAAGATGGTCTCCGAGGCCATCGCCGCCGGAAACGTGCAGGCGATCAACTACTTCGTCGCGCAGAAATACACCGAGGCCATGGCCGCGATCGGCAAGGCGCCAAACGCCAAGATCGTGCTGATGCCGATGGAGGCTTCCTCGCTCATCGGCTCGCTCGGCGGCATCGGCGCCATCGCACGGGAAGTCTTCGGCGATGGCTCGGCGCCCGCGGGCACCCCGCAGCGCACGCGCCAGTCGACGCCGTCGACCGCCTCGCGCAACCCCTTCGACACACCGCCGCAGGGAACCGGCGCATGATCCAGCGCATCGTCACCGAGCTCGGCCCCTGGGCCTGGTGGGTCCTCGGCATCGTGCTCCTGATCCTCGAAGTGCTGCTGCCCGGCGTCTTCCTCGTCTGGATCGGCATCGCCGCCATTGTCACGGGCATGCTCTCGCTCCTCCTGTGGCAGGAGAGCTATTGGGTCTGGCAGGCGCAATGGGTGGTCTTCGCCGTGCTGTCGCTGGCCTCCGCCCTCATCGGCCGGCGCCTTGTCTACAGCCACGGCCGCGGCAGCGACCAGCCGAACCTCAACCAGCGCGGCCAGAGCCTTATCGGCCGCACCGCCGTGCTGGAACAGCCGATCGCCGAAGGGCGCGGGCGCATTCGCCTCGACGATACGATGTGGAGCGTGCAGGGGCCGGATCTTCCGGTCGGCGCGCGCGTGCGCGTGACGGCCAGCAACGGCCGCGACCTTACCGTCGAGCAGGCTTGACCCGTCAGGCGACGCCGATCCGCAGGAGATCGTGGAAATGCACGATGCCGACGGGGCGCGACGTCTCGTCGGTGACGATCAGCGCGGTGATGTTGTGCTGGTTGAGCAGGCCGAGCGCGGCGGTCGCCAGCGTCGTCGGCCGCACCGTCTTGGGCGTGCGCGTCATCACGTCGTCGACCGTCAGCTCGGCAAGGTTGCGCGAGAGGTTGCGCGCGATGTCGCCGTCCGTGACGATGCCGACCAGGATGCCTTGTGCGTTGACGACCCCCACGCAGCCGTAGCGCTTCTGCGCCAGCATGTGCACGGCCTCCGGCATCGACGTGCCGAGGCCGACGAGCGGCATGTTCTCGCCGCTGTGCATGATGTCGCCGATATGCGAGAGGCTCGCGCCCAGCTTGCCGCCCGGATGGAAAGTCTTGAAATCGGTCGCCGTGAAGCCGCGCGCTTCGAGGAGGGCGACGGCGATGGCATCGCCGAGCGCAAGCTGCATCAGCGTCGAGGTGGTGGGCGCCAGCCCGTGCGGGCAGGCCTCCTGCGCCTTCGGCAGCAGCAGCACGGCATCGGCCGCGCGCGCCAGGGCCGAGCGCTCGCCCGAGGTCATGGCGATGAGCGGAATGGAAAAACGGCGGGAATAGGAGACGATGCCCTGAAGCTCGGCCGTCTCCCCGCTCCAGGAGAGCGCGAGGATGACGTCGTCGCGGCCGATCATCCCGAGGTCGCCATGGGTCGCTTCCACCGGATGGACGAAGAAGGAGGGCGTGCCGGTCGAGGCGAGCGTCGCGGCGATCTTCACGCCGATATGGCCCGACTTGCCGATGCCCGTCACGATCACCCGGCCGGCAACGCCGCCGATGAGCTGTACGGCCCGGCAGAAGGCGTCGTTGAGGTCGCCGGTGAGCGCCGCCGACAGGGCGAGAAGCCCGGCCTTTTCCGTCTCGATGGTACGGATTGCGGACGCGACGGCGTCGGTACCGTCGACTTTGGCCTGTCGTGTGATCATGCGCCTCGTTAGCGCTTTTGCCGGGGCCTGTCCACGGGGAACCGCGCCCCCTTCCCGCAACCAAGCGTTAACCATGGCGGTTTACCTTCGCTTAGGAAATTCGCGATTCGCAGGCCATACGCATGGACACGGCAACGGAAATGGACCGCAGGGCATCTTCGCCCCGCCCGATACGGCATCTGGCCGGGCTTCTGCTCGCCGGTAGCGTCCTTGCCGCCGTGCCGGCCCTTGCCCAGCAGAAGGCCGCCGTCACCGCATCCGCCTTCCAGAGCCCGCTTTCCGCCGACGGCACGAAGGCGGCGGACGGTACGGCGGACGCGGACGCCGCGACGGGCGAAGGCACCGACGAGACCACGACCGCCTCGATGCCCGCCCGCCCGGCCATAACCGGCGAGGACGAGGCCGTGCCCGCCGAGATCGGCGACGACGGCGCATATCTGAGCACGGGCCGGCGCACCGACCGGCTGAACCCGCGCGAAACCAACCTCGACAATGTACGCAGCAAGTTCGGCGACCCTTACGAGCCGACCGGCATCCGCCTTGGCACCTTCGTGCTGAAACCATCGCTCTCGCAGGGCATCGGCTACGAGAAGACGAAGACGGGCGGAGCCTCCTCCAGCCGCACCTTCTCCCAGACGGGACTGAAGGGAACGCTCACCTCCGACTGGTCGCGCCACCAGCTCACCATCGAGGCCGAGGGCGTCCACCAGCGCAATATCAGCGGCACCGGCGAGACGGAGCCCAAGGCCGGCATCAATGCCGATCTCCGGCTGGACCTTGCCGACGACACGATCGCCGACATCACCGGCGGCTACAATTTCGAGCGCGAAAGCTCCAGCGACCCCAATGCCGTCAACGGCGCGACGGTGCAGTCGGGCGTGCACACCTTCACCGCCGGCGCGAAGGTCAAGCACGATTTCGGCCTGATCCGCGGCACGCTCGGCGCCGAGCTCGAACGCGAGGTCTACGGCTCGGCGGAACTGGGCAGCGGCGGCAAGCTCGATCTCTCGGACCGCAACAACACCCAGGGCACCCTGACGGGCCGCGTCGGCTTCGAGCTGTCGCCCGCCCTCATTCCCTATCTCGAAGCCTCCATCGGCCGCTCCCGCTACGACCACAAGCAGGATTCACTCGGCTACGAGCGCTCCGCCTCGACGCTTGGCGGGCGCGCGGGCATGGAAGTCGATCTCGGCGAGAAGCTGCGCGGCGACCTCGGCATCGGCTACAAGCGGGCGACCTTCGACGACAGCCGCCTTGCCGCGCTGGAAGGCATCACCCTCGACGGCGCGGTCTTCTGGTCGCCGCAGCGCGGCACGGACCTCAGGCTCGGCCTTGCCACAAACTTCGAACCGTCCACCGCCGCCGGGCAGAGCGGCTATGTCGAATATGTGGCGACGGCGGACCTGACGCACGAACTGCGCGACAACCTCGTGGCGCGCCTCAGCGGCTCCTATACCTGGCGCGACTTCCCCGCCTCGGCGGGCACCACCGACCAGGACGTCTACCTCGCCGGAGCCGGCCTCACCTGGAACATCAACCGCTGGCTGGCGATGACGGGCGACCTCTCCTACGAGCTCACCCGCCAGCCCGGCGCATCCGACACCGGCGTCACGCGCGCCGGCATCGGTCTCGTGCTGCGCCGCTAGAGCGTCCTATTTCAGGTTCGCGACAAGCTCCCGCAGCGGCCCTTCGACCGAGGGGCGGATATCCTCGCGGGCAAGGGCGAAGGCGATGTTGGCGAGGATGAAGCCGTCCTTGGCGCCGCAATCGTAGGTCTCGCCCCTGAAGTGGTAGGCCGCGAATTTCTGGCTGCCGGCAAGCTTCACCATGGCGTCGGTCAACTGGATCTCGTTGCCGGCGCCGCGTTCCTGCGTGGACAGGATCGGGAAGATTTCCGGCTGGAGGATATAGCGGCCGTTGATGAAGAAGTTGGAGGGCGCGGTGCCCGGCGCGGGCTTTTCGACCATCTTCGTGATGGCGAAGCCTTCGCCGATCGCCTCGCCGACGCCGACGATACCGTATTTGTGCGCCTGGTCGGGCGCGCACTCCTCGACGGCGACGACATTGGCGCCGCTCTGCTCGAAGAGCTCGACCATGCCCTTCAGGCAGCCCTTCTCGGCCTTCATGATCATGTCGGGCAAGAGCAGGGCGAAGGGCTCGGGGCCGACCAGCTCGCGGGCGCACCAGACCGCGTGCCCGAGGCCGAGCGGCTCCTGCTGGCGCGTGAAGCTCGTCGAGCCGGCGACCGGCAGGATGCTGTCGAGCAGCGTCAGCTCGGCCGTCTTGTTGCGCTGGCGCAGCGTCTGCTCCAGCTCGACCTGGATGTCGAAATAATCCTCGATGACCGCCTTGGAGCGGCCGGTGACGAAGATCAGGTGCTCGATGCCCGCGTCCAGCGCCTCGTCCACCACATACTGGATCACCGGCTTGTCCACGACGGTCAGCATCTCTTTCGGCACGGCCTTGGTGGCCGGAAGAAAGCGGGTGCCGAGACCGGCGACCGGAAAGACTGCTTTGCGAACCTTGCGTGTCTGCGACATTATTCACCTCGTTGCGTCCGACCCCTCATGGGCAGACATATGGCTGGGGGCATAGATTCCAATTGCTATCTTTTTGCAAAGGAAGACGGGGCAAAAGTTTGATGGTAAAGAATTTGTTGACTTCGTTTTTATAAGTTTTGCGTTCAGCCGATGGTTTGGCGCCATCGTACCGAAATTTAAGAAACGGACACGACAGCCGATGACACGGAATCTGAAAACCGTTCTGCGCCGATCTGCGCTCACCTTCCTCCTGACGGCAGGGCTTCTCGCCGAAGCCTCCGCGGCCCATGCCGACACGCGCTTCCAGAACTGGATCGCCGATTTCTACCAGACGGCGGCCAATGCCGGCATTAGCAAATCCACCTACCAGAAGGCGTTTTCCGGCGTCAAGACACCCGACCCGGACGTGCTGGAGAAGGCCGCCTACCAGCCGGAATTCACCAATAAAATCTGGGACTACCTGGATTCGCGCGTCAACCCCTACACGGTGCGCATCGGCCGCGAGATGGCGGCCAAGCACGCCCGCACGCTCGCCGCGCTGGAGCGCCATTTCGGCGTCGACCGCAACGTGCTGCTCGCCATCTGGTCGATGGAATCGAACTACGGCGCGGTGCTGAAGAAGGACGAGCGGTTGCACTATGTGCCGCGCGCCCTCGCCACGCTCGCCTATGCGGACAAGAGGCGCGCGAAATATGCCCGCACGCAGCTCATCGCCGCCCTCAAGATCATCCAGCGCGGCGATATCGACGCGGGCGACATGACGGGCTCCTGGGCCGGCGCGATGGGCCACACCCAGTTCATTCCCTCCAGCTACCTGCTCTATGCGGTCGACGCGGACGGCAACGGCCACCGCGACATCTGGAACTCCGTGCCGGACGCGCTGGCGACGGCCGCCAACCTGCTTTCCAAGAACGGCTGGCAGGCCGGCAAGACCTGGGGCTACGAGATCGTCGTGCCGCGCGGCGGCGAGAAATATTCCGGCCAGACCAAGACACTCGCCCAGTGGAGCAAGCTCGGCTTTGCCCGTCCGAGCGGCAAGGGCTTCAAGGACGGTTCCGACCGCGCCGAGCTGAAGCTGCCGGCCAATGGCGGTCCCGGCTTCCTGATGATGCGGAACTTCTTCGTCATCAAGCGCTACAACGCCTCCGATTCCTATGCGATGGGCGTCGGCATGCTGGCCGACCAGATCGCCGGCTACGGCGGCGTCAAGCAGCGCTGGCCGCGCCCCGACGGCACGCTCGACATCACCGAGAAGTTCGAGCTGCAGACGCGCCTGAAGGAGCTCGGCTATTACGACGGCGAGGTCGACGGCAATTTCGGCTCCGGCTCCAAGGCGGCCATCCAGGCCTTCCAGAACCGCATGGGCCTTGCCGCCGACGGCGAGCCGAGCCAGACGCTCCTCAAGGCACTGCGCCGCTGATCATCGCCGGCACGGCATAGCAAGGGGCGCTTCGGCGCCCCTTTTTGCTGGCCGGCGCTTCCGCTTGCCGCCGGCATTTGCCATCATGCCGCCACCAAACGCTCTCAGGATGACGAAAAAGGCGGGAGCCTTCGCATGCGCATGACGATCCGGACTTTCCGCCTCGGGCTTGTCCTTGCCGTTTCGGCAAGCCTTCTTGCCGCGCCTGCCGATGCGCAGGAGCGCGTGCAGCGCAAGTCCATCCTCGAATTCCTCTTCGGCACACCCAAGCGCAAGGCCGTGGAGCCGGAGCCCGAAGTCCTCCAGCCGCGCGCGACCGTGCGCAAGAAGAAGCCGGCAAGCGAGACTGCCGCCACGCCGGAGCCCGCCGCCGTCGAAAAGCTGCCGGACGCCAGGGTGGTGCTCGTCGTCGGCGACTTCATCGGCGGCAGCCTCGGCGACGGTCTCATCACCGCCTTCGAGCAGACGCCCGGCATCCGCATCGAACGGCGCACCAACGGCTCTTCCGGCGTCGTGCGCGACGACTACTACGACTGGCCGGCCACCCTGCCCGGCCTGATCGCGGAAACGAAGCCTGCCCTCGTGGTCGTCAGCATGGGGGCCAACGACCGCCAGCAGATGACCGTCGCGGGAAGCAGCGAGAAGTTCCGCTCCGAAGCCTGGACGAAGGAATACGAGGCGCGCGTCGCCCGCATCGCCGCGCTCGCCCGCGAAGGCGGCAGGCCGCTCCTGTGGATGGGCATGCCGCCCTTCCGGTCCTCCGCCCTGACGGCCGACATGACGACGCTCAACACCATTTACCGCGCGAATGTCGAGAAGGCGGGCGGCGAGTTCGTCGACATATGGGACGGCTTCGTCGACGAGGAAGGCAAGTTCGTGATCTCCGGCTCGGACATCAACGGCCAGCAGGTGCGCCTGCGCGGCTCGGACGGCATCAATTTCACCAAGGCCGGCAAGCGCAAGCTCGCCTTCTACGTGGAAAAGGAAATCCGCCGTCTTTTCGGCGATGCCGTCGCTGGGCCGGCCCTGCAGGGCGACCTCAAGGACCTTGTCGTCACGACCCCTTCTGCGGAGGATGCCGAGATCACCAAGACGCAGCCCATCGGCCTTGCCGACCCGGCGCTGGACGGCGGCACGGCGCTTCTCGGCGGAACGCCGCTCAAGGACGACGGCAGGAGCCTGCGCGAGAAACTGGTGGTGAAGGGCGAGAGCGCCGATGCCCCGCTCGGCCGCGTCGACGATTTCCGCATGGACAGGACCGCGACGCCCTGAAACGAAAGGGCCCGGCATTGCGGCCGGGCCCTTTCGTCTCGTTCCTGCCGTTTACTGGCTGCTGCCCGCGCCGGTGCCCAGGCTTGCCCAGGACTTCATCACCTTGTCGAAGGCTTCCGCGCCGGCCTTGCCCTTGTCGAGCGTCAGCAACGCGCGGCGGCCGTTGCGATAGGTGATCGGAATGTCGATCCAGTTGCGCGTGCGCAGAAGCTCGGTGTTCTTGGCGATCGCTTCGGGGAAATCGTTGAGCGCGATCATGTGGAAGTCGTCGGTGATCTTCGCCGGCACCGCGATCAGCGCGTCGCCCCGATCCTGCTCGGTGCGCTTCATCGCCACGCGCTGCACGCTTTCGATGCCGCCGCCCTCGAAGTTTTCCGGCAGCGAGAAGACGAGTTCGACGATATGGCTCGCCGGCAGCGACTTGTCGACGTTGCGGCGGAAGGTGATCAGCGCCGTCAGCCCCTTGGAGGGCACATTGATCTGCCCGCGCACGACGGGCTCCGGCTTGGCGTCGCCGCCGGGCGATTCTTCCGCCGTCGACCAGGCGACCGTGCCCTCGATCGCCGTGGGCGAGGTCTGGCCGAGGCGCTCCTCGTAGAGGAACATCTTCTGTGTCGCGCCGGCCGTGGCCTGTTCGCCGCCGGCCGCAGACGTCTGCGCAGCCGTATCGCCGGCCGTCGTCGCCGCCTCTCCGCCGGTCGGCGTCGTGGCCGCGCCTGCGGCCTCGCCCTCTGCCGAGGCCGTCTGGGCGGCGACGGACTTGCCCTCTTCCGCCTCCCCTTCCAGGGCCGGCGCGGGGCCTTCGTCGACTTCCGAACCATCCGTCAGCAGACGCTGGGTGAACTTCCCGCCGCTCGAAGGCGATGCGGAGGCGACTTCCGTGCCGCTCTTGCCGGCCGCCTGATCGGTGCCGGTCGTCGTGCTCGCCGGCAGGCTGCGCCCGCCTTCGGCCGTCTCGCCGGCCTTGGTGGCATCCGCCGGCTTTTCCGCCGCGGGGCCGGTGAGGGAGGCGACGCGTGCGCTGACCCAGTCATTCACCGTATCGCGGTTCAACCAGTAGGCTGCCCCCGCCCCGCTCACGACGGCAAGGAAGGCAACGGTGGCGGCGATGGCCGCAAGGCCGAAGCGCCGCTTGCGCGGCTCGGCGCGAAAGGAGCGCTGCGGCGCGCGCGCCTGCTCAGCCGTCCCGGCGCCGGCATCCGCCACCGCCGGAGCGACCGCGGCGGCCTCCGCCGAAGCCTTCGGCGTGAAGCCGATCAGATCGTCGAGATCGCCCCATTCGCTCGCAGGCGTGGATTGCGCCGGCTCGGCTGCGGGCTGGACGACCTTTTCGTCCGGCCAGTCCCAGGCGAGCGGATCGTCTCCCGACAGGGCGTCCTGCGGGGGTTCAACCGGCTGGTCGGCCGGGGCGGTTACGGGCTCGGCCTCCTGCCAGTCCCATTCCGCCGCGGGCGCCGACATATGGGCATCCGCCACCGGCTCGGCCTCGGGCAGCACGGCATCGTGGACCGGGTAGACGTCCTGCTCCGGCTCGGCATGCGCCTCGCCTTCGGCGGTCTGCGCAACGGCCGCGTCGTGCTCCGGCTCATGCCAGGAGGGCACATAGTCCTCGGCGGGCTCGGCTTCCACCTGCCAGGACGGCTCCACATGCGCGGCAACGGCCACCGTCTCTTGCGAGACGATGACCTCTTCTTCGACCGCCGGCTCCGCTTCGAGAACAGCGGGCTCCTCAACCTCGGCAACGGGTTCAGGTTCTGGCTCGGGCTCCGTCACCGTCTCGGCAACGGGTTCCTCGACGACGGGCACTTCTTGCGCAGCGGGCTCCGGTTCGGCCTCGGCAGGTTCGGGCTCCGGCTCGACAACGGCGACCGTCTCCTCCTCGGGCGGCAGCGCCTCCACCGGCTCTTCGGCCGGCAGGGCTTCGGCGTGCTCGCCCTCGACATCGCCGATCGCCGCTTCAAGCTTGTCGAGCTGGCGCTTCATGAGCTCATCGGAAGGGCGCGGGTTCATGGATTCGAGCTGCCGGCGGACGGCGCCGCGGGCTTTCTCGTAAACCTTCTGCCGCATCTCGGCATTGTTGTCCGAGAGGCCGTCCACGGCCCTTCGAATGACTGCTACAAAATCCGCCATCAGAACTTTCCGTCGTGTCCGCTCGCTATCTCATTGGAATACGTCACGGAACTGGTGTTGAGCTTGAGATTAGTCCTCAAACGGGTCGGTCACAAGTATGGTGTCGTCGCGCTCCGGGCTGGTCGAAAGCAGGGCGACGGGCGCGCCGATCAGCTCCTCGACCTGGCGCACATACTTGATCGCCTGGGCCGGCAGGTCCGCCCAGCTACGCGCGCCGACGGTCGATTCCTTCCAGCCTTCGAGCGTGATGTAGACGGGCTCGACGCGGGCCTGCTGGCCCTGGCTTGCCGGCAGGTGGTCGATCTCCTGGCCGTCGAGCTTGTAGCCGACGCAGATCTTCAGTTCGTCGAGGCCGTCGAGGACGTCGAGCTTGGTGAGTGCGATGCCGGTGATGCCGTTGGTGGCGACCGCCTGGCGCACCAGCGCGGCGTCGAACCAGCCGCAACGGCGCTTGCGGCCGGTCACCGTGCCGAATTCGCGGCCCTTCTCGCCGAGGAACTGGCCGATCTCGTCGGTCAGCTCCGTCGGGAACGGGCCTTCCCCTACGCGCGTGGTGTAAGCCTTGGTGATGCCGAGGATGTAGCCGAGCGAGCCGGGGCCCATGCCGGAGCCTGCCGCAGCCTGGCCGGCGACCGTGTTGGAGGAGGTGACGAACGGATAGGTGCCGTGGTCGATATCGAGGAGCGAGCCCTGCGCGCCTTCGAACAGGATGCGCGCGCCGCGGCGGCGCTCCTTGTCGAGCAGCAGCCAGATCGTGTCGCGGTAGGGCAGCACGCGCTCGGCCACGGAGGTCAGTTCCTCCATGATCGTCTCATGCGCGATTTCCGCCTCGCCGAGGCCGCGGCGCAGTGCGTTGTGGTGGGTCAGGAGGCGCTCGACCTTGCCGGACAGGGTGTCGAGGTCGGCAAGGTCCATGATGCGGATCGCACGGCGGCCGACCTTGTCTTCGTAGGCCGGGCCGATGCCGCGGCGGGTCGTGCCGATCTTGACGCCGGAATTGGACTTCAGGGCGGCGTCCTCGCGGATGCCGTCGAGCTCGCGGTGCAGCGACAGGATGAGCGTGGCGTTGTCGGCGACGCGCAGGTTCTCCGGCGAGATCTTGACGCCCTGCTTTTCCAGCTTGTCGATCTCGGCGATCAGCGCATGCGGGTCGACGACGACGCCGTTGCCGATGACGGCCATCTTGCCGGGGCGCACGACGCCGGACGGCAGCAGCGAGAGCTTGAAGCTCACGCCGTCGATGACGAGCGTATGGCCGGCATTGTGGCCGCCCTGGAAGCGCACAACGATATCGGCGCGTTCGGAAAGCCAGTCGACAATCTTGCCCTTGCCTTCGTCACCCCATTGCGATCCGACAACCACCACGTTCGTCATTTCATCTTTCCCGTTTTCGCGCACCAGCGCTTTACCGTTGAGGCGCATGGAGATGCGCCTGACTTGAAACCCGCGCATCTATACTGTGTTGTCTATGGGAATGCGACCCTGTTATGGCGGGCGGCCTCCGGTTTTTGCATGACACCGCGCGGTTTTTCGCCTTATGTGGAGCGCCTTCCGGCGCCCCGCCCGAACCCTGCCTCCATCCGGACAATCAGCCCTTGAACATCAGAGCCTATCTGTACCTGACCATCACCTCGCTTTTCTGGGGCGGCAATTCCGTCGCCGGCAAGCTCGCCGTCGGCCATATCAGCCCCATGGCGCTGACCACGTTCCGCTGGATGACGGCCCTTCTCCTCGTCCTTGCCTTCATGGCCCCGCAGGTGCGGCGCGACTGGCCGGTCATCCGCAGGCACTGGCTTCAGCTCCTGCTCTACGGCGTCTTCGGTTTCACCGCCTTCAACGCCCTGCTCTACACGGCGCTCGGCTATACCAGCGCCATCAACGCCGTCATCGAGCAGGCCGGCATCCCCATGCTGATCTTCGTCTTCAACTTCCTGCTGTTCCGCATCCAGGCCTCGTTCGCGCAGATCGTCGGCTTCACCGTCACGCTCGTCGGCGTGCTGGTGACGGCCGCGCACGGCGAATTCTCGGCGCTTGCGGAACTGGAGTTCAATTTCGGCGACCTCCTGATGCTGCTCGCCTGCATCGTCTATGCGGGCTACACGGTGGCGCTGCGCTGGAAGCCGGACCTGCACTGGCAGAGCTTCATCGCCGCCCCCGTCACCGGCGCCCTCGTCAGCGCCATCCCCCTCTTCCTGTGGGAACTGTCGCGCGGCGCGACGATCTTTCCCGACGCGACCGGCTGGGCCATCGTCGTCTATGCCGGCATCTTCCCCTCGCTGCTCTCGCAGGTGCTCTACGTCCTCGGCGTCGAGATGATCGGCGCCAACCGCGCCGGCCTCTTCATCAACGCCATTCCCGTCTTCGGCACGCTGCTGTCGGTGTTCCTGATCGGCGAGACGCTGCATCCGTTCCACATCGTCGCGCTGCTGCTCGTGCTCGGCGGCATCGCCGTCGCCGAATGGGGACGACCGAGGAAGGCATGACGCGAAAAGGCCCGCCGGGCGATCCCGGCGGGCCTTTTCCATTCCGTCTTGGGAGGACGAAGATCAGTCGACGTTGAAGACGAGCGGCTTGACCTGGCGGATCGCCTCGTTGGCGCGCAGCCTGTCCAGCACCTCTTCCGAGACCGCGCCGTCGACATAGAGCAGCGCGATGGCGTCGCCTCCTTCCTTGTCACGGCCGAGCTGGAAGTTGGCGATGTTGACCCCGGCGGCGCCGAGCGTCGTGCCGATGAAGCCGATCATGCCGGGAACGTCGGTATTGGTGATGTAGACCATGTGGCTGCCGACGTCGGCGTCGAGGTTGATGCCCTTGATCTGGATGAAGCGCGGCTTGCCGTCGGAGAAGACCGTGCCGGCGATCGAGCGGGTCTGGTTGTCGGTCTTGACCGTCAGGCGGATATAGCCGTCGAAGACGCCCGACTTGTCGCGCTTGACCTCGGACAGGATGATGCCCTTTTCCTTGATCATCACCGGCGCCGAAACCATGTTGACGTCCGCCACCTGCGAGCGGATGAGGCCGGCGAGCGCCGCGCTCGTCAGCGCCTTGGTGTTCATGCCGGCGGTCGAGCCGTCATAGAGGATCTCGATTTCCTTGATCGCGCTTTCCGTGACCTGGCCGACGAAGGCGCCGAGCACGTCGGCAAGGCGGATGAAGGGCTTCAGGATCGGCGCTTCCTCGGCGGTGATCGACGGCATGTTGATGGCGTTCGAGACGGCACCCTTGATGAGGTAGTCCGACATCTGCTCGGCGACCTGGAGGGCGACATTCTCCTGCGCTTCCGTGGTCGATGCGCCGAGATGCGGCGTGCAGACGACGTTTTCCAGGCCGAAGAGCGGGCTCTCCGTCGCGGGCTCCACCTCGAACACGTCGAAGCCGGCGCCGGCGACATGGCCGGACTTGATGGCTTCGGCAAGCGCGGCTTCGTCGACGAGGCCGCCACGGGCGCAGTTGATGATGCGCACGCCCTTCTTGGTCTTGGCCAGAGCCTCCTTGCCCAGGATGCCGCGGGTCTTGTCGGTCATCGGCACATGGAGCGTGATGAAATCGGCGCGGGCGAGCAGGTCGTCCAGCTCGACCTTCTCGACGCCCATTTCCACGGCGCGCTCGGCCGACAGGAAGGGATCGTAGGCGATGACGTGCATGCCGAGGCCGATGGCCTTCCTGCAGACGATGCCGCCGATATTGCCGGCGCCGATGACGCCGAGCGTCTTGCCGGTGATCTCGACGCCCATGAACTTGGACTTCTCCCACTTGCCGGCCTGGGTCGACACGTCGGCGGCCGGAAGCTGGCGGGCGACGGCGAACATCAGCGCGATGGCGTGCTCGGCGGTGGTGATCGAGTTGCCGAAGGGCGTGTTCATGACGATGATGCCGCGGCGCGAGGCGGCCGGGATATCGACATTGTCGACGCCGATGCCGGCGCGGCCGATGACCTTGAGGTTGGTCGCGGCGGCGATCAGCTTCTCCGTCGCCTTGGTGGCCGAGCGGATGGCAAGGCCGTCATAATTGCCGATGATCTCGGCGAGCTTTTCCTTGTCCTTGCCGAGCTTCGGCTGGAAATCGACGTCGACGCCGCGGTCGCGGAAAATCTGGACGGCGGTTTCCGAGAGTTCGTCGGATACGAGTACGCGAGGTGCCACGAGAGGCCTCCTTGAATCGGTCTGGGAGATGGAACGAGGGTGGCTTCGTCCAGAGGGCGAAGCCGGTCGCGAAATCAGGCCGCAGCCTTGGAAAGCGTCGCCTTCTGGGTCTCGAAAGCCCAGGTCAGCCAGGGCATCAGCGCTTCGAGGTCGGCGGTGTCGATGGTGGCACCGGCCCAGATGCGAAGGCCCGACGGGGCATCGCGGTAGGCGCCGATGTCATAGGCGACACCTTGCTTGTCGAGGAGCGAGACGAGGCCCTTGGCGAAGGCTGCCTGAGCCTCGGCATCGAGCGCCAGCACGTCCTTGTCGGCGATCGTCAGGCAGACCGACGTATTGGAGCGCGTCGCCGGATCCCTGGCGAGATTGGCGATCCAGTCGTTCTTCTCGACGAAGTCGAAGATAACCTTGGCATTGGCGTCGGCGCGGGCCATCAGGCCCGTCAGGCCGCCGACCTGCTTTGCCCAGAGGAGGGCGTCGATATAGTCTTCCACGCAGAGCATGGAAGGCGTGTTGATCGTCTCGCCCTGGAAGATGCCCTCGATGAGCTTGCCGCCCTTGGTCATGCGGAAGATCTTCGGCATCGGCCAGGCCGGCGTATAGCTTTCGAGGCGCTCCACCGCGCGGGGGCCGAGGATGATGACACCGTGCGCGCCCTCGCCGCCGAGAACCTTCTGCCAGGAGAAGGTGACGACATCGAGCTTGGCGAAATCGAGGTTCTGCGCAAACGCGGCCGAGGTCGCGTCGCAGATCGTCAGGCCCTTGCGGTCGGCCGGGATGAAGTCGGCGTTCGGCACGCGCACGCCCGAGGTCGTGCCGTTCCAGGTGAAGACCACGTCACGGTCGAAATCGATCGTGGAAAGGTCGGGAAGAAGGCCGTAGTCGGCCGTGATCTTGCGGGTGTCGGGGAGCTTCAGCTCCTTCACGACGTCCGAAACCCAGCCCGAGCCGAAGCTTTCCCAGGCGACCATGTCCACGCCGCGGGGCCCAAGCAGCGACCATAGCGCCATCTCGACGGCGCCGGTATCGGAGGCCGGCACGATGCCGATGCGGTAATCCGCCAGCACTTCCAGGACGTCGCGGGTGAGATCGATGGCCTGCTTGAGCTTGGCCTTGCCGATCTTGGCGCGGTGCGAGCGACCGAGCGCGGCATCGGAAAGCGCTTCGAGCGACCAGTCGGGGCGCTTCGAGCAAGGGCCAGAAGAAAAATGGGTATTGTTCGGGCGCACGCCCGGCGGTGTGACGGTCTTCGTCATGATCGCTATCCTTCCAGATAGATAGCTCCTCGTTGGGGAGGAGTGTCCCGCCGCCGTGAATATGGAAGAGCCCGTCCGGTGTCAAGCGCAATATGTCGGAAATGAAAAATAATCCGGCGCAATGGAAACGATGGAGCGGCTTACCAGAGAGGAACGCGCAGGCCGATGCGGAACGCGTGCTTGCGAAGGCCGTCGTCGCGGACGTCCATGGCTCCGGAGCCGGCGCGGAAGGCCGCGCCGCCGGCGATGGCGGAATAGCGGTAGCCGATGTCGAGCTTGACGCGCGAGGTCAGGTCCACGGAGGCGCCCGCCATCAGCGCATAGGTGAAGCGCAGCCCGTCCTGCCCTTCAAGGGTGGCGCCCGGGCACCCGGCGCCCGAGCAGGCGGCGTCGCGCCAGTCAAGATAGGTCGCCCCCAGCCCCGCGCCGAGATAGGGCGTGAAGCCGACGAGCGTGCCGAGGTCGACATAGCCGTTCGCCATGAGGCCGGTGGCGGAGTAGTCGGCCGTGAAGGCGCAGGGCCCGCCGGCGCAGGCCGCCTTGCCGCTGAAGTCGCCCCCGGAATAGTCGGCCGTCAGGTCGGCGCGCATGAGGTCGCCGAACTGGTAGCCGAGGCCCGCGCTGAAGGAGAGCGGGCGGGAAAAGCGGGCTTCGTCGAAATCCTGCGATGTGCCGGGCTGCGAGACGGCCGGCCGCCCGCCCTTCGTCCAGCCCGCATAGCCGAGGTCGCCGCGCACGTACCAGCCCTCAGCCGAGGCGCTCTTCGACACGTCGATCTCCGGCGCGTCGAAGATCTCGATGTCGCCCGCAACGGCCCCCGTCGCGGCAAGCGCGGCGGCGGCGGCAAGGACGAACGGTGCGATACGGCGGAACATGGCCTCGATCCCCGGCAGACCGGGCCCACCCGGCGGTTGCGCAAGCGGCGCAGCCGGCACCATGCCGTCATACACCGTTGGTTAACCATAATTGCGACAGGGTGAACAAACCGTTAAGCCGTGCCTCCCCCTCGCCCCAAATGCAAAAGGCCGCCCCGGAGGACGGCCTTGGATGCATGGCGCGGACAGGTCTTACTTGTAGACCGGCTGCTCGATCGGGATATCGGCCGGCGGGATATAGGCCGCCTGCTCGCAGCCGTTGAAGGAATAACGCAGGCCCGCACGGGCTTCGTGGCTGTAGAAGCCGCGGTCGGAGCCCGGGCCGCCGTTCTGGGCGTAGCCGAACATGTCACCGCGCGTGATATGGCGGAAGCGATAGCCGACATCGGCCTTCAGGTTGCAGGTCAGGTCGATCGCCGCGCCGGCCATGAGCGCATAGGTGAAGCGCCAGCTCTTCTTGCCGCGATGGGTAACGGTCGCATCGCAGCCCGAACCGTTGTCGGCGCAGGAGGTGTTTTCCAGGTCGTCCCACTTCACGTAGGTGCCGCCGATACCGCCGCCGACATAGGGCGTCACGATGCCGTAGTGGCCGATGTCCACATAGGCGTTGGCAAGCAGGCTGAGAGCGGTGAGGGAGGCCACGTCGCGCGAGGTGCAGGGGCCGACGCACGCGCCGAAGGCCGCGCCGCCGCCCGAGGTGGAGCCGTGGAACTTCGACTTGAACATGTAGTCGAGCGTCACGTCCGCACGCAGGTGCTCGGTCGCCTGGTAGCCGACGCCGCCACCGAGGGTGAAGCCGCTCTTGAGGCTCGCCGTGTCGAAATTGCGCTCGAGGGCGTTCGAGCCCTGGAAATAGTGCGCGCCGCGCAGCTTGTTGTAGGACCAGCCCGCATCGCCGCGCAGATACCAGCCGCCCGTCTCGACGATAGCCGCTTCCTGAACCGGGGCCTCAATGACCTGCGGCTCATACAGGTCTGCCGCATAACCCGACGTGCCTGTCAGCAGGACGGCAACGACACCACTCAAAACTTTCCTCATGGCCTGACTCCAAATAGGCGTGTGCTTGGCGCGTCCGGTACGCCGGTCCCCAAGTCCCTCGATCAGGCATGGATAATGAAGAAGAATGGTTAAGGCCCGCTTAAGCGGGTTCTTTGCATTGCAGCAAAGCCTGCAGGACCTGGTAAACAAAGGGATAATATTTCCCGTTGCTTAACCGTATCCGCAGGCACCCGGACGGGCGCCGCGACCCTGCCGGCGGGCGCACAGGCCCGCATGCCCCGCAGGCGGCACGACATCGGCGCCCGCGATGCCACCCGACGACAATCGGGCGGCATCGCGGCAAGCGGGTACGACGGCCCTAGCGGAACAGCTGCACGATGGTCTCGGCATTCGTATTGGCGATGGACAGCGACTGGATCGCAAGCTGTTCCTGCGTCTGGAGGGCCTTCAGGCGGGTCGATGTCTCGCTCATGTCCGCATCGACGAGACGACCGACGCCCTTGTCGGTCATCTCCATCATCCTTGCGGCGAATTCCGTCTGCATCTCGATCCGTTTCGAGACCGCGCCGAGGAGCGAAGCCCCCGAGACGATGCGCTGGGAGGCTACCTCTATGTAATCGATATAGTGTTCGATCAGGTCGGGCTTCTTGTCGATGTCGATGTTGAGGAAGTTGATGACCGGGATCGGCTCGATGCTGACGTCGATATTGGAGAACGCGATGCGCGTACCCGGCCCCGTTTTCCTGTCGACGGCGGGGTCGGACTTCACGATGATGGCGCCCGGATCGCTGGCAGAGACTTCGATGATCGTGTCCGGCCAGTCCGCATCCAGCAACGACTTCAGCAGCGTGACCATTTCCTGAGGTGTTTCCACCGCGCCGTTCTCCTTGCCCAGCAGCTCGTTCACATATTTGCGGCTGAAGCTGTGGTGCGTGACCGGCGCCCCGTTGACCGAGAAGTCGAAATCCACCTCGACGCCATTGGGATTGTCGCCGTCGGGCTGGAGCGCAAACCGCTGGAACTGCAACACCATGCCCGAGCCTCTCGTGCCGAACTTGGAGGCTTCGACCAGCCCGCCCGTGCTGATGCCGAGGCCGCCGAGATTGGCGATCTCGATATAGTTGCCGTCGCCATGCATCTGCTTCGTCGATATGCGGATCGTCTCGTCGTCGTGGACATAGTGGACGAGACCGTCAGGCCCCGGGGCCAGGGGCTTGGTCAAATCCCCCCTCGCACCGGCGCCCTGGGCGGAAAGCACATTGTTCAGCAGGGCCGCGAAGTCACTGTTGCTCGAGATGACACCGCCCCAACCCGGATTGAAAGCGTCGACCGTCGCTTTCGTGATCGTCACGCTCACGGCGAAGCCGGGATCATAGGGACCCGGCAGGTCGAACAATTCGCGATCCGTTCCGGTAAGGCCGGAAGGGTCCTGTTCCTTGTCGAGAATGAGATCGAATTTTATCTCCGCGCCGGGCGCGTTGAAATCCAGCGACGATCCATAGGGAAATCTGAAGTCGATGAACGCGTTCTGCCCATCCCTCCTGCTCGGGTTCATCCATTCTTCCGACGTCTCGGTGTAATAAACCGTCCCGGTACCGTAGGGTTCGGTGTCCTGATAGCGCATCCCGCCCAGCGTCTTGACGTCGCGTGGGTCGCTCTGCAGAAGGCCGCCGCCGGTGTTGTTGAAAAGGCTGATCTTGTCGAGGTGGACGTCCATCTTGTCGACGGACACGCCGCGCGAGGAGCGCGAGAACGAGGAGGCGACAGATGCCGTGTTCGTCTCCATGTCGTAGATATCCTCGATATCCGTATTCAGCCAGTTCTGGCCGCTGAAGCTGGACGCGGTCGCGACATTGACGACCTGCTGCTTCAGTTGCTCCAGCTCCGTCTGTATCTTGGCCTTGTCGACACCGTCTTCCTTGGCGGCGACGAGCCTGGCCTTGAATTCGGAGAGAATGTCCATGACGGCGTTCATTCCCGCATAGGCGGTGTCCACCTTCGCCGCTCCCAGTCCCAGCGCATCGGCGAGGGCCGAGACCGCCATGCGGTCCGACCGCATCGTCGTCGAGATCGACCAATAGGCCGCATTGTCGGTGGCGATCTGCACGCGCAGGCCGGAACTGGCCTGTCGCTGCACCTGGGCCGTATCCTCGCCGATCGTGCGAAGGGTTTGTATAGCCGCCATCGCGGCAACGTTCGTCTGGATGCTGGTCATCGTTGAAAGGCTCAAAACAGCAGGCTAGCCTCCGCGAACCGGAATCGGGCGGAGCAAGCAGGCGATAATGGGACACTTTTAACGGTTAACCGCAAAGGGTGCCCGCCCTAATGGCGGGACCGTCGCCTCGTGATCGAAAGATCCGGGCTATTCGGCCGGAAGATGACCTCCCGATCGAATTCGACATTTCGTTAACGTTCTTGCAACAGAAAGCGTTACCAAATGGTTAACGCGCCGCCGCCGGCACCGCGCCGGCGTCGAGGAATTGCCGGATGGCGCGCGCGACCAGTTCGATCTCCGGTTCGAAGGCGGCCACCAGCTGCACGAGCTTGCGTTCCACCTCGTTCGTATCGCGGATGTCCGCCAGATCGATGGCGCTTGCGTGCAGGAAGCGCGAATAGAGGCGCCCCCTGTCGGTAGCCCCCGCGGGGAACCGGATTCGCTCCGACCCCTCTGCGCAAGCGGCCGCCGCGAGCGCCTTGATCAGGCCCTTGCGGACCTTGTGATCCGAAACGGGGCCAACCTCGGCATTGAACTTGAGATGGCCCGCCACCCCGTCGTCAGCGGCCTTGATCGAGACCCAGGCGATCAGCGGATAGCCCGCCCACCAGTTCTCGCAGCCGGACCACAGGCTCCCGCCCCTGTCCAGCTCGTCCTGCCACCGAACGGGCAGGAAGCTCACGGTGTCCTTCGTGTGCTTTGAATACCGGACATCGCCCTTGCCGAGCCTGACGCTCCGGCTCCAGTCGGGTTTCGTGCCGAACAGCCGATCCACGGGAAGCTGGACCGCCGTTTCCGGCTTGTCACCGGCAAGAAGGTCCAGCCGATGCCTGTTGCTCTGGTAGAGCTGGCGCGCCAACCGTTCCATTTCGGAGGTCTTGCTGTTCATGTCCGTTTATGGCCTCCGCAATTTCCGGTTGGCGAATCCCGCCCGGATATCGCGTTACACCAATCCACGGTGCCCGCCAAGAAAACCTGTCATGAACGCAAAAGGCCGGAGCATCGCCCCGGCCTTTCAGGAGATATGTCCTTGCGGATCAGGCGGCGTTGCGCACCGCGCCGATGACGCCGATCAGCTCATCCACGATGCGCTCCACCTGCGCGCGGTCGTCGCCTTCCGCCATGACGCGGATGAGCGGCTCGGTACCGGAGGGGCGGATGAGCAGGCGGCCGTTCCGGGCAAGCTCGCTTTCGGCATCGGCGATGGCCTGGCGCACGGCGGCGTCCTCCAGCGGCGCACCGGCCTGCACGCGCACATTCTTCAGCACCTGCGGCACGGGCTCGAAACGGTTGCACACCTCGCTCACCGTCTTGCCGGAGCGCTTGACGCAGGCAAGGATCTGCAGCGCGGCGACGAGGCCGTCGCCGGTCGTGCCGAAATCGGAGAGCACGATATGGCCGGACTGTTCGCCGCCGACATTGTAGTCGTTCTGGCGCATGTGCTCGACGACATAGCGGTCGCCGACCTTGGTGCGCTGCAGGCCGAGGCCTTTGCCGGTGAGGAACCGTTCGAGGCCGAGATTGGACATGACCGTCGCCACGATCCCCTCGCCGCGCAGCATGCCGTCGGCCGCCCAGCTTTCGGCGATCACCGCCATGAGCTGGTCGCCGTCGATGATCTTGCCGTTCTCGTCGACGATCTGCACGCGGTCGGCATCGCCGTCGAGCGCGATGCCGATATCGGCGCGCACCTCATGCACCTTGTGCTGGAGCGCGGCCGGATGGGTGGAACCGCATTCGAGGTTGATGTTGACGCCGTCCGGATCGTTGCCGATCGTCACGACGTCCGCACCGAGTTCCCACAGCACCGCCGGCGCCACGCGGTAGGCCGCGCCGTTGGCGCAGTCGATGGCGATGCGCAGGCCCTGCAGGGTCACGTCGCGCGGCAGCGTGCGCTTGGCATGCTCGATATAGCGGTCGTGCACGCCGTCGATGCGCTTGGCCCGGCCGATCTCGGCGGACTTGGCGAGCTGCGCCATCATGTCCTTTTCCAGCAGGTCCTCGATCTCCATCTCGATCTCGTCGGACAGCTTGTAGCCGTCCGGGCCGAAAAGCTTGATGCCGTTGTCGTAGAACGGGTTGTGCGAGGCGGAGATCATGACGCCGATATCGGCGCGCAGCGACCGCGTCAGCATGGCGACGGCCGGCGTCGGGATCGGGCCGAGGACGAACGCGTCGATGCCGGCCGCGGTGAAGCCGGCGACCATGGCGTTTTCCAGCATGTAGCCGGAAAGGCGCGTGTCCTTGCCGATGACGACGCGGTGGCGGTGCGCACCGCGCCGGAAGATCGTGCCCACGGCAATGCCGACCCGCATGGCAAGGTCCGGCGTCATCGGAAAGAGGTTGGACTGACCCCGGATGCCGTCCGTGCCGAAATAACGACGTTTCATGTTCGCTCCTGAATTCGCGGGACTCTCGCGGCGTCATCCGCCGCGCCCCGCGCATACGCGTTCCACCTGCCGCGTCCCAAGTACCCTATATATCAGGGCATCGAATGGGCCAATATTCTACGCCACTCGCGTGACTTTAGCCTTAAGACAGGCAGCATTCGCGCTTATTGCCATAAAAGCGCAAAAAGAGCATCCATCCCGAAATCAGGATTCGTTACAGGCCGTTACCGAACGAAAACGGCCGGGAGAAGGCTCCCGGCCGTCTGCAGGTCCCTGTGGGGAAGGCGCGTTACTGCGGCTGCGGCTCCAGGCCGCTTTCCGGCTCGCCGCCCTTCTTCTGGCCGGCCTTCGGCACGGCCGAGCCGCGGTGCGGCGGCGTGTCGTCGCCGAGGTCCCGGGCGGGCTTCTCGCCACGGATGAGCGCCTTGATCTCGTCGCCCGTCAGCGTCTCGTATTCGAGCAGGCCTTCGGCGAGCGCCACGAATTCGTGGTTCTGCTCGGTGATAATGCGCTTGGCCTCGGCATAGGCCTCGTCGATCAGGCGGCGGATCTCGTTGTCGATCTTCTGCGCGGTCGCTTCGGACACGTTCTTCTGCTGCGCGACGGAGTGGCCGAGGAACACCTCCTGCTGGTTCTCGCCATAGGCGACCTGGCCGAGCTGGTCGGAAAAGCCCCATTGCGTGACCATGGCGCGGGCGAGCTTCGTCGCCTGCTCGATGTCGGAGGAGGCGCCGGAGGTGATGTTGTCCTTGCCGAAGGTGATCTCCTCGGCGACGCGGCCGCCCATCATGATGGCGAGGCGCGAGACCATCCACTTGTAGCTCATCGAGTAGCGGTCGCCCTCGGGAAGCTGCATGACCATGCCGAGCGCACGGCCGCGCGGAATGATCGTCGCCTTGTGCAGCGGATCGGCCAGCGGCACCTTGAGCGCGACGATGGCGTGGCCGGCCTCGTGATAGGCGGTGAGCTTCTTTTCCGCCTCGGTCATGGCCGAGGAGCGGCGCTCGGCGCCCATCATGATCTTGTCCTTGGCGTCCTCGAATTCCTGCATGGTGACGAGGCGCTTGTTGCGGCGCGCCGCCATCAGCGCCGCCTCGTTGACGAGGTTCATGAGGTCGGCGCCGGAGAAACCGGGCGTGCCGCGGGCCAGCACCTTGAGGTCGACGTTCGGCGCCAGCGGCACGTTGCGCACATGCACTTTCAGGATGCGCTCGCGGCCGACGATGTCCGGGTTGGGCACGACGACCTGGCGGTCGAAGCGGCCGGGACGCAGCAGCGCCGGGTCGAGCACGTCGGGACGGTTGGTCGCGGCGATGAGGATGATGCCCTCGTTCGCCTCGAAGCCGTCCATCTCGACGAGGAGCTGGTTCAGCGTCTGCTCGCGCTCGTCGTTGCCGCCGCCGAGGCCCGCGCCGCGATGGCGGCCGACGGCGTCGATTTCGTCGATGAAGATGATGCAGGGCGCGTTCTTCTTGGCCTGCTCGAACATGTCGCGGACACGGCTTGCGCCGACGCCGACGAACATTTCCACGAAGTCGGAGCCCGAGATGGTGAAGAACGGCACGTTCGCCTCGCCCGCGACGGAGCGCGCGAGCAGCGTCTTGCCCGTGCCGGGCGGGCCGACGAGCAGCACGCCGCGCGGGATGCGCCCGCCGAGGCGCTGGAACTTCTGCGGGTCGCGCAGGAACTCGACGATCTCTTCGAGGTCCTGCTTGGCCTCGTCGACGCCCGCGACGTCCGCGAAGGTCACGCGGCCGTGCGCCTCGGTGAGGAGCTTGGCCTTGGACTTGCCGAAGCCCATCGCGCCGCGCGAGCCGCCCTGCATCTGGCGCATGAAGAACAGCCAGACGCCGAGGATGAGCAGCATGGGCAGCAGCGTGCCGATATAGCTGAGGAAGCCGGACGAGCCGTCCGTCTCCGGCCGCGCGCTGACGACGACGTTCTTGGCCTCGAGGCGCTGGACGAGCGAGTTGTCGCCGTTCGGCGCATAGGTCTGGAAGGTCGCGCCGGTCTCGGCATAGCTGCCGACGATCTTCTCGCCGGTGATGACGACTTCCTTCACCCGGCTCGAGTCCACCTCTTTGAGGAACTGCGAATAGGGGATTTCCCGCGAGCCGGTCTGCGCCGGGCTCGTCTGGAACATGCTGAACACCGCGATCAGCAGCAGGGCGATGATCGCCCACAGGGCGAAGTTGCGGAAATTAGGATTCATCGAACGTTCCGGGCACTTTCCCGGCCGGGGGTTCCCGGCCGTTTCTTTCCCGCTAACATAGGGTCGCCATGCGGCCTTGCCAAGGCAAAGCGCGCGCCCCCACGGGCTTTTGTCAAACTATCGTCAACGGCCGGAGGGCCGCAAAGCTACTCTAGCACAACGTGCCGGCCCGCGCCTTCATTCGTTCGGCGGAGACGGAAAGGGCGCGCATCCGAGAAGGCCCGCAAGCGCCTGCGCCAGCGGCAGGTCGAAGCGCGGCAGGAAATGCGCGTAGGGCGCGATCACCGGCACGACCTCCACGCCCTCCCGCACCGCCCCGCCATCCCCGAAATTCAGGCGCGGCGCGGCACGGGCGGCCCGAAGGGCGGGGCCGCGCAACTCCCCGCCGGCCGCATCGCCCACAGGAGAAACCACGAGCGCCCGGCCCGTGCGGTTCACCACACGGCAGCGGCCGTCCCAGACGGCGCTTGCACCCGCCGGAACCGCAAGCGGAACGACACCGCGGCATTCACGGTAGAGGTGGAGGCCGTCGCGGCGGCGGTCGAAGACCACGCGCCCGGCCGTCAGCCGCGACAGTGTGCCGCTGGCAAGGAAGGTGCGCAGGCGTGCGGCCGAGCGGGCTTCGAGCCCATGTGCCCGCCCGCCCGCCGCCGCCGCAAGCACCAGAAGGCCGCGCCAGGCCGCCGGGTCGGCGAGCGCAGCCGTAACGGCCGGCGCCGGGAGCGTGAAGAGCGGACCTGCGGCCGTAACGGTCTCCAGCAGGAACGCGGCGGCGCGCTGCGACAGCGACAGGCGGCCGGCGGCCGGTTCCGGCCCCTCGCCCACGCCGCGAACCCGCACCCGCTCGAAGCGAGGGTTGAGATTGCTGGGGTCCTCGATCCAGCCTTCCCCCCGCGCGGCGAGGAAAGCGCGGATATCCTGCCGCCCGATGGCAAGGAACGGGCGCAGCAGCCAGACGGCGCCGTCGAGAAGAACGCCGTCCGCCATGCCGGACAGGCCGATCCCCTCCGGCGCGCGCGCCGCGCGCATGGCGACGGTCTCGGACTGGTCGCTCCGCGTATGGGCGGCAAGAATGGCGTCCGCACCCAGCGCGCGCGCGGCGTCGACGAGCAGGCGGTAGCGTTCGGCGCGGGCCGCGGCCTGGAGGCCCGAGACGGGTTTCGGCCCGTCCCAGCGGCGGGTGACGTAGGCAATACCGTGGCGCGCGCAAAGCGCGGCGACCGCTGCGGCCTCTTCGGCCGAGCCGGCGCGCAGGCCATGGTCGACCGTGGCGGCGCAGAGCGTGATGTGGGGGTGGCGACCCGCGCTCAGGAGAGTGGCGAAGGCGATGAAGAGCCCGGTCGAATCGCTTCCGCCGGAAACGGCGGTGAGAAGGCGTGCGGGGCGCTGGAAGGTCTTGAGGAAACGGTCGGCGGCCGCAAGGACGGGATCGTCGAAGGCCACGGTCATCGTCCGTCCGCGATCAGCAGGACAGGCGGCTCTGTTCGGAAGAAACCTTGCTCTTCACGGCCTTGGAGGCGTTCGGGTAGCGCTTGGTGACTTCGCGCAGCGTCGCGCAGGCGGTTTCGCGGTTGTCGAGGGCGGCGAGCGACATGCCGAGCTTCAGCAGCATTTCCGGCGCCTTCTTCGACTTGCCGTAGGTCTGGTGCGCGTTGAGGAAGGTCTTGGCCGCGTCGTTGTAGTTGCCCTGCGAGTACTGCGCCTCGCCGAGCCAGAAATTGGCGTCCGCCGCCTTCTCGCTCTTCGGGAAGATATCGAGGTAATCACGGAATTCGCGCTCGGCGACCTGGTAGTCGCCCGAAAGCACGTGGCCGTAAGCCGACTGGTAGAGATCTTCCGGCTTTTCGAGCGAGGCGGTCGCCGATTGCGAGGCCTGCGGCAGGCCGTCGTCGACGCCGGGCAGCGCATCGCCGCCGGTGGAGGCGCTCTGGTTGTCGAGGTCCGGGTTGGCCTCCGCGCCGATCGCGTTGCCGTTCTCGTCGAACTGGATGCTGCCGAGCTCCTGCGGCTGCGCACCCGGTCCCTCGCCGCCGGTGCCGGCGTCGGCCCCGGCGGTCTGATCCGCCGGAACCGCGTTCGATGCCGTCTGCCGGCCGGCGGTGCCGCTATCCACCGGCTTGTCGAGCGCGCCGCTCTTGCCGCTCGCCTTGCCCTTGCCGCTTTCGAGGTCCTGGAAGCGGTATTCGTTGTCTTCCTGCGTCTTGCGGAGCTGTTCCTGCATCTGCAGGAGCTGGTAGCTCATCTCCTCGATGCGGCCGTTGAGGGTGCGGATCTGCTCTTCGAGCTGGCCGACCCGCGGGTCCATCGCCTGGGCGAGAACGACGCCGCCGTTTTGGGCGTGCTTGCCCTTGGCCGGGAAAAGGTCGTTCATCAGCGTCGAAAGCGGCGATGCGTTGATCGGCCCGACCGTGCCCACTACCGCTGCGAGACTGAGAACGCCTGCCGCGACAAGTTTCTTCATCTATCTTCGTCCTGTTGGTCCTGTTGTGCGCCGAAGCGCGGGGCGCAAGAGTTTTCCAAATACACTCAAAAAGCAACGGAGTT
>Ga0222423_1000516_pt1 | contig 26015 bp, 18 predicted proteins | sample 3A0metagenome_FD_182472 | JGI IMG/M metagenome (GOLD analysis project Ga0222423, IMG submission 182472) | Enriched microbial communities from leaf-cutter ant dump, University of Wisconsin, Madison, United States - 3A0 (version 2) | ecosystem: Environmental > Terrestrial > Nest > Insects nest >...
CGTCCGTCCAGGGCCCGCTGGACACCGGCGTCGGCGAGCGCGAGCTCGCGCAGCGCGTCCTCGCTGACGTCGGGGGCGACCTCGACGCGTCCGCGCACCTTGCCCTGCACCTGGAACACGCAGGTCACGGTCTCCTCGACCAGGTACGCCTCGTCGGCCACCGGGAACGGCTCGTGCGCGAGCGAGCGCTCGTGCCCCAGCCGCGACCACAGCTCCTCGGCGACGTGCGGCGCGACGGGCGCCGTCATGAGCACGAGCGCCTCGACCGCCGCACGTGGTGCCGCCGGAAGCGTCGTGAGGTGGTTGTTCAGCACGATGAGCTTGGCGATCGCGGTGTTGACGCGCATCGCGGCCATGTCGGCGCCCACGTCGGCGATGGTGCGGTGCAGCACACGCAGGGTCCCGTCGTCGGGCGCGTCGTCCGTGACGACCAGGGAACCGTCGGTCTCGGAGACGACGTTGCGCCACAGTCGCTGAAGGAACCGCTGCGACCCGACCACCGCGCGCGTCTCCCACGGACGCGACAGGTCCAGCGGACCCATCGACATCTCGTACACGCGCAGCGTGTCCGCGCCGTACTCGGCGTACATCTCGTCGGGCGTCACCATGTTCTTCAGCGACTTGCCCATCTTGCCGTACTCACGGTTGACGGCCTCGCCGTTCCAGCTGAAGCCGGTCGACGACGACTCGTCCTCGACCACCTCGGCGGCCGGGACGTGCACGCCGCGCGCGTCCGTGTAGGCGTACGCCTGGATGTAGCCCTGGTTGAAGAGCTTGTGGAACGGCTCGCCGGAGGACACGTGGCCCAGGTCGAACAGGACCTTGTGCCAGAACCGCGCGTACAGCAGGTGCAGCACCGCGTGCTCGACGCCGCCCACGTACAGGTCGACGCCACCGATCGAGCCCTCGGGCTGCGAGCCGTGGCCCGGGCCCATCCAGTACCGCTCGAGTGCGGGGTCGACGAGCGTGGCGTCGCTGGTCGGGTCGAGGTAGCGCAGGTAGTACCAGCACGACCCGGCCCAGTTGGGCATCGTGTTGGTGTCGCGGCGGTAGGTCTGGGGACCGTCGCCCAGGTCCAGCGTGACGTTCACCCAGTCCTCGTTGCGGCCCAGCGGGGGCTCGGGCGACGAGTGGGCGTCCTGCGGGTCGAACGTTCGCGGCGAGTAGTCCGGCACGTCGGGCAGGTTGACCGGCAGCGCGCCGGCGGGCAGCGCGATCGGCAGGTCGTGCTCGTCGTAGACGATCGGGAACGGCTCGCCCCAGTAGCGTTGGCGGCTGAACAGCCAGTCGCGCAGGCGGTAGGTGATGGTCTCCTCACCGACGCCGCGCTCGGCCAGCCACGCGATCATCGCGGCCTTGGCCTCGGGGACGGCCAGGCCGTCGAGGCTCAGGGCGTCGTTCGACGAGTTGATGACCGGCCCGGCGCCGGTGCGCGCACCCTCGGGCGTGCCGTCGGGCGCATCGACCGTGTAGACGACGGGCAGCTCGTAGGCCTGGGCGAACGCGAAGTCACGCTCGTCGCCGCCGGGCACGGCCATGATGGCGCCCGTGCCGTAGCCCATCAGGACGTAGTCGGCCGTGAAGACGGGCAGCAGGTCGCCGTTGACGGGGTTCGCGGCCAGGTGGCCGGTGAAGACACCGGTCTTGCGGCCTGCGTCGGCCTGACGCTCGACGGCGGTCTTGGCGCCGGCCTCGGCCCGGTAGGCGGCGACGGCGTCGGACGGCGTCGCGTGGCCGCCGGTCCAGGCGTCGCGCGTGCCGTCGGGCCACGCCGCGGGAACCTCGTCGAGCAGGGGGTGCTCGGGGGCGACCACCATGAACGTGGCACCGAACAGCGTGTCCGGGCGGGTCGTGAAGACCTCGACGGTCTCGCCGCCCACCACCGCGAACCGCACGCGGGCGCCCGACGACCGACCGATCCAGTGCCGCTGCATCGACTTGACCTTCTCCGGCCAGTCGATGTGCTCCAGGTCGTCGGTCAGGCGGTCCGCATAGGCCGTGATCCGCATGTTCCACTGGCGCAGGCTGCGCTGGAACACCGGGAAGTTGCCGCGCTCGGAGCGCCCCTCGGACGTGACCTCCTCGTTGGCCAGCACCGTGCCGAGGCCCGGGCACCAGTTCACGGGCGTCTCAGACACGTACGCGAGGCGCTGGGAGTCGACGACCCGGCGGCGCTGGACGGCGTCCAGGTCCGCCCACGTGGCACCGTCGGCGATGCCGTCGACCTCCGGCAGCGCCCGGCCCGCGGCGTAGGCGGCCTCGAGCTCCGCGACGGGGCGGGCGGCGCCGCGACCGCCGTCGGCCCGCTCGGCGTCCTCGTCGTACCAGGAGTCGAAGATCTGCAGGAAGATCCACTGCGTCCAGCGCACGTACTCCGGGTCGATCGTCGCGAACGAGCGGCGCGGGTCGTGCGCCAGGCCCAGGCGGCGCAGCTGGCGCTGCATGATCGCGATGTTGGCCTCGGTGGTGGTGCGCGGGTGCTGCCCCGTCTGCACGGCGTACTGCTCGGCCGGCAGGCCGAACGCGTCGAAGCCCAGCGCGTGCAGCACGTTGTCGCCCTGCATCCGGCGGAAGCGCGCGACCACGTCGGTGGCGATGTACCCCAGCGGGTGCCCGATGTGCAGGCCCGCACCTGACGGGTACGGGAACATGTCCATGACGAAGAACGGCTTGGCCGACGGCTGAGCGTGCTTCCCGTCGCCGTCGGTGAGCTCGCCCGTCGGGTTGGCGGCGAAGAACGTGCCGCGCTCCTGCCACGCGTCCTGCCAGCGCAGCTCGATGTCCTGCGCGAGGGCGGCGGTGTACCGGAACGGCACGTCGTCCGGGGCCGTCGTCGGCGCTGCGGGTGCGGGGGTGGCGGAGGTGTCCTGCGAAGTCACCCGCCGAGTTTACCGGCCGCCGTCGCCTCGACGGGACGGTCAGGCGGCGGCGCCGACCGGCTCCCGTGCGGTCGTCGGCGCCGCGGGCTCCGGCCCGCCACGCCCGATCGTGAGCATCGCGAGCAGGCCGAGGGCCGTCAGCCCCGCACCCACCCAGGCAGGTGCCAGGTACCCGAGGCCCGCCTCGATGACCAGACCGCCCAGGAACGCCCCGGTCGCGTTGCCCAGGTTGAGCGCGGAGTGGCACAGCGCTGCACCGAGCGACGGCGCCGCGGGTGAGACGTCCATGAGCCGCGTCTGCAGGGACAGGCCGAGGATCTGGGAGGTCACCCCCAGCAGCACGAGCGCGACGACGACGGCCACCGGCTGGTGACCCACGACGCCGATCGCGACGAGCACGGCGATGGTCGAGACCATGCCGACGACGACCGTGCGGTAGACCGACCGGTCCGCGAGCCGGCCGCCGATCAGCGTGCCCGCGGTCATGCCGAGCCCGTACAGGGCCAGGACGACGGGGACCACCGCGACGTCGACACCCGCCGCGTCGGTGAGCAGCGGCTTGACGTAGGAGTAGACCGCGAACATCCCGCCGAACCCGATCGCGCCCGCGCCGAACGCGATCCACAGGCGGCGGTTGCGCAGCGCCGCCAGCTCGGTGCGCACCGTGGCACCCTCGTGCGGCGCGAGCGGTGGGGTCCAGGCCCGTAGCGCGAGCAGGGTCGCGAGCCCGATGACGCCCACGCCAACGAACGACCAGCGCCAGCCCACGGCGTGCCCGACGATCGCCGTCAGCGGCACGCCGACGGCGCACGCGATGGTCAGCCCCGCCATCATCGACGACACGGCTCGACCGCGGCGCGCCTGCCCGACGACCGCGGTCCCCATCACCGCCCCGACGCCGAAGAAGGCACCGTGCGGAAGGCCGGCCAGGAACCGGGCGGCGACCAGGGTCGACGCGCTGGGGGCGAACGCCGAGAGCACGTTGGCGCAGGTGAACGCCACCATCAGCCAGAGCAGCAGGCGGCGGCGGTCCATGCGGGCACCCAGCGCGGCCAGGGTGGGTGCGCCGACGACGACGCCGAGCGCGTAGGCCGTGATGGCGTACCCGGCCACGGGGATCGAGACGTCGAGGTCGTCGGCGATCTCCGGCAGCAGACCCATGGTCGCGAACTCGGTGGTGCCGATGCCGAAGCCGCCCAGCGCGAGCGCGAACAGCGCGGCGCGGGCCTTGCCGGCGGGCAGCGGAAGCATGCGTCTCTCCAGGGTCGTATCGATTCGATCCGGCGGCGGAGGACGACGGTGTGGGCTCCGGTGGATGGTCCCAGCCTAGGTCAGTCGGCGGCGACGAGCCAGATCGACCGTGCCGCGACCTCACCGAGCTCCGTCGGCGCACGCCCCGGACCGACGAGCAGCGACACCAGACCGATCGCCTCGCGGCGGGCCACGACCTCGACGGGCGCATCGAGCACCAGACCCACCGCGTCGACGTGCCGCAGCAGCTCGGGATCGGCGTCGGAGATCCGGGCGACCTCCCAGCGGCCGGCAGCGGCCTCCCACAGCGGGGTCGCGTGCGGAGGCGCGAACGAACCGTCCGGACCCGGGATCGGGTCCCCGTGCGGATCCCGCGTCGGGTGGCCCAGGTGTGCCGCGAGCCGCTCGACGAACACGTCGGACACGGCGTGCTCGAGCACCTCCGCCTCGTCGTGCACCTCGTCCCACCCGTAGCCCAGGACCTGGACCAGGAAGGTCTCGACCAACCGGTGCCGCCGCACCATGGCGAGCGCGAGCAGCCGCCCGTGCTCGGTCAGGCCGACGGCGCCGTACGGCTCGTGCGTCACGAGCCCCGTGTCCGCCAGCCGCCGCACCGTCTCGGACACCGTCGACGCACCCACGCCCAGCCGGCCCGCGAGGAGCTTGGTGGTGACCGGCCGGTCCTCCCACTCCGTCGCCGCCCAGATGACCTTGAGGTAGTCCTGGCTCACGGCGCTCAGCGCGTCGGCGCCGCCGAAGGAGGCGGACGGGGAGCCGGACGGCTCGGCGGTCACGTCGTCAGCACTCACGCCGCCCAGCCTAGAGGCCAGGGCTCACCAGCCGTCGACGCTCCAGTGCCACGGCTCGCCCGGCAGGTTCTTCAGCCCGTACGTCGGCGCGTTGCGCACCATCCACGTCCACGCCGCCGAGCCCGCCGTGATGACGTGCCCGTCCACCGTGAAGTCGATCGCGAGGCCGCGCTCGTGCCGGGACGTCCCCGGCGTGGCGGTCGCCGGACGGCAGCCCGACGCGTTGCAGTTGCGCGCCCGCAGCGCGCGCTGCTGCTCGTTGCTGCGCCAGCCCCAACCGCTCAGGTCGATGCCGTCGGCCTTCGCCGCGGCCTGCAGCGACTCGACCGCCGTCACCAGGCACGGGTTCAGGCGGATACCGGTGCTCGTGAGCGCGGTCGCCTCGAACGGCACCGGGGCGACGACCGCGGAGCAGTCGCTCGTGACGGGAGACCCGAGTGCATCCGGCGGCACGTCGGCGCGCCACAGCTCCTCGCCGTTCGCGGCCCGCAGCACCAGGCCGCCGGAGTCCACCGCGAGCGTGGCGCCCGGGGAGCCGGTCGTCTCCGAGGTCCAGTAGATGGCTCCGTCGGTCCCCTTGAGCACCAGGTCGCCCGACTTCCCCAGCGAGAGGCGCAGCTCGGCATCGGGGTAGGCGGGCACCACCGCCCAGACGGCACGCCCGTCGATCTCCAGCCGCAGACCGTCCTCGTCGACGCGCAGGCTCACCCGCCCGTCCGGCGAGTCGAGCCGCTCCCCCGCGTCCAGCCGCTTGCCCGCCGCCAGCTCGGGCTCGCCCAGCGCGGTGCCCGTGCTCCACAGCACGGTCCCGTCGGGGTCCAGGAGCTGGAGGTCACCGTCGTCCTGGAGCACCAGCGTGGCGTCCTCGTGCCCCCACGTGCCCGTGTGCCAACGGATGTATCCCGCGTCCGTGCGCACTGCCAGGTCCCCCTGCTCCGAGAGCACCAGCGACGAGCCCGCGCGGTCCGTGTCCGTCGACCAGCGAGGCCGGGCGTCCGGCCCCAGGAGCTGCAGGTCACCGTCCTCGCCCATGACGAGCGTGCTCCGCCCGTCCTGCGACGACAGCACCTTGCCCGGTTCGAGCTCGTCCCCCGCGTTCAGCATGGTGGGCGGCGTCGCCGTGCCCGCGGACCACTGCACCGTGCCCTTCGTGTCCCGCACGACGAGGTCGCCGTCGTCCTGCACCACCAGCCGCGCACCCTTGACGCCCTTGGTCCCCGTGTGCCAGCCGACGGTCCCGTCGGGTGCGACGAGCGCGACGTCACCCGTCGAGCGCACGACGAGGCGCGATCCCTTCACGCCGGGGCCGCTGGTCCAGCGCAGGTCGCCGCCCACCTCGTACAGGGCGAGCTCGCCGGTCTTCTGGACGACCGCCACCTGGCCGCCGCCCGCCGAGACCAGCGACTGCGTGGGCTTCAGCTGCTGGCCCGCCGTCAGCTCGTCGTCGTCGGCCGCTGCCTGGGCGGGCGAGGCGGCCAGCCCAGCGCCGGACAGCACCGTCGCGAGCGCGAGCGCGACCGCACCGCGGAACCGCATCGACCCGTGCCTCACGCTGACCCCCAGCCTGCGACGCACGCGGGCCACCATGCCCGGTGTGCGCGCTTGATCACCGTAGACCCGGTTCGCCGGATCCACACGGGTGAAGCCGAGAATTCGTCCGGCTCAGTCCGCGGTCGCGAGGTCGCTCGGGGCGGCCGAAGGCGTCGGGCTGGGCGAGACAGGACTCGTCGGTCCCACCGTCGGCTGCGGACCGAGCACGCTCGGCGCCAGCACGTCAGGCTGGACGACCGGCACCGCGACGGGCCAGGGTCGGGGCCACAGCACGTGGGCCGTGGCGTCGGTGTCGATCTGCACCACCTGGTAGTCCACGAACCGGCGCGTCTGCGGGTTCCAGTGCAGCACGGTCAGCTCCGCGGTCCCGTGGAGCTTGCCGACGGTCGGCTGGCCGAGCGTCGCACCCGCGGTGCTGGAGCTCACGTACCGGATGCCCTGACCCACCTGGGCCGGACCCACCCGCTTGTGCAGGTGGCCGGAGATCTGGGCCGGTGCGCACCCCTGCTCGAGGGTCGGGTCACCCACCCACGGCGTGTGGATCAGCAGCAGGTCGACGCCGTCGTCGTCGTCGCACGCGGTCTCGGCCAGGTCCGCACCTTCCTCGGCCTCCGTGCGCTGCCCTGCCGTGGTGCCCTGGCCGGCTCGGGTCTCGTTCGGGTCGCGGTCGCCCAGGATCCGCAGGCCGCCGACGGTCGTCACCTCACCGTGCAGCACGTGGGCACCGGCCTTCGCGTACTTGGCCGACGTGTCCGCGGAATCGTGGTTGCCGGGCGAGACGACGAGGTCGACGCCCTTCGGGACGGCCTTCGCGAAGGTGCTCACGCAGTACTGCTCGACGGCCGTGCCGTTCATCGTCGTGTCGCCGGCGTCGAGCACGAGCGAGGCGCCCGAGCGCTTCACGAGCGTCGTGACGAGCGGGGCCATGCCGACGTTGCAGTGCAGGTCGGACATGACGACGACCGTCACGAGATCGGGCGCCGTCGCGGCGACGCCGGTCGGCCCGTCGGCGCCGGGGGCGGCCAGCCGGTCGGCCAGCGCCACGGCCGACGACGTCGCGTCCCACTGCTCCTTCAGTGCGGCGTCGGCCTTCTCGTAGAACGCCTGCGAGTCGCGGTATGTCGCGAGCGCCGAGGCACCGTACGTGTCGATGACGCCGCCCAGGCGCCCGGTCACCCGGGCCCCTTCGAGCGGCGTGCCGTCGAAGACCGGTGACGCGACCGCCGTGGAGTCCTCCCCCTCCTCCACCTGCGGCGCGACCACGACCAGGAGCACGAGCGCGAGGACGGCACCCACCGCCACCTGCCGCTCGTGGGGTCGTAGCCGGTGGGCGAGCTCCTCGCGGCGCGCGCGTCCCAGCAGGACGACGAGGAGCGACCAGGCGACGACCAGCAGCGCGAACGCCGTGACGGCCCGGACACCTGCGTCGATCAGCAGCGCCCGCGTGACGTCGGAGATCGTCGTCTGGGGCGCGGAGAAGAACTGCACGTAGCGGTTGAGGTCGTCCGACAGGCCGCTCAGGGTCGTGGCCTGGTCGAGCTGGACGAAGCTCGCGGGGATCTCGTGCACGGTGATGGTGACGCCGAGCCCCAGGGGCAGGGGCGAGTCGATGAGGAGCTCGCCGAGCGGCCCGAGGTCGACGGTCACCGTCGAGTCGACGGTCACGTCGTAGCGCGCCTCGTGCGGCCCCAGGCTGCTCTCGACGGACGCCGTGACGACGCCGAACACGACGCTGGCCAGCACGCCGACCACGGCGAGCAGCACGCGGGGCCACCACCGCCGCCGCGCGGCGGCGGTCGGCTGCGTGCTCGTCGCGCCGTCGGTCGGGGCGCGTCGCTCCTTGCCCGGCAGCACCTAGGCGCGCTCGTCCCGCCAGGCCACCCACTGCTCGACGAGGCTCAGGTCGTAGTCCGGACCGGACGTGCCGATCGTGAAGAGCGTCGCACCGGCCGCGATCAGGTCGTCCGCGACCTCGGCCGGCGGCCGCGACACCCCGACCGAGCGCTCGACGAGGCTCGCCGTGTCGCGGCCCACGTCCGAGCCGTGCTCGTCGAGGATGCCGCTCTTGCGCACCAGCGTGTCGACGTCCCCGAAGGAGTGCCAGACGTCGGCGTGCTCGGCGACGACCCGCAGCGTCTTGCGCTCGCCACCGCCCCCGATCATCACCGGGATCTCGCGCGTCGGTGCCGGGTTCGACGCGGCCCAGCGCGCACGGATGCGCGGCATGGCCTGCGCGAGGTCCGCGATGCGCGAGCCTGCCGTGCCGAACTCGTAGCCGAACTGGTCGTAGTCCTTCTCGAACCAGCCGGCCCCGATGCCGAGGATCAGGCGGCCGCCGCTGATGTGGTCGACCGTCCGCGCCATGTCGGCCAGCAGCTCGGGGTTGCGGTAGGAGTTGCAGCTGACGAGCGCACCGATCTGCACCCGCTCGGTCTGCTCCGCCCAGGCGCCGAGCATGGTCCAGCACTCGAAGTGCTTGCCGTCCGGGTCACCCGAGAGCGGGAAGAAGTGGTCCCAGTTGAAGATCACGTCGACGCCGGCGTCCTCGGCGCGGCGGACCGCGTCCCGGATCTGACCGTAGTCGGCGTGCTGGGGCTGGAGCTGGACACCGATGCGCACAGGGAAGGTCACGAGACGACCCTAAGCGCCCGCGCGGCCCGTCCGCGCCCCGAGTCCGCCGTCACTGGTAGCTGACGAGGTCCGGGCGGGGGTGGATCGCGTACGTCTTCTTCGGCGACAGCATCGGCTTGTCCTCGTCGTAGAAGTTCTTCCACCCCCAGTGCACGTCGGGCGCGTCCTTGCGGATGGTCGCCCAGGTGCCCGCCTTGGCGGGCTGGGAGCCCTGTCCGTCGACGTGGATCACGATCGCCAGCTCGTCGCGCGACGTGTCCAGCGTGCTTCGCCCGTGGATCATCGACGTCGAGAACTGGTGCAGAACCAGCATCTTCTGGGGCAGGTGACGTGCGGCGGTGAAGTCCGCGAGCCAGTCGACGACACCGTTGACCTCGCCGATCCTCACGGACCCGATCTGGTGCAGCGGCTTCTGCTTCTTCGTCAGCCGCCACTCGGGGTCCAGGGCCAGCCCCACGTTCGGCAGCGCGAGCAGCGGCGCGTACCGCTTCGCCTGGTCGCGGAAGTCGGCCCGGCCCGGCTGGAGGTCGAGCACGACTGCCACACCTTTGGCGTGCGCCGCCTCGACGAGCGGTCGCAGCTCCGCCACCGAGCGCTCGCGCGAGTAGTCGCCGTCCTTGCCCTTCGAACCCGCCGCGATCGTCGCGATGGCCTCGACCATCGGCACCACGGTGTCCGACGTGAGCGGGCGGTACTTCCTCGCCGTCGACGCAGCTCGTGCCATCGTCTTCGGCACGGACTGCTCGCCCAGCACGCCCAACGCCTTGCTACCGGGTGTGCCGTAGAGCGCGACGTACCGCTTGCCGCGTACGCCCGCACCCTCGGGGAAGATCAGCTGGCCGCCGCCCGGGAGCTGCGTCCCGGTCTTCGCCGAGGCGACGCGATCCGCCAGGAGGCCGGCGCTGCCGAAGCCCGTGCCGAGCGCGACGACCGCGGTCGGGGCCGCGTGCGCGAGCGCCTTCACCGACGCCGCCGTCGTGCGCGGGTCACCGCTCGGGCACGCGATGGTCGGCACCCCGGCCGCCCGCAGCGTCGCGAGCGCCGCCAGCGGGACCGGTCCGGCGCCGACGAGCGCCACCGTGCCGACCGCTGGTCGTGGCGGGGCGGCCGGCCTCGGCGGCGCAGGAGTCGACAGGGAGACCGTGGGTACGGCGGACGGGTCCGTGGGCACGGGGGTGGTGGGTGTGGGGGCCGCCGACGCGATGGGCGTCGGGACCAGGACCCGCGGCCAGTCACGCCCCAGCGCCGCCACGGCGGTCTGCTGCCCGGCCGGCCGGGTGCCCACGACGTCGACGGCGCCGAACGGCACTCCCGTCCGAGCCTCGAGCTGGGCGCGGTCCGCTCCGGCCGGCACGTCGACGACCTCGGCGTCCAGGCCGTCGACGTCGGCGCCACCGACACGGATCACCCGCGTCGCCCCCAGCCTCTCGATCTCCGCGGCCGCACCGGGCACGTCCGAACCGGTCAGCAGGACGGGGGCGCCCAGTCCCGCCGCAACGGTCGCCGCCGTGAGCTGGCCCGGACCGTCCTCGTGCTCAGCGACGACCACGACGGGAGACGACGCGAACACCGCCCGCGACACCGCGAGCGCAGCCTCCCCGGGACTCGCAGGCAGGATCGTCGTGGACGACGGCGGGACCCGCGTGACCGCACCGGGAGGCCCGGACGGGGTGGCGGACGGGCTCGTCGCCGGGCTCGTCGACGCGCTGGGCGACGCCCTGTGCGCGGACTGTCCGGCCGACCCTGCGGTGCAACCGGTCAGCAGGGCGATCGCCGCCGCGACCGCGACGGTGCCCCGGACGGCCGGAGCAGTCGGCGGACGGTCGGGCCACACGCGTCGGACTGGTCGCACCGGTGCTCTCCTCCAGGCTCGCGGGCAGGCCACTGTAGGCAGGTGGGCGCGTCGACGACGAAACGGCCTGGTCGCGGTGTCGCGCGATCAGGCGGCGTGAGCGATCAGGCGGCGCGAGCGATCAGACCCAGCACCCGGTCACCGCGGGTCGCCGGGTCCCTCGAGGTGGTTGTGGCCCAGGCCCTGCAGGAAGCGCGGACCGCGCGCGGCGAGCTCGTCCTCGAACTGCCGCGACCAGCCGCCGTACGGCGTGCGCGCGAGGGCGTCGTTGGAGAACCGCGGGTCGTCGGTGACCTCGGTGACGCAGAACGCCGGGATCGCCAGGTCGGTGACCGGTCCCCCGCGCTCCACCTCGGCCACGACGAGCGGGGCGTTGGCGCCGCCGAACGTGTCGATCACCCAGCCGTCCGAGCCGAGCCAGGACGAGTGCCGCGTCTTGACGATGCGCGACCCGCCGCGGCGGATCATCTCGATGCCGACCGCCACGTCGACCTCGCGCTCGGCCTCGTAGCGGGTCCCAGCATTCATCGGACCCTTCAGGGTGATGGCGCAGAAGTCGACCAGGTCCGCGTAGGCGTCGAGCACCGCCAGGGGTTCGAGCGTCGGGTCCAGCACGGGCGACCCGCCCGACGTCTGCGCGCGCAGCCGGATCGCGAAGCCCTCGTCGGCCAGGTAGTAGCTCTGCACGATGAGGGTCGGCGCACCGTCGAGGAGCTCGACGGGGAGCTGACGCACCCAGAAGCGCCGCTCGAACTCGAAGTCGCCGTAGCCGGTGTCGCTCACCCGTCCAGCGTAGGCGTGCGGGCTCGTGTCGTTGCTCACCTTGACGTCGGACGCACCGGTGGATGTGAGAAGGTGGGGGTCCGGGAGTGCCGCGACCACGCGAGCGCCCCGCGTCGTGGAGATCGCCCGAGCCCGTCTCGGCTGCTTGCGCGGCGATCCACCCCCAGCCCCGAGAGGCCCCTTCGTGACCACCTTCGCCGACCTCGGCGTGCCCGCTGCCCTCGTCCGCACCCTGACGGACCAGGGCATCACGGCCCCCTTCCCCATCCAGACCGCGACCCTGCCCGACTCGCTGGCCGGCACCGACGTGCTCGGCCGCGGCCGGACCGGCTCCGGCAAGACCATCGCCTTCGCCCTCCCGCTCGTCGCGCGCCTCGCCGGGTCGCGCACCCGGACGACGAGCCGCCGGCCCCGCGCGCTCGTCCTGTGCCCGACGCGTGAGCTCGCCAACCAGATCGACGCGACCGTCGCACCCCTGGCCGCGGCCGTGGGTCTGAGCACGACGACGATCTTCGGCGGCGTCGCCCAGTCCCGGCAGGTCACCGCGCTCGACAAGGGCGTCGACATCGTCGTCGCCTGCCCGGGACGCCTCGAGGACCTGCTCAACCAGAAGCTGCTCACGCTCGACGGCATCGAGATCACCGTGCTCGACGAGGCCGACCACATGGCCGACCTGGGCTTCCTGCCCGGAGTCAAGCGGATCATGGACAAGACGCCGAAGGTCGGTCAGCGGATGCTGTTCTCGGCGACGCTGGACAACGGCGTCGACCAGCTCGTGAAGCGCTACCTGCACTCCCCCGTCACGCACTCCGTGGACAGTGCCGCCTCGCCGGTGCAGACCATGACGCACCACTTCTTCGAGGTGCGCGACGTCGAGGACAAGAAGCGCATCGTGCACCACCTCGCGTCCGGCACCGGCCGCCGGGTGCTGTTCATGCGCACCAAGCACCAGGCCAAGAAGCTCGCCAAGCAGCTCACCGCCGAGGGCATCCCCGCCGTCGACCTGCACGGCAACCTGGGTCAGGGCGCGCGCGAGCGCAACCTCGAGGCGTTCTCGACCGGCGCGGCCAAGGTCCTCGTCGCCACCGACATCGCCGCGCGCGGCATCCACGTCGACGAGGTCGAGCTGGTCGTGCACGTCGACCCGCCCGCCGAGCACAAGGCGTACCTGCACCGCTCGGGCCGTACGGCTCGTGCGGGGTCCGGCGGCGACGTGGTCACGCTCGTCCTGCCCGAGCAGCGCGGCGACGTCCGCGCCCTGACGCGGGCTGCCAAGATCACCGCCCAGCCGCGCTCCGTGCGGCCCGACGACGCCGCGCTGTCCGCCCTCGTCGGCGAGATCGCTCCCTACGTCGCCCCCGTCGCCGCCGTGCCCGTGCAGCAGAAGGCGCAGCAGAAGCCTGCGGGCTCGGGCCGCAGCCGTGGTCGCGGCCGAGGCCGGACGGGCGGCGCGCAGGGCGGCTCCGAGCAGAACGGCGCGGCCCAGGCTGCTCGCTCTGCCGGGGCGGCACGGGCCGCTGGATCACCGAACCGTCAGGCCGCGGCCCAGCCGCGCCAGTCGGGGTCTGCCCAGCCCGCCGGCGCCAGCCGCCGAGGGGGCACCGGCCGTCGGGCCGGGCGTCCCAGCGGCGCACCGTCGGCCGGCCGCGGCCAGGTCCGCTACACGTCGGAGTCCAGCCGCTGAGAACCCCTGAACGCGCCGAGGGCGCCCCACCGCATCAGGGTGGGGCGCCCTCGGCGCTTCGGTCCTCGGCTCAGCCCGTGTTCTGCAGGCCGGCCGCGACGCCGTTGACGGTGAGCAGGAGCAGCCGGCGCAGGTCGTCGTCCTGCTCGGGGGCCTCACCCGTGCGCAGGCCGCGCAGGGCGCGCAGCTGCAGGAGCGAGAGCGCGTCGACGTACGGGCTGCGCAGCTGCACGGCACGGCCGAGGATCCGCTTGCGGGAGAGCACCGCGTCCGAGTCGGTGATCGCCAGCACCCAGCGCCGCGTGAGCCGCAGCTCGGTGAGGACGGCGTCGGCGAGGTCGTCGCGGTCCCCCAGCGCGAGGTAGCGCGCGGCGATCCGCTCGTCCGTCTTGGCCAGCGACATCTCGACGTTGTCGATCATGGTCGCGAACAGCGGCCACTGCTCGTACGCCGCGCGCAGCTCGGGGAGGTCGCCGACCGACTCCAGCGCGGTGCCCAGGCCGTACCAACCGGCCAGGTTGATGCGCGCCTGCGTCCAGGAGAACACCCAGGGGATCGCGCGCAGGTCGTCGAGCGACGAGACCGACAGGCCGCGGCGTGCGGGCCGCGAGCCGATGTGCAGCAGCCCGATCTCCTCCATGGGCGTGACCTCGGCGAACCACTGCGGGAAGCCGTCCGCGCGCACCAGCTCGTGGAACCGGGTACGCGACGCCTCGTCGAGGCGGGACGCGAGCTCGGTGAACCGGGCGGTCGCGTCGGCGTTGCGCTTCTCGACCGACGGCGTGCCCGCGAGCAGCGTCGCGGCGACGACCTGCTCGATGTGCCGGGCCGCGATGACGGGGTCGCCGTACCGCGCGAAGATGACCTCACCCTGCTCGGTCAGCTTGAAGCGTCCGTCGACCGACCCCGGCGGCTGCGCGAGGACCGCGCGGTTGGCAGGCCCGCCGCCGCGTCCGAGCGCGCCACCACGTCCGTGGAAGAGCGTGAGCGCGATGTCGTGGCGCCGGGCCCAGTCGGTGATGCGTGCCTGGGCGGTGTCCAGCGCGAGCGTCGCCGAGACAGGGCCGACGTCCTTCGACGAGTCCGAGTAGCCGAGCATGACCTCGACGCGCCGGCCGTTCTCCGCCAGGCGGCGCTGCACGATGTCCAGCTCGAGCATCGCCTCGAGGATGTCCACGCTCGCCTCGAGGTCGGCGAACGTCTCGAACAGCGGGATCGCGTCGATGACCGGCGCGTCGTCGGTGCCCGCGAACGCGTACTCGGCCAGCTGGTAGACGGCCGCCAGGTGCTCCGGCTTCTGCGTGAACGACACGATGTAGCGGCGCGCGGCGCGCAGACCGTAGCGCCGCTGCACGTGACCGAGCGCCCGGAACGTGTCCAGCACCTCGATGGTGCGCTCCTCGAGCTTGCCGTCGACGCCGTTCTCCGCGAGATCGGCCAACGCCGCCTCGTGCACCTGCGAGTGCTGGCGGATCTCGAGCTCGGCCAGGTGGAAGCCGAACGACTCGACCTGCCACAGCAGGCGCTGCACGTCCCCGAACGCGGACCGGCGCGCGCCGGCCGCCTCGAGGGAGGACTGCACCACACGCAGGTCGGCCTCGAGCTCGTCGGGCCCGCTGTAGGCGAGGTCCGCGTCCCGCGTACGGGTGGCGGCGATGCGCGCGGCGATCACCAGCACGACGCGACGGTGGGGCTCGTTGGGCGCGTCGGCCGCGATGCGGGCCGTGATCTCCTCGGACAGTGCCCGCTGGCGCTGCCACAGCGAGCCCAGCTCGGCCGAGGCGGGGGTGCCGGACGCGTCGAGGGTCAGACCCTGCGCGGTCCGGACCGCGGACGCCTCCAGTGCCGTCAGCACCTGGTCCGACAGCAGCAGGGCGCTGGCCCGCGTGACCTCGGCGGTCACGTTCGGGTTGCCGTCGCGGTCCCCGCCGATCCACGACCCGAGCCGCGCGAACGGCCGGACCGCGGGCGGCTCGGTGCCGGCCGCCTCGCCCAGGATCCAGTCGTCGAGCCGGCGGTACACCGCCGGGAAGACGTCGGACAGCGTCGACTCGAACACCGCGAGCACCGTGCGGACCTCGTCGAGCACGGTGGGCTTGGACTGGCGCAGGGGCGCCGTCCGCCACAGGGTCTCGATCTCCGAGAGCAGGCGCCGCTCGTTCTCGGCGAGCGACATGCCGCCGATCGTGTTGGCGTCGCGCTCGGCCAGCAGCTCGGCGATCCGGCGGATCGAGCGCGAGACCGCACGGCGGCGCGCCTCGGTCGGGTGCGCCGTCAGGACGGGGCGGAACTCGACCTCCTGCAGGCGGCGCCGCGCCTCGTCCTGCCCCAGCTCCTCGGTCACCTTGAGCACGGCGGCCGGCAGGGAGTCGTCGGGGGCCAGCGCGAGGGGCTCGACGTGGGCCTCCCGGTCGCGCAGCACGCGGATCCGGTGGTTCTCCTCGGCGATGTTCGCCAGATGGAAGTAGCAGGTGAAAGCCCGCGCCACCTGCTCGGCGCGCTCGAGGCTGAAGCCGGAGACCAGCTCCTCGGCCTGCGCGAGCGCATCGCTCGTCGGATCGGAGTGGGCGTGGATGGCGAGCTCGCGCAACGCCTCGACGTCGGCGAGCAGGTCGTCGCCGCCCGCCTCGGCCAGGACGCGACCCAGGAACTCACCCAGGGCGCGGACGTCGTTGCGCAGCGGCTCGGGGACCTCGTGGCTCGCGCGGACCCGAGGGAAGTCGCGGGGGGGAAGCGGTGCTGTCACGCGCCCAAACTAGGCCACAGGTGCCTGGGTGCGTCAGGTGGTCCAGACGCTGGGCGGTGTGACGCACGTCTCGTCGCGCTCGTCGGTGCTGCGCGGAGCACAGGTTCGCGGCCTACGGTTGCCCTCTTCCGTCCCCCTGGAGCGTGCCCCGTGAACCGTCGACCCGTCGTGCTCGTCCACGGCACGCGGACGTCCGGGACCATCTGGGAGCCCCAGGTGGCGGCGCTGCGCCGAGCGGGGCACCGCACGCGGGCCCTCGACCTGCCCGGTCACGGCTCCCGCTCCGACGAACGCTTCACGCTGCAGGGTGCGGTCGACGCGATCGACCGCGCCGTCCACGACTGCGACGAGCGCCCGCTGCTCGTCGGCCTGTCCCTCGGCGGGTACACCAGTCTCGCGTACGCGGGCAGCCGACCCGGCCGCGTCGCCGGCGTCGTCCTCGCGGGGTGCTCGACGCAGCTGCGGGGCAAGCCGCTCGCGGCGTACGGCCGCGTGTCGGGTCTCGTCGCGGGTCGGGGCGGCACCTGGCACGTCGTGACGGACATGCTCGACGCCCTGGACGGGTACTCCTCGCTCGACGAGGTCCGGCGCCTCACGGTGCCCGTGTGGCTCGTCAACGGTCGACGCGACCCGCTGCGCCTCGACGAACGGCGCTACCGACGCGCCGTGGCGCCCGGCAGGCTCACTGTGGTGCGGGGGGCGGGCCACGACGTGAACTCGCACGCGCCCGTCGCGTTCAACCGCGTCCTGCTCGACGCGATCTGGCAGCTGCGCGAACGGTGAGGGCTCAGGTGCTCGCCTTGGGCAGCGCGGCCGGCTTCGGGAGCTTCATCGCCTCGGACGCAGGGGGGCACCGGATGACGCGGACGGCGCTCACCGCACCGTCACGCAGCGCGTAGACGAAGCAGCGCTGGCCCTTCCCGCCCGACGTGCTCTCGAGCCCCAGCAGCCCACCCGAGTGCGCGACCACGTGCGCGTCGATCCGGACGGTCACGCGGGCGCCTCCCGTCGTCGCCGTGCTGCCGTTCCAGGCGACGGGGACGGCCGTGACCGTCCCGTCGTCCCCGCTGGTCGCCGCGAGGACCTCGGTCGACGAGGAGGCCGCCGCGAGCGCCGCGGCCACGAGCTGCTTGCCGGAGTACTTCTCGGCGTCCGGCGGGGTGAGCGCACGGGCGACGTCGGCGCTCCGGTCGGCCGCCAGACGCTCGGCGGCCGCGTTGCCCTCGCTCACCGAGTCGGACCCGAGCACCGTCACCGCCACGTACGTGCCCGCGCCCACGACGACGAGCGCGCCCACCAGGACGCCGGCCGTCAACTGTGACCCCATTGTCGGGATCGTAGTCAGAGCGCCCCGCTCGCGTGGGCGTTGTGCGGGTGAGTTAGCCGAGGTTCGCGACGAAGTCCAGGACGCGCTCGGTGGCGAGAGTCGCCGCGGCCTCGTCGTACTCGGCCAGGCTCGAGTCCATGAACAGGTGCGCGTCACCGTCGTAGAGGAACAGCTCGACACCCTCGATCCGGGCGAGCTCGCGCGCCGCGTCCAGGTCGCCCTCCTCGACGAACAGCTCGTCGTCCTTCATGGCGTGGACCTGGGCGGGGACGCCGGCGGGCCACGGCTCGCCCATGTCCGCGGGCGAGACGGCGGAGTGGAAGAACACGCCGCCGCGCGCGCCGGGCCGGTTCTGGACGAGCGACTGCGCAGGCAGCACGCCGAGGGAGAACCCGACGTAGACGAGCGCGCTGGGCAGCTCGTCGACGGCCGTCAGCGCCCGCTCGATGACCGTGCCGAAACCCACCTCGTCGGCGTGGTCGATGCCCTCCTCGAGCGTCGCGAACGTCGCGCCCTCGTACAGGTCCGGGACCGTGACCTGGTGGCCGGCGTCACCCAGGGCGTCCGCGAAGGCACGGACGCCCTCGGTCAGACCCTGGGCGTGATGAAAGACGATGATGTCGGCCACTGCGGCTCCTCCAGACGTGCGGACGGACCCCGCAAGGCTAGGCGATGCCTGCCCTGCGGGGCCCCCCACTCAGCCCACGTCGGTCGTCGTCCAGCGCGGCGAGTCGCCGGTGACCAGGTGCACGTCGCCGACCAGCGTCGTGCGCGCGGTGGTGTCGCGGTCGGCGCTCGTGCCGACCCACAGGTCGACGTCACCGGGCTCGACCACGCGCCGCATGGTCCGGTCGGAGAACGCGAGCCGCGTGGTCGGGACGTCGAAGCGGACGACCGTGCGCTCCCCCGGCGCCAGGTGCACGCGTGCGTACCCGAGCAGCTGGGCGACCGGCCTGGTCACGGACCCGACGAGGTCACGCCCGTAGAGCTGGACCACGTCGTCACCGGCGACGTCGCCCGTGTTGGCGACCGTGACCTCGGCGCGGATCGAGCCGCCCGTCGGCACCTGCGCCGCCACGGTCAGTCCGGAACGCTCGAACGACGTGTAGGACAGGCCGTGACCGAACGGCGCGGCCGGTGTCGAGTCCAGGTTGGTGACCTCCTGACCGGCGCCCAGGGCCGGGTGCAGGTAGGAGTACGGCTGCGCACCGGCGGAGCGCGGCAAGCTGACCGGCAGGCGCCCGGACGGGTTGACACGCCCGGACAGGACACCGGCCACCGCGCCGGCTCCCTCCTCGCCCGGGAAGAACGCCTGCACCACGGCGGCGCACCGCTCGATCGCCCAGTCCACCGCGTAGGGCCGGCCGGTGACCAGCACGAGGACGACGGGGGTGCCCGTGGCCAGCACGGCCTCGACCAGCGCGCGCTGCACGCCGGGGAGCTCGAGGTCGTCGCGGTCGCAGCCCTCCCCCGAGGTGCCGCGCCCGAACAGTCCGGCGTGGTCCCCCACGACGAGCACGGCCACGTCGGCCGCCGCAGCGGCAGCGACCGCGTCGTCGAAGCCGCTGCGGTCGTCGTCGTCCACGGCGCAGCCCTGGACAGCGCCCACGACAGCACCCGGGAGCTCGGCGCGGACGGCCTCGAGGATGGTCGGTGCGTGCAGGCCGTCCTCGACACCGGGGTTCTGCGCCAGCACGTGGTTGACGAACGAGTAGCAGCCGTACAGGGCCGCCGTCCGGTCGGCGTTGGGACCGATCACGGCGATCCGCGGGGCGTTGGCCAGCGGCAGCGTCCCGTCGTTGGCGACCAGCACCACGGACTCCTCCGCGATCCGCCGCGCCAGCGCGCGCTGCTCGGGGGTGTCGAGGTCGACCTGCGTGGGCGGTGCGTCCTCGAAGGTCGCGTCCAGCAGCCCCAGCTCGTCCTTCTGCCGCAGGGCTCGTAGCACCGCCCGGTCGACGAGGGCCTCGTCGACCTTCCCGTCCCGGATTCGCTCGAGCAACGGCCCGACGAACGCGTCGCCGGTCGGCAGCTCGATGTCGATCCCCGCCTCGAGCGCCAGCGCGGCGGCCTCGCCGAGGTCGCCGGCGACGTGGTGGAGCAGGTGCAGGAAGGCGACACCGAAGTAGTCGGCGACGACGGTCCCGTCGAACCCCCACCGGTCGCGCAGGATCCCGGTCAGGACCGTCGGGTCGGCGGCGACGGGCACGCCGTCGATCTCGGTGTAGGCCTGCATGACGGACCGGGCGTCGCCGTCGAGCAGCGCCATCTCGAACGGGATCAGCAGGACGTCGGCGATCTCGCGCGGGCCGGCGTGCACGGGACCGAAGTTGCGGCCCGACTGCGACGCCGAGTAGCCGACGAAGTGCTTGAGGGTCGCGTGCACGCCGGCGGACTGCAGCCCGCGCACGTACGACGCGCCCACGGTCCCGACGAGGTACGGGTCCTCCGCGATGCACTCCTCGACCCGGCCCCAGCGCGGGTCGCGCACCACGTCGAGCACCGGGGCCAGGCCCTGGTGGACGCCGAGCGTTCGCATGGACTCCCCGATGGTCGCGGCCATCTGCTCGACGAGCTCGGGGTCGAAGGCGGCTCCCCACGCCAGCGGCGTCGGGAACGTCGCGGCCCGCCACGCGGACAGGCCGGTGAGGACCTCCTCGTGCACGAGCGCGGGGATGCCCAGCCGCGTGCCGCGCACGAGCCTGCGCTGGAACTCCCACAGCCACGCGGCCCGCTCGGCGGCGTCCACCGGCCGGGTGCCGTACGGCCGGGTCAGGTGACCCAGACCGTGGCGCGAGAACTCCTCGAGACCCGTCGGCTCGGCGAACTCACCCTGGAGCGGGGCCACGGACTCCCCGTCGCCCTTGTCCCAGAAGCCGACGATCTGGCCGATCTTCTCCTCGATCGTCATGCGCCCCAGGAGCTCGAGGACGCGGACCTCGTCGACGCCCCGGTCGCGGTGAACCGCTTCGACGCCGGCGGGCCGGGAGATGTGCGTGTCAGTCATGGGTAGGCCCCCTCAGCCCTTGACCGCGCCCTGCAGGCCGCCGACGATCCGTCGCTCGAAGAGCGAGAAGAAGACCAGGGCGGGCAGCATGGACAGGGAGGTGAACGCGAGCACCTTGGCGGTGTCGACGGAGTACTGCGACGAGAACGCCTGGACGCCGAGCGGCAGGGTGAACGATCCCTCGTCGTTGAGGATGAACAGGGGCAGCAGGTAGCTGTTCCAGCTGCCGACGAACGCCAGGATCCCGGTCGTGATCACGCCGGGCAGCGACAACGGCAGCACCATCCGGAAGAAGAAGCCGAGCTTGCCCGCGCCGTCGATCGACGCGGCCTCCTCGATCTCCGCCGGGATGGCCCGCAGGAACGGCACCAGGATGATGATCGTCGTCGGCAGGGCGAACCCGATCTGCGGCAGGATGACGCCGCCCAGGTGGTTCATGAGGCCGATGTCGCGCACGACGATGTACAGCGGCGTGATGGCGACGGTCACCGGGAACATGAGCCCCGCGGCGAACAGCGCGTACAGCGCGCCGCGGCCCCGGAAGCTGTACCGGGCCAGGACGAAGCTCACCATGAGCCCCGCCGCGACCACCACCGCGGAGGTCGCCAGCGCGACGATGGCCGAGTTGACGACCTCGCGCCAGAACGTGCTGCTCGTGAGCACGTCGATGTAGTTGTCCAGCTTCCAGGGCGAGGGGAAGCCGGCCGGGTCCGTCGTGATCTGGGCGTTGGTACGGAACCCACCCAGGACGATGTACAGGATCGGCACCAGCATGACGCCGACCAGCAGCAACGCGACGAAGTACGTCGCGGGCCCCGCGCCCCCGCGCGCCTTGGACGTCGCGCGAGCACGCGTGCTCGCCTTCGGCGGGACGATCGTGGCGGCGGTCATCGGGCAGCCTTATCCGTGAGTGCGCCCTCGGTGTCACGCCGCAGGACGAAGCGCTGGTAGACGAGCGCGATGATCAGTGAGATGACGAACAGGACGACCGCCACGGCGCTGCCGTAGCCGAAGTTCCCGGCGGTGCGGCCGTACTGGACCATGTAGGTCGCCATCGTCGAGACACCCGCGGTGCCCGCGACGTACTGGCCCCAGACGATGTAGACGAGGTCGAAGAGCTGCAGCGACCCGATGATCGACAGGAACGCCCAGATCCGCAGGGTCGGGCCCAGCAGCGGCAGCGTGATGTTGCGCTGGATCTGCCAGTAGCTCGCACCGTCGATCGCGGCGGCCTCGAAGAGCTCGTCGGGGATGTTCTGCAGCGCCGCCATGAACAGGATCACGGCGAAGCCGATGTACTTCCAGGAGATGATCGCCATGAGGGTCCAGATGGCGATGTCCGGGTCGGAGAGCCAGTCGTGGGCCAGCGAACCGAGGCCGATCTTGTCCAGGAACCCGTTGAACGCCCCGTCGGACTGGAGCATGAGGCTGAAGCCCGTGCCGACGATGACCTCGGAGACCACGTACGGGACGAAGATCAGCACCCGCACCAGCGACCGGAACCGCATCGGCCGGTTCAGCAGCAGCGCGAACCCGATGGCGATCGGGCCCTGGAGCACCAGCGACGCGATCACGATGAAGACGTTGTGACCGAGCGCGGCGTGGAACTCGGGGTCCGTCAGGATGATCTTGTAGTTGTTCAGCCCGACGAAGTCGGTCGGCTTGCCGTACCCCTTCCACCGGAAGAAGCCGTAGTAGGCGGCGAGGCAGACCGGGAAGATCACGAAGCCGACGAACAACAGGACTGCTGGTCCGGAAAGGATCGCGATCTCGAACCGTGCCCGCCAGCCCACGCCTCGGCGGCGGGGGCGGGCGGCGGGGGTCGGAGCCGGCGAGCTGCCGGCTCCGACCACCGCACGGTCGTGCTGCGAGTCCTTCACGGCCAACGGGTTGACCGATGAATCGCTCATGACGGAGGAACTATCCCTTGGCAGACGCGTTGTTGACGGCGGTGATGATGTCCGCGACCGAGCCCTTGTCCGCCAGCAGGTTCACCACGGCGGTGTTCAGGGCGTTGCCGACGTTCTGGCCGTACAGCGTGTCCAGCCACTGCGAGACGTACGGGGCGTCGTTGAACGCCGCGATGACGGCCTTGAGGTAGTCCTCGGTGACGACGGACTGCGCGTCCTTGTTGACCGGCGGGGCGTTGAAGGCCTTGTAGTAGGCCTTCTGGATGTCCGCCGACGCGAGGTAGTTCAGGAAGTCGGTGCACGCCTTCTTCGGCGCCTTGGCCGAGCAGGAGTACCCGTCGACGCCTCCCATGATGGCCTTGGGGTCACCCTGGCCGCCCGGGACGGAGATGAACGGGTAGAAGCCCAGGTCGGGCAGCGGCTTCTCGTCGGGCGTGAGCGAGGCGATCACGCCCGGGTCCCACGCACCCATGAGCTCGGCACCGGCCTTGTGGTTGGCGACCAGACCGGCCGACGAGCCGGCACCCTGCTGGGCCGACGTGGTCAGGAAGCCCTTGTTGAACGCGCCCGTGTCCTTGAACGCCTTGAGGTCGTCGCCCGCCTTGGTCCAGCAGTCGTCCTCGAACTGGAGGGACTTGGCCGTGGAGTTCAGCGTGTCCTCGCTGCACTCGCGCAGCGCGAACCAGTAGTACCAGTGGGCGGCCGGCCATGCGTCCTTGCCGCCGAGCGCGATGGCGTCGACGCCCGAGGCCTTGAGCTTGGTGTTGGCCTCGTTGAGCTGGTCGAGCGTCGTCGGCGTCTGGGTGATGCCGGCCTTCTCGTACAGGTCCTTGCTGTAGAAGAAGCCGCCCGGGAGGACCGAGACGGGCATCGCGTAGGTCTTGCCGTCGATGGACTCGGCCTTGAACGAGCCCTCACCGACGCCGGCCTGGGTCTCGTCCGAGATCGAGTCGGTGATGTCCATGAGCTGACCGGCCTCGACCATCGCGGCCATCTTGCCGCCGCCGCGCTGGAGGAAGATGTCCGGCGCGTCGCCCGAGTTGAGGGCGGTCTGCAGCTTGCCGTCGAGATCCTCGTTCTGGATCGTCTGGATCTTGATCGTGACGTTCGGGTTGGCGGCGTCGAAGCTCTTGACCGTGTCCTCGAAGAACGCGGCGCCGGGACCGGTGGTGGCGTTGGTCCAGAGCGTCATGGTGACGGGCTTGTCGGCATCCGCCGTCGAGCTGTCGCTGCTGTTGTCGTCGGAGCTGGAACAGCCCGAGACCACCAACGCGATGCTCGCACCCAGTGCGGCGAACGCCGCAGCTCGATTCATCCTGGCCATGAAAAGGAACTCCTCTGTCGTCGTTGACGGGTAGGTCGAAGCCTGGCGAGTCCGATCTTGCGCGGTCGGAGGGGGTCGTGTCAATCGTTGTCGATAACGTTTTCGATACGAAGATGCAGACATCGTGCGACGGGACGGTCAGGGGCACGGTCGCACGCGCGGCGGGAAAGCGCTCGCGCGCGACATCGGTTAATCGGAGCGTTGTAGTCCAGTATTCGAGATCACAGCGGCTCGCCGTTGACCGCACGGGCAGTGCCGTGGTGACCTGATGTGGTCCGGGAGGTCCCGGGCTCGGTCACCCAGGTGCGCCGACGACGAGACAGGAGGCAGGCCGTGACCGTCATGCGCCCCCTTCGTGCTTCGTCCTGTTGTCGGGTCCGCTGAAGTCTCGTCGGCCCACGCCGACTCGCAGAGCCAGCCCCCGCTGCCCGTCCGTCCGTGACGTGGCCGCCCACCCGACACCCGCGCACCCTCTGTGCGCCCTCCTGGACAGGCCCGACCATGACCGTCACCGCACCCGCTCCCCTGACCACCGACGAGCTCAGCGCGCTCGTCCGCTCCATCGCCGACCAGCCTGACCTGTGGCGCCCGATCGTGCGCTTCACGCAGGCCGAACGCTGGTGGACCCGACTCGAGGGTCCCGACGGCGTCGACGTCTGGCTCCTGTCCTGGCTGCCCGCCCAAGGGACCGAGCCGCACGACCACGGCCGCTCCAACGCCGCGTTCACCGTCGTCGCCGGCACGCTCACCGAGCTGAGGCCCGACGAGGCCGGGGACCTGGTCCCGACGCCGTTCGACGCCGGCCGCACGCAGACCGTGGACGTGGGCCAGATCCACGACGTCGTGAACGTCGGGCACGAGCCCGCCGTGAGCATCCACGCCTACTCTCCCCCGCTCGAGCAGATGACGTACTACCGCCGCGGCGAGCACGGGCTCGTGCCGTCCCGCACCGTCGAGACGACGGAGCCGGAGGAGTGAGCGTCACCGACGCCGTCCCGGGCCGCCGCACCATCGACGAGCTGCTCGCCGACGCCCGGTCGCGCCTCGTGCGTCTGTCCCCCGCCGACGCCGCGGCGGACGTCCGCGACGGCGCGCTGCTCATCGACATCCGCCCCGCGGCGCAGCGTGCCGCGGAAGGCGGCGTGCCCGGCGCGATCGTCATCGAGCGCAACGTGCTGGAGTGGCGCCTGGACCCGGCGAGCGACGCCCGCATCCCGCAGGCCGCCTACGACCTGCGGCCCGTCGTGCTGTGCTCCGAGGGCTACACCTCGAGCCTCGCGGCGGCCGCGCTCATCGACCTGGGCCTGGTGCGTGCCACCGACGTCGTCGGCGGCTTCCACGCCTGGCGCGCCGCGGGCCTGCCGACGACCGCCCCCACGACCCGGGCGACGTACCGGTCGGTGCACCTGCCGGCCTGACGCCGGGCGTCAGGGGTGGACCGTACCCGCCGTCGACCCGGTACCCACGACCGGCACGAGGCGACGCAGCTGTGTCACGTGGCCCGGCTCGAGCTCGGCCAGCGACGCGACGCCCAGCAGCTTCATGGTGCGTTCGATCTCGGAGCGCAGGATCTCGATCGTCCGATCCACGCCGGCCCGGCCGCCGGCCATGAGCCCGTACAGGTAGGCGCGTCCGATGAGCGTGAAGCTGGCGCCGAGCGCGATCGACGCGACGATGTCCGCGCCGTTCATGATCCCGGTGTCGACCATGACGGTCGCGTCGGCGCCGACCTCGCGCACGACCTGCGGCAGCAGGTGGAACGGGACGGGTGCCCGGTCGAGCTGGCGGCCGCCGTGGTTGGACAGGATGATCCCGTCCACGCCCGCGTCGATCAGCCGCACCGAGTCCGCGACGTTCTGGACGCCCTTGACGACGATCTTGCCGGGCCACAGGTCCCGGATCACGGCGAGGTCGTCGTAGCTGATCGTCGGGTCCATCGCGGCGTCGAGCAGCTCCCCCACGGTGCCACCCGTGCTGGACAGCGACGCGAACTCGAGCTTGGGCGTCGTCAGGAAGTCGTACCACCACCAGGGACGCGGGATCGCGTTGGCCACCGTCCGCAGCGTGAGCTGCGGCGGGATCGAGAACCCGTTGCGCTTGTCTCGTAGCCGTGCGCCTGCCACCGGTGTGTCGACCGTGAACATCAGCGTGTCGAACCCGGCCGCGGCGGCCCGTCGGGTGAGCGCGTAGGAGATCTCCCGATCGCGCATCACGTAGAGCTGGAACCAGTTGCGCCCGTGCGGGTTGGCAGCACGCACGTC
>Ga0222423_1000518_pt1 | contig 25961 bp, 20 predicted proteins | sample 3A0metagenome_FD_182472 | JGI IMG/M metagenome (GOLD analysis project Ga0222423, IMG submission 182472) | Enriched microbial communities from leaf-cutter ant dump, University of Wisconsin, Madison, United States - 3A0 (version 2) | ecosystem: Environmental > Terrestrial > Nest > Insects nest >...
GCCCGCCCAGGCCCGCTCCGAGCGCCCGCCCCAGCGCCGCGAGCCCGAGGAGCCACACCCCGGCCCCGAGCACCACGACCGAGGCGTTCATGACGAGCGCCACGCTCCCCGGCGCGAGCGCCGCGACCGCGTGCCACACGACCGGGTAGTAGACCCCGGGGGCCGCCGCCCCGTACTGGCCCTGCATCGCGCCGAGCACGGACGCGTTGCCCGTGTCCCGGACCAGCTGGACACCGCTCGCGTGGAACACGGCGTCCCACTGCTGCACCACGGCGTCGGGCGCGCCGAGCCCCACGAGGTACGGCACGAGGAACGTCGCCGCGCTCAGCGCGAGCGCGCCGGTCAGCGCGAGGGACCGCCGTCGGCCCAGGCCGTGCTCCCTCGACCACGGCCCGCCCGGCACGAGCCCGCGGCGGGCGGCGGCGCGCCGCACCCACCACCCGCACGCCCCCGCGACCCCCACGAGCGGGACCAGCCCGGCCACGACCGGCCCCCAGCCCCACGCGATCCCCGCCCGGTCGAGGACGAACCCCGCCACGCCGAGGTAGGCCGCCGACAGCGCCGGAGCCCCGCCCAGCGCGAGCAGCCCGCGCACGCCCGCGGCGCGCAGCAGCCCCCACCCGGGCACGAGGTACAGCGCGGCGGTCACCGCCACGGGGGCGGCGAGCGCCCACCAGCTCAAGCGCCCGCCCCGACGGCGAATCGCGGGACCCCGGCCCACACGGCCGGGTCGGTGATGTTGCGCCCGTCCGCGAGCAGCCGGACGCCCGGGACGTCGGCGGGCGTGAGCGCGGCGTACTCGCGGTGGTCGGCCTGGATCACCACGAGCTCGGCGCCCTCGCCCAGGTGATGGGCGTCCCAGCCGTGGGCGGCGAGCTCGGCGTCGGTGAACATCGGGTCGTGGACGGCCACGCGGGCGCCCCGGGCGCGCAGCGCCTCGACCGTGGCGAACACCCCGGAGAACGCCGTCTCCTTGACCCCGCCGCGGTAGGACGCGCCGAGTACCACGGCGCGCAGGCCCGCGAGGTCACCGAGCAGCTCGGCCGCGCGCGCCACGACGTGCTCGGGCATGGCCGCGTTCGCCGCGCGCGCCGTGGCCACGATGGACGCGTCCGGGTCGCCCGCGAGGTACAGCCGCGGGTAGACGGGGATGCAGTGCCCGCCGACGGCGATCCCCGGGCGGTGCAGGTGCGAGTAGGGCTGGGAGTTGCACGCCTCGATGACGGCGTAGATGTCGATCCCGACCTTCTCGGCGAAGAGCGCGAACTGGTTGGCCAGGCCGATGTTGACGTCGCGGTACGTGGTCTCGGCGAGCTTGGCCATCTCCGCGGCCTCCGCCGAGCCGAGGTCCCACACGCCGTTGGCCCGGGCGAGGTCAGGCCGCTCGTCGAACTCCAGGACCGCCTCGTAGAAGTCACGGGCCCGGCGGGCGCCGTCGTCGGACAGGGCCCCCACGAGCTTGGGGTAGCGCCGCAGGTCCGCGAACACCCGCCCGGTCAGGACGCGCTCGGGGGAGAACACGAGGTGGAAGTCGGTGCCCTCGGCGAGCCCCGAGACCTCTTCGATGAGCGGCTTCCAGCGGGTGCGGGTGGTGCCCACGGGGAGCGTCGTCTCGTAGGAGACGAGCGTGCCGGGCGTCAGGTGCTCCGCGAGGGAACGGGTCGCGGCGTCCATCCACGCGAAGTCGGGCAGGGCCGTCTCCTCGTCCACGAAGAGGGGGACCACGACGACGACGACGTCCGCCGGGCTGATCGCCTCCGCATAGTCGGTGGTCGCGCGCAGCCGTCCGGCTGGGACCAGCTCGGCGAGCGCCTCCGCGAGGTGCGCCTCCCCCGGGAACGGCTCCTCGCCGCGGTTGACCGTGGCCACGAGCTCGGCGTTGATGTCCACGCCCACCACCTCGTGACCGGCGCGCGCGAACTGCGCCGCGAGCGGGAGGCCGATCTTGCCGAGGGCGACGACGGCGATGCGCATGACGATCCTTCACTCGGCAGACCCCGGGGCCGCGTCCACGGCACCCGGTGAAGCATATCGAGCGGGACATGTTCGGCTGCGCGCGCATCCGACCTTCCACCTCGTCCGAGTTGGACCACCGCATACCTCCGCCCACCTTCCTATCCTTCTAGCAGGGAACAGGACTCGAGCACACGAGATTTCTCAACACGCATGGCCGACCCGGGCGGGCGGGTAGGCGAGCGTGAGCAGTGGGAGCTCAAGTACAGCGCTCTGGAAGTCAGATCGGACAGGGCCACGACGAGATTGAGGTATCGGCGAAGGCGCGGTCCAAGAACACGCGTTCGGCACGCACCGCAATTAGTCAGGCTCACTTCCAACCCTGAGCAGGTCGGCCAAGGTCTCGTTGCCCTCCAAGCGGCTGGCGATGTCACGCACCCCCAACTCAGCGAGCTTCTCGGCTGTAGCGAACGGTCGCCCACGCTCGCCGATCTTCAGTATCTCCAGCAGGTCGCGGATACTCGTGCCCGTCTCCAACGTGCCGAGCGCGCTAAACTTTGTGACGTAGCCACCTTGGGGAGCGTCATTGAGGTCCAGCCCGGCCCCAATTGCGTATGAGATGGCGAAGCGGTACGCGTCCTGTTGGCTATCGCCGAAGTAGTCCTTTGCGATCCTTGCGATGGCTTCGTTGGCCTCTGGTGTGAGCCCAATCTGCTGCTTGTCGTTCTCGTTGACCATCGCTACTGCGTCCTCTCGATGATGGCTTCCTCTGGATCTCCATTTGGGCGAGTTATCCGGTATGCCTGCCCGATGCGGCTGCCCATAATGTCGCGGGCCTGGCTTTCGGTCAGCTCACCCGACTGGACAAGCAGGATCGCCTGACTTCCGAGTTCAGGCACCCAGGAGTTCAGCACATTCTCGCGGTGTTCTAGGTCAAGCCGGGCGAGCGGGCTGTCCAGGACGACCGGGCCACCACGTACGGCAGCGCGCTTTAGCGCACCGATAAGCGAAAGAGCAATGAGTTGCCTACCGCCCTCGCTCGTCTTCATGGCGGGCCCGCGCTTGCCGACCAGATCGACCCGGTAGTCGCGGCCGATCGTGATTCCTTCATAGCCCTCGGGGTCGCGGATGAGCTTCATGAACATGTTGGTGGAGGTTGTCTCCACGTCGGCTCGCGTACGTTCCTGGTAGCGGTCAATGGTCCGAGTGACGAGGTCGGAGACGTACTCGAAGAAGTAGGTCTCCGCGGCGAGCGCGGGCCGCCCGGTGCCTAGTCTGCGCAGAACACCCGCGAGCTTGTTCTGTTCAGCACCAACCTTCGCCTCATCCTCTGCCAGCTTTCGCAGTGTCACCTGGTAGGTCTCGATGGCCCGCTCCAGCCGGTCCTGCTCGTTGCCTAGCTGTCTGATCGCAACAGCATCATTATTCTTCAGCCGGTCCTTGATCGTGCCAAGACGACGACTACGATCGTACTGAGTGCTGACCAGCTTGTTGAGCTGCGTCTGCTTGTCACGGTAGGCGTCGATAGTGCGGGTGTCGATCAGGGCCTGGATTCGACGCTCGAGGCCGAGGTCGGGACCATCGCCCGCCTCGCCGCGAAGTCGCTGCAGCTCGATCTCGGCTGCGGCCAGTGCTTCGGTGGTCACAGCGTCTGGCGGCGGCAGCTTCTGCTGGCAGGTCGGGCAGGTTCCACCCATGATCTGCTTCTGAAGCAACTCGACGCGCCGCTCAGCTTGCCGAATCTCCTTCTGCTTGCCTTGAGCCGCGTCATTCTTGGCCCGGGCATCGAGCAATGCATCAGTCAGCTTGGAGGCCGCCGGCGCGACCCAGCCACGGGCGAGGAGAACCCGCATGTCCTCCCGAAGCCCCCTCTCCTCCTCTTCACCGCCCTTGATCAGCGCCTCCAGACCCTCCATCTCGCGGGCGTCTGCCTTAAGGTCATCGACGCCCGCGATGCGCTCCTTCACATCCTCCAGGTCCTGCTCCGCCTTACGCAACGCCCGCAAGGTGTCGTCGCGATCCTTCTCCAGACTCTCGTGCCTGGACTTGAGCTCCCTGAGCTGGCGGCGCGCGTTCTCAGCGTCCTTCTGGTTCTTCACCGCCTTGGACTGACGCTGCATGACGTCGTTGCGCATCACATCAATGTCGCGCGAGGCGAGCTGCAGGGCAGGTATACCAAGCACGCTCTCGATGCTGCTCCTCAAGAGGTCGCGCTCTCGGTCTGAGTTGAGGCGGTCGTAGAAGTCCCGCAGTAGTTCACCGTCGAACAAGAAGAATTCCGAGATCTGCGGATGAAGTAGACGCCCGATCTCGGCATCGATCGACGCCTGCTGAACGACCGCGGAGTCAATCCTGAGGTCGGCGAGAACCCGCGGCGCGGCACCGCCGTCTACCTTCGCGGTGCGGGTCAGTTGGTACTGCTGACCATTCGCACTGAAGTTGATGACGACCTGCATGTCAGACTCGCCCTCAGCACGCGCCGGTCGGTTCATGTAGTCCGCCAGGCCGCGCGCCGACTCCGCGGGCGTCTTCCCCGCCTCCGGTGCCCCATACAGGCACCAGCGTAGGGCGCGGAAGAGGTTGGTCTTGCCGAGTGTATTCTCGCCGTGGATTACCACCACGGGCGACTCCGGCCCGGTGGCGAGACTCAGGTTGTCGATCTCGCGGTAGGGCCCGAAGTTCTTCAGGCTCAGGCTTTCGAATCGTAGGGTCATTCGTTCAACTCCAGTCGGGCCAGAATCTGCTCGCTCACGTGCTCCTGAAGCTCTCGCATCTCGCGCCTGAACTTCGAGCGGTCTACGTCGAACTGGTAGCGCCACGCAAGCCGGACAATCTCCCTATAGTCGTCAGGCTCGAAGGACTCCATCGCGAGACCGAAGCGCTTGGCGTCCGTAGTCTCAGCTGCCTCCTGAAGCGCTGCAAGTGCTCCGTCCCCGCCGTGTCCCGCTTCGTCGAGTTCCTCCACCATGTCAATCGACTTCTCCATCCTCATCGAACAGATCGGGTAACTGGATCGGATCCCGGCTCAGCGAGACAATCACCTTGAGCCGATCCCGAGCGGCAGGGTTGCGTGCTAACCGTACGAACTCCAGCGCCCGGGTTGCTTCGCTCTTGGTCAGCGCGCCGCCAACAGGGTCGACCAACATCAGGTCATGCACCTCCGCGCTCACTTTGCCGGTCGAAGGCGCTCGACGAAGCACCCTACCGCGACGCTGGATGTACTCCCGCTCGACAGTCGAGCTTGCCAGGATCAAGGCGTGGTCAGTGACGGGAATATCAATGCCCTCATCCAGGCAGCGAATGGCAACAACGATACCGCCGTGTTCACCAAGGCTCCTGATAACGGCGTCACGGTCGCTGGGCATGTCCGAGTAGAACGCCAGTGTCGGCAGTCCAACGGCAAGACATCCGTCTATTACTGCGTGAAGTTGGGCCTTGTCGTCACAGTAGACCAGCCAGCGATCCCCCGACTGATACTCTTTCTGCAGAATCTCGATGGCCGTTGGGACCTTTTGCCGAGCTTGTTTCAGCACGCGTGACCGTTTGATCAGCAGCATCTGTAGTGGCCCATCCGAATCACCGACCGACTCCCCTTGTCCAATGAGTTGGCCGATCCGCCTGGTCAGGTCTTCATATAGCTCAAGCTCGTCATCATCAAGCGAGACCTCGTGAAGGCGGTAATCGTAAGGCACTAGCAAGCCGAGCATGAGCGCCTCGGCTAATCCAATGACCGGCGATAGGACGGGCCCGAACACCTCCATCAGCCGGTCCGTGCCCTCGTCATCGAACTGGCGCCGGAAGGTGGCGCTGAGGCCGAGTCTCGCCCCGCCGTCAGTCTGCTCCAGCGTCGGGAGAATCTTCTCGGTCCCTGCCCGATGCATCTCGTCGGCAACAATCAGGAGATGGTCGCCCGACCGTAGCCGGCGCTGAAAGTCGGGCGAGGCGAATGTTGCCATTGTCGAAACGACCACACGCCGAGGCTCAGCCGAGCTGCGTGGCTCGGTGAAGACCGGCAGGAGCTGCGTCCAGTCGGCCTTGCTACTTCCGGCACCCGCCGGAAGGATCAAGACATCGCCCATCTCGGTTTCGATCTCGCGAATCCACTGCGCGTGGAGGTCGCGACCAGGTACGAGGACGACTGCGGCGCCGCCTCGGCCGGTCCAGCGTCTGATGGCATCGATGGCGGTTAGGGTCTTTCCCGCACCTGTGGCGAAGTTGACGATGCCGTGATGCCCCCGAGCCTCCCAGTCCTCGAGGACAAGCCGCTGGTGTTCCATGAGTGGACGCTCGCTTGTCTGACGTAACCGACGAGCTTCGTGGAAGCGCACCTCTTCGAAGGCGTGATCCAAGTCTTCATCGGCAATCGCGACGAGTTGCTCCTGAGTAACCTCGTCAAGCCGGGCGACAACCAAACCGGGCTCATTTCCACGCCAGATCGACTGGAAGTCGTCGGCGTGCTCTCGCGTACGGAGCAACTCCTGCTCGTTTCGCCAGCTACACGAGACGTCAAAGGACTCGTGGTTGTAACCCCACGCCCGCCACGTCTCGTTGGCGCTGCCCCGGAAGGACACCCGCTTGCCCTCAGCGTCCTCGAAGATGCCGAGCTTATCGTGGAACAAGCCGCTGGGCTTGTCCGCAAATGCGATACGCACGTCGATGATGTCATTGGCGATGAGGGTAGCCAGGAGTTTGGTGGCGGGCACGGCCGCCGGGTTGCTGAGGAGGCGCTCCAGGTCCTCCCGCACAGTCTCCTGTGCGCGTCGCCCGATCTCGTCGGCCCGCTTCATGGCGCTGAAGTCCTCGGGCGTGAGTGCTGGAGAACAGACCAGCCGCATGTGTCCGCCCCGTCGAGCGAAGTCGGTGAATGCCAAGCCGACCACGTGGTAGAGCGTGCTGGAGAAGTAGCCAACCGCCCGGTCGTACCCGATCGCCTCCTGAAGGCAAGGCAAGTAGAAGTCGTCAACCAGGGAGTCGCGTCCCGACCTGTAACTGGTCAGCAAACTCAAGTCCTGCAGCGCCACTGACTGACCTCCCCTCTGTGACAGCAAGCCTATGAGATCCGACCGACGAGAACGTGCTGTTTCGTCTCTCAACGGGTGATCTCCTGACTTCGATGGGACCGCTACCCCAGTCCCCCCAGCAAGTTCAGCGTTCACCATGGTGTCAGAGGCGCACCCTACGGTACTTGTACATCCGTTCGAGACCAGCCTCGAACTTGCCGGAAGGTGCGATCCCCTGGAAGGGTGCAATCTCCGGCGCCAAGCACCGTGGGCTGGCAGAATCACATCGGTGTAACAAGGAGGGTAGGGCGTGACGAAAGCGCGGAGCGCCACGGCGAGGAGTACGGCGAGTGGTTCCGTTCGTGACCACCGCACCTTTCCAGTTCAGGACGTACCGGTTGCCCGGATTCGCCCCGAAGAAGGTCTGGGGCGCAAGCGTGACCGCGCCGGCCATCGCGATCTGCAGCGTTCGATCGAGCAGTTCGGCGTCCTAACCCCGATCACGGTTCGGTCGGCTCCGGACAGCAGCGGTGACTACCTACTCATCAAGGGGCAGGGCCGTGCGCTTGCCTGTCGCTTGCTCGGGATCGAGACGATCCCGGCCGTCGTCGTGGACGACAGCTACGCCGAGACCGAGAAAGTCCAGCAGTTCCTGGTCGAGAACGTGGCCCGTCTCAAGATGCGCCCCGTCGATCGGGCGTTGCTCATCAAGCGGGCACGCCAGGACGGCGAGGAGACGACCACCATCGCGCAACGCTTCGGCGTCTCCGCCTCGACCGTCCGTCGCCTTCTCGCCCAGCTTGACGGTGCGTCTACCCACGAGGTGGATGTGCTGCGATCGGGCGGCGTCAGCCTCGGCATGCACGCTGTAGTCACGCGCCACGTCAAGGTGTCGGAGCGGGCTGGCATCCTCGACATCGTGTCTTCGTCCTCGATAACGGCCAAGGAAGCCGAGACTCTGTTCGTCGCCCTCGGGTGGCAGCGTCTTACCGACCTGGGTGACGAACACGCCGCCCAGCGCATCGTGCTCTTCCACTGGGCCTGCTGCCTGCTCGACCAACTCCCACAAGGCACCCACCGTGAGCGCCTCTGCCAGCTCGCGCATGCATTCCCCTCAGCCTTCGAACGGCAAGGAGATGACTACTCGGTGGTTGTCAAGTGAAGCTCATCGAGGTCCGGCTCGATCAACTCGCCCTCAACCCTGAGCTGGTGCGCTCCGGCAGCACCAAGTCGTTTGAGGAGCGACTGCGATCTTCGATCGAGGAGATCGGTCTAGCCGAGCCTCTCAAAGTTGCTAACTGCCCCGACGGGAGCTACCTGGTCATCGACGGGGCACTACGGTTGCGCGCACTTACCGCCATCCGTGCGAAGGATCCGACGCGATTCGAGACGGTCGCCGCCTACCTGCTCGACTACGACCGGCGCTACGAGATCCGCTACCAGTCCGATATCTACCAAGACCTATTGCCAAGCCAGCTCGCGACCTTGGTCGAGCACCTGCACAAAGCCGAGCAAGTCCTCAAAGTCGACATCGCCCGCTACATCGGCGTTTCGCCCGCGACACTGCGCAACTACACCGGCCTGTGGCGCTTGATGGAGCGCGGTGGATTGTTTGCGCGGATCGTGGAGATGATGGACGTCGGGGTATTCCCCGCATCGAATCCGTACGCCTGGCTGCGCCTGACCGACGACGGTCTGTCTCAGGTGCTCAAGGAACAGTTTGCCAAAGGCGAAGATCTGGACGCTTGGATCACGGCCATGGTCGACGCAGCGCGCCTCGGCGGCACCCAGCGATACCCACTCAAGTACATTGAGATGGTGACCGCCGCGCTGCCCCCTGACTGCTTCCGTGTTGGCGAAGATGTCCGCGCGATTAAGCGTGATCTCGGCCTGCGACGCGCGGTCGGGCAGGCGTCCAGCCAGAAGTATAGGGATGCTCGAACTCACCTAGCGGGAATCGCGAAGGAGTCGAGAGACCCTGTGCTGGTCTCGGCGGCGGTGTCGCTGCAGGAGTACCTGGCATGACGACCGCCGCGGACTGGTCCACGGACGCCTTCTTCGACGCACCCGAACAAGTCTCTGTCGACGGCGGCACAACTTCATTGGGCGACCTCTGGCACAGCGTCAGCCCCCGCTGGGGTCACGCCATGCACGCTATGTGCTCGTACCACGGGATGTTCCCTGCCAAGGTGGCCCACCACTTCATCCAGAAGTACTCCGAGCCAGGAGACGTCGTGCTCGACCCGTTCAGCGGCCGTGGTACGACGCCACTACAAGCCCGCGTCGAGGGCAGGCGAGCCATTGGCAACGACCTGAGCCCGCTGGCATACGTCCTGTCCAAGGCCAAGGTCGACCCTCCAAGCTGGGACGAAGCCAACGACTACCTCGACAGACTGGAGGGCGACTTCAGACGGACCAAGGGCAGAGTGCCAGACGTATCCCCCGACATCCGCATGCTGTACCACGACAACACACTAGCCCAGCTCTGCTTCATTCGTGAGCGTCTGCTCGCCTCACCGTTGACCTCCCTAAACCGCAACGAGCTGATGCTCGCCGGGGCGCTTGCCGGGATTATGCACGGCGCCTGGCGGCGAGATGGCACCAGCCAGTACCTAAGCATCAGCATGCCGAATACCTTCAGTATGTCGCCAAGCTATGTCGAGAAGTTTATCCTGGAGAACGGCCTTCAGAAGCTCGACCAGGACGTGTTTGAGCGGTTACGGGACAAGTTCGCTCGCCTCTATATGGACAGCAACCCTGGCAACGCGGGTGCTACCTACAATCTCGATGCTGCGACACTATTGTCCGGCGGCACTCTCGCCGCCCACTCGGTCGATCTAGTGGTGACCTCGCCGCCTTACCTCCAGGTGGTGAATTACGGCCAGTCCAACTGGATCCGGCTCTGGCTACTCGGTATTGATGAGGTCGGCCGCGAACAAGGTGAAGGCCGCAAGCGCCTTGACGCCGTGCTCGACCACCGCCACACCTACTCGTCCTACTGCGAATTCATGTTGCGGACGATGCTCGGGATTCAGCGCGTCCTGAAGCAAGACGGGGTAGCGGTGTTGGTCATCGGCGACGTCAAGGAGTCTGGCAAGGACGACCCGCTCCCACTCGCCGCGAAGATGTGGGAGGACATTAAGGACCGGACAGGCTTGCGCCTGATCGAGATTGTCGAGGATCACCTGCCCGCCCAGAGCAAGGTCAGCCGCATATGGGGTGAGACTAAGGGACAAGCGACAAACCGCGACTGCGCGCTGGTGCTGGCCCCCGTAAACGGGAAGCCCAACCTTGACCGCACCGACATCGACTGGGATGAGCCCTGGAAGGACGCCGGGCCGGACGCCGCGCACGACCGCCTGCGAGCCATTCGGAGCGGTGCCAGCGAATATGTGTCTGCGAGTGACGACTAATACCCGGCCCACCACACTGGTGGCCGTCTTGCTGAACCCTCCGCTGACGACGTCCGGAGTCCGCACCATTCTGGCTGTCGACCGTGCGAGCGCCGTACTCGGCTACGAGTCCGTCCGGGTGGTCAATCTGTTCGCCGAGGCAACTCCGACAGTGGCCGAGCTAAACGCACGTATCACCCGGCCTTGCTCGCGCGCCCGGCCCAATCTACGCCAAGCGCTCAAGGACGCCGACGGGCTCCTGGGCGCCTGGGGAGTGTCTGGTCTCACCGGGCAGGCACGCGAGGCCAAGCAGCGACAACTGCGCTGGTTTTTCCAGCAGGCCACCGCAGCAGACTTCTCCCACATCTGGATGGTCGGGGGTGAACCTCGCCATCCCTCACGATGGCATCAGTACCTCTCGGACAAGTACAGACGCACTGGTGGTGGGAGCTTCACCGCGCGATTGGAGGAAGCGCTGTCGTCAGTGCCGATCGGCAGCATCTGAGTCCTCGGCAACCCGAGGATAGAGGCGACGTAGGCTGGTTCAAGACCGCCAGTCCACGCGGTGACTCAGGACCGGCTGAGCACCGAAGCGGCCAGAAGCCGCAGCGGGAACTCCCGGGCGAGCGGGGAAGCGCACGTCGCGCGGCACGAGTGTGTCGGGGCGGTCGTGGCGGCGGCGCGCGGACAGGGCGACCAAGCGCTCGGCGGAGACGGCGCGATCGAAGGCGGCGTCGAGCGGGTCGTGCTCGGCGCGCGAAAGCACGCGCTCGGCGGCGGGCGTCGCGGCGAGCGCGGCCGTGGTGAGCGAGCGCAGCGCGTCGCGCTCGTCGGCCGTCCAGGCGTCCGGGGTGGCTCGGTAGTGCATCGCCCCGAACAGGTAGATGCGCGGGTTCTTGACCGCGAGCGCGCGGCGGTGGGTGAAGGGGATCGTGCGGAACCAGCGAGCGTCGCGCAGGTCGGGGAGCCACAGCAGTCCCGCGCCACCAGACGCGAGGCGAAGGTGATGCGGTCCGGCGGCGCTGCCCGGGGTCGAGGATGCCTTCGACGAGGCGCGCGAGTCGATGCACCGGCCCGCGGGCGGCGTCTCCCCGGGCGCAGGCTGGAAGCGCGACGGGATCAGCTTGACACCCGAGACGGCCATCTTCGCGAACGCGGCCCTCGCGATGAGGCGCACGGAACAAGTGTCACGGGACCTCGACTGGGGCGACAGCAATCGCACGGCCGCTGGCTCGTTCCCCTGACAAGGTCCGCGCGGAAGGGCAGCCCGAGGCCGTCGCGCCCCTTGCATGGACCGCGGCCGTGGTGGTGCAGGGGTGTGGCGCTCGCGAGCGGAGACGGGCCTGGTCTCGTGCTCAGCTCGCGGGCATGAGGTGTCAGAGGGTGGCGTCATGATCAGGGGGACAAACGTGGCAAGAACGAGGGAGAGCATCGGTCATGAATTGCCCCGCAGGTGCGGAACGCTCGGAGCAGGCGCCCGATGACTTCTGACCACCTTCTGGGTGATCTTTGCGCGTCCCTCGAGGCACGGTGGCAGCTCGAGCGCGTCATCCAGCTGGACTCGGACGCGCAGCCTCGCGGCCTCACCGTCCTGGTGGCCGAGCGGGCGATCGCTGACGAGGTGACCCGCCCTGGTCTGTTGCGCCGCTACGTCGAGGCCCGCGCTGCCGCACGGTTCCGGCACGAGCAAGGAGGCCCTGTGCCGGCACCGTTCCCGTTCGACGACCCCCGGGGTGAGCTGCGGACCCAGATCGGGGCTCTGCGCAACGATCTCGTGCGCCATCTCGCGTGGTCGACCTTCCAGTCCATCGTGCAGGGTGTTCCCGAGACGTCGACCATGATGACTCTTCACGAGATGACATCGCAGATCCGAGAGCTCGACGAGCAGGTGTGGGGTCCGGTGGCCGACCCGTGGGCGCAGTACGTGTGGCTCGGCCCTCGAGAAGGCCGCGCCCCCTGGGCTGGTGGCCACGTCATCGCGCCCGGCCCGGAGGACGTCGCCGTGCTGATGCTGCTCGGCGCCGTCGCGGTGTGGTCCGCTGGTCAGATCACCGTGACCGAAGGTGCCGACCGCCTCAACGCGTGGGGCTACCAGTTGACCGACGGCTCCGACGGCGACGGTACCCGAGTACTGGCCGTTCCCGACCTCGCCTGGTGGCACGCGGAGCGCAGTCGCGCCGGGACCGACGGGAGGCGCCGACGTTGAGCGAGCCAGCGGAGAGCGAGCCGACGGTGCGCGGCGACGGCGCCGAGCCGGGGCCGGGTGCGACGCTGTCGCGGCGCAGCGCGCTCACGTGGGCCGGGGTGCTCGGTGCCGGGGCCGTGCTCGGCGTCGGCGGAACCTCGTGGTGGCGCGGCCGCGACCTGACGAACGTCTCCCTCCCGCTCTACTCCGAGACCGTCGCGTTCCGATCCGCGGGCGTGCGCGAGCTGGTGCCGCCCGGCCGGGTGAGCAGCGTCGTCCCCGGGACGCGGGTGCTGGAGGCCGCCGTCGGACGCGACGCGCTCGTCGAGGCCGAGTCCGCGTGGCTCGCGGCGTCGGCGCCCTGGGTGATGCAGGGCGGTGAGCACTCGGCGCTGCTGCGGGCCGCGCTGCTCGACATCCGCGCGCTCATGGTCGACGGGACGAGCGTGGCCGGATGGTCGGAGCAGTGGCGCTACGTGTGGCCGCGCGACACGGCGCACGTGGCCGTCGCCCTCGCGCTCGCCGGCCACCGGGCCGACGCCGAGTCCGCGCTCGCGTGGCTCGAAAGCGTGCAGCGCGACGGTGAGTGGTTCGAGGCGCGCTACGACCCGTCTACCCACGCGACGCCCGACGACCGCTCGCGACAGCTCGACGGACTCGGCTGGGCGCTGTGGGCGCTTGACCGGCTCGACGTCGCGCACCGTGCGGCCGGAGACACGGCGACCACCGAGCGCCGCCGCGTGCTCCTCGACTCGAGCCTTGCGACGATCGTGTCGAGCCTCGACGCGCGCACGGGACTGCCCCCGGCGTCGCCCGACTACTGGGAGCGGCCCGAGTCTCGGCTGACGCTCGGCACCGCGGCCCCACTGCTCGTAGGGCTCCGAGCGGCCGAGCGGATGGGGGCGCGGGCGGGACTGTCCGACGCCACCGACCGCGCTCGCACCGCGGCGGACGCGCTCGAGGCCGGCATCGTCGAGCGCTTCGGGCCGCAGGGCTTCCAGCGCTATGCGTCCGGCGGGGGCCACTGCGCCTCGCTCGCGTTCCTCCTGCCCCCGTACCTCGAGGTCGCGGTCCCGGGCGCCGACGACGCCTTCGACGAGGCCCGCGCGACCATGGCGCGACCCGCCGGCGGCCTCGCCCCCGGGGCGGGCTGGCGGCGCGACGGGATCAGCTGGACCCCGGAGACCGCGATCTTCGCGAACGCGGCGCTCGCGACGGGGCGCCGCACCCTCGGCACCGACCTGCTGCGCTGGATCGACGCGCACCGCACCGCCGCCGGGTCCCTGCCCGAGAAGGTCCGGGCCGACGGCAGCCCCGCGTCGGTCGCTCCCCTCGCGTGGACCGCGGCCGTGGTGGTCCACGGAGTGCACCTCGCGCGCGGGACGTGACCCGCCGCGCGGTCGCCATCGCTCCTCGGCGCCTCAGCGGACGCGCAGCCCGCGCACGAGGGCCGAGGCCGCCATGAAGCGCAGCGGCGCCTCGCGCGCGAGCACCCGCGACAGGTCTCGGGGCACGAGGGTGGCCGGGGTCCCGTGGCGCCGCCGTCGGGCAGAGAGCTCGACGAGGCGGCTCGCAGGGACGGCGGGATCGAGGGCGGCGTCGAGCAGGTCCCGCTCGGCGCGCGAGAGCACTCGCTCGGCGTCGGGCGCCGCCGTGAGCACGTCCATCGACAGCGCGCGCAGCACCCGCCGCTCCTCGGCGGTCCATCCGGCCGGGTCGGAGCGGTAGTGGATCGCCCCGAAGAGGTGGATGCGCAGGATCTTGACCGCGAGCGCGCGCCGGTGGCCCAGCGGCATGGCGCGGAACCACCGGGCCTCGAGCATGCCCGGCAGCCACAGCAGGTCCTGCGCGAGCGGGCGCGGGGCAAACGTGATGCGGTCCGCGCCGTCCTCTCCGATGAGATACGCGGGGCCGGAACGGTCGAAGGCGATCCGCTCGCCCTCGAACCACAGTCGCGTCGAGAGCTCGAGATCCTCTCCCACGGGCTGTCCCTCTGCGTGCCGCAGCCCGAGGCGCTCGAGCGTCTCGCGGCGCAGCAGCCCGAGCGGCGCGGAGCGGTAGGCGAGCCGGTCGCGCACGGGGTCGAGGTCCCGGGACCGCCAGGGCCGGGTGGGTGGCGTGGGGACGACGGCGCGCACCGTGCCGTCGGGGCGGGCGTAGGCGAGCCGCGGGATCACGGCGTCGGCCCGCGTCTCGTCCGCGAGCGCGAGCCACGAGTCGACCGCGCCGGGGGCGAAGCGGTCGTCCGAGCCGAGGAGCGCCACGAAGGGTGCTTCGGCGAGGTCGAGTCCCTTGTTGAACGGGCCGGCGGGGCTCGCCACGCCGTCGGAGTGCTCCACGAGCCGCACCTCGTGGCCGGCGGCGCGTGCGCGAGCGGGCAGGTCCGCGAGCGCGGCGGCGATGCGCTCGGCCGGGACGTGGTGGCACACGACGGTCACGCGCACGGGCGCGCGGTTGTCGAGGGCGGAGCTCACGGCGCGGGCGATCGGCCGCTCGTCGGTGTGGACGGCGACGACGACGTCGACCCGCGGGCCGGTGTCGCCACCGGAGCCGGCCCGCGCGGGCCTGGCCATGGCGTACGCGTCCTCGTACGCGGCGCGCACCCGCTCGGGGTGGAGCCGGGTCCCGAGGGTCGCGGCGACGTCGCCCGGGTCCAGGTCTCGCGTCCGGTCGCGCAGTCCGACGACGGCGCCCGCCCACGCCTGCGGATCCTCGCCCGCGACGAACGCGGCGACGGCCGGGTCGACGAACTCCCGGAAGCCGCCGTCGTCGCCGGTCACGACGGGGCGGCCGTGGGCGAGCGCCTCGGCGATCGCGACACCGAAGGTCTCGCGGCGCGTGGGCAGGAGGAAGAGGTCCGCGCGCGCGAGACCCGCACCGACCTCGTGCGGCTCGACGGCGCCCGCGAGCCGCACGCGCACCCCGAGCTCGGTGGCCCGCGCGGCGACCTCCTCGCGCAGCGGCCCGTCACCGAACCACTCGAGCTCGGCGTCGACGCCGCGGTCGCGCAGCGCGGCGAGGGTCGCCACGGCCAGGAGCGGACGCTTGCCGGGCACGAGCCCGCCGACGCCCGCCAGCCGCAGCACGCCGTCGGGCTCCCGGCGGGCGGGAACGGGGTCGACGGGAGCCACCACGCACGGCACCACGAGCGTGGGTCGCGCACCGCGCAGCTCGCGGATCGGGGCGGTGGCCAGCTCGGAGACGGCCGTGACGACGTCGGGGCGGCGCAGCAGCGTGCGCAGCGGCGGGGTGACGGCGCGCAGCAGCGGCGAGTCGCCCGCCGTCGAGGTCACGCCGTGCCAGTGCTCGGTGTGGACCCACGGCACGTCCACGCGGCGCCCCGCGAGCGCGAGAAGCGTCGAGAAGACGGCCGTGTGGAGCACGTCCGCGCCGCGGGAGAGCTCGCGGATCGCGCGGCCCGCGCGGGCGAGGTGGTCCGGACGGCGCAGGTCGGTCACGAGCCGGCGCACCGGGACCGTGACGGGCGCCATGCCGGGCAGGTCGAGCCGCATGCGGTCGGGGTCGTGCGCGGGATCGGTGCGGGCGCCGTCGTCGTCGGCGAGGCCGGGCGAGACGAGGTTCAGGACGCGCACGTCGTGGCGGGCCGCGAGGGCGGCGACGTCGCGCGCGACGAAGGGCCCGACCGCGGGGTGGGTCGCGGTGGGGAACCACGTCGTCACGACGAGGATGCGCATGCGCTCCAGGCTAGGGGCAGCGCCGTCGGGCACCGCCGTCAGGCACCGCCGTCCCGCGGCCGGAGCGCCTACGCTGGCGGGCGTGAAGATCCTCTCCGTGGTCGGGGCGCGGCCCCAGTTCGTCAAGCTCGCACCGATCGCGCACGCGGCCGCGGCGGCCGGGGTCGAGCACGTGATCGTGCACACGGGCCAGCACTACGACCCGATGCTCTCCGACGTGTTCTTCACCGATCTGGGCATCCCCGCGCCGGACGTGCACCTGGGCGTCGGATCGGGCTCGCACGGCGTGCAGACGGGCGCGATCCTCGCCGCGCTCGACGCCGTGCTCGACGAGCACGCGCCGGACTGGGTGCTCGTGTACGGGGACACCAACTCGACGCTCGCGGCCGCCGTCGCCGCCGTGAAGCTGCACGTGCCCGTGGCGCACCTCGAGGCGGGGCTGCGGTCCTTCAACCGTGCGATGCCCGAGGAGCACAACCGCGTGCTGACCGACCACGCGGCGGACCTGTGCCTCGCGCCCACGCAGGTCGCGATGGAGCACCTCGCGCGCGAGGGACTGGCCGAGCGCTCGGTGCTCGTGGGCGACGTCATGACGGACGTGCTGTTCGCGACGCGTGACGCCGCCGCGGGGGATGTCTCCTCCCTGCTCGCCGGCGCCGGGGTCACGGAGGGCGAGTTCTACGTCGCGACCGTCCACCGCGCCGAGAACACCGACGACGGCGCACGCCTGCGCTGGATCGCCGCGGCCCTCGAGTCCCTCGACAGGCCCGTGCTGCTGCTCGCGCACCCGCGGCTCGTGGCGAAGTCCGCCGAGGCCGGTGTGACCTGGGGCGGCGGGTCGGTGCGCCTGCACGCGCCGCTCGCCTACCCGCAGCTCGTCGCGGCCGTCTCCGCGAGCGCGGGCGTCGTGACCGACTCGGGCGGGCTGCAGAAGGAGGCGTTCCTGCTGCGCGTGCCGTGCACCACGGTGCGCACCGAGACCGAGTGGGTCGAGACGGTCGAGCTGGGCTGGAACGTGCTCGCGCAGGACGCCGACGCCGTGCGCGCGGCGGTGATGCGCCCGCGTCCGCCGTCCACCGACGCGACCCCGTACGGCGACGGCGAGGCCGCCGCGCGTGTGGTCGCCGAGCTGCTCGCGCGCTGACATGGCTCGAGCGCCCGAGGGCTCGGCCCACGAGGTGTTCACCGTGTTCCTCCGGCTCGGGCTGACGTCGTTCGGCGGGCCCGTCGCGCACCTCGGGTACTTCCGCACCGAGCTGGTCGCACGGCGCCGCTGGCTGGGCGACGGTGCCTACGCGGACCTCGTCGCGCTGAGCCAGCTGCTGCCCGGGCCAGCATCCTCGAAGGTCGGGATGGCGCTCGGGCTGCACCGGGCCGGGATGCACGGGCTGCTCGCGGCGTGGGCCGGGTTCACGTTGCCCTCGGCGCTCGCCCTGTGTGCGTTCGCGGTGGGTGTTGCGCAGTTCGGCGACCTCGCGGGGGCAGGGTGGGTGGCGGGGCTCAAGGTCGCCGCCGTCGCCGTCGTCGCGCACGCGGTGCTCGGCATGGCACGCACCCTGACGCCGGACTTACCGCGCGGCGTGATCGCGGTGCTCGCGCTCGCGCTGGTGCTGCTCGTGACCGGACCGTTCGCACAGGTGGGGGCGATCGTGGGGGCGGGGTCGCTCGGGCTCGTCATGCTGCGACGGACGCCCGAGCCTGCCGACGGGGCGGAACCCCTCGCCGCCCGCGTGCCGCGAAGCGTGGCGATCGGGGCGGGTGTGCTGCTCCTCGCACTGCTCGTGCTGCTGCCCGTGGCCGCCCGCTCGGGAAGCGGCGCGGTGGGGCTGTTCGACACGTTCTACCGCGCGGGCGCGCTCGTGTTCGGAGGTGGGCACGTCGTGCTGGCGCTGCTCGAGGCGGGCGTGGTGCAGCCGGGTCTCGTCGATCCGGACACATTCCTCGCCGGGTACGGCGCGGCTCAGGCCGTTCCCGGGCCGCTGTTCACCTTCGCCGCGTTCCTCGGGGCAGTGACGACGGCACCGCCGTCTGGCGCGGCCGGAGCGGTGATCGCACTCGTGGCGATCTTCCTGCCCGGGGCTCTGCTCGTGGTCGCGGCGATGCCGTACTGGGAACGGCTTCGGTCCATGCGGCGCGTACGCCGAGCCATCATGGGCGCGAACGCCGGGGTGGTGGGGATCCTCGCGGGGGCACTGTGGGACCCGGTGATCACGCACGGGATCGGCTCGGTGACGGCCGGAGTGCTCGCCGTCGTCGGCTTGCTCGCTCTCCAGACGAAGCGCGTGCCGCCGTGGGCGCTCGTGCTCGCAAGCGCAGGCCTCGGCACCCTCCTCCTCTAGCCCCACCTTCCCCCCGCCCCACCCACCCACACCGCCGAGTTCGGTGCAAATGCGCGAGTTCGTACCTCTGGAGGTACGAACTCGCGCATTTGCACCGAACTCGCGGAAGCGGGGGATGGGCGGGGGTCAGGGGAGGAGGGCGGTGATCGCGCGGTGCCAGGTTTGGGTCTGGGTGTCTGAGGAGAGGTTGCGGGCGGCGGTGTGGGAGGCGTGCTTCCACGCTCTGACCTGGGCCGGGGTCAGGGAGTCGAGCACGACGGTGAGCGCCTCGGGCGTGAAGTCCTCCGTGACCGCACCCAGCGAGTGCTCGCGCACGAGCCGCGCCATCTCCGGGCTCGGCCCCACCACGACGCCGAGCCGCGCCTGCACGAAGTCGAAGAACTTGTTGGGCAGCGCCCACGCGTTGTTGAAGCTCACAGGCGGCAGCACGTGCACGCCGACGTCGAACCCGTTCAGCCGCCGCACGAGCTCGGCGTACGGCAGGGCGTCGTGCAGCCGCACATGCGCCGAGCCGGCCGCGAGCGCACGCAGCTCGGCGAGGTACCCCGGGTCGTTCGGCACGAGGAACAGGTCGAGGCTCACGTCGGTGCGCGTCGCCACGGCCGCCTCGACGAGGGTCTCGAGGTGCCGGTTGCGCAGCGCCGCGCCGGCGTGGACGAGTCGCAACGGACCGCCGTCGGCCACCTCCCCCGGCTCGAGCGCCGCGTACGGCGCAGCGTTCGTGACCACCTCCGCGCGGATGCCGAACACCCGCGCGTACTCGTCCGCGATGCCCTGGCCCACCGTGGTCACCGAGTCCGCGCGGCGCACGAAGCGGCGGCACAGCCAGCGCATGTACGGCGCGACGAACCACCGCCAGCGCCGCAGCTCGGTGTTCTGCTTCGGGGCGTACTCGTGCAGGTCCGCGTGGACCCGTGCGCCGTGGTTGAGCGCGATCGGCACCGTGTCGACGTCGTCGGCGAGCACGACGTCGAAGCGCCGCCCCGCAAGCGCCACCCGCGCCGCCCGCACCGCCGCGTTGGTCTCGTACACCCGCCGGTACTGCCGCGACAGCAACCATCGTGGGTCCTTGCGCCAGTGCTCGGCGTCGTCGGGGATCCGCAGGTGTGCCACCACGCCGTCCGGCGCCGGCCCGTAGCCGCACGTCGTCACGTCGAGCTCGTCGGCGAAGAGTCGCACCTGCTTCAGGACGCGCGCGTCCGAGGCGATCGGCGAGAAGGACACGATCAGCAGGCTCGGGCGGGTCATGCGTGCGCCTTCGCGACGAGGGCCTCGACGGCGCGCCCCCACGTCTGCACCTGCGTCTCGGCGGACAGCTCGCGCGCGGCCGCGTGGGACGCCGCCTTGAACGCCCGCACCGCGTCGGGGGTGAGGGCGTCGAGCGTCGCGGCGAGGGCCTCGGCCGTGAAGTCCTCCGTGACGACGCCGACGCCGTGCTCCCGGGCGAGCGCGGCCATCTCGGGAGTGGGGCCGACGACGAGCCCCAGGCGGGCCTGCACGTAGTCGAACACCTTGTTGGGCAGCGCGTTGGCGTTGTTGAAGTTCACCGGCGGCAGCACGTGCACGCCAAGGTCGTAGCCGTGCAGTGTCTCCACGAGGCGGGCGTAGGGCACCGGGTCGAGCACCCGGACGCGCCCGCTCGCCGCGCCGCGATCGCGCAGCTCGTCGATGTAGGCGGGGTCGTTCGGCATGAGGAACAGGTCGAGCGTGACGGGGGCCGACGACGACGCGACGGCGTCGACCAGCACCTCCAGGTGCCTGTTGCGCAGCGCCGCGCCGGAGTGCACGAGTCGCAGCCGGCCGCCGTCGGGCACCTCCCCCGGCTCGAGCGGCGCGAACGGCGCCGCGTTCGTCACCACGTCCGCCGCGATGCCGAGCTCGGCGAGGTACGCCTCCGCGAGGCCGCGGCCCACCGTGGTGACCGAGTCCGCCTTGCGCACGAAGCGGCGGCACAGCCAGCGGTAGAACGGCGCGATCCGGCGCCGCCACGCGGGGTTCTCCTCGTGCAGGCGCGGGGAGTACTCGTGCAGGTCCGCGTGCACCCCGCCGCGCGGGCGCAGCCACAGGCCGATCGGCACCGCCTCGACGTCGTTGGCGAGCACCACGTCGAAGGACTCCTTGGAGGGGCGAAGGAGGCGCCGGGCCGCAGCGACCGCGGGCATCGCGGCGTAGGCCGGCAGGAAGGCGCGCGCCGTGATGAGCCGTCCGTCGAGCGCCGTCGTCGCCGAGGAGGCAGGGATCTCGTGGTGCCGAGCGACGCCGTCGGGCGCGGGGCCGTAGCCGCACGTCGTCACGGTGTGCGCCTCGCGCAGCAGCTCGACCTGCTTGAGGACGCGCGCGTCCGACGCGATGGGCGAGAAGCTCAGCACCAGGACGTCGGCCACGCGTCGATCCTTGCAGAGTGGGTGTCGTGGGGTTGCGCGCGTCCCGCGGCGTGCACGAGGCGGCCTACGCGAGAAGGTGTCCGAGAACCTCGGCGGCCCGCTCGCCGTCGTGCAGGGCGCGGACGAAGCCGGGACCCTGCTCGGCCAGCGCGCGGGCCCGCGGGCGGTCGCCGAGCACAGCCACGAGGACGTCCTCGAGCGAGTCGGGCGTGGCTTCGAGGATCGGTAGCGCCGCACCCGCCGCGTCCTCGGCCCTGGTCCGCACGGAGTCGCTCACGTGCGAGACGACGAGCCGCCCCGCGGCCATCGCCTCGCACGCCGCGACGCCGTAGTTGCCGATCCGGAACTGGTCGAGCACCACGTCCGCCTCGCCGTAGACCTCCGCCATCCGCGCGGGCGGCACCCCCGCGATGCGGCGGTACTCGATCACGCCGCGCGCGTCGAGGCGCTCGAGGACGGGCTCGATCAGCGCCGTCCCCTTGAGGTGGGCGCTGCTGGGGGCGTGCACGACGACGGGCACCTCGCGCTCGAGCGGCGGACGCGACCCGGCGGCCCGCCAGCGTTCGGCGTCGACCACCACGGGCAGCCACGTCGCCCGCGGCACGTCGAGCAGGAGGTCGGGCGTCGAGACGAGCACGGGCCCCGCGAAGCCCTCGAGCCCCGCGGCGAAGCGGGCGACCTGGGCCTCGAGGGCCTCGGTGAGCTCCCATCCAGGCTCGAACGGGGACCACGGCTCGAGCTCGCGGTGGCGGGAGGGCAGCCTGATGTCCGAGCCGTGGCACAGCATCGCGACCTCGACGCCCCGCGCGCGCAGCCAGCGCGCCTCGGCGAAGGGATCCGCGCCCATGAGGTGACCGAGCAGCGGGCGACCCGCCTCGATGATCACGTGGCTGAACTGCGGCAGGAGCGCGCGCCGGCGGGCCTGCCAGCGGCGCGAGCCGGCGTAGACGGCCTCGGGGACCGGGTCGTCCACGGGGAAGGCGAAGCCCTCGCGGCGCACGATCGCCATGCTCACGGCGCCGACGCCGGGGAGCCGCTCGGCCGCACGCGCCCACGCGAAGCCCTGCCCCGCAAAGTTTGCCGGGCCTATGTACAGACGGGTGGGCGCCTGTGGTACATCCGGGTCCGGCGGCACGTCGCGCGGGGAGAACCGCAGGTGAGCGGGCCCGAGCGCGACCCGGAGCCGTTCCGGCGCGAGCCGCGCCCCGACCCGCACCACGGCGTCCATGGCCCGGGAGGCCGGGGCCGGGAGCCAGCGACGGACCGCCGCGAGGGCGCTGACGAGGTTCACGCTCACCACCACATCCGCTCGCGGACGAAGCGGCGCAGCGTCCCCTCGCGGTCGAGGACGTCGACCCACCGCGCCGGCACGATCCGCGCGACGCGGGAGGCCGCCAGGCGCCGCCGCGCGGCCTCAAGCACGGCGTCCGCCTCGTCACCCGCCAGGAGCGCGTCGACCACGAGACGGTCCGCGCGCGCGAGCGGTCGCACGGCGGACGGGGCGAGCGCCGCCCACGAGCGCGCGAGGCGCGACAGCCACGCGAGCTCGGCGGCGGCCTCGTCACCGGGCCCTTCCCGCTCCACCCTCGCGAGCAACCGCGACGCCGCCCCGAGCACGTGCACCCGCAGCATCGTCACCGCGAGCGCGCGCCGCCCCGCGGCCCCGAGCGACTCGACCCACGGCTCGTCCCGCAGCACCCGCACGGCGGCGAGCTCGAGGTCCACGGGCTTCGGCGAGGTCGATACCCGCTCGGCCGCGCCGGTGCCGATCACGTACGCGGGCGCCGTCCGGTCCAGGTCGATCCGCTCCCCCGAGAACCACAGCCGCGCCGAGAACGGGATGTCTTCCCCGGTGCGCAGACCGGGGACCAGCCGCAGCCCGAGCCGCGCGACCACGTCGCGGCGCAGCAGCCCGAGCGGGGCGGACCGCGCCGCGAGCCGGTCGTGCACCGGGTCGAGCGGCGCGGGCCACCACCGACCGGCGAAGGGCCGCGGGACGGGGTTGCGGATCAGCCGCGCGCGGCTCCCCGTGGCCCCGTCGAGCCGCATCGGCGCGAGCACCGCCGCCGAGCCACGCGCCTCCCCGAGCCGCCACCACGCCGCGAGCGCGCCGGGCTCGAGCGCATCGTCCGAGCCCATGATCGACACCCACGGTGCCTCGGCCCGCTCGAGCCCGAGCGTGAACGGCCCCGCGGGGCTCGGCACGCCGTCGGCGAGCTCGAGGACCCGCACGGTCCCGTGCGCGAGCGCGTTACCCAGCCCGTCGGTCTCGAGCGGTCCGACGACGGCGGACGCCGGGAGGTTGTGGGCCACGACGGTGACCCGCACGCGGGGTCGCTCCGCTCGCGCGGTCCCGCCGCGTCCGCCGTCGTCGGCCCCCGTCCGCGAGGTGACCGCGGGCCGTCCGCCGTCGTCGGCGAACGCGGACCGCACGGCGCGCGCGAAGGCGCGGCGCACGTCGTGGACCGCCACGACCACGTCGACGTCGAAGCCCACGCCCCTACTCCACGAGCCCCGCGAGCTGGGCCTGCGCCGCGAAGTCCGGCACGGCGGCGACGAGCTCGTCGAAGGTCCCGCGCGCGGCGATCGTGCCGCCAGCCATGAAGCACACCTGGTCCATCGAGCGCACGGTCGACAGCCGGTGCGCCACGGCGATCACGGTGACCTCGCCGCGCAGCGCCGCGATCGCCGCGGCCACGCTCGCCTCGGTCTGGGTGTCGAGCGCCGAGGTCGCCTCGTCGAGCACGAGCACGAGCGGGTCCACGTAGAGCGCCCGCGCGATCCCGAGGCGCTGGCGCTGCCCGCCCGAGAGGGCCATGCCGCGGTCCCCGATGCGCGCGTCGAGCCCGCGCTGCGCCACGAGCTCACCGAGCTGCGCGCGCTCGAGGCAGTCCCGCACGCGGTCGAGGTCGAGGTCGTCGGTCCAGGTCAGGGCCACGTTCTGGGCGAGCGACGCGTCGAAGAGCGCGACGTCCTGCGGCACGTAGCCCACGCGCGCGCGCCACGCCGCGAGCACGTCCGCGAGGGGCCGCCCGTCGAGGGTGAGCGAGCCCGCGGACGGCTCGAGGAGGCCGAGCAGGATGTCCACGAGCGTCGTCTTGCCCGCCCCGGAGCGGCCCACGAGCGCGAGGCTCGACCCCATCGGCAGGTCCAGGTGCACGTCCCGCACGGCGGGCTCGGTGGCACCCGGGTAAGTGAACGCGACGTCCCGCAAGGAGAGCAGCTCGGGCTCGCGCTCGAACGGTGCGCGGCCCACGGTCTCGGCGTTCGCGACGTACCGCTCCGCGGCCCGGATGTCGCTGATGACGGCCTCGACGTTGGGGATGTTGGACGCCGTCGTCGCGATCACCGACTGGAAGCTCGTCACCGCCGGCACCATACGGAATCCCGCCACCCCGAACAGCGCGAGCGCGCTGAACGCCGCCCCCGCGCCACCCGTCGCGTACGCGACCCCGCCGATGAGCAGGAACCCGCCCACGAGCGCGGACTCGAGCACGTAGCGCGGCATCGCGCCGAGGAACTGCAGGTTCGCCCGCGCCCGCGTGGTGCGGAGCCGGTCCGCGTGCACGACGGCGGCCACCTCGCCCGCCTTGTCCCGCAGCGTGATCTCCTTGAGCGCGCCCACCATCTCCGTCATGAGCCGCGCGACGCGGAACGAGTAGTCCCGGTTGACGCGCCCGGCCACGATCGCGCGCCGCGAGACGAAGACGTACATGACCAGCCCCACCACGCCCAGGTACCCGAGCGTGAGGGCGGCCGTGACGGGCTCGGCCACCACGAGGACCACGAGCACGGCCAGGAACGTGGCCCCGAGCGCGGGCAGTCCCGCGACGGGCAGCAGGAAGCCCGCCGTCGCGTTCGCGATCCCGACGTCCGCGAGCCGCACCAGCTGGGAGGTGTTGCGCGCGAGCCGGTCCGTCCACGGCGCACGGATGTAGGCGGCGAAGAGGCGGTCGCCGATCTCGAGCTCGTAGCTCGCGAACCGGCGCGTGACGACCCACTGGACGCCGATCGCCACGAGTCCCTTGACGATGATCAGCGCCGAGACCACCACGAGGATCCCCACGTAGCCGCTCGGTGCGACCTCACCCACGAGCGGGAGCTCGACCGGATCCCCTTGCACCATGGGCGCGAGCGAGAGTGCGAGTAGGCCCAGCGCCGCGATGTCGAGGAGCGCGAGGCTCGCGCTCGCCACGACGTAGCCCGTGAGGAACTGCCGCGCCCGTCCGGGCAGGAGGGGCAGCAGTCCGCGCAGCGTGCGCCAGATGAGCCTCATGCGCGCTCCTTCGTGGCCCAGCGCGCCGCGAGCGCCGCGACCCGCTCCCCGACGCGCGCGATGCTCGCATGCTCCTCGGTCCACGCCGCGAGCCGGGCCGCGCGCGCCCCGCGGAGGGCCGGGTCCGTGGTCTCCGGGTCCTCGAGGAGGCGCACCATGGCCTCGGCGACGGCGTCAGGATCGTGTCCGACGGCGAGCCCCAGGGCGCCATCGTCGACCACCTCGCTCGCCGTGCCCCGGGGGCCCGCGAAGATCACCGGCACGCCGCTCGCGCTCGCGGCGAAGAGCTTGGTGGGCAGCGCGAAGTCGTAGCCGAGCCCCGGGACGATGCTCACGAGCGCGCCGACCGCGCCACGGTGCCAGCGGGCGGCCTGCGCGGGCGGGACGGGCGCGAGGAGGTGGACCGCTCCCGCGGCGGAGCGCTCCGCGAGGTCGACCAGCCCGGCCCACGCGCTGCCCGAGCCGAGGTACACGAGCTCGACGTCGGGGTGCCGCTCGCGGACCCGCTCGAGCGCGAGCACGAACACCTCCGCCCCCTGCCACTCCGACGCGGTCCCCGCGTACAAGAAGTACCGCCCGTGCGCACCCCCCGCCTCGCCCCCTGCATCCGCCCCCACCCCCGTGGAACGTGCACTTTGGCGCGAAGCCTGCACCGCGCGGTGCACTTCTCCCGCCGAAGTGCCCATCTCAGTGGGGTCGTCGGTGGGGGCTGGGGTGGTGGGAGGGACACTCAGGGT
>Ga0222423_1000519_pt1 | contig 25896 bp, 24 predicted proteins | sample 3A0metagenome_FD_182472 | JGI IMG/M metagenome (GOLD analysis project Ga0222423, IMG submission 182472) | Enriched microbial communities from leaf-cutter ant dump, University of Wisconsin, Madison, United States - 3A0 (version 2) | ecosystem: Environmental > Terrestrial > Nest > Insects nest >...
GTCGGTGCCCGGCTGGACCGCGCACGCCGAGCGGTTCGAGGCGCGCGAGTTCGGGCCGCCGCAGTGGGCCGACCCGTTCGAGGTCGAGCTCGCACTCTCGGGGATCACGGTGACCGTCGAGCCGGGTCAGTCGATCCTGCAGGCCGTGGAGGACGGCGGCGCGGTCGTCGTCTCGTCGTGCCGCGTCGGCACCTGCGGGTCGTGCGAGACACCTGTGCTGGAGGGGACGGTGGAGCACCGGGACTCGGTCATCGGTCCCGGCGGCAGCGGGACGACGATGATGATCTGCGTCTCGCGCGCCGCCGGCCCGTCGCTGGTGCTGGAGGTGTGAGCGTGTCAGCGTCCGACGCGGCGGCGCAGCGCGGTCACCACGTCGTGCTCGTCGGCCGTCTGGAGCACGTGGTCGCGCACGACGACCCGTCCCGCGACCACGACGTGCCGCGGCCGGCGGCCCGGGGCTGCCCACAGCAGACCCGCGACAGGGTCGTCGACGCCCGCGTCCGCGACGCCCGCGACGTCCCACACGCACAGGTCGGCGACAGCCCCGGGCCGCAGGTGACCCAGGTCGTCGCGCCCGAGGCCGGCCGCGGAGCCGGCCGTGGCCATGGTCAGGGCCTCGCGCGCGGCCAGCGGACGCCCGACGAGCGGCGCGACCTGCATCGCCAGCCGAGCGTCGGCCAGCAGGTGCCCGGCGTCGTTGCTCCCGCCGCCGCTGGTCCCGAGCCCGACGACCACACCGGCGTCCCGCAGCGCGGCGACCGGCGCGACGCCCCAGCCCATCGGCAGGTCGCAGCCCGGCGCGTGGGTCGCGGTCGCGCCGCTGCCGGCCAGCCGCGCGAGCTCGTCGGGCGTGATGTCGCACAGGTGGGCGAGCGTGACGTCCGGCGCGAGCCAGCCCCACTCGTCGAGCAGGTCCAGCGGCCTGCGCCCGTACCGCTCGAGCGCGACGGCGACGTCCACCTGCTCGTTGGCCTGCGTGCGCCGGCGCAGCCCGAACCGCGCCGCCACGTCGCCCAGCAGCGCGAACGTCTCCGGTGCGTCGCTGTGCACGCCCGCCGGGCCGACGGCCACCTGGAGCATGCCGTCGGCGCTCACACCGCCCCGCGCCCCGCCGACGAGGTTGCGCACGATCGCCTCCGCGGACGCTGCGGCCTGCTCAGGGTCGTCGCGCGCGCTGCCGCGGACGAACACGAGCCGGGCGCCGAGCTCGCGCGCCGCGCTCGCGGTGCCGCGTGCGATGTCCAGGGACTCGTCCTCGTCGCCTGTCCAGGTGAGGTGGTGGTCGGCGACCGTGGTGACGCCGCACAGCAGCGCCTCGGCGAGCCCGGCGCTCGCGGCGACGTGGCTGAGCTCGCCGTCCACGCCTGCGGCGGAGTAGGCCGCGGCCATCGTCGGCAGCCACGTGGCCATGGGGACGCCGCGCGTGCCGGGCAGCGTGCGGAACGCCGTCTGGAGCAGGTGGTGGTGGGCGTTGACCAGGCCGGGCGTGATCACGCAGCCGGACACGTCGAGCGTCTCGCCGCCGCCCCCGCCCGCGGCGATGCGGCCGTCGGCGACGTGCACGTCGCCCGTCCGCTCGGTCGCCTCGTCGACGAGCACGGCCAGGGCACCGGTGAGAGTCAGCATGGGCCATGGGTAGCACCGCGATGTGTCGGGGAGGTGACCTGAGTGCTGGAGATCGCCGCGCGGCTGCTCGCGCTCGTGGAGGACGGCCGGTCGGTCGCGGTGGCGACGGTCGTGTCGATGAACGGCAGCGGGCCCACGGTGGTGGGGACGTCGATGGCGGTCGACGACACCGGCGCCGCGGTGGGCAGCGTCGCCGGTGGATGCGTCGAGGGTGCCGTCTACGAGCTGTGCCGGTCGGTGCTGGGCGGCGGCCCGGCGTGCCTCGAGGAGTACGGCGTGACCGACGAGGACGCCTTCGCCGTCGGCCTGACCTGCGGGGGAGTGCTCCGCGTGCACGCGCGGATGCTGTCGTCGTCGGACGTCCCGGCGCTGCGCGCGGCCGCAGCGGGCGGCGCCGCGCGCGTCGTGACGCCGCTCGACGGGCCGCTGCCCGCCGGGTTCGCGCCGTCCGTGCTGCGCTCGGGGCTGGTGCGCGCCGCGTCGTCGTCGGGCCCCGTCGAGGTGTTCGTCGAGGTCAGCGACGCGCCGCCTCGGCTGCTCGTGTACGGCGGCCTCGAGTTCTCCGCGGCGCTCGCGGCCGCCGCGACGCCCGTCGGATACCGCGTGACGGTGTGCGACGCGCGCCCGGTGCTGGCCACGCCGCGCCGCCACCCGGCCGCCGCAGAGGTGGTCGTCGACTGGCCCGTCCGGCACCTGACCGCGCAGACCCTGACCGCGCGCGACGCGGTCGCCGTCATGGCCCACGACGACCGCTTCGACGCCGACCTCGTCCTCGCCGCGCTGCGGTCCGGCGCGGGCTACGTCGGCGCGATGGGTTCGCGTCGCACCCAGGCGGGCCGCGTCGCGGAGCTCATCGAGCGCGGCGCGACCGACGTCGAGCTGGCCCGCCTGCACGGTCCGCTGGGCCTCGACATCGGGGCGTCCACCCCCGCCGAGACCGCGATCTCGGTGCTCGCCGAGATCCTGGCCGTCCGCAGTGGAGCCAGCGGCCTCGCCCTGACGACAACGGTCGGCCCGATCCACGCGGTCGCCCGGGCCGGCCGACCGTGACCTGTCGGGGGACGAGAATGGGCGCGTGACGTCGAGGCCGCTCAAGCCGTTCGTGCTGTTCGACCACGACGGCGTGCTCGTCGACACCGAGCACTGGTACTTCATGGCCGGCCGTCGCGCGCTGGCAGAGATCGGGATCGACCTCGATCTGGGCCGGTACGTGCGGGACATGGCCGCCGGTGCGGGGACGTGGGCACCGGCCCGGGCCGCCGGTGTCGACGACCGCACGATCGGGCGCCTTCGCGACGTCCGCAACTCGTACTACCAGGAGTACCTGCGCACCGAGCGGATCGAGATCGAGGGCGTCGTCGACGTCCTCGCCGAGCTGTCCCGCACGGTCCGGATGGCGATCGTCACCACCTCGAAGCCGCAGGACTTCGCGATGATCCACCGGGCTCGCGACATCGTGCGGTTCATGGACTTCGTGCTCACGCGCGACGACTACACGCGCGCCAAGCCAGACCCGGAGCCCTACCTGACGGCGCTGGCGAGGTTCGGTGCGAGCCTGCAGGAGGCCCTCGTCGTCGAGGACTCGGCGCGGGGTCTGCGCTCGGCGGTCGCGGCCGGGATCGACTGCGTGGTCGTCGACAACGCGTTCACGCGCGCGCAGGACTTCTCCCGGGCGACGCACCGCATCCGAACCCTCACCGAGCTCCCGGCTCTAGTCATCGGGTCGGCTCGCAGACCCCGAAGGCATGTGACCTGAAGTGTGACTAGAATCGCCGCCATGACGACGACCATGCCGCTGAACGAGGTCAAGGCCCACCTGTCGAGCGTGCTCGACGGCGTGGAGAGGACGCACGATCGGGTCGCCATCACGCGTCACGGCCGTGCAGCGGCGCTCATCGTCGCGGTCGAAGACATGGAAGCGTTGGAGGAGACCATCGCGCTCCTGTCCGACCCCACGTTCGCCGAAGACGTGGCCGAAGCGCGCGCTGGCCGGACCCGCGGGGAGAGCATGTCGCTCGCGGAGTTCCGGGCCGGGATCGCCGCCTCGCGGTCGTCGAGCGACGCCGACGACGTCGAGTGATGGATGCGTGGCACATCGTTCTCGATGGCCCGGCGATACGGACGATGCGTGCCCTTCCCCCGAAGGTGCAGTGGGCGGTCACGGAGTTCCTCGAGATCCTCGTCGAGAACCCGTACCGGGTGAGCAAACCGTTGCGAGTGCCGCTGGACGGGTTCCGCTCAGCACGACGGGGCGCCTACCGCGTCGTGCTGGAGATCGACGAGGACGAGCGCGTCGTCCACGTCGTCCGCGTCGACCATCGCGCGGACGTCTACCGGCCGTGAGAGGGAGCGGACGACTCCGGTGATCTCGTGGAGATCGTGTTCAGGCCTGGAGCTCGCGGCGGGCGTCGTCAGAGCAGCTACAGGCTCATCGGGAAGGGCGGAGCGAGCCGGCGCGTGTCGGTGCGGCCGAGGCCTGCGAGCACCGCGGACCGGTCGTCGAGGTCGACCGGCAGATCGGCGTCGGCGACCGCCTCGATGGTCGATCGCGCCCAGCCGGCGCCCGGGACCTCGTGGTCGCCGCCCAGGTCGAGCTGGTGGACGACCAGCTCGACGACCCACGTCGCGAGGAAGTCGCCCGACGTCATCCGCTGGCCCTGGAACCCGACGACGCCCTCGGGCATGGCGCGAACCGCCGTCAGCGCAGCGGCCGCGACGTCGCGCAGGTGCGTGACCGCCGACGTCGGGCGCGCGTACGCGCTCGCGGTGCGGCGCAGCCACAGGATGTGCGGCACAGGGTCGTCGTCGCGGTCGTCGGGACGTGTCGACCAGTACGACGCGGCGTCGTGGTCGGGTGCCCCGTCGGCACGGACGCTCGTCCCGACGGCCATCTCCTGCAACCCGAGCCGCACGTGCACGACCAGGTCCAGGACGCTCCAGCCGTAGCAGCGGGACGACCCGAGCAGCGCGAGGTCGTCGAGCGCCGATGCCGCGCCGACGAACGCGTCGACCTGTCGTTCGAACGCGGGCGCCGCGTCGGCGTGGGAGTAGCTGAGGGACCTCATGGGCCGAACTCTGTCATCGCGACTCGGGAGTCGCACGAGGCGACCACTCGTATCAGGTCTGGCCCTGGGCCAGACGCCACAGGCGGTCGCCGGTCATCGGGAGCTCGGTCGGGCGGACGCCCAGCGCGTCGCGGACGGCGTTGGCGAGCGCGGGGGCGACCGGGTTGTAGGGGGCCTCGCTCATCGACTTCGCGCCCAGCGGGCCCAGGTCGTCGGACGTCGTCGCGAAGTGGACCTCGGTGCGCGGCAGGTCCGCCATCTGCGGGACGTGGTAGCCGCGGAACGACGGGTTGAGCACGCGACCCTCGTCGTCCAGGCGGACCTCCTCGAACAGCGCGGTGCCGATGGCCTGACCGGTGCCGCCCTCGACCTGCCCGCGGAGCTGCTCGGGGTTGAGCACCACGCCGGCGTCGACGGCCTGGACGCTGCGCAGGATCGTCACCTCGCCGGTCTCGGGCTGCACGGCCACACGGAAGGCGTGCACGTTGAACGCGACCGAGCGCGGCGTGCCGTCGTGGTTGCCGTGCCCGACGAGGTTGCCGGCGGCTGCCGCGATCGCGGTCAGCGGAATGTCGCCGGCGCCGTCCGACGACAGGGACGTGCCGTCCCAGGTTCGGGGCTCGTCGCTGGGGTGCTGGTGCAGGGCGGCGGCCGCGGCGAGGATCTTGCCCCGCAGCTGCAGGGCGGCGCGGTGCAGGGCCAGGCCGGCGACGACGACCCCGGCCGACCCGAAGGCGCCCGTGTCGTAGCCGGTCACGTCCGTGTCGGACTGCCGGATGACGACGCGGTCAGCCGTGGTGCCGAGCGCGGTGGCGACCAGCTGGCCGTGGACCGTCGTCGTGCCGTTGCCGAACTCGGTGGTCCCGACGTTGGCCTCGTAGCGGCCGTCGTCGAGCAGGCGGACCGACGCCTCGGCGTAGTGGCCGCGCGGCGCGATCGTCGCGATCATCGCGACGGCGATGCCCTCGCCGACGAGGGTTCCGGGCGGCGCCTCGTCGGACGTACGCACCAGCGCCTGCTCGGCCAGGTCCAGGCACTGGTCCAGGCCGTAGGAGTTGATGTCCAGGTCGCCGACCTCGTCGGGGTCCGTGACCAGCAGGCGGTCGCCGGGGACGACGACGTTGCGGCGGCGCAGCTCGAACGGGTCGATGCCCACCTCGCGGGCCAGGTCGTCCATCGCGGACTCGATCGCGAAGATCACCTGACCCAGCCCGTAACCGCGGAAGGCACCCGAGGGCAGGGTGTGCGTGTAGACGGACTCGGCGTCGACGCGCTTGTTGGCGCAGCGGTAGACGGCCATCGACTCGCTGACCCCGTGGAACATGACGCCGGGGCCGTGGTTGCCGTACGCGCCCGTGTTGTTCAGGACGTCGATGTGCATCGCGGTCAGCACGCCGTCGTCGTCGGCCCCCAGCGCGACCTTCACACGCACGGGGTGACGCGTCGGGACGATCATGAACTCGTCGGTGCGCGTCATCTCGTACTGCACGGCGCGGCCCGTGCGCAGGACGGCCAGCGCGACGACGTCCTCCGTGAGCAGCTCCTGCTTGCCGCCGAACCCGCCGCCCACGCGCCCGGTCAGGACGCGGACCTGCTTCGCGTCCAGGCCGAAGATGTGCGCGATCTCGTCCCTGACCAGGTACGGGACCTGCGTGCTGGTGCGCAGGACCAGGCGGCCGTCGTCGTCGCGCCAGCCTCGTGTCGCGTGCGTCTCCAGGCTCGCGTGCGCGACGCGGCTGGTGCGGTAGGTGCCGCCCACGCGGTGCGTGGCGGCGGCGAGTGCTGCCGTCACGTCGCCCATCTCGTCGTGCATCTGCGCGACGACGTTGCGGGCCGCCTCCGAGATCCGCGCGTCGGGGCCCTTGTCGCCGTGGACCAGCGGGGCGCCGGCCCGTCGGGCGTCCTCCGGGTCGAAGACGGCGGGCAGGACCTCGTACTCGACCTCGATGAGCGCGCGGGCGCGCTCGGCGTCGCGCAGCGTCTCGGCGACGACGACCGCCACGCGCTGGCCACGGAACCGGAGGACGGGGTCCAGGACGCGCGTGTCGTCGGGGTCGTCGAGCCGGCTCTCGTGGCGGGCTGTCGAGAACAGCGTGGCGGGGGAGTCCTCGTGGGTGAGGACGGCGAGGACGCCGTCGTGCTCCAGGGCCTTGCTCGCATCGATCCGCACGATGCGCGCGTGCGGGTGCGGGCTGCCGAGCACGGCGATGTGGGCGAGCCGGCTGGCGGGCACGTCGAGCGTGAACGACTCGCGGCCGGTGACGATCCGCTCGGCCGCGGGTGCGCGCAGCGGCCGGCCGGCGTCCTGGCCCTCCTTCGGCGGGGCGATGTTGGTGCGCCCTGCGACCGCGTCGCAGATGGACCGGTAACCCGTGCAGCGGCACAGGTTCCCCTTGAGGCGCCGCGCGGTGTCGTCGTCGGCCTGGATGTCGTTGCCCGCGACCGTCGTCACGAAGCCCGCCGTGCAGAACCCGCACTGGAACGCGGCCGCGTCGACGAACGCCTTCTGGACCCGCGCGACGCGCTCGTCGTCGCCCCGCACCGTCGTGACGCTGCGGCCCTCCGCGCGGTACGCGGGCACCAGGCACGAGTGCGTCGGCCGGCCGTCGAGCAGCACCGTGCACGCGCCGCAGTCACCCGCGTCGCAGCCCTTCTTGACCTCGGTGTGCCCGTGCTCGCGCAGCAGCGTGCGCAGCACCTGACCGGGCGCCGGCTGCGTCTCGAGCTCCTCGCCGTTGACCTCGAACCTCATGCGAGCTCCTGCCTGATCTGCTCCGCGAGCCGCGCCGCCATCGCCGCGCGCCAGTCCGGGGCGCCGTGCGGGTCGTCGTACCAGTCGTCGATGCTGTCGACGGCGGCAGCCACGTCTGTCGTCGTGGGCGCGACCTCCAGACGCTGCGGACGGGTCACGCCTGCGGTGACGGTCAGGACGAGCGCGTCGGAGGTCCGCCGCCCGACGACGATGACACCGGACCGCCCTTCCTTCGTCAGGGCCACCCTGCCGAACGACGTCGGCTGCGCGAGCACCTCGCGGTCGATCACGATGGCGCGCAGCACCTCGCCGGCGCCCAAGGTCGTGCTCCGCACACCCGTGACCAGGTCCGCCACGGGCTCGCGGCGCTCCTCGCCGTCGGACGTCCAGACGACCGCCGTCGCGTCCAGCGCCACTGCCAGGCTCGTCATCGCGCCCGCCGGCAACGCCAGCGCGATGTTCCCGCCGACCGTCGCCCAGTCCCAGATCTTCTCCGACGCGACCAGGCTCCGCGCGCACCGGGTGGAGAGGTGCTGGGAGACCCAGCCGTCGACCGGCTCGAGCTCGACCAGCTCGCGGATGGTGCACGTCGCGGCGATCGTCAGCACGTCGTCGTCCACGTCGACCGCCGGCCAGCCCAGGCCCGTCAGGTCGACCAGCTCTCTCAGCTCGGGCTGCGGCTCCGAGAACAGCCACGTCCCCCCGGCGAGTGGCGCGCCGCCTGGACTCAGCGCGAGGTCGGAGCGTGAGCGGGCGACGCGGATGCGGTTCAGTGCGGTGAGGTCCATCGCTCGTGAGTGAACCTCACGTGGATGTCGGGCGCGTTACGACCTGCTCAGTCGATGCGGTTGCGCTGGGTCGGGACCCCGCGCAAGGCATCGACCTCGGAGCGGAGGTAGCGGCGGTGGCCACCCAGAGTTCTCACGCTGGTGAGACGACCTGCGCGAGCCCATCGGGTCACCGTCTTCGGATCGACCCCGAAGAGCCCGGCGACCTCGGCCGGCGTCAGGAGCTTGTGGCGATCGGCCTCGTCAGCGGTCATGGCATCCCCCAGCGTGCCTCGTGACACTCTCGTCATCCGACCGTAGTGCGCTCCGAAAATGATTGCTCCTCCGAACCGGGACGAGCGAGGGTGAATTGTGGTTCACACTCACGAGTGAACTCGATCGTGCCGCCGTGCGAACGGCCGAAGGTGCGTCGATCGTGGCTGGGTGCATGAGGACCGGGTGACCGTCAGCGACGCCGACATCCGCGCTGCGCGCCTGGCGTGGGAGGCGTCGTCGGCGGCGGACCCGGGGTCACCGCGCACGACCGTGCTGCGCGACAGCTACCGGCGGCTGGTCAGTGCTCAGGCGCAGCAGCTGGCCGACGACGTCCGACGGCGGCGATCGGAAGGGTAGCGCCGTCGACTCACGGCGAGGTGATCGACGGCGGTGCTCGAAGCTGCTCATATCTCGCCCTACCTCGGAGACCACACCAACGTCGTTGCCAACGGCATGCTCCTAAGTCGCGACGTCCACACACTGTTCGACCTCCATCTGCTGACGGTGGCCCTAGCGAAGGGGCAGTACGTCGTCCGCGTCGCGCCGGCGGTCACCGCTGCCCTGTACCAGCAGCTCGACCAACGGCCTGCCCGAGTTCCGTCGTCCGCTGACCTCAGGCCGTCGACCGCCGAGCTCGTCGCCCACAACGTTGCCTGCCCCAGGTTCTTCTGAGCGTTGCCTGCCCCTGGTTCCTCTGAGCCTCGTGACGAGACGCGCGCGGCAGATCGGCGGGAACGGAGCGTCCGCAGGTTAGGTTCTGCACGGAAGCGGATCGACGGACTTCCCGCCTCGGTAGGGCAGGACATGTCCCCCCGCACGTTCATTCGTGCTGCCCGGGGGACTGTTCGTGGATGCGTTGCGCCGAAGCGGCGTCGAGCTGATGGCGTTGGCCGACGCCGGTCCGTCGCTCATCGAGGACCTCCTTGCGGAGTACATGGTGCACCTGGGGCTCGGTCGACCGGGCGGGGGAGAGCGCCGGTCGTGGCGTAACTCGTTGCCCGTGCTCGCTGGCGACCTGCGGGAGGCGGGGCTCGGCGGGGTTCAGGTCCTCATGGAGCATCGTCTGCCCTTGACGAGCAGGCGGGCCGACGTTGTGCTCGCAGGAGTCCATCCGCGGACCGGTCGTGCGTCGTACGTCGTCGTCGAGCTCAAGCAGTGGAGCCGAGCGCGGCGCTGGGAGGACAGCGAGACGTTGTTCGACGTCGACGGCGCGCGCTACCGCCCCGTCCTGCATCCCGGCCTGCAAGTGGACGGTTACGTCGACTACCTGCGCGATTTCGTCGGCGTCCTGGCGGACAGGCCCGACTCGATCCGTGGCGCGGCCTACCTGCACAACGCGGCCGAGGCGAACGTCGAGGACCTGCGTGCTGCGAGCGTCGGGGCCCGGTCGCGGCTGTTCACGGGCCAGCGTCGTGGTGACTTCATCGAGTTCCTGCAGGCATCGTTCGCGCCGGACTCCGGCGTGCATGCGGCCGACGAGCTTCTTTCGTCACGCATCGCTCCGTCGCGCCAGCTCCTGACCGTGGCGGCCGACGAGATCCAGAACCGGGAGCAGTTCGTGCTGCTGGATGAGCAGCGCGTGGCGTACGAGCTGGTCCTGGCGGCTGTTCGACGGGCGGCGCACAGCGACACGAAGACCGTCGTGGTCGTGACGGGAGGTCCAGGCAGTGGGAAGAGCGTGATCGCGTTGTCCCTCCTGGGTGAGCTCGCCCGGGAGGGGCGGACCGTGATGCACGCGACCGGATCCCGTTCCTTCACGCAGACGTTGCGGGCGGTGGCCGGCAAGGGGTCGACGCGGTACAGGTCGCTGTTCGCCTACTTCAACAGCTTCATGACGTCGGAGAAGAACACGCTCGACGCACTCATCCTCGACGAGGCTCACCGCCTGCGCGTGACCTCGGTCAACCGCTACACGCGCAAGGAGATCCGCGACCGTGCGCGCCCGCAGGTCGACGAGCTGTTCGACGTCGCACGCGTCCCGGTGTTCCTTCTCGACCAGTACCAGGTGGTGCGACCGGGCGAGATGGGGTCCGTCGACGAGATCGAGCGGCACGCGGCTGCTCGGCGTCTGCCCGTCGAACAGGTCGACCTCAACGCGCAGTATCGGTCCGGCGGGAGCGCCGCCTACCTCGACTGGGTGCTGCGCCTGTTCGGGCTGCGCGGCGACGGCCCGGTCCCGTGGGTGGACGAGGACTCCTTCGTCGTCGAGGTCGTCGACAGCCCTGACGTGCTGGAGGCACGGCTGCGTGAGCAGCTCGACCGTGGCATGAACGCCCGGATGACTGCGGGCTACTGCTGGCCGTGGAGCGATCCGCGTGATGACGGGACGCTGGTGCCTGACGTCCACATCGACGGCTGGAGCCGCCCATGGAACCTGCGAGGCGATCGAGCGGTGGGGGGTGCGCCTCCCTCGGCGCTGTGGGCGACGGCGGAAGGAGGGTTCGAGCAGGTCGGCTGCGTGTACACGGCTCAGGGCTTCGAGTACTCCTGGAACGGCGTCATCCTCGGTCCCGACCTCGTCTGGCGCACCGACCGATGGGTGGCTCGACGCGAGCTCAACCGCGACCCCGACTTCCGGTCGACGAAGACCGTCGACGACGCGACGTTCGACACCCTCGTCCGACACGTCTACAAGGTGCTGCTCACGCGCGGCATGGTCGGCACGGTCGTCTACTCCACCGACCCCGAGACGCGCGAGATGCTCCACGGCTTGACCCGCTCGTCGTGACGAGCTCGGTCGCGGCGGCCGTCAGGCGCGCTCGATGGTGTCAGGCTCCTCGTCGACGAGCGACATCAGCACCTCGGCGACCAGGGCGTCCGCGCTCGCGGTGACCTTGGCCAACGGTTCCTGACGCTCCTTCTTCCCGACGTGCCGGACGAGCGCCAGCGCCTGGGACACCTTGTCCGCCCGGGCGATCCATCCGCGCGCCCGCTCCGCGTCCGTCGGTGCGGGGGAGTGCGCGAGCACGAACTCGGCCTGCTCGCGCACCGACGTCATCGCGCGCTCGACCTTCTCCTCGGGCGTGCGGGCCTTCTGTGCCTCGCTGATCCGCCGGGAGACGCGACTGACCTGGTCCTGGACCGTCGCCTGCAGCTTGGGGTTGGCGGCGACGAACGCCGCCACCGCCATGGCGGACTTCTTCGCCATCGGCCACGTGATCGTCTTCGCCAGTCCGGTCCAGGCCATGCTCGCTCCTCGGGTCACCTTCACCCAGGATGCATGACGCGTAGTGGTGCTGCGCGGGCTCGCGGTCGAGCTAGGTCGACGTGATCGTCAGGAGGCGTCGTCTGCCGCGGCCCGCATCTCGTCGGCCTGCTCGCTCGTGGCCTCGCTGAGGACGTCCTCCGAGAGCTTCGGCGCGGCGGGGACCCAGGGCTTCAACGGCTGGACGACGATCCCGTAGAACGACTCGAAGCCGCTGAGGACGCTCGGCACGAAGGCACCGCGCACACCTGAGCGCTTGGTGCCCATGGGTGACGTCTGGGACAGCCGGAACGTGGTGATCTCGGCACCGCGCTCGGGGATCAGCAGGGAGGAGTTGGCACGGACGTCGACGAGCTGCTCGCAGGCGCTCTCCGACCGGCCGGCGAACATCGCCTCGACCAGGAGGCTCTCGGGCGCGTCGGCGAGCTGCTTCAGGAGCCAGGAGACGCGGCGTTGTCCCGTGCCGGTCTCGGGTGCGGCCACGCTGGTGCTGACGCGGACCTGCGACGTACGAAGGTCGGCGACGACGGTGATCGGACCGGCCGCGAGCGGAATCTTGACCACCGCCTCGAGCGTCCCGTCGGCGGCCAGGCCTGCAACCGTGGCCTGGATCCGGGCGGCGGAGTCGTTCGCCAGCTTGCGAGGCAGGACGTGCGTGACGTTGACGCCCAGGTCGGAGCTGAGCCGCAGGCAGAGCTGACGGATCAGGCGAGTCCACGCGTCGGCGACGGCGGGGACCTTGCGGTCGCTCGGACGCAGGGTCCCGGCGTGGATGGCCTCACGGACCGGGACCCAGGAGGGGCCCATGTCGTCGAAGGTCGCGGCACCGGAGCGGGGGTGCTCGAGATACCGGACGAGCTCGTGCAGCAGCCAGGCCTGCAGGGCGTCGCCCGCACCGGTGTGCGCGAGCGTCATCTTGGCGACGTGCAGGACCTCGGCCCAGGAGATGTGCTCGAGGGACGTCTTGCGCAGCTTGCGCCGGTCGACGGCGACCGGGTGCTCGCCTGCGTGAGGTGCGATCTCGTTCGAGAGCGTGACCAGGACGTCGTAGCCCTCCTGGCGGGCGACATCGAGGTAGTGGTCGACCTGGTCCCGGCGTAGCTGGCCGGTGCCAGTCTTCACCTCCAGCAGCGCGGTCCAGAGCTTGGCGCCGCGTGCGACACGGATCACGCCGTCGGGGATCACGTTCGCCTCGCCCAGACGGAACGGGACCTCGAGGTAGGTCTCGACGCTGCCGGCAGGCGCGCCGAACCGGCCGGTGAGGGCCCGCGCGAACGCGGGCACGGCCTGCATCGTCGAGAGCAGCGCTGAGGTGGCTCGCTTCTCCTGCTCGTCGGCCGTGCCCACACCCGAGATGGAGAACAGCCGTGCCGGTTGCCATGTCTCAGCGCCCGCGAGCTTGAGCGTCGGCGGTGCGACCGGTGCGGCCGACCGCTTGGTCGTCCGCACGCCTGCGGCACGCCTGCGCGCGGGCTGTCGGGAGGCTGTCGGCTCGTCCGTCGGCACGGCCTTCAGGCGGGGTGGTGGAAAGTCGATGACGTCGCCGCTCGCCTCCTCGGCCTCCTCGACGGCGGCCACGACATGGTCCTCGACCGCCGCGGAGGCATCGTCCGCGGCGGGAGCATCGTCCGCCTGCGCGTCTTCGCCGTCGGTGTCGATCGAGACGCCGAAGTCGCTCGCGATGCCTGCGAGCCCGGTGCTCCAGCCCTGGCCCACCGCGCGCAGCTTCCACGCGTCGCCGCGCCGGTACACCTCGCCGAAGAGGAACGCGGTCTCGGTCGTCGCGCCCAGGATCTCGAAGACCGCGAACGGGCTGCCGACGTCGTCGAGCGCGCGGAGCGAGAGTCCCGGCAGGTCGCCGAACGTACCCTCGCCGATGCTCGCGGTCACGGCGATCGTCTTCACGTCCGCGGGGACATCGTCCAGGTTGATCGCGATCGTCTCGTGCGCGTCGTCGTCGCCGTTCTCGGAGCGGGAGAGGTGACGTGTCGAGCCGTCCGGTGAGGTCGACTGGTTGAAGAAGACGAAGTCGTCGTCGGATCGGACCTTGGTGTCGCTCCCCAGGAGCAGTGCGGACGCGTCCACCTCGACGGGACCGTCGGCCTCCGACCAGGAGACGACCAGCCGGAGTCGCGTCAGCTCCGTGGGGATCTCGCAGTTCGCACCCTTGCTCAACGTGAGAATGTCCACGATCTCGGATCCTAGGGCGCCGCGGGCAACCGGTTGGCGGAGTGGCCGGGCGAATTGAGGTCGTTCGATGCGCGGCGCATCGCTCACAGGGTTGTCACAGCGACCTCGGAGCAGGTTCCGAGGCGTCGCGACGAGGGTGGGCGCATGACCACGACGACACGCGTCGCTGAGCCGGCCGCAGCGGTCCCGGTGGGTGCCGGGCGTGCGCCGGCACCGCGGCGGCGGGTGTCTGCGGTGCTCGTCGCGCTGTGGGTGGGCAGTGCCGCGGTGGTCGCATTCTGGTGGGCTGGTGTGACGGTGACCGGGGTGCCGGGCGCGACGATCATGAGCCTGGGTGAGCTCGCCGGGCTGCTCGCGTCGTTCCTGGTGTGCGCGCAGGTGCTGCTGGTGGCGCGCGTGCCGTGGTTCGAGGCGTCGGTCGGGTTCGACCGGCTCGTGGCGTGGCACCGCTCGCTCGGCACGACCGTGGTCCTTCTCGTCGTGACGCACGTGCTGCTCATGATCGTCGGTGGGTCCGTGCTGGACCAGGTCACGGTGTGGGCCGAGGTGCCGGGGATCCTGCGCACCCAGCCGTACCTGTGGTTGGCCGTGCTCGGGACCGCACTGTTCCTGCTCGTCGGGCTCTCGAGCGCGCGCCTGGCTCGTGCTCGGCTCTCCTACGAGTGGTGGTTCGCGATCCACCTGACCATCTACGTCGGCATCTTCCTCGCGTTCTTCCACCAGGTGGCGGGTGGTACCCACTTCGTGTCGTCGGCGTCCGCGCGCATCGCGTGGATCACGCTGTACAGCGCGACGGCGGGCGCCGTCGTCGTCTGGCGCGTGCTGCTGCCGCTGCTCGACCACGGCCGTTATCGCCTGACCGTCACGGCACTGGTTCCGGAGGCCGACGGACTCACGTCCGTCTGGCTCCGCGGGAACGGGCTGTCACGGATGGCCGCGCGCGGCGGGCAGTACTTCCTGGTCCGGTTCATGACGCGCGGGCACCTCGGCACGGCGCACCCGTACTCGCTGTCGATGGTGCCGACCGACGAGGCGATGCGGTTCACTGTCGGCGCGCTCGGCGACCACTCGTCGGCCGTCCCGGCGATCCGGCCGGGCACGCGCGTGCAGGTGGAGGGGCCGTTCGGGCGGTTCACGGCCGAGCGCGCGACGACGCACCGGGTGCTGCTCGTCGCGGGTGGTGCCGGGATCGGCCCCGTCCGGTCGCTCGCGCAGGACCTGCTCGCACGCGGTCACGACCTCGTGGTCGTCCACCGCGCGCACGACGAACGCAGCCTCGCGCTGGCCGGCGAGTTCACCGTCAGCCCGAGCCTGCGATACGTGCCCGTCCCCGGTCGGCGCGCCCGGCTGGGCTACGACCCGCTCGCGCCCGAGCACCTGGTCGAGCTGGTCCCCGACATCGCCGAGCGGGACGTGTTCGTCTGCGGGCCCGACCCGATGATCGCCGCAGTCGTGCGCGCCGCCCGCACCCTGGGTGTGCCCGCCGCGGCGATCCACCGAGAGGAGGTGGCCTGATGGCCGCCCGACCCTGGCGAGGCACGCTCCTGTACGTCGGCGCGGTGGCCGTCATGACCGCCGCAGGCGTGGCGAAGTTCGGCGGCGCCGCGGGCGTCGACGCCGCCGCGGCGGCTCCCGACGACAGCGCGGCGAGCCAGTCGTCCGACGACGTCGCGACCGGAGGGGCCGCGACCGGAGGGGCTGCGACCGGTGGCTCGGCCGACGGGTCGTCGGGCGACGGCTCGACGGCATCGGACGGCGACTCCACGGACGGTTCGTCGGACTCCGCGGGCGACAGCGGCGCCGCGGGTTCGACGAGCGACGGCTCGAGGGCCGCCAGCAGCGACGACGTCACGATCGTCGGCTCCGTCGCGCAGACGCGGTACGGGAACGTGCAGGTCTCGGTGACGTTCGCCGGCACGAAGATCACGGACGTCCAGGCGTTGCAGATCCCCGACCGCGAGCAGCGCGACGTGCAGATCTCCCAGCAGGCGATCCCGATCCTGACCCAGGAGGCGATCGAATCCGGGTCGGCACGTATCGACACGGTCTCCGGCGCCACCTATACCTCGGAGGGTTACATCGAGTCCCTCCAGTCCGCGATCGACCAGAGGGGCTGAACCGTGCGCCACCAGCAAGTCGTGATGGGGATCCCGATGTCCGTCGACGTGCCCGACCGCGACGACGCGGTCGTGCGCGAGGCGGTGACGCTCGCGTTCGCGAGCCTGCACGCCGCGGACCGGCGGTTCAGCCGGTTCGACCCGGACAGCGAGGTCAGCCGGTACGCCCGCGGCGAGGTGCCGGTGGTGTCCGACGAGCTGCGCGAGGTGCTCGCGCTCGCCGAGCGTGCGAGCGAGCAGTCCGGGGGAGCGTTCAGCATCCGCACGCCCGACGGCGGCATCGACACCGACGGGGTCGTCAAGGGGTGGGCCGCGCAGCGGGCCGTCGACCTCCTGGTCGCGGCCGGCATCGAGCAGCTGTGCTTCAACGCCGGCGGGGACGTGGCCGTCGTCGGGGAGCCCGAGCCCGGGCGCGGGTGGAACGTCGCCGTCCGGGACCCCGAGGACGGTCGCCGCGTGCTGGCCCTGCTCGAGGTGCGCGACGGGGCCGTCGCGACGTCGGGCACCTACGAGCGTGGTGCGCACGTCTGGGACGGCCGCACCGGGCTGCCCGCGGCCGAGCTGACCTCCGCGACCGTCGTCGCGAACGACCTGGTCACGGCCGACATCCTGGCCACGACGGTGCTGGCGATGGGCGCGGACGGCGTCGCGTGGGCGGCCGCGCACGGTGCGGCGACCGTCGTCGCGGTGCGCCCCGACGGCGAGGTGCTGACCGCGGCCGCGGGGGCGGTGCCGCACCTGGTCTGAGGTGCGGTGCGCCCAGGAACCAGCCGCACCTGTGGCGTGGGTGAGCTCGCGAGGCCATTCCGGGGCCTCAGGAGTTCACTCCTGTCGCAAGCGCGGCTGGTTGCTGAGCGAACCGGTGCCACGGGTTGCCTGCACCGGCCGTGTGGCGCTCCTCACGACGATCGGTCCCAGGTCGTCGGGAAGAGATCTGCGCGGTTACCGTTGAGTACGTCTGGGTGCGTCGCACGACGCCGCCCGCCGCCGATCCCCGGGAGCTGACCCACGTGATCACGTGGAACCTGACCGAGCGCCGTGCCGTCGACCTGAGCCTGGTCGCCAGCGCGCTCTGTCGTGCTCCTCGCGGGTGTCGGCCCGCTGCGCGCATCTGACGCGCAGCCCCGCCGGCGACCTCCCGTCGCCCGTCCCGGCCCCGCCCTGCGCGGGTGCGCCGGTCTCTTCCCACACGACGCGAGCGCGCGTGCGCTCACGAAAGGCTCTCTTGTGTCTGCACCTGTCTCCGCACCGACCGACGCCCCGCGCCGCCGACGGTTGCGACTGCCCTCCTTCACCGTCCAGGTGATCCTCGGTCTCGCGCTCGGCGTGCTGCTGGGCTGGGTCGCCCGCCAGATCGGCCCGACGGCCGACGGTGACCCGAACGGGCTCACCACCACGCTCGACACGATCGGCAGCTCGTTCGTCACGCTGCTCAAGGCCGTGGTCCCGCCCCTGGTCTTCCTGGCGATCGTCGCCTCGATCGCCAACCTGCGCCACGTCACCAACGCAGCCCGTCTGGCGGGTCAGACGCTGCTGTGGTTCGCCATCACGTCGGCCGTCGCGGTGACCATCGGCATCGGGCTCGGCCTGATCCTCAAGCCCGGCTCGCACGCGACGCTCGACACGTCGGGGGCGACGGCTCCCGACCACACGGGGAGCTGGCTCGACTTCCTCAACGGCCTGATCCCCGGCAACGTCCTGGGGCTGCAGGCCAGCACCGACGCGAGCGTCACCGACGGATCGGTGCAGGCCACCACGAACGTCAGCTTCAACGTGCTGCAGATCGTGGTGGTGGCGCTCGTCGTCGGCATCGCGGCGCTGCGCTCGGGCAAGGCTGCCGAGCCGTTCCTCACCTTCACGCGCTCCGCACTGACGATCGTGCAGAAGGTGCTCTGGTGGATCATCCGCCTGGCGCCGCTGGGCACACTCGGCCTGATCGGCAAGGCGGTGGCCACCTACGGGTGGGACCTGCTGGCGCCGCTGGCGACGTACGCCGTGGCGATCTACGCGGGCCTGCTGATCGTGCTGCTGGTCGTCTACCCGGTGTTGCTGCGCAGCAACGGCCTGCGCGTGCGGGACTTCTTCCGCGGGGCCTGGCCCGCCATCCAGCTCGCGTTCGTCTCGCGCTCGTCGGTGGGCACGCTGCCGGTCACGCAGCGCGTCACCGAGCGGAACCTCGGGGTCCCGTCGTCGTACGCGTCGTTCGCGGTGCCGCTGGGGGCGACGACGAAGATGGACGGCTGCGCCTCGATCTACCCGGCCATCTCGGCGATCTTCGTCGCGCAGATCTTCGGCATCCACCTGTCGCTGACCGACTACCTGCTCATCGCGTTCGTCTCCGTGGTCGGCTCGGCCGCCACGGCGGGACTCACGGGAGCGGTCGTCATGCTGACGCTCACGCTCTCGACGCTGGGTCTGCCGCTGGCGGGCGTCGGCCTGCTCCTGGCGATCGACCCGATCCTCGACATGGGTCGGACGGCGGTCAACGTCGCGGGGCAGGCGCTGGTCCCGACGATCGTCGCGAAGCGGGAGGGGATCCTGGACCTCGACCGGTACGCGTCGGCGTCCGCCGAGGACCTGTTCGCCGACGACGAGGCGGAGCCGGTCTCCGACGTCGAGGCGCCGGCCGACGACGCCGTGGACGTCCCCGAGCGGGAGCTGGCCACCGCCCGCTGACCCCGCCGCGACGGCGCGACGACGGCGCGCCGAGCCACGTGCTCGGTGCGCCGTCGTCGTGTGCCGACCGGCACACGGTCAAGCGCCGGTAGCCACTGTGCCAGCGGTTCGTCAGGCCGGCCCCGCATGACGCGGACACGTGACCAACTTCGCAAGCTGCTCGGGAAAAACATGCTGGTCAGCCAGGGTCGTAACGATACGATTCTCGCGTCGCTCGAATCGATACGAGCGTCTCGTCACGAGTTCCCGGAGCACCCCCACCCCATGAGCAAGTCCCTCCTCGTCGGCAGCCCCTGGCGGGTCATGGCCGTCTTCGCCGTACCGCTGCTGATCGGCAACGTCGTGCAGCAGATGTACCAGGTGACCGACGCGTTCATCGTCGGTCGCACGCTCGGTGTCGACTCGCTCGCGGCGGTCGGCTCGACGGGCAGCCTCCTGTTCCTGCTGCTCGGGTTCGCGTGGGGCATGACGTCGGGCTTCGCGATCCCGACCGCGCAGGCGTTCGGCGCGGGGGACGCCGCCGCCGTGCGCCGGTCGGTCGCGGCCGGGACCATGCTCACGGCCGCCGCGAGCGTGGTCCTCACGGGTCTGTCGCTCGCGCTCGTCGGGCCTGCCCTGCGCCTGCTCGACACACCGCCCGAGCTGATCGGGGAGGCGACCACGTTCGCCACCGTCAGCTTCGCGGGCGCGGTCGCGACGATGTTCTTCAACTACCTCTCCGCGATCATCCGAGCGATCGGCGACTCGCGCACACCGCTCGTGTTCCTCGCGCTGTGCTGCGGCCTGAACGCCGGTCTCGTCGTCCTGCTGGTCGGCGCGCTCGGCTGGGGTGTCGGCGGGGCGGCCGCCGCGACCGTCGTCTCGCAGCTCATCTCCGTGGCGCTGTGCCTCGTGTACATCAAGCGCCGCGTGCCCGAGCTGCACATCGGCCGCGCCGACTTCGTCGCCGCCCGGGACGAGCTCGACCTGCACCTGCGCATCGGCCTGCCCATGGGGTTCCAGGCGTCGATCATCGCGATCGGATCGCTGACCGTGCAGCTGCGTCTCAACGAGCTGGGGGCCGACGCGGTCGCCGCATACACGACGGGCTCGCGCGTCGACGGCCTCGCGGTGGCGTTCCTCGGCTCGATCGGGCTCGCGGCCTCGACGTTCGTCGCGCAGAACCACGGCGCCGGGCGGCCCGACCGCATCCGCGCCGGCGTGACGCAGGCCGTCTGGCTGTCGGTCGCCGTGTCCGTGCTGCTGGGCGTCGTGCTGGTGACGTGGGGAAGCGACATCGTCGCGCTGTTCGTCGGACCGGGTGAGGACCAGGTGGTCGACATGGCGGCCGAGCTCCTCACCGTCAATGGTCTGACGTACTCGGCGCTCGGCATCCTGTTCGTCCTGCGCGGTGCGCTGCAGGGGCTGGGGCGCACGCTCGTCCCGACCATCACCGGTGTCGTCGAGCTGACGATGCGCGTCGGCGCGGCCGTGGTGCTGGGGTCGATGTTCGGCTACGCCGGCATCGTGTGGGGCAACCCGCTCGCGTGGCTCGGGTCGGCCGTCGTGCTGGTGCCCGCCTACCTGCGCGCGCGCCGGTCGCTCGGCGAGCCGGCCGCGGACGTGGTGGTCGTCGACGGCCCGGCCGACGGGTCGATGGTCATGGAGGCGGTGATCCCGCAGCCGTACCCGGCACCCGACGCGGAGAGCCGCACGACCTCGCACGGGATGCTCCGACGCGTCCGGGTGCGGCGGTCCGGATCGGTCCGTCCCGGCGGGCGCCGCAGTCAGCGCGCGAGGCGTTCGACGACCGCGCCGTAGAGCGCCGGCGCGGCTGCGGCGAGCGGGACGATGCCCCGGCGCAGGGGTGTCGCCGACGTCGTGACCAGCGCCGACGTGAGCACGCGGTAGTCGCGCGTCACCGCGGACCACGCGCGTTCGTAGGCCGCGTTCGACGAGGCGACGTCCGCCCCGGCAGCGTCGTCCGGCAGCGTCGTGATCGCCGCGTGCGCCTGCGCGACGCCGACGCGCAGGCCCTCGCCCGTCAGCGCATCGACGTACCCGGACGCGTCGCCGACCAGGCGGACGCGACCGGCCGTGCGGCGCGAGGTGGTCTGGCGCAGCGGTCCGGCGCCCCGCAGCGTGCCGATCGTCGGCGCTCCCGCCACCTGCGCCGCCAGCTCCGGCAGCGCGGCGAGCGTCGCGTCGAAGTCGGTGTGCGGCGGGCACAGCAGGGCGATGCCGACGACGTCGTCGGCCACCGGGGTCACGTACGCCTCGACGTGCGGACCCCAGTGGACCTCCACCAGGTCGGACCACGGCGCGACGCGGAAGTGGCGGCGCAGCCCGAACCGGCGCGGCTGCCAGCGGGACGCGCGCCGGTCCAGCGCGAGCTGCGACCGGATGTGCGAGTGCAGGCCGTCGCAGGCCAGCAGCCACCGCGCGTGGACGTCGCCGCAGGTCACGCCGTTGTCGTCCTGGCTGATCACCCCGCACCGGGTCCCGACGAGGCTCGCGCCGAGCTCTCGTGCGCGGGCTTCCAGCGCAGCGTGCAGGGTGGTGCGACGCACGCCGCGGCCGGACGTCGTCGCGAACAGGTGATCGGCCCGACGGCGGCCCGCAACGTAACGGATGCCACGCAGCTCGTGCCCGTCCGGGTCGACGCCGATGCGTGCGAGGGCGGCGACCGCCCCGGGCATCAGACCCTCGCCGCACGCCTTGTCGACCGGCCCGGGGCGGGGCTCGAGCACGGTGACGGACAAGCCCGCCAGCCGAGCCTCGATCGCCGCGGCGAGGCCGACCGGTCCGCCGCCCACCACCAGGACGTCGACGCTCACGCCGCCGTGCCCGAGCCGGACGGGCCCGTGGCACCGGCCAGCGCCCGCTCCTCGGCCGGGATGCGGAAGGCCAGCAGCAGCACCGCGTTCAGGACGGTGAACGCGACGGCGGTGATCCACGCGCCCCCGGCGACCGGCAGTGCGAGCCCCTCCGCGGCCACCGCCACGTAGTTGGGGTGCCGCATCAGGGCGTACGGGCCCGTCGCGACCAGGGGCTCGCCGGGCACGATCACGATGCGCGTGTTCCAGAGGCTGCCGAGCGTGCGGATGCACCACCAGCGCAGCACGTTCGCGGCGATCACCACCGCGACGGCGAGCAGCGCGAGCACCGGCGGGGGACCGTCGTCGCGCATGCGCGGCTCGACGAAGCACCCGACCAGCAGGCCGACGTGCAGCGCGACCATGGCCGGGTAGTGGCCCTGCGCGTACTGCATGCCGCCGCGGGCGAAGGCCCAGCGCGAGTGCCGGGCCGCGACGACGAGCTCGCACAGCCGCTCGACGACGATCACCACGAGCAGCGCGTCGTACCAGGTCATGAGGCCTCCGGCCAGCGCATCAGCACGGTCTCGGCGCTCACGCCGGGCCCGAAGGCGAACATCACGGCCGGCGCTCCCGGCACGTGCTGACCGTCGTCGATGGTCCGCGCCAGGACGTGCAGGACGCCCGACGACGACAGGTTGCCGACCTCCGCCAGCGAGGCCCAGCTCGCGGCGAAGGCCTCGTCGGGCAGGGCGAGCGAGCGTGCCGCCGCCTCGAGGATGCGCGGACCGCCAGTGTGCGCCACCCAGGTGCCGACGTCGCTGACCTTGAGGTGGTGCGCGGCCAGCAGGTCGGTGACGTCGTCGCCCAGGTGCTCGCGCACCAGGTCGCCCAGGCTGGAGGACAGCAGGATTCGGAAGCCCGAACCGCCGATGTCCCAGCCCAGGTCGCGGGCGGTCCCGGGGTACAGCGCGCTGCGCGTGGCGACGACGTCGATGCCGTCTGCGTCGTCGGCCGCGCGCACGTCGCCCACCATGACGGCCGCCGACGCGCCGTCGCCGAACAGGCCCGACGCGACGATGTTGGCCATCGAGTCGTCGCCCTGCTGGAGCGTCAGGGAGCACAGCTCGACGCTGACCAGCAGCGCGACGTCGTCGGGATGTCCCTGCAGGTAGTCGTGCACGCGCGCCACGCCGGCCGCCCCGCCGACGCAGCCGAGGCCGAACACCGGGATCCGGCGCACGTCGCCGCGCAGGCCGATGCGCTCGACGAGCAGCGCGTCGAGCGACGGCGCCGCGATGCCCGTGATCGAGGTGACGACGACGAGGTCCACGTCGGCGGCCGTCAGCCCGGCCCGTCCCAGCGCCTGTTCGCACGCCCGCGCCGCCAGGTCCAGGCCGTGCGTGACGTACGCGCGCAGCGAGTCGTCGAACGTCGTCAGGCCCGCGTAGTCCTCGAGCGGGAGCGCCATGTGCCGCGTGCGCACCCCCGTGGCGCGGTGCATCCGGTCGATCACCGCACGGCGGCGCGGGTCGCCGGACAGCAGCGGGGCGATGGCCGCCGTGATGTCCGCCTGCGCGTGCGCGTGTGCCGGCAGCACGGGGGAGATCGCGGCGATCCTGCTCACCCGAGCAGCCTCACACGTGCGCCCGGATCCGGCGCGCCGACGAGCGCGCTCGTCGACCTCGGCTGCCAAGTGCGCCGCCCGCTCGCGGTGCGGCGCCGGTCGCGGGTGCGTCGACGGGTCGCGGGTGCGTCGACGAGTCGCGGGTTGGGCGTCGGGTCGCGGGTTGCATCCCGCGAGTCGATGATGAACCCGCGAGTCGAGCAGATCGGCCTGCCGAACCGGGGCGATCGGAGGGGACGGGGTGACCGCAGCGTCCGTGGCGTCCGGCCGGCGACGCGGTCCGCGCGCGGCCGTCGATCTCGCCCTCGCGTCGCACCCGGGCCCCACCGTCGCTGTGACGGCGTTCGGGACCGCGCTCGCGCTCGGCGCCGGCGGCGGGTGGCGGGCTGGGCTGGTGGGCGCGGCCGTGCTGGCGGGACAGCTGTCGATCGGGTGGAGCAACGACTGGCTCGACGCGGAGCGCGACGCCGCCGTGGGTCGTCCGGACAAGCCGGTCGGTGCGGGGCTCGTCCCCGTCGCGACGGTCCGCACCGCCGCGCGCGTGGCAGCCGTGGCGTGCGTCGTGCTGTCGCTGGCCACCGGCTGGCTCGCGGGCATCGTGCACATCGTCGCCGTCGCCTCCGCGTGGGGCTACAACCTGGTGCTCAAGCGGACCGCGTGGTCGTGGGCGCCCTACGCGCTCTCGTTCGGCCTGCTGCCGCTGTTCGTCGCGCTGGCCGTGGGTGCGGACGGCGCGCGGTGGTGGGCCATGGCTGCCGGTGCGCTGCTGGGCGTGGGTGCGCACGGCACCAACGTGCTGCCCGACCTGCTCGACGACGAGGCCACGGGCGTGCGCGGCGCGCCGCACCGGATCGGTCGCCGCGCCACCGTCGTCGGGTCGGCCGCCGCGCTGCTCGGGGCGACGATGCTCGTCGTGCTGGCTCCGCCCGGGGCGCCGCCGAGCGTGCCGACGACGCTGCTGCTCGTGGCGCTCGCAGTGACGGTGGCCGGTGCGGCCGTCGCGCTCGCCCGCCCGCGCAGCAAGCTGCCCTTCGTCGCGTCGATCGCGGTGGCGGCGCTCGACGTGGTCCTGCTCGTCGGCTCGTCGTGGACGACCGGCTGAGGGACGTCAGTCCGAGCCCCAGCAGAGGCAGAAGGGGTGCCCGGCCGGGTCCGCGTAGACCTGGAAGCCGCGCGGGAGGTCCAGGTCGGCGCCCTGCAGCAGGCGCGCACCGGCGGCGATCGCCTCGTCGTGCGCGGTGCGGATGTCGTCGACCGACAGATCGAGAGGCAGCTGCTGCGGCTGCCCGTCCGGCCACTGCGGCGGGACGAGGTCCGGCACGAGCTGGAAGTCGAACCGGTGCTCGCCGTCGACGAGCACGGTGTGCCACTCGTCCTCCACCGTCACCGTGCCGCCGAGCAACGTCGCCCAGAAGGACGAGGCCACGTCCAGGTCCGGCACGTCGAAGACGACGACCTGCTTGGTCACCCGCATGCGCGATCACCTCCTGCGGCATCGTGGCACCAACCGCCCACGCGCGCGCTCCGTAGGATCGGGCGATGGCCATCCCTGACTTCGTCGTGGACCTGCGCGCGGCCATCGGGCACGCACCTCTCTGGCTCTCCGGCGTGACCGCCGTGGTGGTGCGGGACGAGCACGAGGTGCTGCTCGTGCGGCGCGCGGACACGGGCGCGTGGACCCCCGTCACGGGCATCATCGACCCCGGGGAGGAGCCGGCCGTCGCGGGCGCGCGGGAGGTGCTCGAGGAGGCCGACGTCGTGGCCGTCCCCGAGCGGTTGGCGTGGGTGCACGTGCTGCCGCCCATGACCTACGCCAACGGCGACCAGGCCCAGTACCTGGATCTCGCGTTCCGCTTCCGGTACGTGTCCGGCGAGCCGGCACCCGCGGACGGCGAGAACACCGACGCCCGGTGGTTCCGGTCCGACGAGCTGCCGCCGATGAGCGACGACATGCGTGAGCGGATCACGCGCTGCCTGGTCACGCAGGGGGCGGCCGACTTCGTGGCCTGATCAGCGGCCTCGCAGGTCCTTGCGCAGGATCTTGCCCGACGACGACTTGGGCACGGCGTCGATGAACGCGACCTGGCGGACCTTCTTGTGCGGTGCCACGCGGTCCGCGACCCACGCCATGAGGACCTCCGCGCCCAGGGCGGCGTCGGGGCGGAGCACGACGAACGCCTTCGGCACCTCCTGCCCGTCCTCGTCGGGAGCCCCGACGACCGCGGCGTCCTGGATGTCCGGGTGCGTGAGCAGCAGCGCCTCGAGCTCAGCCGGTGGCACCTGGTATCCGTGGTACTTGATGAGCTCCTTGAGCCGGTCGACCACGTAGAAGGCGCCGTCGGCGTCGACCGTGGCGATGTCGCCCGTGTGCAGGAACCCGTCCGCGTCGAGGGTCTCGGCGGTGGCATCGTCGGCGCCCAGGTAGCCGACCATGACGTTCGGGCCCTGGCACCACAGCTCGCCGGGTTCGCTCATGCCCTCGGACGGGACCTCGATGTCGTGGCCGTCGGCCGGGTCGACGAGACGGCACGTCATGTTCGGCACCGGCACGCCCACGGACCCGCGTGGCAGGTCGTCGCGGTCCGCCGGGACGGCGTGCGAGACGGGGCTCATCTCGGTCATCCCGTAGCCCTGCACGACCCGCGAGCCCAGGCGCGTCGCGACGGCGTCGGCCAGCGCGCCGTCCAGCGGCGCGGCGCCGGACAGGATCGTGTGCACGCTCGACAGGTCGTGCTCGGCGACCAGCGGGTGCTTGGCGAGCGCGAGCGCGATGGGTGGCGCGACGAACAGGTACGTGCAG
>Ga0222423_1000520_pt1 | contig 25816 bp, 26 predicted proteins | sample 3A0metagenome_FD_182472 | JGI IMG/M metagenome (GOLD analysis project Ga0222423, IMG submission 182472) | Enriched microbial communities from leaf-cutter ant dump, University of Wisconsin, Madison, United States - 3A0 (version 2) | ecosystem: Environmental > Terrestrial > Nest > Insects nest >...
ACTTCCGGCTGCGTATAGTGAAATCGTAGAGCTATCGTGTTCAATATCAGCGGTAGATTCTATAGTATCGTGCATTTGATGCCTGAGAGCTGCAACATTTCGCCAGTTAGTGCGACGGTTTCGGGCAGCCTGAAGGTTCTCAAATGTAAAGTTCCCCTCTGTACGGTAGTGGCCTTGCAGGACAAGCAAGCGCAAATCAAGTGGATCGAAACCTCTATCGATGATATCAGTGAGCGTATAGCCATTGCCAAGCGATTTGCTAATTTTTGTGCCGTCGACTTTCAAGTGGTTGTTATGAAGCCAGAACTTTGCAAATTTTTGGCCACTTGCTGCTTCAGACTGTGCTATTTCGTTGGTGTGGTGCACGGGAATATGGTCGATACCGCCAGTATGGATGTCGATAGTTGTGCCAAGTAGCGACATTGCCATAGCAGAACATTCAAGGTGCCAGCCTGGAAATCCTGGACGTGAGTTTTCTTCTTCAAGTATTTCGATTGGAGTGTCCCACTGCATGTCACGGGTTTCACCTACTGGTGTGAATTTCCATAGCGCAAAATCGCTTGGGTTACGCTTTTCGGGGTTGTATTCGACTCGAGCGCCCGCTCGTTGTTCGTCGAGGTGAAGGCCAGCAAAGTCGTCGTAGGTTGGGAATTTTGAGGTATCAAAGTAAATGCCATCGCTAATTTGATATGTGAATCCCTTGTCCTTTAAAATGCGCACCAGAGCTAGTTGCTGAGGAATATATTCGGTTGCTTTTGGCAGGTGTGTTGGACGAATGAGGTTTAATGTGTCCATCCCCTGCAAAAAATCTTCAGTGTAGAATTGGGCCACTTCCCAGGCAGTTTTCCCTTCGCGACGAGCACCTGTTTCAAGCTTGTCTTCGCCGTCATCAGCATCGCTCACTAAATGACCTACATCAGTGATATTCATGACTCGAGTGACTTCAAGGCCACTAGAAGTTAAAAGACGCACTAGGGTGTCCCAATAAATATACGATGCCCAGTTTCCCACTGTCGGGTAGTTATAAACGGTTGGACCGCACGTATAGAGCGTTACTCTACCAGCTTCGATTGGCGAGAACGTATCGACGGACTTTGTTAATTGGTTATGAAACTGCAGATTCATAGTCGTTTAATGCCTTGTCGGTAGCGCTTACTAATTCTTTCACAATTGTGTCATAGTCTTCAAATACTTTAAAGCCTGCGGCGTATTCGTGGCCGCCACCGCCAAAATAGCCAGCAATGTGGGCGGCTATAGGTGTATTAACCCGTATTTTTCCTGTTACTTTGCCATCTGGATAGGTTTTAATAGCGATGGCAACTTCCACGCCCTCTACCATGCGCATTTCGTCTAGCACTAGGACGCTAGGGTTGTAGCGGTCGCTATATTCTTCAATTTCTGACCACGGAATGTGTACAAGCGCTAATTTACCATCAAGCAGGTATTCGATACGTTCAATTAACTGGCCTTTGTAGGTCAGAATATCGGCTGGCTTCTTCATGTATTCACGACGGCGGGCTTCGAGATCGGCGGGATTAGCCCCCAATGCAACCAATTCAGCAGCGGCTTTATAACTTTTAGCTGTCGTTGATGGTGTGGTCAGTCCAAGACTATCCGCTTGAATAGATACAAACATGCTTTCGGCTGCGTACGGTGTGATTGTCCAGTTTTCCTGCGTAGCAAGTTGGTATATGATCTCGCCTGTCGCAACGGCCGTAGGGTCGGTGATCGCTAGCGTGTTAAATGGTAAATCACCTACTTCGTCTTGGTGGTGATCGATAACGACAACTGGGTGCGTTTCAAGGAAGTGCCGTATGCCAGGTTGTGCCAATGCCTGCTGAATGAGCGCTTCGGCTGAGGTGTCGACGATAACCGCTAGCTCACGATCAGCTGGCCAGTCTTTCTCGACCTTGTCCCAACCTTGAATGTAGTGCATATATTTTGGGATATCAATCGCACAATACAATACGACGTCCTTGCCTGCTTCTGTGAGCAGCTCATCAAGTGCGATAGCGCTGCCTAAGCTATCCCCGTCGGGATTTTCTGCCTGGATAATAACAATATTCTGGGCATTTTTAAAAGCTTCTAGGGCGTGTTGATTCATTACTTTCATTGTACCATACGGGGGTCGGACGCTAAGAGAGAATCCGGCGGCCTTCTAGGGCGTGGCTGAGAGTGATTTGGTCGGCGTATTCGAGATCGACGCCTACGGGGATGCCCCTAGCAAGTCGGCTTATTTTTACAGTGCTGCCAGTATCTTGAATGTGACGTTGCAAAAATAATGCGGTTGATTCGCCTTCGACGTTGGCGTTGGTGGCAATAATTACTTCTTCGACATTATCGGCCTCAAGACGCTTAATTAGTTCGGGAATATGTAGTTGTTCGGGGCCAATCCCGTCGATTGGGCTCATGGCACCGCCGAGGACATGATACGTACCGTTAAATTGACCAGTACGCTCTAGGGCTACGATATCGAGCGGCTCTTCGACGACGGCAATGACCGTTTTATCTCGTGAGCTGTCTGAATATAGCGGCGAGACGTCTTCGGACGCATCGATTAAGGCAAACGTTATGGGGCAGGTTTTGACCTGACTGTGAACATCATGAATTGCCGAAGCTAGAGAATCGTTGATGCGCTGATCTGTTTTTAACAAGTAATATGCGTAGCGTTCGGCCGTTCGCTGCCCAACGCCAGGAAGCCGACCGAGTTCATCGATCAACTTTTCGAGTGCGCTGGGTAACAATCGTGCCATACTAACTTTCTATTGAATGCTAAAGGCCGAGATTGCCGAGGCCGCCCATCAAAGGCTTCATTTTCTCGGCAGCAACTTCTTGGGCTTTTGCAAGGCCGTCGCGGGTAGCAATTTCGAGCCAGTGCTCAAGTTCGGCAATATCATCAAGATCAACTCGTTCTGGGTCGATGGTAATTTTTTTCACTTTAAGCTCGCCAGTTACTTGTACGACAACAGCACCTTCGCCCGCTTCAACTTCAATAATTTCTTTTTTAAGATCGCTTTGCGCTTTTCGCAACTTATTAAGCATCTTCATTTGGTCGAACGCCATAATTTTCCTCCATCTGTTCTACTTGTGGTAGTATAGCATATTTATTGCTGCCGTTGCATTACGTAGAGGCGGTCCGACTGCTGAGAGCGTTCGTTAGCGATAATCTCTTTGATAGTATATCCCGTCACACTCTCCCGTGCAGCACGAGTGACGACGACGGTATCGCTCGTTGGGCGAGAAACAACAGATAACCCCGTACGGTACTTGGCAATTGCTTCGAAGAATGGACGCTCACCATTTGTGACAACTAACTCGGTGGTGTCTTTTGGAAGTAACGCTAGATCGGTTGAAAAGAGTGGCACAACGCTTGTTGTATAGTGGTAGCCATTGACGTAACGGAGAAGTCCGGTGCTAATAAGTGCACCAACCAAAATGATAATCGGGATGAGGCCGGCAACACGTGCATAGGGGTTGTATGGAAATAGTCGATACCAGTAGCCGATAAGTGACGTTAGTCCTGCCGCCAACATCATAACGGCTGGCACGAACGTCACTGAAGTATAACTAGGGTTAATAATTAGCACTGGTAGTAAACAGACAATCCAAAAGATAAGTAGATAGCTGCGGGTTGTTTGCCTGGTGCGAATGAGTCGGTAGCCACCAATAGCGATTAAGATAGTTGAGCCCAGCCCGAAAACAGGGGTCATAAGTTCACTAGTATTTGGCCCCCAGAAAAATAGATAGTCTTGGAGGAGTTGCTTAAGATTGTCGATTAATGCTGGTGGCCAGTCGGTCGGAACTCCCAATAATTGCAGGCCAAGTTGCGGTGATAGTGATATGAGCCATATGAGCGGTGCAATTAATATTACGAATACACCCGTAACGATAGCCAATCGACTTCGTCGAAGTCGCTTAATAACGGCACGTAAGTGCGGATGAAAAATGGTAACAAGAAGAATTGCTAAAGCAGGGTATATGCTCAGTGGCGTATATAAACTAAGAGCAAGAACGACGCCAAATAATAGTTTCCACCCAAAGCGGAAGTGCTTAACTCGAGTGATTTGAGTGCCTAACAGCAAGAGCAGCGTTGGCCATAGAATATACATAACGCTCGGCGTCCCAGACTGAGCGATATATAAGAATTGACCAGTTGTTATGGCAATGAGTGATGCTAGTACGGCAATGTTTTTCGGGAACCAACGGCGTAACAGAAAAATGAGAGCCACTGCCGCAAGGAGTGCAAACAGTAATGATGGCAACTTAATTGTAAATGTGCTGATACCGAATATAGAGAAGATGGCTGCTTGCAATAGATGGTACGGGATATCGGTAATGCTAAGTGTGGATGGGTCGGTGATGGTAATAGACGCACTTTGAACAACTGCAGACATTTCTTGCTGTGAAAGTCCACCAGGGAGATAAAGTCCAGCGAACAGCAGTATCGCCGCCAATAGTAAGCCAATGAGGCTGTAGCCGATGATATACCGCCAACGGTATAAAAAGTACTTTGAAAAATCGCGTGTAGCCATACGTTCTTTTTAGTATAACATGGGTACTAATCGTGTTTACGATCGAGCGACATGAAGCGCAGGCGCTCTGGGTGAAAGTACAGTTCAACCTTACCTGTCGGGCCGTTACGATGCTTGGCAATGATGAGGTCAGTAATACCCTCTCGGTCGGTATCGGGGTTGTAATAAGCTTCACGATAAATAAACATTACTATATCGGCATCTTGCTCAATCGAACCAGATTCACGCAGATCAGCCAGTTGCGGTATTTGTGGTGAGCGACTTTCAACACTACGTGATAGCTGGCTAAGAGCGATAACTGGAACGTTTAACTCACGAGCTATGAGCTTAAGACCTCGAGATATTTCACTCACCTCTTGAACTCGGTTGCCGTCGCTGCGTCCACTTCCTTGCATTAGCTGGAGGTAGTCAATAATAATGAGTCCAAGTGGCTGGTCGTGAGCCGCTCGACGAGCTTTGGTGCGCATTTCTAGGACACTTAAACCCGGAGTATCATCGATAAAAATTGGTGCTTCAGCCATTTCACCCATTGCCTCAGACAGTTTACTGAAGTCGTCGTCAGATAGGTTGCCGGTACGAATACTCCAACTATCGACACCTGATGCGTCGGCCAGCATGCGGTCAACAAGCTGCTCTTTGCTCATCTCGAGGCTAAAAAATAGCACAGGCTGTTTTGCAATTGTCGCAACGTTGTAAGCAAGGTTCGTAACGAGAGTGGTCTTACCCATGGCTGGTCGGGCCGCCAGAATAATTAAATCACTCCGCTGCAATCCGGCGGTCATGGTATCAAGGTCACGGTATCCAGTGCGAACCCCACGTAGCGACCCTTTGTTGCGATGAAGTTCTTCCAGACGGTCGAAGCTGTCGGTGAGTATCGCCTCAAGGCTGGTAAGATCTTGTTTGAGGGATTGATCGCTCACCGAAAAAAGCTCTGCTTCGGCTTGTTGTAATAATTCTTGTGTCGAGGTCTGCTCATCATAGCCTAGCTCAGAAATATCACCACTGGCTTTAATGAGGCGACGACGAACCGCTTTTTGAGCGACAATTTCAGCATAACTTTCGGCATGGGCAGCGGTAGGTACGTAGTTGGTTAGTTCGGTAAGGTAGGCCGACCCACCGACGTCCTCAAGTTCTTTTTTGCGTTTTAGTTCGTCGGTTAATGTTAGCAGGTCGACGGGTTTGTTTTTCTCGTAGAGCCGCATCATGGCATCAAAAATAACAGCGTGACGCTTGTCATAAAAATCCTTCGGATGTACGTGCTCTGTAATATCGGCAAGCGTTTCTTCATCAATAAGAACAGCACCGAGCAAGCTCATCTCGGCATCAAGGTTTTGTGGCGGAATTTTACCCGCAGTGACTGATTTGTCGGCCATGACTCCCCTTTTGTGTCAAAGTGTCATCGTTGGCAGCTATAGCGCCTCGACTGAAACTTCTATTCCACCGCCCATAATATCAGCAACAGTTGCCGCTTGGCTATCTTTTAGCGCTGCCCTTGTGGGCAGTGTGTGGATAGTTGGCCGCTTACCTGTTGTTGTTTGGAGCGATTCATAGAGGTGGGCGCTATACTTCGGGTCGTCGAGCTTTTTCTTGTAAAATGCGTTGACAGCATAAATAGTGAGTGTATCGCCCTCGAGCAGCCCAGTGCACTTCGATAGGACGCTGTAGAGCGCAACGTAGTGGTGGCGAGTATGTTCGACTAGTGATACCCAATCGAATGACGTGGTTTCGGATGCAGGTGCTGGGTTCTGAATAGCTGGTTTTATAGTAGGCCTAGAAAGTTCTTTGACACTTGCCGAAACCTCGAGCGGCGGCGCGTTCAGAGCGGCCGTCTTTGGTTTGTGAGCAACGGCAAACGAACCCAGGACGCTCAATAATTTCATAGCTGGCTGGGTTGATTTTGGTACGTCAAGGAGTGCATCAAGAAGCTGAAGAAGCTGAGGCTTTTCCGGCACTTGTTCGCGAACGGCACGAACAATTTGGTCGGTTAGCACCAGGGCGCTGATTCCATCCGCCTCGGTTGCAGTTAAGTGTGTTGCAATGGCGGCAATGTCATGTTTATCCACGGCGTGAAGGATGTCGTGAACTATAGAGGCTGGGGCGAGCCCAAGCGATGTCTCTACAAGTGACGTAGTAATGCCTTCTTTACCGTCAGCTAAGCTGGAAAGCTGGTCGAGCAAGCTAATACTATCACGGAAACTACCATCGCCACGTTCGGCAATTAGCGCCAGTGCATCGTCAGATACTTTTATTTTCTCTTGCTTTGCGATGTGCTTAAGATGTGAAACGGCATCGGCGGGGTTAATTGCCTTGAAGCCATACCGCTGAGTGCGGCTAATGATGGTCGCAGGCAGTTTTTCAACGTCAGTGGTCGCTAAAATAAACACTACGTGCTCTGGCGGTTCTTCAAGTGTTTTAAGTAGCGCATTAAAAGCGGGTTTTGATAGCATATGGACTTCGTCAATAATATAGACTTTTTTGGCAGCCGAAACCGGTGCTATATGGACCTTTTCGCGGAGGTCACGGACGTCCTCGACGCCATTATTGCTGGCAGCATCAATTTCAATAATATCGAGGTGAGTTGCTTCGTCGGTGTATGGCAATTGATTGATTTCGTGGGCTAAGATGCGAGCAATTGACGTTTTACCAACGCCACGAGGCCCGGTAAATAAATAGGCGTGGGCAATGCGGCCCGATGCTAGGGCGCGACTTAAAATATCGGTGATGTGGTTTTGCCCTACAACTTCAGCCAATGATGTACTGCGGTATTTCCGATAGAGTGCCTTTGACACGTCCCTCTCCCCTTTTTATATCTACCAACAATTATAGACACAGTTGTCCTAAAAAATTGCCGTAGTTTTTACACTTTGTTTATTTTCAACTGCGTGATGTATTTATTCTACGCCTATGTGGTTATGCTTGGCAAGGCTTCGTCAGCTCCTAAAGACACAAGCATGTTATGTCCTTGGGAACGTGGGCCTCGTATAAACGAGGCCCAGTCCTTAATCATTGAACGACCCTGAGGTGAGGTGACCTTCCTGCACGGGGTGCAGTTGAGAGCTTCACCTGTGACCGGGCGGCTGGTTCATCGAAGAGCATCTCCATACGACGCCGAAGTTCGGGGTAGTTCTTTAGGAGCATGCTCCGCACGGGGCCGAAGGTCGCTTGATCGCCGATGAGTTCAAGCGCCGTCGATGGATTTATCTTGGCGAACTCACCAATGGTGAAGCCAGGCTGTGCAATTTCTAGAGCCCGCGACATTCGGAGCGGTGCGAAAAGTACACGAGTGTAGCCCTCACCGTTAAATGACACGACATTCAGTGCCATCAGCGGAGCTAGCTCGACCTTGCCAAACTGTTGGTCGAGAAAGTCGGCCATTCGCTCGCCGCAGTATTCGTGACGCTGCAGTCCGTGCCTAGCAAGGAGCGTCCCGACCAGCTTTGCAAATTTGAAGCCAATGCCGGGAACCTCCGATTTTAGCGACTCCGGAGGCATGCACATAGGTTCGATAATGTGACTGAAGCCGGCTTTCTGAAATGCGTTCATAGCAGCCTTGTGGCCGCTGAAAAGCATTTCTAACGACGGTAGGTTCTGTGGGTCTGCCATGACCATGATTCTCCTCAGGGGTAGAGTCGTTTAATGGAAAAGGACATCTCACGGTAGAGATATCCTTATTATATCACAAAACTTGCAAAAAGTAAACTAGTACTGCTAAAGAGCCGCTTCGACAGCTGCCCAGGTTGCGGTTTGGTTGTCAGTCGGAACGATAATTGTGACTTGATCGCCTACATTAATGCGGAAGTATGTGACGCTAGCAAGTAGGATGCGGTATTCGTGGCCGTTTGCTTCTACGTAGTATGCGCCATCGTGCTGCACCAAAGTACCAATTACCTGCGTGCGATCAACGGGGCCAATTTGCTTGTAAATAAAGCTGCCGTCATCAGCTATGGTTAGCTTGAGGATATCACCCTCTACCAGCTTTGATTTGCTGGCATAGTTTGCGGGTACTGGGTATTCTTTTCCATCTGGCCCAGCCATTTTTTGGCCATCGAAAACACCTTCGATAATCTTACCGCCAACCTCGTCGATGGTATTTCCTTTGGGTGTAATAACAGCACCATCATCACCAATAATGCTAATAAGCAGCTCTTTTGCGGCGGCCAGGTTTGTCTCTGCTTCTTGAATAAGTGCATGGAGACGTTTTGCTTGTTTCTCCGGTAGTTCAGACATGGTTCTCGCAGTTTCCTTATCTGTATGTGTTTTGAAAGTAATATTAGCTTTATATATAGCAGTATGTATAGTAAATGTCAATAAATTGGCTCGTCTCTACGTACTGCTCTTATCCACATAAATAACAGATATAAAATATAAAACGTTGTCAATTTTATAAACACAATAAAAAGCGCCCCTTCTGCGAGGGGCACTTCATTAAAGATATCGGCCGAATGTAAATTACTGAAGTTCGACGCTAGCGCCAGCTTCTTCGAGTGTTTTCTTTGCAGCTTCAGCTTCTTCAGCTGGAACTTTTTCCTTAACGGTTGCAGGTGCACCGTCAACGATAGCTTTAGCTTCACCAAGACCAAGACCAGTAATGTCTTTAACAGCCTTGATAACGGCAACTTTTTGTGCTCCAGCGTCCTTAAGAACGATGGTGTAGTCTGACTTAGCTTCGTCAGCAGCAGCTGCGCCAGCGTCGCCAGCAGCAGGACCAGCAACAGCAACAGCTGCAGCAGCTGGCTCGATGCCGTATTCATCTTTCAAAATTGTCTTGAGTTCGTTTACTTCAAGAACAGTAAGACCGGTAAGGGTCTCAGCGAGTTTCTTTAAATCAGCCATAATAGCCTCCTTCAAAATTATTAATGTGATGCTAAATGCATCGATGTGAACGCCTGAAGGCGTCCGGAATTAACTGGTTGCTTTAGCTTCAACACCGTCAAGCAATGCGTGCAAGTTGCCCGAAAGCGCATTAGTAACATCGTGAACTGGTGAAAGCAATTGAGCGATAACTTCTGCAATAAGCTGTGACTTACTTGGCAGTGCAGCGAGTGCCTTCACGTCGTCTGCAGTCAAAAGACCACCTTCAAGTGAAAGGCCACCAGCGATAACAAGTGCCTCGTTTGTCTTTGCAAACTCGCTAAGTACCTTTGCGGGCGCGACTTCATCTTCGGCGCTGATTGCGTAAAGCAATTGACCGTTCAATGAAGAGTTGTCGACATCCTTGTAAGCGTCAATACCAGCAAGGACAACACGAACCAAACGGTTCTTGACTACCTTGATGACAACACCATTCTCACGTGCGCTGGCACGGAGTTTTTGGATATCAGCAACGCTCAAGCCTTGGTACGTAGCGAACGCAGTTGTTTTTGCGTTCGACAGAAGCTCGGTGAATTCAGCAACCAATTCGTTCTTTTTATCGCGACTAATTGCCATAAAAATCTCCTTGGTTTTAATATATTCGGCCGAATTATCAATGTGCGACAATTGACGATGTTAGCCGAGCCGCAGACTCCTTTAGAAATAAAATGAGTCTTTGGTTCTCGCATCGCCAAAGACTACAGAATTGTATGCACTTGTGCATTACATGTTCCTCGGTAGCGGATTAAGCGGTGGTCTTGAACGTATTCTTGACTAGTGCGGCTACTGTCTTTGGTATGTCGAGAGCTAGTATAGCGTAGAGAGGCCATTATGTCAATAATGGCGGCACTACCATGCTACGGCTGAGAGGACTTTTATTATGGACACATTCATGGTATAATTATCTTACTGACGTACCAATGGTACGCTTTTTTATGGGAATTATGACAACTACTGGAACATCATTATCAAGCGAGTACCGTTATTCGGAACGTGATTTTGACGGCTATAGCGCCGCCCCCCTGCTTATTATTGGTGAGGATGCGGATCCAGAGTTAGTAAAGAGGCAAAATGAACTTGCGGGTAGTTTTACGCAATTGGTTGATACCGAACTTGGCGGTGTTGCCAAGCCAAACGTTACTCAGTTTGTCGCACAGTCGATTATATCCCGTATGCACCAGCGTGAAGGATTGAATGGGAGCAGTTATTTAAATCGTCCCAATGACACACCGCATTTCGTGGACCATCATCTATCGGGTGAAGAAATTATTGAAGCATGCGATCATTTACGACAAGGCACGGGGTCGGTTTTGCAAAATGAAATCGCTCGCAAGGCATTTGGCATGACGTCTGTTGAATATGCCAACCTCACCATCGTCGGAGACGCACGTAAGCAGCTTGAGCGACCAATGTGGGACGAAGTGAGTGAACTTACGGGTGGTGATGCGATGCCTCACGCCAAGGATGTCTATAGTTTTAAGGTTCTTGAATTCGATCGTGACATCCGTAGCGATATGAATATTGGCGCAATGCGTATTGGCATGAAACGGCACCTGGGCACGACCGAATATGGTGCCGAGGTAAAGGTGCGAACGACGGCAATTATAAAACCGACGGCACTATTTCGTCACATGGGTAAAACTCATACCGATTACCGAGATTTCACCTCAAAGCTTCAAGAAGCCGCCCAATTCCACAAAGACTTTTCACACGTTCCTGAGTTTAGTAACGCCATCGAGTGGCTTATCGAATCATCTCTCCCGCCCGAAATCGTTTTAGCTCGCAACGAAACAGTATACGGCTTTGAAAGCTAAAATAGATCGCCCAAGAGATGGTCGGCGATATCTTGTGGGGATTGATTGTCGACGTGTATAACGGGGACGCCTAGTTCTCGAGCAATAGCTCGATAGCCAAGGCGTAGTTTTTGTTGAAACTCGTCACCCTTCGATTCAAAATTATCGGGTTTTTCAAGTTGGCCTCGACCTTGGATACGTCGCTGCCGTTCTGCTTCATCATTAAGATCAAGAATTACGGCATGCGAAGGCTTCATATAAAATGGGCCGACCGATAGTCTTGTTAGATAGTCGATAAGGCCACGATCGAGCCCTTCACCATATCCTTGATACACTAAAGTTGACCAATAATTTCGAGCGCTTATGACATCAAGGCCCTGCTCAAGGGCGGGTTCTGATACTTGCAGCCAGTTTTCACGTCGCGAAGCAGTTAATAGTAACGCATTTGTTAAGGCGCTTCGACCAAGTGTGCCATCTTTGACGATACGTTGTAATTCCGATGCAATTGGAACGAGAGGCTCGTTCTCTTTTCTATAGGCACTGCCTGGTTCGTCAACACGAATTACGGTTCTTCCGCCGTCTCGAAGTTTTTGCGCTAATACATCGGCAACAGTCGTTTTACCAGTCCCGTCGCTTCCTTCAATCACAATATATCGTCCACGTTCATCCATATCGTATATGTCTCCTATTTATTCGCTACTCTGTGTGCGCTCGTCGCCACGTTTCAAGTTCGGCGATATCTTTATGTTGGCGAGGAAGTATCATATCTGGCGTCCACTCCGCCTTGATACTATCAATGTCATCGGAACTGCTTAGCTGATACTTACCGGTGTCCACGCTATATTCACCCTCAACAGGGCCCGTCCCCGAAAAGACGATTTGAGCAACCCGCTGGCCAAGAGCTATAGGGATATACTCGAATTCATTGAGGTTATTAATCTCCATCGTCCAACGGTTGACGTAGCCTGGATCGCCCCATCCGGCGCAAAAACAGGTTGCAACACCGATGCGTCCAATAGTGCTACGGGTTTGCATGCTCGTTGTACCGGGCGATTTAATGCCAATAAATTCTTGGGTATGAGCAAGTATGCGTTCATTGGGACGAAGAAGAATGATTGGGTGATCTGGATCGAGATTTTTAATTTCATCAGTATCATGTATATATTCACGGCGGCGAGCGTATTGCTGTTCGTTAATAGTGCCGCTTTCAATAAGATATCCGAGGTTTTCAAGCGCTTTTTTTATAACAATTCGGGCCGCTTTAGCTTCTTTTGCTTTGCCGAAGTAACGGTGTGTGTCTTGCTCGTCGAATGATTGCAAAATACCCCTAATATTGCGTGGATTACCGGCGAGGTAAAAATAGTTTCCTAACCGGACGTCTACACTGCTTCCATTTACCTCGGTCGTGGGCAATGGGTCGCAAATGATATGGCCAATGTCAAGGGCGACCCGTAGTTGTTTATTGCTGAATACGCCGCTTGCATCGACTCGGTCTTTATAAACACGAACAGGCACGTCGTTTAATGATTCTCGACTACGAATAACATCATCCCAGTGTACCCCGGGGTTATTCTCTATTCGAAAGACATCAACTCCTGCTATTTGCTCAATATGCGGGGACATAGTTTCCTCATTTTAGTAATATCGCCTCCGGCGAGACGCGTCCTAGGCCTGTGCCTGGGTTAAACTGTCTCGCCGGAGTGGTTTGTCTATGCATCTGGCTTCACTTTGCTAAAGTCGTCCTCGTTCGGAATGAACTTGCGGTACTGCTTCCAGCCGCGGAAATTGCCATCTGTCAAACGCTGGAATTGTCCGACAATTGGCGTCGCAGCGTGCTCGAATGGCGACATGTGGCCTAATGAAAGCAGCCGGTCATGCATGGCGACGTCCTTCTCGGGGTCGTTCTCGCCGTCGTGCGTCAAGTAGCTCACCCGGGCTGAACGTGCCGTACTCAACTTACGGAGCAGATCGATGTTGTCGCCGTCCTTCTCTGTAGTGAAGGGTAGGTGCCAGCCGCCATTTCGCACTTCTGTCGGCACGTGCTGATTGTACTGGTTCTGCATCATCTCGGCGATGGTACGGATTTCCAGCTGAGCGTTCTCGTCGGTGCGGAGAGCAAAGAAATTGCTCCACTCCGATGCCGTAGTAATAGCGGTATGCCACATGAACGGCTCGAGAGGTCGGTTGGTGATGCCCTTCGTTGTTGCCAAAAGGTCAGGTCGACGACGAAGCCCCGAGGACTTGTCTAGGTACTCCCGACCAATGTACTCAGCAGCTCTGCGCAGGTCACCCTGTGTGTCAAGCAGTACTCCTTCAACGTAGTCAGGTGACGACATCAGTTCGAGTGCGGTCGTGACTGCCATATCACGCTGTTTGAGCCAAAGCTTCCGGGCAGTCTCAGCTCGCTCGCCTTCTAGTGGCGGACCAGCCTGCATGCCACCAACGTCGGTGCCGAACTCTGCCGGGATAAACGGGTCGTCCAAAACGGCAAGAACCTGCTTGCGTACCGGAATGGCACGTGAGCTGGCCGAGTTGCGGCTAAACATCCGGTGAGTATTGAACTCAGCCAGAATGATCCGAGGAAAGGTCACCACGAAAGTGGTGAGACGATACCCTCGTTCGCTTATCGAGTCACGCTCGATTTCACATGAGTAGGCCATGTCGGCCTCCTTTTGCTAGAAATGTAGACAAACTCTTAATGTTCGCCCACCCAATAGTGTCAACTTTAACAGAGGTTATAAAAAAGAGCAAGGTGGCGTTCCTTGCTCTTATATATAACCGTTCAATGTATGGTTTTAGTTTACGAAGTTCTCGACCTTCACCCCAGGACCCATAGTGGTGCTGACGGTGATTGTCTTAACGTAACCACCCTTAAGGCTGGCTGGTTTTTGACCTTGCAGGCTATCAAAGAATGCTTTGGCGTTGTCTTGTAGCTTGGCAGCGCCGAAGCTTACTTTACCAATACCAAGGTGAACGATAGCTTGCTTGTCGACACGGTACTCAACCTTACCGGCTTTAGCCTCTTTTACGGCCTTAGCAACGTCTGTTGCAACGGTGCCGCTCTTAGGGTTTGGCATAAGGCCACGTGGACCAAGCAAACGAGCATATTTACCGAGTTTTGGCATGTATTGTGGAGTTGCGACTAAAATATCGAAATCAATCGTTTCTTTGTCGAGTTGTGCCAGGAAGGTTTCGTCACCAACAATATCGGCACCGGCTGCTTTTGCGGCTTTGTGGTCGGCCTCAGGGGCAAACACGGCAACACGAATGGTCTTACCAGTTCCGTGAGGAAGGCTAACGGTTGCACGGATGTTTTGGTCAGCTTGGCGTGGGTCGACGTTCAGGCGAGCATGAACTTCAACACTAGCGTCGAACTTCGCAGGGTTTGTTTCAACGGCAAGGGAAATTGCTTCGTCGAGACTATAAAATTTTGCACTATCAACTTTTTCGGCAACCTTACGATAGTTTTTACCTCGTCGTTCAAGCACAGGACGAGTAATTGGTCGCGGGCCTTTAGCAACACGCTCTTCTGAGCCGTCTTGAGGGGTGGTATCGCCCGCTTCTTTTCGTGCTTCTTTTTCAAGCTTAGCTTCGGTTTCGGCAATCGCCTTTGCTGAGCGTTTGCCAGCCTTGGCAAGTGGCTTGTCCGTTGTTTCGTCGACAATTTCTACAGGAGTTTCGGTAGACGCAACACCAGCAATGGCAGCCTCAATTTCTGCAATAGTATTTTTTTCGGTGACATCGAGCTTTAGCTTCGCAGCTTCAGCAAGTAAATCGGCCTTTTTAGCCATAGTGGTATAAACCCTTTCTGTGGTATTAGCGGCGCTGTATTAACGCCTCCCAACATTGATTTGTATCTTCTTATTATAACATGCAGCTATAAAATTTACAAATATTAGACGGCTTGTTAGTACGTAGTTATGGTAGTTTCATAAGGAAAGTTTGATGGATCGGCATCGGCTGATGACGGAATTTCTACGCTTGTGAGCGTGTCGGTGCCAACAAATGAATATCCATCGATGAGTTCGGTTTGTGACGGGAAGTGAACCGACGTTAAGCCAGAGCCATTAAATGCATAATTACTAATGGTAAGACCGACTGACCCCTCTTTGATAACGAGGCTTGTCAACGTCGATAAATCACTAAAAGCATATGATGTTATTAACGCCGTTCGGCCAGGCAGGGTAACAGATTCAAGCGCTGTGGATGAAAATGCACTTGAGCTAATTGTAAGTGGTTGAGTGCCATCTTCGATGGTTAGAGTTTTCAATTGCGGCATACCATAGAATGCGTTCCCAGTTATCTCAACAGTGCGAGCCGGTAGCGTAAGTGAAGTAATTGATGAATCACTAGAGAATGCACCATTGGAAATTGTCAGCGCCCTGTCGCTTGGTTGGAAAACGATTGTGTCGAGCGCCACATTTCCACTGAAAGCTGAATTTGTTATTAGGGTAACACTTTGCCCAATTTCAATACGTTCAAGGGCGCTGTTGCCTGCAAATTGGCCGCCACCGGAAAGGCTAATGTCGGATGACCCGCTGGTTGCGTCCATGGCAATTGAAATAGACTTGAGCGTAGAAATTCCAGATGCTACAGATGAGCCTATGTTAGTTACTGATGCGGGTATAGATAGACTATTCAGTTGGCTACTTGCAAACGTACCACTTCCAATTTGGGTAACTGAACTTGGAATGTAAATATTTTGAATACTCGATGCATAAAACGTGCCGTTTCCAATTGAAGTAATTGTGTCGGCCAGCTTGACCGATTTAATGTAATCATTGCTCACAAAGGCACTATCAGCTAGGGAAAGCACCGATACACCGCCAATTGAACTTGGAATTGTAAACTCAATTGGGCATGCCGGGTTTGCGTTGTCGTCGGACTCGAATTCGTAGTATGCAGTAACGGCGTGCGCTGAGCTATCAAAGCCGAAGCAACTTGTGTTAGCCACTTCGTAGGTAGGAGCGACACCAGAACAGGTACCAGTACCAGATGAAGAACCGTCACTATACTTGAATCGTGATAAACCGCTCGAGTCGGTTGACGATACGCAAAAACGATTACCTGCATTGACGTACGAATCGTTATCTGTTGATCCATCGACTTCATCAATGCTTGACGGGTATCGACCATTGGTGATATTGAATATTTCGCTGCTTTTGATGAGGTCTGAAAGGTGCGTATCAAGTGCTGCAATGCGACTGCGCTGTGTAATACCATTATATCCGACAATTACAATTGCGGCTAATATGGCGATGACCACAACCACAATTAGCAATTCTACAATAGTAAACCCTGAACTTGTTGAAATAGATCGTCTCACCCTATACATAGTGGGTAGTATATACCAATAAAAAGTGTCGAGCAATGGCTTGCACTTCGACATCGTAGGCCGTATGATAAGACAAGCATGAGCGAGTTGAAAGAGACATTACAACAGATTAATTTTAGCGGTGAACTTGACGATACGCCCGAAGTGCTCGAGCAGTATTCACATGATGCATCGATGTTTGAAATTATCCCAAAAGTTGTCGCATCGCCTGTAAATGCCGATGATGTTCAACGTTTGGTCAAGTATGTGGCCGATAATAAAAAGACAAATCCAAGTCTTTCATTAACAGCACGTAGCGCTGGCACGGATATGTCCGGTGCAGCAATTAACGATTCAATTATTGTTGACTTCCACACCCATCTTACAAAAATGATCGCCATTGACGGTTCAAGTGCGACATTTCAACCGGGGATGTACTTTCGTGATTTTGATAAAGAAACTATTAAATTCAACGCACTCCTTCCCTCATATCCAGCAAGTCGTGATTTGTGTACGCTTGGTGGAATGGTTAATAATAACTCTGGTGGCGAGAAATCACTTGAGTTTGGCAAAACCGATCAATACGTTACCGAGCTGAAATTTGTATTTGCAGATGGTGTCGAGCGTGTCGTGAAGCCACTAAATAAGGCCCAGTTAGCTGCAAAAATGGGACAAGGAGACTTCGAGGGTACAGTGTATCGCCAGCTGTACGAGCTTATCGAGGCAAATTACGATCGTATCCAATCGGCCCGCCCCGATGTTAGCAAAGATTCAACCGGTTACCACTTGTGGAATGTCTGGAACCGTGAAACGGAAATATTTGACCTCACTAAGGCAATCATCGGGGCGCAAGGTACGCTTGGGTTTGTAACAGAAGCAACGGTTCGATTGGTTGAGCGGCCAGCTCATTCGGGGCTATTGGTGCTGTTTTTGCGTGATATTAATGGACTCGGTGATCTCATTAAAACAGTGGTTGACCATAAGCCCGCTACTTTCGAGGGCTTTGATGATGCAACGCTACTTCTTACGTTGAAATTTATGCCAAGCTTCTTAAAGCTGCTCGGGCCAGCAAAGTTTATCCATCTTTTGTTAACACTTATTCCTGACGGCCTTCAGGTACTACGAGGTATTCCAAAGCTAATCTTGATGGTTGAATTTACTGGCGCTACCGAAGATGAGGTTCGAGAGAAAATACGTGCACTTCATAAAGATCTGGCGCCATTTAAAGCACGTTACGAAATCAATGGTTTTGAAGAAGACCCAACTGAAGGTGCTAGTGAAAAGTTCTGGATTATGCGTCGCAATAGTTTTCAACTACTTCGAAGCAAGGTAAAAGACAAGCACACAGCACCTTTTATCGATGATTTTGTTGTTAAACCAGAATATCTTCCCGAGTTTCTTCCGCAAATTCGTGACATTATTAAAAAGTACAAATTACTCGCAACTATTGCTGGGCATATGGGTGACGGTAACTTCCACGTCATTCCGCTTATGAAGCTTGAGGACCCTAACGATCGTGCTAAACTTGAACCCGCTATGAAAGAAGTCAATAATCTTGTATTAAAATATAACGGCTCACTGAGCGGCGAACACAACGACGGCCTTATCCGTGGCCCATGGCTAAAAGAAATGTATGGCAATGAGATGGTCGACATTTTCAAAAAGACAAAAGACATTTTTGACCCGCAACACATTTTCAATCCAAACAAAAAGGCGTACGCCACTTGGGAGTACACCTTCTCGCACATTCGCGACCACTTCTAAATTTTTAGTCGGTAACTTCAACACCCATTGAACGTGCAGTACCAGCAATAACTTTAACTGCGCCGTCAACATCGATAGCGTTTAGTTGGTCTTTCTTGAGTTCGGCAATTTCTTCGAGTTGTTTACGAGTAATGGTGCCAACTTTGTCAGTGTGCGGCTTTGCGCTGCCCTTTTTGATACCAGTTTTTTCACGAATAAGGTCATCAACTGGTTGACCAAGTGATACCCAGTCAAAAGTACGGTCTTCGTACACTTTAATGTGAACGATAACGTCTTTTCCTTGAAGGTCTTTAGTTGCATCGTTGAACGGGTTGATGAAATCCATCATATTAAGACCCCATTGACCGAGTGTTGAGCCGACTGGAGGCCCAGCAGTTGCACGACCAGCCGGGATACGTAACTTGAGGTTGCCGATAACTTGTTTTGCCATGATATTCCTTGTGCCTTCAGGCACATTTGTACTAAATAATATGTGAAGCTATATTTAGTGCGTAACTAATATATTTTAACAGATATACCTTCGGTTTTCAATAGCCCGCAAGCAGTCTAAGTTGTTGCGATTTTGTTGCATACCGTTCTTTAAGTGTATGACCGTCCGCACCTTTATGCTTGAGCGCATGGGGACCAAGCAGCTCAGTATCGATAACACGGACGCGATGGACAGGGTTCATAGACTCGTGGGAGCTTTCGAGCGAAACTACAATATTATCAGGACCAACAACATCCAGATATCGCTCATCGTCTTCAAGCACGTTAATGCATTCGGTGAGCTGTTTAAGGTCATTCTGGACAGTGGGCGACTCTAAAATTTCACTTGGTGCACGAAAAATATCAAATTCATAGGGAACATATTGCTGAGCGCCAATAAGCGTATTAACCGGAGGAGATGCTCGAAACCGAAACGCACCCTCTCTGTACGATATAGGAATTGCTAGCTCACCAAGTTGTGAAATAACATAATCATTTTCGATTTGATGACGTTGCAAAGCATCAATAATATATTCTGGTTTACGACCAGCGAGCGGAATTGAATATTTTTGTACTGTTTGGCCAGTGCGCATAACGATGGAATTTTTCCCCACACCAACGAGCGCCGGTGAGTCAGGGATCGACGCACGTAACATGGCCCGTGATAACTTCGTAGCCCTAAAAAATCGCTCGATGTAATGTGCCTTTTGGCCAACTTGCTGATAATCGGGAATATATTCGGTTTGCCATGCAACACCAGCAACCCGACCAAGAAAACGAGCTATTTTTGTTTCGAGGTGCAGCAACTCACGATTGCCGTGAAACAAAAAACGCCCCACCTCTGACTGTGCGACGTTTTCTGGGGGCATTTTACGTTAAGAGACCTTCTTTACTTGAAGTGCATCAAGCTCAACGCTCGTGTCACGTCCAAACATGCTAACCATTACCTTGACTTTACCTTTTTGGGTGTCAATTTCAGAGATAGAACCATCGAAGCCCTTAAATGGACCGTCGGTGATATTGACTACTTCACCTTCAGAAAAGTCGATATGGTGTTTAGGATCTTCAACGCCCATACGCTTTTTGATTTTGCTAATTTCTTGGTCAGAAACTGGTGTTGGTTGAGTGCTCGTGCCGACAAAGCCGGTTACGCCAGGTGTATTTCGAACAATGTACCATGTCTCATCTGTCAATTTCATTTCAACCAAAGCATAGCCTTGGAAAATTTTCTTCTCGACAACCTTGCGCTTACCATTTTTAATTTCAATTTGCTTCTCTTTTGGCACCATAACATCAAAAATTTTGTCAGCCATGTCGACAGCGTTAATACGTTGGCGAATGCTTTCAGCAACTTTTTCTTCGTAACCACTATACGTGTGAATGGCGTACCATTGTCGAGATGAATCGTATCGATTTTTTGTCATACTGTGTGAAATCCTTATGTGATAATGAGTTGAAATAAATATTTAAAGAATGTGTCGAGTAGAAGGATGAAAAAGACAAAGAAGAGGCTAAATAGGATAACCGCCAGCGTGAGACTCCATGTTGCCTTGCGATTTGGCCAGCGCACGAGCTTGAGCTCTTGCCACGCACCCGTGAAGTACCGTGCAATTCTAACGAATATATTCGGTGCTTTAGGCGCTTTCTTTGCTTTTTTGGGAGCGTCATCGGCTGCTTTGACGCGTGTGACTTTTGTTGATGATGCCACGTGTTCCTCCGTAAATAAATAAAGTCTGCTGTAGCAGACTGTCAAGATGAGTGTAGCATGTAAAGGGTTCGACGTCAATATTCGACTCTTTTGCTACATGGGTAGTGTATCATAAGTAAGACCATGCTAGAGGGTATTATATACATTGTAGATGCTGTCCTTGTTCTCGTACTTGCTACGATGGCAGTGCAGCTGCGAAAAATGTTGCGACTAACCACGCCACCACGGTATACAACTGCTATTGCCCCAGACGTTGATTTGCCAAGCGTGACCGTGTGCATACCGGCTCGCAATGAGCAACATGCGCTAATAGATTGCCTTCAGAGAATTATCGCCTCTGATTATAAAAAACTAGAAATTATCGTACTTGACGATTCGTCTGGCGATGAGACGTCGGCTCTTATCAAGTCATTTGCCAGTGAGGGGGTGCGTTTCGTGAGTGGCTCAACTCTGCCAAAAGGATGGCTCGGCAAAAATCACGCACTGCAAGGTTTGCTAGATGAAGCCAGCGGGTCATATATTTTGTTTGTCGATGTCGATACCGTGCTTTCTCCAAGTGCAATTGAGCATATCGTACGCTATGCCCTATCTCATCGATCGTCAATGGTTTCGGTTTTGCCTCGTCGAGAGGACGGATGGCGTGCAAGTGTTGTGCTGTCGCCACTGCGCTACTTTTGGGAACTCATATTTAGCCGACGTCTGTGGCCTGCGACTGCTAGTAACGCTTGGCTGATTCGTCGTGAAGTGCTTCTGACACGGTTTAACGGTTTCCGTGGCTTTAAAAATACTATTCAACCAGAATCAAAAATTGCTGCAGAACTAGCCCAAACGAAAGAATACTCGTTTCTGGTTAGTACATCGGCATTTGGCGTCGGCTATGAAAAAAAGTGGCGATCTCAATTAATTACCAGCGTTCGTCTACTCTACCCATTGCTTGGCCAAAATTTAGCGCTCGCTATTCTCGCTATTCTTGACATAATCCTGCTTCTCTCACCTTATATTATCGTGGTAATTTTGATTTTTGTGTCGGTTGATGCGCTATTATTGGCCTTCTCTGTGCTTCTAGCGGTCGCATCCTGTTCGTTATACGGGATATATACGTACCGTGTTTGGCGTCGAGGATGGCTGATTGGTGCTGTGGCATGGCCACTAATCCTCATTCAAGAGGCATTTCTTATTTGTGCTAGCATTGTCCAATACAACCGTCGAACCGTAAGGTGGAAGGGTCGGCTTATTCAACCGGAAGCTCAAAACTAAACGTCGATCCGTGGTTAAGGCGACTCGAAAGTTTGATACGAGTGTGCAATTTGTGGGCAAGTTTTGTTGAGACATATAATCCGAGCCCGGTACCATTTGTCTCACGGATTCGATAATCCTCGCTACGATAAAATTTGTTAAATATGTTGTTTTGGTCGGTGCGCCCAATACCTATACCTGTGTCCTTCACCGAAAAGGTTACCATGTCTTTGTGGCGTGATGCTGCAATTGTGACGCTTCCCTCTTTTGTATATTTTATGGCGTTAGTAATGAAGTTTTGAAGTAACTCTTCGATATAAAGACGACTCACCATAACCGTACCAAGCTTCGGTTGGATATCAAGATTTAGGTGAAGATGATGGGCCTCGGCATCTTTTTCGTAGCGTTGATGCATGGTGTGCAGTAACTCGGCGACATCGATAGCTTCTGGCGCATCGGCTACGCCACGCTCCGCTCGGGACAAAGTACTAAGGTCGTTGACCATTTTGGCAAGATATAGCACTTGATCGTGTGCAGTAAGCACCGAACTCTTGATAATTTTTTCACTGGCTTTTTCGTCACGATTCATTAAAACGGCGAGGTTCGATAATGTTCCCTCGACAATCGTAATAGGTGTTCGAAGCTCGTGGCTAACGACGCTGATAAATTCGTCACGCTCTTCTTCGAGACTTTTTTGCTTTGTGACATCACGCATAATAAGAATATACCCGCCAAGCTCGTCTTTCCTTTTGCGTAGACTGAAGCTGCTACGAATTGGCGCATAGGTTATTTCAAGGCGAACCGATTCGCCATCGCTATAGGTGTGATTAAGGTCGTCACGACGAGTGGCCTTTTTTGCATCGTGAAGTATGTCAACAAGTGATTGTGAATTTTTTGCAGTATCAGTTAGTGAAAAAAGATCGCCAATATTTTTCGACTTTAGGCTTTCGTTCGTATCGAGCAGATCTAGACAGGCAGCGTTATACATTAAAATGGTACCCTTCTCGTCGGTGGTAAAAGCGGCATCGGTGAGATTATTGATGATGGTCAGCAGGCGGTCATATTGAAGTCGCTCACGATTTTGGCTATGAGCTAAGGCCCGTCGTTTGGTTTCTTGGGCATTAACAAATGCCACCACCGCCAGACCAAGAAATATCGTTGAGAATACGTACAGGCCATTCTCGATCACAATAGTTGGATATGTTTGATAAAGCATGGCACAGTCGATGCCCGCTGCAATAACAAGAAGTGCAACACTTACAGCAATGCCTACGCGCCGAAGAAACAAGTTGCTTGCCAAAAAAAGTAATACAAAAAGTGGAGTAAGCGGCTGGGCGAAGCCTATAACGAATAAGAACATAATGAGTGCGAGTACATGAATAAGCCCAAGCCTGATAAGTTCGTCGGCAACGTTTTTAGCTGGAACGAAATAGTAATATATGCTCACCCCTATCCATAGGCTTGCGACAGTTACAGCAAAGAGCGGACTTACTTGATGCGTACTTGGAATAATACCAACAACAATAAGTACTGAATATAACGCCAAAATTGGACCGACGAGTACGCTTATTATGCGCACCGCTCGAGTTGCCTCGTGATTGTACTCAATGCCACCCTTATCCATAAGTACTTTGATTATATCGTATTCTCGTCAAGGCCGCTATAATTTTATATCGACGGCACTTCATGCATCAGGGCTTTGCGGTGTACCTTATATTGAGGGTCAGCCTGCTCAACGTGCTGCCAAAAGAGCGGGCTATGATTCATCTGCTGCGTGTGGGCTAATTCGTGAATAAGAACATAGTCAATTAATTCAAAGGGTAGTTTCATCAGTGCAATATTGAGACTTATGGTGCCAGTACTGCTGCAGCTCCCCCAACGGCTACTGGCATGTGAAAAACGAACCTTCTCATACTGAAATCCATATTTTACTGCTAAATACTTAAGACGACGTGGCAGATATTTTTTTGATTCAACTCGTAGTGCTGCGATACTGCCATCACGTATTGCTCTTATGACATCGTCGTCATGAAGTGTTTTTCCTTGTGGTAACGAAACAACGAGATGATTATTTTTACGGATCACGGACAACGTCTTGGCGCCTGGCCGCACAAGTAGCGCATGACTTTTGCCAATTTGCTGTCCATCAACATATGCTGTTGATGGTTGAGCCTGAACGAGCATGTCTCTTAGCTGCGAACGGGATGATGCGATAAGCCGTTTCAATAAGAATAGCGGCGCATATACTGGCATAGACGCACGTAATGTGCCGTCGGGCGCAACCCGGAGCCGCACCTGCGTAGCTTTGGCGCTTCGACGAACAACTATTGTGCCAAACTCTCTATCGATAATCGTCGGCATGCCTCAAGTCCCCTATCGGCCCGTCACTTGTCGTGGGTATGGGCGGTTATTAGTGGAAGGGTGGGACGGTGACGAATGAGCGGGATGCGACACGCCACCAGCTATGTGTTTTAGAATCATTTTTAGTTGTGATGTATAGGTATGTTTGCCGCTAATCACTACAGTCTTTTCCCTGGCGTGCGGCGCATCAAATGAATCGACATAAGCATTGAAAGCATCGATTGTTAGGCCAGAGCCTTGCGGATAGGTTTTGAGCGCCCGACGTTCAGCTTCGGCGGTATCAGTTTGAACCCAGACAATTAGCGGTTGATAGCCGACTTTTTTCATACGCTTTATGAGTTCATCACGAACATCTTTAGAATCAGCACCGCCATCAATTAATATGGTGCGCTTTGTTTTTATATACTCAGTTAATAATGCGTCTCGCAATTCAAATGACGCTTCTTCGGACATGCCATAGTAGCGCTGTAACTTGGTTTGGCTAACTAGTAGGGCCTGAAACGTATCTGCAAATCGTTCAGCAAAGGTACTTTTACCAGCACCAGGAATGCCAATCATAATAATGGCGTGTGGACTCGCAGAACTCGCAGGCTTCATATAACACAGTATACCAAAGTTACATCATGAAGACATCACGAACCTGACTGATTGGTATCAGATAGCGAATAGTATCGTCTTGTCGAAGCGCAATGCATGGTTCGTTGATAATAAGCGGCTCGGCGTGCCGCTGTTCGGCTGGGATACGAGGATAGAGTACATGCTCGATAAACAAACAGGTAGTGGCGATGCCAGTTGGATATTTGTCGACTATCAAGTTGTTTTGCAGCGGACTGAATTTATTACGGTTGATCCAGGGCCCGTTTTCATCATATTCAACTCTATAAAATAGTGGCGCATCAACACTCACCTCATGGCCGCCATAGCGTCGCATGAACGGGTCACCTGAAGTTTCGGCAAGACGATGCAATATGGTATCTTTGTGTTCTGCCGGTACTAATTCGAATTCGGCTAGCTCTGCATAGCAATGTTGTGTGTTCTGGTGAAGCGATCGCCGCAATTCGTTCATTATTTGCTGTGGCGAATCGTACATGGATAAAATGTTATTTGGGCGCATGAAATACGACGGAGTAGTTCGCCTCAAATATGGTGATTCTGCAACATATGTATCAAATTTAAGATAAGCGTGGTATTTTTCCATTTCATAACGACTCAACTCACGTTCAACCTCGGGAAGCGTACGATGAATTTCGAATCCACGAATCGTTACGTCAACAAAATCAGCCAAATGATCATCCATGGTTGGGGTATTATTACTTAACGTTCCTAGAGCGGCCATTCCAAGAATCCGTTGCGTCTTAGACGCCTCAGTAGTAAAAAAATATTCGTTTAGTTCGTCCTCGTATTCAGCGATTAGTTTACTCGGACGCCGTCTTGTATTGACGTCAATCTCGATTGATTGCACCATATTCATGAGCTTCGAGTCAACAAAAAGTCCAAAATCGGTATTGTGCGGTTGATTATCCATAGAATTTCACTCGGTTGCTATTTTAACAGAAGTACGACAATTTGCGCAGAAAATAAAACCCCCGTCTTACAACGGGAGGTCCATTAGATTGAGCGTTTTTGCATCTTACGCTTTTCGGCCTTGAGCTTCTTCTTGCGAGCTCGTTTGATGTCGGCACTATGCCAGCTGCGGTGTTTTGCCATATTTCTTCCAATCTTATTCGGTAATATTCAGTGGTTGGCAGGGGCACGTGGAATCGAACCACGATCTAAGGTTTTGGAGACC
>Ga0222423_1000525_pt1 | contig 25545 bp, 20 predicted proteins | sample 3A0metagenome_FD_182472 | JGI IMG/M metagenome (GOLD analysis project Ga0222423, IMG submission 182472) | Enriched microbial communities from leaf-cutter ant dump, University of Wisconsin, Madison, United States - 3A0 (version 2) | ecosystem: Environmental > Terrestrial > Nest > Insects nest >...
CGAGATTGCCGTGAATTTCCACGTATATGACACAACCCTTCGCGATGGCGCGCAGCAGGAAGGCATTAATCTCTCCGTAGCTGACAAACTCGCTATTGCTCCGCTTCTCGACGAATTGGGTGTGGGTTTCATTGAGGGTGGTTGGCCCGGCGCAGTGCCCAAGGACACCGACTTTTTCTCCCGCGCCGCACGTGAACTGCACTTGCGCAACGCCGTACTCGCTGCCTTTGGCGCGACCCGCAAAGTAGGCGTCAAGGCGAGTGAAGACAAGCAGGTCCGGGCCCTGCTCGATTCCCAGGCTCCGGTAGTCACGCTCGTGGCCAAGTCCGATATCCGGCATGTGGAGCGGGCGCTAAAAACGGACGGCCCAGAAAACTTGGCTATGATCGCGGACACCGTCAAGTTCCTCACCGGTGAGGGCCGGCGGGTATTCGTCGACGCCGAGCACTTCTTTGATGGCTACCGTTTTGACCCCGCCTACTCACGCAGCGCCGTGCTGACAGCCTTTGAGGCCGGCGCCGAGGTCGTGTGCCTGTGCGACACTAACGGCGGTATGCTCCCGCACTGGGTGACAGACATTGTGGATGAGATCCGCGAGGCCACGGGTGGAGAAGGCATCCTCGGTATGCATGCCCACAATGACTCCGGATGCGCCGTGGCCAACACGTTGGCCGCGATTGAGGCAGGCTGCGAGCACTTCCAAGGCACAATTAACGGTTACGGTGAGCGGACCGGAAACGTGGACCTCGTGACCACCGTGGCCAACCTCGAACTCAAATACGACCGCAAGGTGCTCGCGGGTAACCTCGACGATGCCACCCGCATCTCGCACGCCATCTCCGAGATCACGAATATCTCCCCGTTTGCCCGCCAGCCCTACGTGGGTTCCAGCGCCTTTGCACACAAGGCCGGACTGCACGCCTCGGCAATCAAGGTGGATTCCGACCTGTACCAGCACACCGACCCCACCAACGTGGGCAACGACATGCGCATGCTCGTATCTGACATGGCGGGCCGCGCCTCAATCGAGCTCAAGGGTAAGGAACTCGGGTTTGACCTTGAGGGCAAGGGAGATCTGCTGTCCTCAATCACCAACCGCATTAAGGCCGCGGAAGCAGGTGGCTACACCTATGAGGCAGCTGATGCATCGTTTGAGTTGGTGCTCATCGAGGAAGTCCAGGGTGTGCGCCCTGAATACTTCCAGATCGAGTCATGGCGCACGATTGTGGAGCGAGTGGGCCGCCGCGGCACGGATGCGCTCGCGGAGGCTACGGTCAAGCTTGTCTCTGGTGGCGAGCGTGTGATCGTGACCGCCGAGGGTAACGGCCCCGTCAACGCGCTGGATGCGGCACTGCGGCAGGCGCTTGAGCGCGTCTACCCAGAGATCGCCAAATTCGAGCTGATTGACTTCAAGGTCCGTATCCTCGACCAAGAACACGGCACCGACGCAATCACTCGCGTACTCATCGAGTCCACCGACGGCAAGTCCACGTGGTCCACCGTAGGCGTTGGCCCGAATATCCTGGAGGCCTCGTGGGAGGCGCTCACGGACTCGGCCATCTACGGCCTCATTCATGCGGGAGTGAAACCCGTTTAGTCCGGTTCTGCATCTTATTTCCGACGATTCCCTCCCGCCGCGCACACCTCCCCACCCAGCCCCGCTGGGAGGGGAGGGGCCAACGGTGGCGAGGGAATCGTCGAAAATCAGACTTTTATGTGCGGGTGAGCCAGTCCACAACCACGTTACGCGGTAAACGGACTACTCTGGAGGGGTGCGTGCAGAATACAAAGTGCCCGGCGGGAAGCTTGTAGCCGTCGAGCTAGACATCATCGATGACAAGCTAGCCAACGTTGCTATTAGCGGGGACTTCTTCCTCGAACCAGACAGCGCCCTCGAGGTCTTGAACGAGGCGATCAACGGGTTGCCGCAGGACGCCTCATTTGGCACTATCCGCAAAGCCGTAGACGAAGCAATAACCGAGGATATGACCCTGCTCGGTTTTGACGCGCGATCCTTGGCCACCGCCACCCGCCGCGCGCTGGGTAAAGCAACCACGTGGGATGACCACACCTTCGACGTCATCCATGACATTCCCGCTCACCCGCCCCTGCAAGTGGCACTCGACCAAGCCCAAACCGAAGCGGTTGAAGCCGGCGAACGCGGGCCAGTCCTGCGGATCTGGGAGTGGGCATCGAACGCGGTGATCATCGGATCATTCCAGTCCTACCGCAACGAGGTGGACGAGGAAGCCGCCAAACGGCACGACGTCACCGTGGTGCGCAGAATCTCCGGCGGCGGCGCCATGTTCGTTGAGCCAGGTAACACCATTACCTACTCGCTGATCGTGCCAGGATCACTCGTGGACGGCATGTCGTTTGAAGAATCGTACAAATTCCTAGACCAGTGGGTCCTCGACGCGCTAGCAGACGTGGGTATCAACGCCGTATACAAGCCGCTTAACGACATCGCCTCGGAGCAGGGCAAGATTGCCGGAGCCGCACAAAAACGACTCGCCGGCGGTACCGTACTGCACCACGTCACCATGAGCTATGACATCGACGCCGACAAGATGCTTGACGTGCTTCGCATCGGCCGTGAAAAGCTCTCCGACAAGGGCATCAAATCCGCCAAGAAGCGTGTGGACCCCCTGCGCTCGCAGACCGGTATGGCTCGCGAGGACATCATTGAGGTGTTCCTCAAGCACTTCCGTAACCGGTACAAGACGGTGGACTCGCAGGTGAGCGACGCGGAACGCGCCCGCGCCCAAGAATTGGTGGACGCAAAGTTTGGCACCGACGAGTGGCTCAAGCGTGTGCCGTAGAGATGCCTGGAGTAAAGGTGCGTGGCCTCAGGGCACGTTCCGTCAGCGCGTGCCATAGCCAGTCCACGTGACTCGGCTCGCCACTCAAACTCAACCGTTATGGCAGTGGGGTCCCATCCAGAACAAGGATGGGACCCCACTGCCATGTTTGAAGCGGTGTGCCTACTCGGCGAGCATCTCCTCGATGGCTGCGCGCGGCTCAAGAATGACCACAAAGTCCACGCGGGTGCCCTCGAACTGGTCCTCGCCCTGCTCAAGGCGTGCACGGGTCTTAGGGCCGGCTGCCTCCTCGTTGACCGCCACGGTCAACTGAATCTCGTAGGAGTCAACGCCCGCAGGCACCACGGCAAGCGTCTCAGGTGCGGACAGTGAGGCCAAGGTGCTGGACACGAGGTATGCCAAGTCCGCGTCGGTCTGGTCATCCGAATCGTCCGCGCCAAGAAGAACAACGTCAGCGCGCAGCGCGCCATCCGCCTCGTTCCACGTGAAGACGGCCGGCTCCAGGTCCTCGCGCGGTGCGATCTTGGGCGTGGCTGGTGTGGTCGCGCCAGCGCCAGCGCCAGCCGTTCCAGCCCCTGCTGCACCTTGAGCCTGCTGCTCGGCCGCAAGCTTCATGGCCTGCCAGATGGAGAGCTTCTCGCCGTTTGGTCCGTACTTGGGCAGTTCCGGCATCGCGCCGGCGGGCTTGCTTGCGCCCTCTTCCTTAGCCACGCGCGCAGCTTCCACGGCCGCAGGATCAGTGACCACTGCGATTTCCATGGACTTACCGAGCCGTTCGCGCAGGATTTCCAGAGTAGACAGTGGAATTTCACCGAGCACGGTTGCACCGGTGTTGACCTCGATCTTCACCTTTGCGCCAGTGACGCCCTCGGGAATTGAGTGCCCAAAGTGGTCGCCGCGCTGCACCGCACCGATTGTTGCGATGACCTGCTCGGACAGTTTGTCGGCGATTTCGGAGGGCAGTCCCTTTCCGGCGTTAAACGGGATGGATACCACCACGGCTTGGTCCTGCTCCGACCACGATTCCGTGACGCCCTCGGGCACCGGGACCACCTTGTTCTTGCGGAACAACCCCATGGAAATATCCGTCCTCTCGCCGCCTATGCGGGATCTTGCCACCGCGGGTGACTAACTGCCGCGAGTGTGTTGGTTGCGCAGTCTTTTCCTGCGCGACTCCCACAATTCTAGTGGCCTTTGCCCCGCGCACTAGTACCAGCGGGGTTAGGCTGGCAATATCTGCCAAGTCATTGCTGCGAAGGAGTTATTGTGTCATCACATGAGCCGCACCCGGGTGCAAAAACGACAGGCCAAGCGATTATTCCGGCTGCCGGTCTGGCCCAGTTGGAAGATCTGGTTCCGTTTGCTGCGGACCGCGTGGTGCCCCACACGCTTTTTGATTCGCCCTCGGCGCGCGTGGTGCACATTGCGTTGGATACCGGTCAGTCCCTGACCGAGCACATGGCACCATTCCCAATCATCGTGAGTGTGGTGGCCGGTAGCGTCACCTTCGAGGTCAATGGTGAGCGGCACGTGCTCGTGACCGGTGGCTTGATTCACTTGGAGGAGAAACTGCTGCACGCCGTGCACGCGATTACCCCGGCCCGTATCAACATCACCCTGCTCAAAAGTGCTCACTAGCTCAGTTTTGATTGGGTATGCCCACAACTAAAACCTGATTTCCGACGATGGGCTGGAGGCCAGCCGATTCGTCGGGAAGAATCATGATGGTGCGTGGGGTGAGGTGGGACGCGCGGTTAATCCCGGGCGATCGGCGCGGTGCGTGCGCGAGTGGTGGCGATCAGTTCGGCGGGCGCCAGCCCGACGTCCAAGCCCCGGCGCCCACCCGAAACATACACGGCGTCAAAAGTGAGTGCGGACTCATCGATGACGGTGGGGTGCACGGACTTTTGCCCGAGTGGGGAAATTCCACCCACCACGTAACCCGTGGCGCGTTCGGCGGCTGCGGCCTCGGCCATGACCGCCTTTTTGCCGCCAAGTGCAGCGGCAAAAGCCTTAAGATCCAACTTCTTATCCACCGGCACCACGGCCACGGCGAGCTTGCCATCCACGCTCGCCATAAGCGTTTTAAACACCTGTGGTGCGGGCACGCCGATAGCTTGCGCGGCCTCCAGCCCATACCCCAGATCGTTAGCGGGATCATGCTCATACGGATGTACGGTGTGGGCGATGCCGGCCTTCTCTAGGGCGAGGATCGCCTGCGTGCCGTGAGTCTGCTTAGATTTCTTGGCCATGATGCAAGTCTAGAGTCCCTGGCAGGCATAGGCTGGGACCATGAGCGCAACCGAGACGAATGCGGACCAACCAGTCAGTTCCCTCAGTTTCCCTGAGTGTGTTCCCACACTCGAAGGGGACAGTGTGCGCCTGCGCGCGCACGACTACGCGGATATCGAACGCATTGTGGAACAGTCCAGAGACGCCGCCGCGCAGCGCTACGTTCCGCTACCCAACCCATATACCGAGAACGATGCGCGCGAGTTCCTCGCCGGATTCGTAGAAAAAGGCTGGGTTAACGGTAACCGGTTTGAGTTTGCAATCGACGAAGTGGTCGATGGTGTTGCACTGTTTGCCGGAAATGTGGGGGTGTGGCCGCGCAGCGACGGCCGCTTTGAGGTGGGTTTTATCCTGCACCCTCAGGCCCGCGGACGCGGAATCATGACCCGAGCAGTACGCACCATACTCGACTGGGTATTCACCGAGAAGGACGCACAGGTGGTGCTGTGGTGTGCAGACGCAAGCAACGAACACTCACGCGCGGTAGCGCGCCGAATCGGGTTTAGTGAGCAGGTAGTCCTGCCCAACTGGCTTTTTGTGGCGGGCGAATACCAAGACTGCGCGGAAGCAACCCTCACCCGCGCCCGTTGGGAAGAGCTGCGCTGACGTTAGGCTGCGCTAAATCTACGCTGCGCTAACGTTACGCCGAGGCCTGCGCCACGGACACCATGGTCAGCAGGATCTCGCCGGCCGCATCACACTGATCCAAATCAACCAGAGCGTTCATGGCCCAGTCGTGATCGCCCTGGGGATCGTCGAAAATCTGACGAACCTGCCACACGCGCTCATTACCGTCCACGGACTTGGTGATCTGCAGGAGCTTGGGGGAGCGGGCCTGCGGCCCGATCCCGATAGCGTCATCCCCGTACTCTTCAAAGATCGGGTCGATGGCGTCCGCCCAATCGTCGCCGTTCCAGCCGTCCTTGGCGGCCAGCAGGTCAAACGCGTCATAGTCCTCACGCGCCGCGAGCTCAACACGGTGGAATACGGCGTTGCGGAGCATCACCATGAATGCGCGATCATTTGCGGTAATCGGACGCAGGGCCTCCTCCTCGATGACCTCGGGCTCACGATCCAACTCAAGATCCTCAGGGTGGGCGAGGCGTTCCCATTCGTCGAGCAGCGAGGAATCCACGGAACGCACCAACTCACCGAGCCACTCGGTGATGCCCTCCACTTCATCGGTGCGGTGCTCGGTGGGCACCGTCTGACGCATGGTGCGGTAGGCATCCGCAAGATACTTGAGCACCACGCCCTCGCTGCGTTCTAGCTGGTAGCGCGAGATGAAGTCGGTGAACGTTTGGGCTTTTTCCAGCATGTCCCGCACCACTGATTTGGGGCTGAGTTCCATGCCCGTCACCCACGGATTGGACTGCTTGTAGGTGTGGAATGCCGGGATGAGCAGGTCCTCCAGCGGCTTGGGCCAGCTGATGTCCTCGAGCAGCGCCATGCGTTCGTCGTACTCGATGCCCTCGGCTTTCATCTCGGCGATGGCCGCGGACTTGGCCGCGCGTTCCTGCCCAAAAAGCACCTGGCGAGGGTCGTCCAGTGTGGCCTCGATGATGGAGAGGATGTCGAGGCCGTGGGTGGGGGAGTCGGGTGCAATGAGGTCCATGGCCGCGACCGCGAACGGGGACAGTGGCTGGTTGAGCGCAAAATTATCTGGCACGTCCACGGTCAATTGCACGCGGTATCCGCGGCGCGCGCCCACCACACCCGTGGGCAGCGCGACCTTCTCCACGATTCCCGACTGCCGCATCGAGCGATAAATGCGGAAGGCCTGACGCACATTCTCCCGCTTTTTTGCTTCACCATCGTGATTTGCGGTGAGTAGGTGACGCATCGACTCAACCGGGTTGACTGGCCGGCCGTCCTCGTTTTGGCGCGCCAAAATGTTCAGGATCATTGCGTGTGTCACGGAGAACTGGCTGGTCAGCGGCTCGGGTGGCGCCTCGATGAGGCGCTCATAGGTGGACTCGGTCCAGTTGACGTGGCCCGCCGGCGCCTTCTTGCGCACGATTTTCTTCAGCTTCTTGGGGTCGTCTCCGGCCTTTTCTAGCTGCTTTTTATTTTCGACGACGTGGTCGGGTGCCATCACAAGCACCTCACCCACCGTGTCATATCCGGCGCGTCCCGCGCGCCCTGCGATCTGATGGAACTCTCGGGCCGAGAGGTGACGCATCCGCTCACCGTCAAACTTGACGAGTGAGGTGAGCAAAACCGTGCGGATGGGCACGTTGATACCCACGCCGAGGGTGTCGGTTCCGCACACCACCTTGAGCAGTCCGCGCTGGGTCAGTCGCTCTACCACGCGGCGGTACTTGGGCAGCATACCCGCGTGGTGCACGCCGATGCCGGCGCGCAAATACTTGGACAGGAGCTTGCCAAAGCCGGAGCCAAACCTGAAATCACCGAGTTCGGCGGCGATCGCTTCCTTGTCCTCCTTGCTTGCCACCTTGGTGGACAGCAGGGACTGGGCGCGGTCAACCGCGTCCTTTTGCGTGAAGTGGACAACATAGACCGGAGCGCGGTGAGTGGACACGAGCTCTTCGATGAGTTCGCCGAGTGGTTCGACCACATAACTAAAGTGCAGGGGCACCGGGCGCTCTGCGCCGGCCACTTCCACCACGTTACGGCCGGTGCGTTCCTTGAGGTCCTTTTGGAAAAATGCAGTATCACCCAGCGTGGCTGAGAGCAGCAGGAACTGCGCCTTGGGTAGTTCCAGCAGCGGCACCTGCCACGCCCATCCGCGCTGTGGGTCTGCGTAGTAGTGGAACTCGTCCATGACCACTTGGTCCACGCCCGGATCGAAGGCGTTGATGCCACCGCGGCGCAGGGACTGATTGGCCAGGATCTCGGCCGTGCAACAGATGATCGGTGCATCCGCGTTGACCGCAGAATCTCCCGTGGTCATGCCCACGTTCTCCGAGCCAAACACGCTGACCAGGTCAAAGAACTTTTCAGAAACCAGCGCCTTGAGTGGCGCGGTGTAAAAGGTACGCTGGCCGCGCGCGAGCGCAATAAAGTGTGCGGCCATTGCCACCAGCGACTTGCCCGAGCCCGTTGGCGTTGCCAAGATGACGTGGTTGTCATCGAGCAGTTCGAGGATCGCCTCCTCCTGCGCGGGATACAGTGTCAGGCCGCGCTCCGCAGCAAACTGCATGAATGCGTCGAAAATCTGATCCGGATCGGATGGATCGGTCAGTGTGGCGAGGGCGCGCGCAAGCGGGGCTGTAGTAGACATCGGATCCATTGTCTCAGGCCCCTACGCATCCATGCCACGCTGGAGGAAACACCGCCCGCCACCAAACCTAATCAGTCCACATACGCTGGCGCGGCAGTCCTGCCGCTACAACTTCTGAAGTGGGGTGGGCGTAAGCGGTGTAGCCACACCGTGGCTTGTGAGCCCCGTATAAATTTCCCGAGCAGTGGGCAGTGCACGCAGGGTTAAGGCAGACAAAGTAGATCCAACGCACATGGAAATGAAAATAAAAATCGACATGACCCGATGCGCCGCACTCAACTCAAACAAGGTAGTGAACGTCAAGATATTTGCGAGCAGAGCAAGTGCTGCAAGCAGGCCATAACCTAAGACCTCGCCCCGACATTGACGTTTGGCGCGGGCATACACGTCAACCGCCTTCTTGCGCGTAGTGGCCTTGGCTCGAATCTTCTCGCACAACTCAAATGCAGACGATAATCCGATTGTCCGCAGTGTGCCGTTCGATCTGCCGGCCACTGGCGCGAGCCCATAGTGCTCGGGTATGAACGAATCGGAGTCAAAGCCTGCAATGATCCGGGCAAGCTCGTGCGGGTATCCAAGTGCCCTGGCCGTAGTGGCAAACAGAGCGTTTGCAGGGGACGCAGCCAACTCCTGCGCAGCGCGAGTGAACAGGTCGTAGGCTCCGTGCGCAGCCAAAGCCGCGGCTGCTGCGGGATCAGGAGCTGCGTTACGCCGGGCAAAGAGTCGCTGGCTTCCACGCTTCTTAGCCTGCGCAAATGCGGACTCGGGAAGCTCCGCGTTGATGATTCGCGGTATACGGGCAAGCCCTGCCTCAACATCAAAGGCAGCACCCTCACGATCTGCGCTCACAGCCTCGTAGTCCGGTCCGCAATTGATCAGCACGCTCGGTTCTGCCTGCGCAGTGGCATGCAAAGACACCGTGCGTAGTTGGCCGGACTTGCTGAACGTGAACAGTGGAAGCACAGAAGCCTCGCCCTGAGCCAATGCGCCGTTGAGTCGGTGAGGATTGGGCGGCATGACAACACCCCGGCCCGCGGCGCCTCCATAAAACCCGGTGTCAGACAGACTGGAAAGGGTGGTTAGTGTAATGGCTTCCGAGCTGGTGCTCACCACGGAAAGTGATGAGCCCTTGCCGTACTCCTCATCTGACTCAGACCACGGGCGCATCTCTCCTGTGACATCTATCAGTGCTTCCTCATCAACCACCAACTGTGACTGCAACTGGTGCGCAAGACCACCAAAGAATGCAAACGCATCCTGACCACGACCCAACTCACCAGAATCAGTAGTAACGGCAATTGCGTCATCCTCAAAGGCGGCAAGGTTGATCACAACCGCAGCCGGTGAGCCGTACTGTTCACCCAGCGCAATTCCCGCCACAACGCGACGTGCTCGCAGAAACTGGCGGACGTCGTCGAGAATCACCTGCGTGCCATCCGGGCGCGGCAGAACTTCCAAGCCAATGAGATACAGGCCATGGCGCCCAAGTAGGGACTCAAGATCTGGAGTGACGCTCACGTTTTTCCTAACTAAGAGGTGTGGTCTGTAGCAAAACTACAGGAAATGGTGGTTGGGCACCGGCAATAACCGCTGTGAGCGCACGTGGCGCACGTATAGAGGGTGAATCAAATGTTGGCACCTGTTCATTAAGCGTTTGCCGTCCAGCCATGGCACTGAAATCTTGGGGCTCGACTGTAATAGCGCACACAAACTTTCCCCCGCTCAACAAGCGGAGAACGATAGGAAACCCAATGCGTTTGAACAAGCTCGTGCGCGGCGTCACCCTGGCGGCTGCACTCGGCCTGGCATTGACCGCCTGCTCGGATGACTCCTCGTCCACCAAGAACGCCGACTCGGACAAGGCCGCCACTGCCACCACGGCCGCTGACCTCGGCGGCATGGACGCACTGATCGAGGCCGCAAAGGCCGAAGGCACCATCAACGTCATCGCACTGCCAGACGACTGGGCAAACTACGGCGAAATCAAGAAGGCGTTCGGCGACAAGTACGGCATCAAGGTGAACTCGATCCTGCCGGACGCATCCTCCGCTGAGGAAATCCAGGCCGCTGAGGCCAACAAGGGCACCGACCAGGCGCCAGACGTGTTTGACCTGGGAACCGCCGTTGCGCTCCAGTCCACCGCGAACTTTGCTCCATACCAAGTGGAGAACTGGGACAAAATCCCAGCAGAAAACAAGGAATCAACCGGCCTGTGGGTTAACGACTACACCGGCGTGATGTCGGTTGGTTACAACGCCACCAAGTACGGCGAAGTCACCTCCCTTGACCAGCTCACCGACGCCAAGTTCAAGGGCGCGGTTGCTGTGAACGGTAAGCCCGCCGAGGCCGGTGCGGCATTCAACGGCTTCCTCATGGCTAACCGCGTTGCAGGCGGAACCTTTGCCGATGTCCAGAAGGGCCTCGACTACTTCAGCGGACTTGCCAAGGCCGGCACCTTGAACCTCAAGGATGTCACCGCCGGCACCATCGACGCTGGTGAGCACGGCGTGGTCTTCGACTGGTCATATAACCAGCTGTCCACTCAGAAGCGCCTTGCGGACAAGGGCGTGGAGTGGAAGGTCTTCGTTCCTGAGGGCGGCGAGATCGTCTCCTACTACAACCAGGCCATCAACAAGGACGCTCCTCACCCAGCAGCGGCACGCCTGTTCCAGGAGTTCCTGTTCTCCCCAGAAACCCAGAACATGTGGCTTGCCGGTGGTGCGCAGCCAGTGATGTTCTCCGCTATGCAGGAGGACGGATCGCTTGACCCAGAGGCACAGAAGTCGCTTCCAGAGGTCAAGGGCCAGCCACAGACCCCAACCGATGAAGAGGCCGCCAAGATCAACGAGGTCCTCGCTGCCGAGTGGGACTCCGCGGTTTCCTGATGACCACTGTTTCTACGTCAGTGGGCCGGGCAGATGCTGCTCGGCCCACTGGCCGTGGCGCAGGGGACACACCGCCCGCCGCGGCCACTTCAGTTTCCTCGCGCACCTGGGTGCGTGCCCTGTCCCGTGACGCCGGCATTCTGCCGTTCTTTGCATACACGGGAATCTTCCTGCTGCTGCCCACGATCCTCGTGATCATCGGTGCGTTTACGGCGCGCGATGGTGGATTTTCCCTGGATGGAATCCACCAGGCGCTGAACGCCCGCACGGCCAAGATTTTCTGGACCACCACGTGGCTGGCTGCTGTTACAGCGATCGTTGGCGCGGTTGTGGGTTCTGTGATTGCGTATGCACTGTCCACGGCCCCGCAGGGCAGTGTGAGCCGCCGCGTTATTACTGCGTTTAACTCCGTGCTGGCGCAGTTTGGCGGCGTGATGCTCGCGTTCGCGTTCATCGCGATGCTCGGCACGAACGGCATGATTACCCGCCTGCTGCATGCATTGTTGAACGTGGATGTGCCGTCGAATCTGCTGTCCTCGATGTCGGGGATCGTGCTCGTGTACATCTACTTCCAGATCCCGCTCATGGTCATCGTATTTGTTCCGGCCGTGGACGGCCTGCGCAGTGAGTGGCGCGAAACCACAATGAGTTTTGGCGGCACCACCCGCACGTTCTGGCTCTCGGTGGCTGGCCCGATTCTTGCGCCGCGGTTCCTTGGCGCGCTTCTGCTTTTGTTTGCGAACGCGTTTTCCGCGTTTGCTACCGCGGCCGCCCTGATTTCGCAGCAGACCATCATCGTTCCTATGGCGATTGAGTCCGCGATCCGCAACGAAAACAACACGAACATGACCGCGTATGCCCAGGTTCTGGCGCTGGGAATGATCCTGGTGATCGCCGTCATCATGGCTTTGTACGCTGCCTTGCAGCGCAAGACAGCAAGGTGGGAACAGTGAGCACTTACGCATCGCACGTGGTCCACGGGCCCGAGCACGGCTCGGTCCGCGATGATGTCACCGTGACCCCGGACGCTCCAGTTCGCGCGGGGGCACGTGCGGCGGCAATGCGCCGCCAAACTGCTTTTCGACGAGTCGTGTACTTGGTCTCGATCCTTCTGATGGCAGTACCCCTGGTTTCGCTGGTTGAGTACTCGGTCAGGTTTCCGCTGACGGGCGCCGTGAACCTGGACGCCTGGCGGAAGATCTTTGCGGGGCGCACTAATGAATACACCACGCTGGATAACCTGTGGCTTGGCCTGACCAATTCGCTGATCATGTGCCTGATCACGGTGGTGATCATGCTCGTTTTGCTGCTGCCCACCATGGTGTGGGTGCGGCTGAGCGGAAAGAAGTTCTCGCGGTTCGTTGAGTTTGTGTGTCTGCTTCCCCTGACCATCCCAGCGGTGGTTTTGGTGGTGGGCTTGACCCCGATTTACCGGGTGATCTCCACACAGATCCTCAACTCGAGTGCGATCTGGCTGTCCTTTGCGTACGTGATCCTGGTGCTGCCGTTCTCATACCGGGCCATGGACGCGGGCCTGCGCGCTATCGACCTGAAAACGCTTGTGGAGGCCGCCCGATCCTTTGGAGCCTCGTGGTTGACCGTGCTGCTCAAGGTCATCGTGCCAAACATTAAGGGCGCGCTTGTGTCCGCCTCATTCCTGTCCTGCGCAGTGGTGCTTGGTGAGTTCACCCTTGCCCGCCTGCTGGCCAAGGACAACCTGCAAACCGCGCTGTTCGTGATCAACCTTTCTGACAGCCAAGTTGCCGCCGCCATGTCATTCCTCGCGTTGGCGCTGACCACGATCCTGCTCGTGGTCATGGACCTCATCATGAATCGGGCTCCCAAAGCTCCCAAGAAACTCGAAGTTTCTAAGAAACTCGATGTTTCTAAGAAGCTCGATGCTTCTAAGACCTACAGGGCGCCCAAGAAACGAGTTAAGGAAACTTCCCGATGACCACGCTGAACACTGCCTCCGCTGGCATGGCATCCACGTCAGGAGCCGCAGGCTCCGAGTCAGCTGCGCGATCTCAGGGCGCGTCAACCAGCGCCTCAATCAGCGCGTCAACCAGCGCCTCAAGCGTGGAGCTGCGCAACATCACCCGCACGTTTGGTGCGGTCACTGCGCTCTCGGACTTCTCACTGACCATCGAACCCGGCGAGATGGTAGCACTGCTCGGCCCCTCTGGTTGCGGCAAAACCACCGCGCTGCGCGCCCTGGCCGGCCTCGAAGACATCAACGCCGGCACCATCCTCATTGACGAACGAGACGTGAGCGACCTGCCCGCATACAAGCGGGACATGGCCATGGTGTTCCAGGCGTACTCACTCATGCCCCACATGACCGTGCGGCAAAACCTGGAGTTCGTGCTCAAGATCCGCAAGATCTCCGCCGTCGAACGCGCCACCATCACCGACCGCTACCTCGACATGGTGGGCCTGAGCGGGCACGCCGCCCACTTCCCGCACCAGCTCTCTGGTGGTCAGCGTCAGCGCGTGGCGATCGCTCGGGCGCTCGCGGTGGACCCTAAGGTGCTGTTGCTCGATGAGCCGCTGTCCGCGCTGGACGCGAAGGTCCGCGTGCAATTGCGCGACGAAATCCGCGCCCTGCAGTTGGAAAGCGGCATCACCGCGCTGTTCGTGACTCACGATCAGGAGGAAGCGCTCGCCATGGCGGACCGCGTGGCCGTCATGTACCAGGGCAAGATCGCGCAGATCGGCGCGCCCCAAGATATATACGAGCGCCCCGAGTCCGAGTTTGTGGCCCGGTTCATTGGGCAGGTCAATGATATTTCCGGCACCGTGAGCAGCCAGCGCGCTACCACCGCGTTTGGTTCTGTTCCGGTGCTGCCCGGTTCGGTGACCGGTGCGGCCACGGTTTTGGTGCGGCCCGAGAACATCGCTATTGAGCCTGCCGGCACAGGTGCGCCCGCTAGCAACGTTGGCATCATCGAGCAGTTCAATTACCTCGGCTCGGTTGCGTCCGTGGCGGTGCGCTGCGGCGATGTGTTGATCAACGCGCAGGTGCCAGCCCGCGACGGCCAGCACCTCGTGCTCGGCAGCGCCGTGACCGTCGCACTGCGCGAGGCCCCAGCCCTCGCGGTTTAGCGCAGCCAGTGCACGTCAGTCCCGGTTGTGTGTGGGGCGGTACCCCGCCCAACCCATTAACGACGATTCCCCACCTTCCAGCTGGAAGGCGGGGAATCGTCGTAAAGCAGTAAGAGTGGGCGCTACGCGCCCGAAACAACCACCTGACCGCCACCCTTTTCCAGCGCAATGAGCGTGCGCAGCGCGCGAAGCTCAGGGTTAGCCTCAATGAGTTTGGCGGCATTAGCCAGCGAACGCAGCGTGGCCTGCTCGCCGCGAGCCCGCTCCAACTGGGCAAGTGCCTCCTGCTTGGCCACCGCCACCTGCGCGAACTTGGCCTTCAAGTCTCCAGGGAAGGTGAGATCGCGAATGTTCGCGTCGACAACCTCGACGCCGTAAGCGGCCTGTGCTTCCGGGGAAAGCGGCGTAAAATCGCGGGTCAGTTGTGCCCTCGAAGTCAGCAACTGTGCGGCGTCGATGCTCATCACAGCGTCACGCAGTGCCAACTGAACATCAAGGTAAATGCGCTCCTCAGTCTGGCCATCCTGCGCGCCCGCAACCCACACCAGTGGGTCCACGATGCGGTAGGTGAGGGTCGCACCCAATTTGATGGAAATCCCATCAGAGGTCAAGGCCTCCTGGCCCGAAACCCGAACCACAACTGGGCGCAGATCGAGGCGTTCCACCCGCGTGCCCATCCGGCGGTGGCGGTGGCGGCCCGGGGCGAGCAGCCGCGCAGGATTGCCGCGCTCAAACAGAACGCCACGCTCGTACTCTTGAATCGTCGTTTTCATGGCTGCCTCCCTCGGCATTATCAATCAGTGGTCTTGCTCGGTGTGGTCTTGTGGTCTTGCGATACTACGTGAAAAGCGGTTCCGGGCTGTGCGAATCTGCGCGCACGGATCGTTAAGCCACGGCGTTGCGTGTGCAGTGCACAGCACTCACATGTCCACGCCGATTGTGCCCACGATGCAAAGCGCTCGCAGAAGAATGAGGCACAGCCGGAACCGCCCTGAGGATTTGAACCTCGGGAGCTTTATAGGCTCGTTTCCCAGTGGGGAGCCGCAACGAGGAACGGAGAATCACACCTGATCTGCCCGCCTCACCGGAACCCCGATCAGACTCTATTGGTGGGCGGGGTAATGCGCAACAGATTATTTGCGCTGTTGGGAGAGGGCCTTGCGGGAAGGCGAGGACTCGTCGTTAATTAAGCGGGAACGGCGGCCATGAGCTGCTCGCACAGCGCGATGATTCGGGCGCGCAGTGGCTGCGAGCGCTCGGCAAACTCGGCCTGTGCGGCCTGGTAGGTGGCTTTGCCCTCGTCGGTTTCGATCCGAACCGCGGGCAGGCCAAACTTGGACACGTCATAGGGGCTGGCCTGCATGTCGAGGTAGCGGATGTCGCGTGCGAGTTCGAAGCAGTCCAGCAGCAGATCACCGGGGATGGCCGGGGTGAGTTTCCAGGCCCACTTGTATAGGTCCATGTTCGCGTGCAGGCAGCCGGGCTGTTCCATCGCCGGCTGAAGTTCGCGGGTGGGGTGGAGCTTGTTGAGCGGCGCGGCCTCGGGTGTGAAGAACCGGTAGGCGTCAAAGTGGGTGCAGCGGATCTTGTGGATTTCCACCACCTGATCGGTGCCCGCGCCGCCGAGTCGAAGCGGCAGCGTGTGCCGGGTGTCGTCCTGCTTATAGACCATCGCCCACTCGTGCAGCCCAAAGCACCCCAGGTTGGTTGGGCGGGTGGCGGTGTTGGACAGCAGGGTGTGGATGTAACGCACTGTGCTGCCGCGATCGGCCATGTAGGCGGCCACGTCAAGGGTCACGCCGCCCGCTAGGTCGGTGCCTAGGTCGGGGCCTGTTTCACCGGAGTCGGTGAGTTGGTCAGCACCGGTGAGCTGGTCTGTCTCAGTAAGCACGGTCATCCAGCGCGCCGAGGCCCGCTGGGACAGGTCGTGTGCTGGGTCTGCGGAAGGATCGTCGGGAAGTAATTCCGTGTGCAATTCCGGCAGCAGGACCGTGCCAAATCCCGGCGACCACGTGCGCAAACGCGACGGGCGGATGGGATAGTACGAGAACAGGAAGTCCTCGATCTCGTGCTTGCGGTGGGCGTCATGCGCCTCGCGCCAGCGCGCAGTGAGCCGGTCCGTACGCTCGGCATGCTCGCGCGCGAGGGCGCGCCACTGCGCCGGACGCAGCGCCGTAGTCGTGCTTAAAAGGCCGGTGTTCACCACTCAAGGGTAGGCCGCGGGGTGCGGCCCACCCAAGGTGAGAAGCTGTGATTCTCGACGATCCGGCTGAGCACCAGCGCGAGTGCGGCTGGGCACTCACAGCCAGCAGACTAGAACAGCGCAGTGTGGGTTAGAACAGCGCGACCTTGCCGGGAGGTGGGAAGAGGGCATCGAGGTGAGCCAAATCGTCGAGAGTCAAAGGCCTGATGGCCGCAGCGTTCTGCGCAATCTGCTCCGGCTTGGTAGCACCAGCAATAACCGAGGCCACGGTGGGCTGAGCAGCCAGCCACGAGAACGCAACCTCAACCACGCTCATCTCACGCTCCGCGGCAAAATCTGCCAACTGGGCCAGAGCCTCCCACGGCGCAGTGGCTAACAGTTCCGGCTTGAGGTTTGTGATCCGGCCATCCGCAGGTGCGTTGCCCTGCGAGTACTTTCCTGTAAGCAGGCCGTTGGCCAGCGGGAAGTAGGGGAGCACGCCCAAACCAAACTCGGCGGCCGCCGGGGTGATCTCCAACTCGGCGCGGCGGTCAATCATGTTGTAGTGGTTCTGGCTGGAAATAAAGCGAGCGGTACCCAACTCACGGGCCACATACTCGGCTTGAGCCACCTGCCAACCAGACCGGTTGGAATGACCGATGTAGCGGACCTTACCCTGACTGATCAAGTCATCGAGCGCACGCAGGGTCTCGTCAATAGGCGTGCGGGGATCAGGGGTGTGGAACTGGTACAGGTCAATGTAATCGGTGCAAAGCCGGCGCAGCGAGCCTTCCACCGCACGCATGATGTATGCCCGCGAACCACGCGCACCAAAATCTGGGCCGTTGAGCGTGCCCGCATCCATACCAAACTTGGTGGCCACCACCACGTTCTGGCGCTGGGAGCCAAGGGCCTTACCCAAGAACTCCTCGGACAAACCCGGCTGCGCGCCGTAAATGTCTGCCACATCAAAAAACGTGATGCCAGCGTCAATCGCAGCGCCCACCACGGCCTTAGAGGCATCCAAATCAGCGGTGATTGTGCCCGCGCGGCCCAGATTGTTACAGCCCAGTCCTACCGCCGAAATAGCGAGGCCGGAATTGCCCAAGCGGCGAAGCTCGGGGCCATTAGCGGGAGTGGACGAATGCAGGGGGTGTTGCGGATATGCAGTAGCAGTGCTCATACTCGGCACTTTACCGGGTGAATACGGGTGAGCTCCATCATGCTTGTGGCGAAAAGTTACCGAATCGTGACCGGCATGTGAGAAGGGAGGTTCATATTCTGGCTAGACCTCCTAACGTCGTGGGTATGAACGACACTCAAGCCACCGAACTTCTGCGCACCCGCGCTGCACACAACGATGTGCGCATCGCGCCCAGCACCGATCACACGGAGCCTTCGCGCGAGTCTGAGTCCTACACCCACGGACACCACGAATCCGTCCTGCGCTCACACCGCTGGCGGACGGTGGAAAATTCCGCTGCCTATCTCAAGCCACACCTGCAACAGGGCCTAGCCCTCCTTGACATCGGATGTGGGCCCGGCACCCTGACAGTAGACCTCGCACGCGAGGTAGCACCAGGAACAGTGACGGGAGTCGACGCAGCTGAGCAAGTCCTTGAGGATGCACGCGCCCACGCTGCAGAAGAAGGCGTAACAAACGTTGAGTTCCTGCATGCCAACGCCTACAAACTGCCGTTTGAAGACCACAGCTTTGACATTGTGCACGCACACCAGGTGCTACAACACCTCTCAGACCCAGTTGCAGCCATCCACGAGATGCTGCGCGTGGTTAAACCCGGCGGCATCATTGCTGTACGCGACGCTGACTACGGCTCCATGACCTGGTACCCCGAAAACCACGGCCTGCAGGAATGGAATGAGTTGTACCACGAGGTCACCAGCGCCTACGGATATGAGGCTGACGCCGGCCGCCGCCTGCTCAGCTGGTTCCAAGCCGCAGGCGTGGCCCAAGAAAACCTCTACCCCTCGGCCGGTATCTGGTGTTACGCCACCCCCGAAACCCGCGCATGGTGGGGTGGCCTGTGGGCGGAGCGGTGCGTCATGTCCAACTTTGCTCACCAAGCCAAAGAAGCCTCGCTCGCAGACGATGTGGCGCTTGAAGAACTCGCACACGAATGGCGCAACTGGGCCGAGGAACCCGATGGCTGGTTCATTGTTCCGAACGGCGAAATCATCGTGCACGCCTGAACTCCTAGCCGCTGTACCTGGGAATTACCTCGCCAGTGCCTTCAAGTTGCTTCGGTGACCCCTTGTTGCTTCGGAGACCCCTTGTTGCTTCGGTGACCCCACAGTTAGTGGGGTCACCGAACCAACATGAAAGGTGTGGCACATCGCAGTGTTCGGCGGGATCACCTGAAGCCCCGCTGACTGCAAGCCGGGTAGAATGACCGTGTGCGTATTGCGAGATTTACAACCGGTGATGACCCCCGGTACGGATTCATCCAGAACGAAAACGGCAAGGACTACATTGCGGTCCTGAGCGGTGACCCGCTCTACACCCCGATTGCTCCAACCGGAGAGCGTGTGGAATTGGGAGACGGCGTACGCCTACTCGCTCCAGTGATCCCGCGCTCCAAGGTGATTGGCGTGGGCCGTAACTACGCAGATCACGCCAAGGAGATGGGTAACGAGGTGCCAACCTCCCCGCTCCTATTTTTCAAGCCCAACACCTCCGTAGTCGGCCCGGATGACCCCATTTTGTTGCCCGACTTCACACAGGAAGTCAGCTACGAGGCTGAACTCGCCATCGTAATTGGCCGCATGGCTAAGTCCGTTTCCCCAGAGAACGCGCACCGATTCATCCTCGGCTACACCATTGCAAACGACGTGACCGCGCGAGACGCGCAACGCACCGACGGCCAGTGGGCGCGGGCCAAGGGATTCGACTCGTCCTGCCCACTCGGCCCATGGATTGAAACCGAACTGTCCACCGAGGAACTCTCAGTGCGCTCACACGTCAACGGCGAACTGCGCCAAGACGGCAACACCAAAGACATGATCTTTGACCCGGCATTCCTCGTCTCCTACATTTCTGAGGCCTTCACGCTGCTGCCCGGTGACGTCATCCTGACCGGAACCCCGGCGGGCGTTGGCGAGATCCGCCACGGCGACCGCGTTGAATGCTCCGTGGACGGTTTGGGCACGCTGGCAAACCCGGTGCTGCGCCGGTCCATGCTGGACTGAAACGTAACGCATGATTTTCGACGATTCCCGTGGGTATCGTCGAAAATCATGCGGTCCCAGCGGGTTAAGCCGGCCCCGGCGCACACGGCCCGCAGCAACACAAAGGCGGCGTGAAAGCGCCGTAAAATAGGCAGCGGTGCGCCGCCCGCGTACCACTTACAAATCCACAAACCTAAGGTGTGTTTTGTCCACGTCAACCGACTTCGCAACCGGAAGTGACATCCGCGTCCGATTCTGCCCATCGCCCACCGGAACCCCACACGTGGGACTGATCCGCACGGCCCTGTTCAACTGGGCGTACGCGCGCCACGTGGGCGGCAAACTCGTATTCCGCATCGAAGACACCGACGCGGAACGCGACTCGGAAGAAAGCTACCAGCAGATCATCGAGGCCCTGACGTGGCTGGGAATTGACTGGGACGAAGGCATCAACGTTGGTGGACCACACGGACCATACCGGCAATCCCAGCGCGCGGACCTGTACCAAGAAGTCATCAAGAAACTCGTTGACGGCGGGTACGTGTACGAATCGTTCTCCACACCAGAGGAAATCGAGGCGCGAAATGTAGCCGCAGGCCGGCCAAAGGCCATGGGCTACGACGGCTACGACCGCACCCTGACTGAGGAGCAAAAGGCCGCGTTCCGCGCCGAAGGGCGCGAGCCAGTGCTGCGCATGCGCATGCCAGATGAAGATGTGTCCTTCTTTGATCTAGTGCGCGGCGAGGACGTCACCTTCAAGGTGGGAACCGTACCTGACTACGTGGTGGTGCGCGCCAACGGACAGCCGTTGTACACACTGGTAAACCCCGTAGACGACGCTCTGATGGAAATCACCCACGTACTACGCGGCGAGGACCTACTATCCTCCACCCCGCGTCAAGTGGTGTTGTACCGGGCACTCATGGAACTTGGTATTGCCAAGGTTATGCCGGCGTTTGGACACCTGCCCTACGTGATGGGTGAAGGCAACAAGAAGCTGTCCAAGCGCGATCCCGAATCCAACCTGTTCCACCACCGCGACCGCGGGTTCATCCCCGAGGGCCTCATGAACTACCTGGCACTGCTGGGCTGGTCCATTGCCCCGGATAACGACATTTTCTCCATGGATGAGATGGTGGCCGCCTTTGACGTGAAGGACGTACTGTCCAACCCCGCCCGCTTTGACCTGAAGAAGGCCGAAGCCATCAACGCAACGCATATGCGCATGCTCGAGGTGGACGACTTCAAAACCCGCCTGGTGCCCTACTTGGCTGATGCTGAGTTGGTGTCGGCCCGCTCGTACGACGCGTTGACAGCGCGCGAGCAGGAAATCCTCACCGCCGCAGCGCCACTCGTACAGGAGCGTATGACGCTCTTGGGTGAGGCAAAGGGCATGCTTGGGTTCCTGTTCACCGCGGATGCAGACCTCACCTATGACGAGGAATCGCTGACGCAGGTCAACAAGATTGAGGAGCGTATTGCTATTCTCGATCGCTCAATTGAGTTGATCAGCGGCCTTGGCTCATTGGCCGACCCACACGAGGTCCAGCAGGCACTGCGCGCCGTGCTGGTAGACGAGTTGGGCGTCAAGCCACGCCTCGCATTCACGCCATTGCGCGTGGCTGTGACCGGCCGGCGCGTCTCGCCACCACTGTTTGAGTCCATGGAAATCCTAGGTAAGGACTCCTCACTGGCTCGCTTGGTAGCATTCCGCGAGTTCTTGGCGGCAGCCCAGTGATACTTGGGGATCACATCAAAGGCGTCCTGTTTGATATCGACGACACTCTCGTTGATACGCGGGGCGCCTTTGCGCATTGCATGAACGTGCTGTCTGCCAAGTATCTGCCGGACCTGCCCGCCCAGCGTTACGGCGAAGTGCTGACCATGTGGCGTGCGGACGCGAACGGCTACTATCGCGCCTACACGCGCGGCGAGATCTCCACGCGCGAGCAGCGTATGAACCGTGCCAACGAATTGCAAAAGTCCTTTGGTGGCCAGATCCTGTCCGAGTCTGATTTTGACGTGTGGGACGCTGACTTTATGGTGGCCTTCCGTGATGGCTGGCGGGCATTTGAGGAGTCCCGAGCCGTTGTGGATGGGCTGCGCGCACAGGGGATAGCCGTGGGTGCACTGTCCAACGCAGGGTTGGCCTTGCAGACGGAAAAACTAGCAGCCTGCGGTCTTGGCGATGTGGATATTTTGGTTACGCTCGACACCTTTGGTGTGGGCAAACCCGATCCGCGCGTCTTCGTGGAGGCGGCCCGGCTACTCGGCCTGCCTGCAGATCGGGTGGCGTATGTGGGCGACGAACTGGACATCGATGCCCGCGGCGCGGTACGCGCCGGGCTGGGTCAAGGCATCTGGCTGGATCGTCCCGGCGCGCGCCGTGGCGGCGCGCATGAGGAGTCGGCCAGCGCGGCGCAGGCCGAGGGGATAGCTGTTATATCGTCGTTAATCAGTGTTGTGCCGCGGTAAATCCGCGGCCCTTTAAGCCCTGATTTTCGACGATTCTGCTCGCGTTAAGCGGACGGGGCCTGGTAGACGAATGCCCGGGTCACAAACGGCATGGCGAGGGTTTCGGGGATCGTGCTGGTGGATGCTGCTGCGGCTGTGGTAGCGGGTGCGGCGTCGGGCGCGGTAGTGCGGGAGGCAGCCTCAGTGATTTCAACGAGACGCGCGGTCACCGCAGCGCGTTCGGCTGGGTCGAGCGAGATGCAGTAACTGGTGGATAAGCCATACTCAACGATCTCGTTGCGGGTTCGAGTCCATTCCCATGCGAACGTCACCTCAGTGGGCGCGGACCACGGGATGCTAGGCACATCAAGAGGTGCGCTGACGGTGGAACTTGAACCAATAACAACCCGGAAGTCATTGACCCAGCCGACTGTGTCGTCTTTAAGGTTCCAGAGCACTGCGAGTACACCGCCGGGGCGCAGAACACGTAAGATTTCGGCCGCTGCTGCGTCCTCGTTGAACCAGTGCCAAGCCTGCGCCACGAACAGTGCATCCACCGAGCTATCGGGAAGTGGGATGGCGCTGTCTCGGCCGTCCAGCGCAATGACGTCTGGGAGACTGCGGTTTAGTTGAGCGCGCATACCGGGATCCGGTTCAACGGCGGTGACATTGGCGGTGAACTTGGTGAGAACGGACGTGAGCTTTCCAGTTCCGGCGGCTAAATCCACGAGGACGGGGTTGCTGGGGTGGCTTTCGATGAGGTCAAGTACCTCGCGCACTAACTGAGCGGGGTAGGACGGCCGGGCACGGTCATACAGGTCTGCGGCTTGGCCGAAAGACAGTGCGCGCTCAGTGTGCGACACAGTAGGTTCTCGCTTTCGTGGTGCATACCGCGGCTGGTCCGAGGCTCTTCTAGAGTAATGCAGGACACGTTCATACGATTTGGAAACCGAGCGCACCCTCGGGTAGAGTTTTCGTTGTTGGCAGCGCGGACAGGCTCTGCAAAGGCCGGCAAATCATTGGAATCAAGCCGATTCTGATGGGCTATGGTGTAATTGGCAACACAACGGTTTCTGGTACCGTCATTCTAGGTTCGAGTCCTGGTAGCCCAGCGAGTAACTCGTAAGAGTTATTTAGTGCGTATGCACAAAGCCCCTATCGTATAGCGGCCTAGTACGCCGCCCTCTCACGGCGGTAACACGGGTTCAAATCCCGTTGGGGGTACAAGCCAAAAAGCCACTCAGGAAACTGAGTGGCTTTTTTGTTGTGTGCAGTCTGCTCCGGCTCGTCTGCTCCGGCTCGTCTGCTCCGGCTCGTCTGCTCCGGCCGTGTGCTACGTCACGGCTGCGCAGGTTGCGGTTACCCCTCCTGCTCTGTGTAAGATTACGAAGTCGAAAACGCGGCAACGCGCAGTTGACAAGCCCCCATCGTATAGCGGCCTAGTACGCCGCCCTCTCACGGCGGTAACACGGGTTCAAATCCCGTTGGGGGTACCACGCAAGAAGGCCACTCAGGAAACTGAGTGGCCTTCTTTGTATCTCGATTTTTATATCTCGATGGGCGCGCGCCTAAACGTTCCGGGATTCCTCGCCAGCGCGTCGCAAAACCTCGGTGAGCCGGTTGGCTGCAGCCACCACGGAACCTGCGTGCAGGCGGCCCGGCTGGCGGCTGAGGCGCTCCACAGGGCCGGAGATGGATACAGCGGCAACAATTCTGCCTGAAGGCCCGCGTACGGGCGCCGAAACGGACGCTACGCCAACTTCACGTTCGGAAACGGACTGCGCCCAACCACGGCGGCGTACACCGGACAAGATGGTTGCGGTGAACTTGGAACCTTGCAGTCCACGGTGCAAACGGTCCGGTTCCTCCCAAGCGAGTAGAATCTGAGCAGCGGAACCAGCCTGCATTGTCAATGTGGCACCTACGGGAATCGAATCGCGCAGACCAACTGGACGCTCCGCGGCGGCAACGCAAATACGTTGATCGCCTTGGCGTCGGTACAACTGAGCGCTTTCACCCGTGTGGTCGCGCAGTGCGGCAAGGACGGGGTTGGCTGCTGCGAGCAGGCGGTCCTCACCGGCTGCAGTTGAGAGCTCGTTCAGGCGTGGGCCGAGGATAAAACGGCCCTGCATGTCTCGGGTAACGAGCCGGTGATGCTCGAGCGCAACGGCTAAGCGGTGCGCCGTGGGGCGCGCTAGGTGAGTTGCTGCCACGAGCTGTGCCAGGGTGGCTGGTCCTGCCTCAAGTGCGCCGAGCACTGCGGCTGCCTTATCGAGTACGCCGACTCCACTAGAATTGTCCATGTATTGATATTGCAGTCTCAAGTGGCGAGAATGCAAGTAGACTCTCCGAAGAGCAACAACCAACATCGCCCGCGACGAACCAGTATTCGCGGTTGAGAGAGGAAAAATCATGGCCGGCACCTTGGCTGAAAAGGTTTGGGACGCGCACCTCGTGCGACGTGGCACCGACGGATCGCCCGACCTTCTCTACATTGACCTGCACCTCGTTCACGAGGTGACCTCCCCTCAGGCGTTTGAAGGCCTGCGCCTTGCTGGACGTCCAGTTCGGCGCCCTGACCTCACGATTGCCACTGAGGACCACAACACTCCGACGCTCAACATTGACCGTCCGATTGCTGACCTGACCTCCCGTACGCAGATCGACACGCTGCGCAACAACGCCAAGGAATTTGGTGTGCGCATCCACTCGCTCGGTGACGCAGACCAGGGCATCGTGCACGTGGTTGGCCCGCAGCTTGGTTTGACCATGCCCGGCCTGACTGTGGTGTGTGGTGACTCTCACACTTCAACGCACGGTGCTTTTGGTGCCCTCGCGTTTGGTATTGGAACCTCCGAGGTTGAGCACGTGCTCGCCACTCAGACGCTTCCGTTGCAGCCGTTTAAGACGATGGCCATCAACATCAACGGTGACCTGCCGCAGGGTTCAACCGCTAAGGACATCATCCTTGCGATCATCGCAAAAATTGGTACCGGTGGCGGTCAGGGTTACGTGCTCGAATACCGCGGTGAGGCCATCCGCAAGTTGTCGATGGAAGGCCGTATGACCATCTGCAACATGTCAATTGAGGCTGGTGCGCGCGCGGGTATGATCGCGCCGGATGAGACCACCTTTAACTACCTCAAGGGCCGTCCACACGCACCTGAAGGTGCGGACTGGGATGCTGCAGTTGAGTACTGGAAGACCCTCAAGACCGATGACGACGCGGTTTTTGACGCTGTTGTGGATCTTGAAGCTAAGGACATTGAGCCATTTGTTACCTGGGGTACGAACCCAGGTCAGGGACTTCCGCTCTCAGGTAACGTTCCCGTTCCCGCTGAAATTGCCGACGAGAACGACCGTATCGCTGCTGAG
>Ga0222423_1000526_pt1 | contig 25491 bp, 73 predicted proteins | sample 3A0metagenome_FD_182472 | JGI IMG/M metagenome (GOLD analysis project Ga0222423, IMG submission 182472) | Enriched microbial communities from leaf-cutter ant dump, University of Wisconsin, Madison, United States - 3A0 (version 2) | ecosystem: Environmental > Terrestrial > Nest > Insects nest >...
AAAGCCCTCTGAGTAAGGGGGGGGGCTACATTAAGGAGGGGAAATGAGTCAATTCATATTTTTTGTATTAGGTATTTTTCTTTGTACTCTTAGTTATATTCCAAGTTTAAATGTAGATCAACTGCATGATGTACTTAATAAGTGTGAGAATAACAAAGGAATCAAAAGTATTAAGGTTCCAGTAGGAGAATATCGACTAGTCTGTAATGATGGTGCTCAGTTCAATATTAATCGATAAGGAGTAATTATATGAGTAAAAAATTGAATTCTAATGTAAAATCATTGTCACCCACCAAATATGCACGAATGATGTGGTGGACTGATGTAACTCGCGGAATGGCTTATTACAGTATTCCAAACAAAGAAGGTAAGATTTTCTCCTCTCTTGTTGCTCGTAGTGCTTTTATGCGTGGGGATTTTCTGTACATGCAGATTGCTTGTCGTAAACAAGAAACTAATGAGCTTAAAACTGTTTGCATTCGTGTGAATAAATCAGAAGAGTATTCTTGGGATAAATTCTTTACTGCATTCCATCCTTCTCCTGATCTTTATCCGGTGTTCTGATATGGCAAAAATAAAAGACTTAATTAGAGCGCACCAACAGAGCCATGTTAAAAATGTTGAATGTCCCGTTCCTGTTGTAAAGATTTCTGATAATATATCCTATAATGGTCCATCTTATGCTTATTGTTATGATATTGAAGTAAAACTTGGTCACAGTGTTTGGTGCAGGGACTCGAAGGAAGTTGAATATCAAAAACAAAGAGTTGCAGAGGATGTTGTGCAATTTTTATACGGAGAATTTAGAGATGATTTTGTAAATATTAATTGTGCTCTGTATGAAAGAGATTTGGATAAGACCAGAGAACTTATTCATAATATGTATAAAAAGATGTATGATTGAGGAATCTAAATGACTAAACTAATTATTGAAGAAGATGGGAGCTACATCTTTGATGTTTGTGAAGACTTCAAGTATCCTTCAGACGAAACAACAGATATTGAAATTCCTCAAGAAGTGCTAAAAGATTGGATGGAGGCAAATCCTAGTCGTTCTCTTTCAGAATTTGGTGATGATTTTGTAGAGGCTGTAAAGGATTATCTACGTAATGAGTGAGCTGAAGATTACAGTAGTTAGTTATGAAGAGTTCACAGATATTGATTTTATTCCACCTGCGACATTCTATGTAATGTCTGCAACACAAGATTATTACTTTTTCCATACATCAAAAAGAGAAGTTGCACAGAAAGAAGCAGATGAATTGTTTGGTGTAGGAAGGTACGTTGTAAAAGCAAGTAAGACACAGAAAACAAAATCTAAACTAGAATCTGGTGGTTATTCAGCCGTTGGGGTTGGGACTAGAAAGGGTCAGAAGAAGTATTAAGGAGAGATAAAATGACTAAATACACTTACAGTGTAGTGCAAACTGTAGAAGTAGAAATCGATGAAAGTAAATTTAATGAAGAATATCTAAAAGCTTTTAGTGAGGTTATGTGGAATGTTGATGATGTTTCTGAAGTTGTAGAATACATTGCACGACATAAAGCTCTGTATGATGGATATTCTTGTGAGTTCGTTCCAGATGATTGGTATAAAGCTAAAGTAACAGAAGATTATGTAGAAGAGTCTTAAAAATGGCTAATCAACAACAGCTTGATCAATGCTATATGGAAGTAGCGAGAGCACATGCAAAACTTAGTAAAGGAGTTAGAGGAAAGATTGGAGCTTGTCTTGTCACCAAACATGGCTCAATCTTAGGAGGATGTAACGGTCTTGCTCCAAACGGCAGTAATGTTCTTGAAACAAAGAAATACATGGAAGTTGGAGCAGGAGCTTGGTTAGACCCTGATTGGGTTCTAGAACAATATCCATTTGAAGATGTTGATGGTCGTTATCAGCTTGTAACGAAGCCTGAAACAATCCATGCAGAGCTTTCTTGTATTCTTCGTGCTGCTAAAGAAGGGGTGAGCATTCTAGGAAGTACATTGTACGTAACACAAAGCTGTTGTCCTGTGTGCTCAGAGATGGTGGTAGCTGCTGGGGTAACAAGGGTTGTGTATGAACAAGAGTACAGAATTACATCAGGAATACAAAATCTATCAGAGCATGGTGTGATAGTAGAAAAATTCAATGGCTCCGGGGCTTGATGCTCTGGAGCTTTTTGCTATAATAGATATACGAATTCCATAAAGGAGAAAATTATGAAAATTGATAAGTGGTTTCAACATGAAGGTCTTGACAGAACACATATCCTTCTGGTTATGTTAGAACAAAGTTTAGGGTTCTATGATCCAGACTGTGAATTAACTGATAAACCAGTCCACCCAGCAATCTGGAACTCTAGATGTGAAGTGCTTCTGTCTAAAGCAACATCAGCTCTGGCTGAGCTATACCAAGCAATCGGAGAGTGGGAAGATGAATCTTAAAGATTTTACCAACAAACTATCAAAGCTAAACAACAGGCTAAAGAGTGCAAAGAAACTAGCTGATGAATTCTCAACTGATCTGTGTATTGAAGCATTTGTAGAACTAGATGAATTAGCTAATAAAGTGGAACAAATGCTTAAAGATGCTAAGAAGAAAATGAAGGAGAAGAAAGATGAATAAGATTAAAATTGAAGTTGACATTGATGAACTTCTTCAAATGAAAGCAAGATTACGATTCATCAATTACAAAGCTCTTGATCGGATCATTTGGATGAGAAATGGAAGTGAAATTGTCTTTAAACAACAAGATATTGATGATTTCAAGTTCACTGGGCTTTCCAACACAGATTTTATTGATTTTACTCTAGACAATTGTGTTTTGGAGGATTGATGACGAACCACATTAAACACCATCCTAAGAACTTGAACGGTAGGGACTTCTTCACTACAGATATCCATGGTCATTTTGATCTTCTCCACGAACAAATGAGACTTCATGCCTTTGATACTTCTAAAGATCGTCTATTTATTGGTGGTGACAATTGTGATAGAGGTCCAAACTCTAATTGGATTTTAGATTATATTTATGAGCCATGGTTTATCTCTGTAAGGGGCAATCATGAAGAAATGGTATTGGCTTACATTGAAGCTCTTGCCGCTGGTGATGAAAGAGATGCAAGACAACCTTTTGAAATGTTATATTTTAATGGTGGTCAATGGTTCTTTGATATTACGGAAAAGAAACAATTAGAAATTTATCAAGCTTTCAAAGAACTTCCTCTTGCAATTGAACTAGAATCTCGCTCTGGCGTTAAGGTCGGCATTGTTCATGCTGAAGTTCCTTATAATGATTGGGAAATATTCAAGAAAACAACCAATGCTGAGCTTGTTTGGAATGCACAAGCTGTAGCACAGTGGGCAAGAAGTAAGTATGATAGAACCAACACAGATAATGTGAAGAATATTGATGTTGTTTACGTAGGACACACCCCAACACAATCAGGAAATGTTGAATCTTTAGGGAATGTTAGGTATTCTGATGTTGGAAGCTTCTTTAGAAACAAACTATCATTTCAGGAGATTATATGACTAGCAAGCAATCACAAGAAAAGCCAAATGTTGTTCCTCCAAAAGCTCCTAAAGCTCCTCCATCACTAATGAATAGTGAAAGAAAAGATTTTCAGAATAAAATTAGACAATTGAATGAAGATTTAGAGCTTTGTCACACGAAAACCCTACTTTCTGTCCACAGAATCTTGAATATGGCCAATACTTCTGGTAAAATTGACAACGAAACACTAGAATATTTACAAAGGGAGATTAATAAACTATGAGTTGGTGGAGTGATTTGTTTAGAAAACCAGCATTTCTTGTTACGGAATATCATCCAGAGGATCAGCCGGGTTGGATTCCTGTTAAGTCTGATGGTATTTCTCAGCCTGTAAAAGAAATTGTTGCTACATTCTATGAAAAAGGACGTTGGAAACTACAAAAACACAATTACGATTGGAACAAAAGGTATTATATGGGACGTGGTGAAACCTTCAAAGTGGTTGATAGAGTAACAAAAGAAGAATACTCTTTTCGTTCAGATTCATACAAGCTTGTAAATAAGCTCTACGGGGATTGGAATAGTTATTTTGTTCCTAGAACAGTTAATGAATGGGGTCTTCCTTCTTGGATGACGGAGAAAGAAAAAGAATATGTTGTTCTACATGCGAATAAACTGTTACAAAAATTGCATGAGAGGATTACAATTTGGGAAGATCGTAAAAGAAGTAAGTGGGAAGCTCAAGCTAAAATCAATCAAGACAAAGAACGACAACGTCTTGTAGAGCTTTATTGTAAATAGGCTTGTAAAGGCCTCTATTTTACCCTACAATCGACGATAAGCTAAAAGACATATCAGATAGACCTTAAAACATGCCCGTAAAGGCTCCTAAAACGCTCCAGATTGCACGATAATGATTAGGAGATATAACGCGATGGGTAAAACAGAAATAATGCTTAAAACGAAAGAATAGGAGGATTTAAATGAAAGAGTATTGGCAACGATTCAAATCAGAGCTAAAACTGCTGTTTTACAAAGACAATGTGCTATTTTCTCCTTACTGCGCCTATGGGAAATGGTATATTCTAGATGACAACATGCGGTTTAAGACCTATATTGAAGCTGTAGAGTATTCAAAACAGAATGGAAGTATTAAGTATTTTTATCTGGATGACTATAATTGTGATAATGATTACAAAGAGTATTGGGAGAAAGAATGAAAACAAGAATTAGAAAAGAACAAAGTATTCATGACACAGTTTACGTACCAGAATACTATAACGAAGGTTGGATTTTTAAAGGCTGGGAAAGTTTTATGGATATTATGGGCAGTAGTTGCGGACTTCCACAGAAAGCGTGGATTCGAACATCAAAGAATACAAAATTTGAAGCAGGAACCCTAGAATATGCAAAAGATGTAATCGATACCTATCTTTCAATGATTTCTGAAGAAGAAAAGATTAAATATCACCACAAACATAAAGAAATTTCTTTTATCGACTACCCTTGAATGTAATGATTAATCCTTAAGGAGAAACTATGCTAACAGCTCTATTCTATTATTGGCTTATTGGTGTTCTGTTCACTTGCTTTGTTCTTTATGTGTTTAAACAACAAGAAGTATATGAAGAGCTATATGAAGAGTTTCTAGTTGAGTGTGAGAAAGATGGAATTGATTCAACACTAATTACTTACGGAGTGTTTGAAATCATTGGATGGATTGTAAGTTTTATTATCATCCCACTAATCTATCCAGCAATTCTTATGTACTGGCTGAGGAAGTAAAATATGATATTTGTAGGAGGTGGTGGGCACAGCAGGAAAGTTTATGTATCTCCATTTACAGGAAAAGAATATAATTCTCTACAAGATATTGGAACAGAAGCTAATTGTCTTTCTGTTAAAAAACACTACAATCCAGAAACACTGACAAACACAAGTCATAAGGAATATAAAGACTGCATGTATTTTCTTGATAAGGGGTTTATGCCAATACAACAAAATTACATTCAAGATGCTTTTGTGTTTAGTGGAGTTCTTGTGATTGCCTGCATCCTACTGTTTATCGATTCCTTAAGAGGAAACTAAAATGAAAATTCCTTGCATACTATGTGTAATTTGTCTTTGTTCTTCTTGTTCATCAAATATCCCTCCTCCCTCTAGACAAGGGCAAGGACACATGTATAATGAGTATATTAGTGATATTCTTACGAAATGTGAGAATGAATCAGCTCTAATTACGTTAACAATGTATGACGCTGCTGTTAAGAATGGATAACATCCAAGTGAACAGGATGTAAGGAATTTAGAAAGGATGCTCAAAGAGGGTTGCTGGAAATATTATCGGATTTTAATTTAGGAGAAAATATGAACTACCCAGAACATATCTACAGTAAGTTTAAGATTATTGAAAAAGAAATTTATGGGCAAACACATTATTGTGCTGTAAAAGAATCAAACTTCCTAGGATTTACTTTCTATAAAAATATGAAAGTACGTAGACTATTTCCCGGCGGTTATTTTGATTCTTCTGGAGCAACATGGTGTGAGGATAAATCATCTGTTCTTTCAGCTATAAAAAGTTGGCATCAAAGAGAAGAGTGGAGATTTGCGGAGAAGGTTAGGAAATGACGGAAGAAGAATATACTATCAATTTTGATTTAGAACGAATGAGAAAAGCTATCTCTGGTCCTTCTCTTACAATCCCTCATAATTTGACAAGAGAGCAGATGAGATGGTATATTTGTAATGCTTCTATTGGAGAACGTAAAGGATTGTTTGTTCCTCCCCAGAATATTACAATGGAAGAACTAACACAATTTGCTTTGGAGATGTGGGAGAAATATAATGAAAGTAACTAAAGAATGGTTATTGGAGAAAATTAATCTCATACCAGACAAAACAGAGGTGGAAATTACAGGAGCAGATTATACTTTATTTGAGAAGCTGTCTGGCACTTACAAAGAACCTCCCACTGTCTACTATCCACCAGAAGATGCTTATCCTTGTTCAGATAATGGAAAACATGTGTGGGGATTCATGTTCTGTCGTTGTTGTTATGAGCCATGGCCAGAGCCGTATCTATCAGACAGAATTAAAGCTTACGGATATTAAATAATTTAGGAGAAAATAATGTCAGAATTTAAACGAGAAGAACGCTATATTGTTTTGAAGCTTAAACACCTAACTGAAGAAGAAATTGAGAATTTATACTCTTTCAACCATGCACAGGTAGAGTGTGTTGTAGTGGAATCTGATTGGTCTTGTTATGATCAAGTATGGAAACTTGTAGAAGAGGAGTATAATAATGAAAATTGAAAAACTAAAGAATTCTCAATATGTTTGGTATGACCATCCTGACTTTAATGGAGAGAAAGTAAAACTTAAAATGTGGAATAATCCATATCTGAACCCAGATGGTATTTGGGAGATTGATGGCGAGAAGTATATTCTATATAAGGCCATTGGTAAGGAAGATAGTGTTGTTGGGGAGAAACTGGAATTTGTAAATAAGCATATCTGTGATTGTGAAAAGAACTACGGGAAAGATTGTTTGTATCCTGAGAAGTATGAGAGTGAAGGCTGTAAGTAATGGGGAGAAAAGCAAAAGTAAAAGACAATGAGATTGTAGCTGAGTGGCTAATACAGCACAGGTGGAAAGAAACATTACATCCTGACATCAAAATGCGAATGCCTTCTCTTGTAGAGGAGGCTGTGTATTCTGCTGTCTACATTGTAGCTGGTAGTAACAATGGTAAAGTGAACATTAGTCCTAAGCTTGTATTCAAAGCTCTGATGCTTCTAAATATCTCTTCACAAACAGTGAAGGCTTGTGAGGTGGGATATGACATGTCAGACAGGACAGCAAGGAGACTTGCACAAACAGCCAGATGGGCACTAGAAACTTTAGAACACAGAGTGGAGGAATTTGAGAATGTTGTATCAGAGGAGCTTTGGATGAATTGGCTACTGGAGAAAGAGTTTGTTGAAGACTACAATCTTCAAAGAGAAAGCAAATACCATTCCCCTCTAAAACCAAGTGTCCCTGATAGAATACTTCAACTTTATAGAGATGGAAAATATCTGGAATATGGACAAGCTGTACAACAATTTAGGAGTAGTAAGTGAAAAATAAAGATTTATATGCACGCTGGAAAGCACTAATATATCGTTGCGGAAATCCCAAATTCCCCACTTATGTGGATAAGAGTGTTTGTGAGGAGTGGAAAAATTTTGAAAATTTTCAGACGTGGTCCCATTCTTTTGTATTCGATGGAATGGAATTAGACAAGGACATTATTCTTTCAGGTAATGTACTTTACTGTCCTGAGAATTGTTCATATGTTCCTAAATGGCTAAATCTTGTGTTAGTTGACAGCGGTGCTTCTCGTGGTGATTATCCGCTAGGAGTTAGATATAAGAAACCAACTAAAGGCATGGTGAACAGTCTTAAGAAGCCTTATGAAGCTAGATGCAGAGATTTGGAAGGAAAGAAACTTTGGTTAGGTTATCACTTGACTCCAGAGAATGCCCATCGACAATGGCAACAGGCTAAAGTGGTTATATTGGAAAAAGCTTTACATAGGTATCTATGTGAATGTCCTAACCAAGATATTAGAGTCATTCAAGGAATTGAGAAAAGAATACTTGTACTGAAAGATGATATTGACAGTAGAAATGAAACAATAAAGCTGTAAGTTTTTTCGGTCGGAGTATAATATAAGATTTAAAAATACTAATCCCCTGTAAAAATAGGACCAGCTTAAATAGTGGTCCTATAATTTTTAAGTCTATAAATATCCAGAGTTATATCTGAGTTGCTTAGCTCGTCCTACCGGGCCGACACCTTCAATCACTAAGCGCTTAAAATATCTGTGTAATGTTATTTAAGACGCTAATCATTATTGTCTATATCTTTAGTGTAGTAATTAATATTAGACGGATATCCGTCTGGTCTGTATCAACACATCATGCTATGCATGAGAGTGTATAAGAGTGCTCTTGCTCTTCGACCAAGCCCCGCCCTCGCTCCGCTCTGTCAGGGAAGCACTAATAAGAATAAAGAATAACATCAGAACTAACGCTCTTGATCTTGTCTTTGTCTTGTATGTGTACACATACATATATTATAACTATTATATGCTCCGCATATATTTATATAATAATAACAGTATTGATAAAACAATGTATACAACACACATAAGAGAGAATAAATTTTAATTGCTATGCAATTGAATAATAAATAAGAAGTTTAATTAATAAGTTTGTGTATTTGGAAAGAAATAATGTTTGATAACGGAAGTTATCCGTGCTTAACACAATCAGAGATTGGTTAGCATTTACTACGTATCTGCACGCACTAAAGGGAGGAATAACAATTAGAATAAAATTCTAGTTAATAATAAATAGACAGACCTGTCTATTTTTATGTATTTGCTATTGTGCTACGCACAAGGTGTTATAAGGGTTAGAGAGTGTTTATTAATGAGCGGATTTCCGCTCATTAGAATAATTATTGTTTGTACACCACAAACGACTAAGGCCCCTTTCGGGGCCTTTATTCTGGAGTTATTTTGAATTATTAGAACGGTTTTCCCCATTCTGCTACTACATCCTTTTCTGCCTGAATGAACACTTCATCAGTGTATTTGCCATTACCGATTTGTTTAGCCCAGTAGTTAAGACGTTCGCTCCTGTATGCAGCTACCTTTATACCAGCTTCAATAGAGCCGTATCTTTTCGGAGGATTCTTCATGCTAGCGGCATAGCCCATAAGATTCTTCATGGAGCGTTTGGTAGTGGTTTTCATGCTAGCCTCCTAGGCTGTTTTGAGAGAAGAATTTCTCTCTTCGTGGGACAGATCATAACATATTCAGAGGCTCTGTAAACAACTATTTTATAAATTATTTACATTTTTCCCAATGGTCCATTACGTCAATGTCTGACACATTGAGCTCTATTTCTGTAATCGATGGTTCATATTTTCCGCCTCTCCAGGCTCTATTAGCTTGCCCCACATCATTAGCTAGCTCTTTGGATTGAAAAACTCCAACAACATAGTTGTGTGATTCATTGTTTCTGTTCCTTTTCAATTCTGATATAGACACCTTTGTAAGGGATTACTACAGTTTCGTTTGCTATAGTGAATTTTTCTAGGTGCTTTTTTGCGATGTATTCCACAATAAAGAACGGGAGAAATTTAGTCCACTGCCTCATTGTATACCTTCCTTAATAATCTCTACGATTTTAGATAGACAAACTTTTTGCTTACTTGCCAAGGATTTAGGCATCTTTTCAATAGATTGCATAATTTCATAACGTTGCATGGGATTCATTTGCGTCCAGACAGAGAGTGCCATTGCCTCATGAGTGATGGGGAAATTGCTATCGATTGCAAGCATGGAAGTTTTATATTCTTCTGCTTTCTGAGTGATGTATTCTTTGTTCATCTTGTGTTTCCTCTAGGTTTTTAATTTCTACAGGGTCAGTATAGGTAAAAGGCACTAAGTGATCAAGCTTTATTTTCACTACTTTTGAAGAAATTTCTGTATCGATGAAAATGATACTTGCAGTATGCGTGCCAACATTGGAAATTCTTCATAGTGAGGTGAACAGAGGGTAGGGTATGCTGAGCTATAGGGTGTTCACTTCGTTCACTACAGAGCATTCTAGGGGCCTTTCTGAGCCTTTGTGTTGATGCTCTATGACTAGACAGAGAACAAATTGAAGACAAAGAAAAAGCCTATTAAGTTAACTTTGTTAACGACGAATAGGCTTTAATAGAAAAGATTTTATTAAGCTTCGAATTCACATGATACAGACTTCACTTGTCCATTGTGCCATACAGTTGTCCAGCGGGATTGGATAGATTGTCCTTTACTCTTGGATTGAACAAGGTAGGAACGTTTGCGATAGTATCCTTGAACAAACTCACTTCCTTCTGTTACGTTCCATTCCTTGTCAGATTCAATGTCAAAGTAACGATTGAGATCAATTGCTACTTGGGTGATGTTACCTTTGTTGTAGGCACTAATCAGAGCACGTTGGGAAGTGAGAGATTTCATGTTCTGTTTCCTTTTGAAGAGGATTTCTGTTTCGTTAAAGAGAGAATAGCAAAAGGCTCACACGAATGCAAGCCTTTTTGAAGATTATTTTACAGAGAGCCAGCAAAAGCTACAGTGTGGATTTGGTTGTCTTCATACAGATTTACATATCCTTCACCCGGATAAACATTTTCTTCACTCATCCAAGCTTCTGCAATCTGATGAAGACGAAGAACAGAATAGGATTCATCATAGCTACGGCTGGTACTGGTGACGAGAGTATCGCCCCACTTACCGAAAGAGCCATCATCTTTGATCAGAACAAGAGTGTAAGTCATTTTGGTGTCTCCGAGTGTTTGCTTTGTATGAGTTCATTATACAAGCTCAGTTAGAGACTGCCAATTGAAATTTTCTATCGGGTTTGACCATTTCGATTACCCAAACCACTTGATTGTCTGTCCTCATAATACAGAGTGATTACGTGATCTGGAGCATAAAGCTTTCTACCATCTTTTGACGATAGCTGACTATATCCACAATTGTCTATGACATTCCAAGCGTCTAGATTCGGATAACCTTGATATGCTGGCATAAAGCAAGATTGACCGATTGGACGTGCTACGCCTAGAAACTTATTTGTTTTAATCTTATGTCCTAATACCGCTTTCTGTTCTTCTGTAAGTTCTCCGCAATAGTACTCACAAAATTCTAGTTCATTCATTGTATTCACCTTAGTCAATGACGTAACAGCCACTCTCCAAATAATGCTCACTCTTCAGATAACGTCTTTCTTCTCTTGCACAAGCATTTAGAGCATCTTGTAGGCCATCTTCTGTTGTTTGATAGATAGCGGGGTAATACTCCTGACAGTCTCTTTGAGCTTCTACAAGACTGTTTGCTTGAGCTTCCTTGTTAGGAATAAAACACAAACTGACATACAGGGCTACAGTGTAAAGCATTGTGTTATTCCTTATTCCGAATGTAGTCGTCAATCTGAGCCAGCACAATGTCTACCATATCGTCTGTAGAAGTGCTAACAGGGTTACACATAATGGATTCAATCTTGTCATATCCGTCATTACCATCAAAGTAAACGTATCCATCACCCCTAACAGCTTCAATATCATATTCAGGGAAGTTAGTTTTAATGTATTGGTTTACTACTTTCATAATGGCCATGATAATTCTCCTAATTAACGAATAGAGCGCTTTTGGTTTGCTTCACATTCCCAGTTGTAGGCTTTCTTAGGCAAGTCTTGAATAACACGGCTAGGAGCTTGTTCCAATTGTTTGGCAAGGCGTTCACTGAAAGTCATGATGTTGTATCCGTTGTTTGTGTGTATGTGCTCAGTATTGCTCGTTTCACTCACTATGTCAAGCTAATTTTGTTATGAAGAAAGTAATTTCTTTGCTGTTGTAGAGAGTTTCCCCTGTACCCCATACTCTTACACCATGGATATGATAAAAACCTTCTTTTTCAGATTGAGAGTCTATAAGACGATAAGTTCTATCTTCTTTATCTGCAATCTCACCTATTAGTCGCTCTACTTCACGATTGGCACTATTCCACTTATGTTTAATTACGTTGTGACCTTCGGTGCTGGTGATCAGGAATTGTTCACGTTTCATTTCAATGTCCTTTGTTTCGTTATCTGTTGAGTACAGAATAGAATGATTCTAAGCTTGTGTCAACAAGAAAATAGAAAATAATTTTTAGGAAATTCTCTTGACAGGCTCTTGGTGTTGTTCCATAATTCACACATGCACTGGAGAACAGCGGAGACAATCACCCTGCTCGTCTAAAGGAAAGTGAATGTAGCCAAAAGAAAAGGAGGCTTTCGCCTCCCTCTTGTTAGTTCAGGTAGTCAGGATGTACACAACGATAGCTCTTACCAAGCTTCACCCACACCATACCGTCTTTGCATTGGAAGTCTACCATTCCCTTCTTACCAATCAGCTTACGATCATTGATGATGTTGGTGTGAATCAGAGTGATTTGTTGGTTAGCTTGGAAGGTTTTCATTTTGTGTATCCTTGTGTGGTTTGCTTTGTTAAGAGAAGGATAGCCCCTTGCGGGGCTTGTGTCAATCCTTATTTTGCAAATTTTTCGTCAAGGATTTTCCACACTGCATCACCTGCTACACTACGTTCCTGAGCATAGGCTTTAGCCTCATCATAGCTATCCTCCATCTCCTCCATACGCCATACGATGGTAGCAGAGAGTTTGTTTACGAGAGCTTCGATGATTTGTGCGTTAGTCATTTCTTTTCTCCTTAAGGCGTTGTGCCTCTCTATGTGTATAGATTAGCACACCGAGCCAAGGACGCAAGCCCTTTTTTAAATTATTTTTCTCTATCTTTTCTACAGGCATCTCTCTGCCTCGTGGCGTGTCCCCGTGATTTGAATATTAGACCTCTTGGATAACTCTGTCAAGCTTTCTTTTTGAAATTTTTTCGATGATACGCTTCCTAGCTTCTTTCCTCTCTTGGCCTGCTGATGGAAGCATTAGGCGTAATTCTAACATCTCCGATGCTTCCTCCTGAGTCATCCACATAATCTCAGCAAAAACAAGGTGCGGGTTATCTGGAGTGTTATTCATCCGTTCTCGCGCTACTCTTCCTAGCTCATCCATTCTTTGGATGATTTTCTCAGGTGCCATGACTTTACCTCCAATCATAAGAAAGTTTCTTGTTCTTGCATTTAGCTGCACATTGTGCATAAGCATGAAAGCCACGAGGGAAGCTTACATTCTCTTCGGGTGATCCAACAGAACACCCAACATGAAGCATCAGACGTTGACGATATGAAAGCTCTTTAGTTTTCATATCACTTACCTTCATTAGTCCAAGATTCACCAGCCAGTTTAGCATCTTCAAAAGAGTTAAACCATACGACCTCTGGACTAAAACCGCATCCTTTGTACCATTTAGACAGTTGGAATTTATCTCCATGGATTGTCACTGTAGCCCAACGATAAGAGGGATTTTCTTTAGTGTTGCCATAGTGAGTAATGTAATCAAGATAAATCTTAGTCAAAGTGTACATTTCTATTTTCCTTTGAAGCCTTTGGCTTCTCTCTGTGTATGTGAGATGATTATGGCTCTATTTAAATCCACTGTCAATCAGATTTTTAAAGAAATCCTTAGAATCTTTCAATGAGCTAGTGGTTTTTAATACAATCCCTCTATCCATTGTCTGAAGTGATTCATAACAAGAATAGTAAATGTCTTTATTACCTGTTAGAGTCCACCACTTATGAATAAGAAAGCCACGCTCAGGATATTCCCAAACGTGGCTATGCCATTTCACTTTAATCCACTTAGAAATAATCTACTCCTTCATAAATAATCTTCCACTCTTCACCAGATACAAACTGAACAGCGCATTTAGCACCAGTGGAACGCAGTTCATCACGTTTTTGGATTGCTTGAGTAAGGGTCATTTCTTATCTCCGTTGCAGCATAGCTGCTTCTGTCTCTCTCTGGGTCTATTATGTACCCTCCATCCTCCCAATGCAAGCATTATTTTTAGAATAATTCATTAATTGTTTCTATAATGACAAAGCCCCTCTATAGAGGGGCCTAATGGTTCAACTAAGAGCTTCTATTTGTTCTTGCAAGAGTTTCATTTGATCTTCTAGAGCCTTTTTCTTATCTTCTCGCTCTTTCTTCATAGTGTCATCCCCGTAGCCTTCTGGAATCTTTTTAATTGTGCTAGGCTCAAGCTTGATTTCTCCACCTCCACCCCATTGATAGAATCCTGAGAGCTGTTCCGCGTAGGCAATAACATCAGAGAGCTTGCCTTCTACAGTTTCAAGGAATGGTGTGTGATGATGGCCCCCAAAGTCACAATTAGGGTCTTCTCCATAGATACGCCAAACGCCATAGGTATCAAGAGAATGTTTTTCCAAAAGCTTTTTACCAGCGTAAGTGGTTTTGTAATTAGGCATTATGCAATCTCCTTTACTTCATTAACAGACCAAACAATCTCAGGACGTCCACGACCATTACGAGCTTTAGTTCCTTCCTGTTTGAACATCCCTTCTTTGTTCTTAAGATAGTTCAGAGCATTGTTCAATGTTACATGAGCCACATTGAAATGTTGTTCAAGCTCTTTGACAGTGAATTGTTTCCCTTTAAGCTCATTAAGAGCATATTCTTTAAGGCTTACACGAAGCTCTAGTGTTTCACTGCTAGCTTGTCGTCCACGACTACCAACACTAGAGGATGCTTTAGGAACATTAGCCAGAAGCTCATTGGCGAATGTTTGAAGCTTAGTTTTAGAGCATTTCATTTCACGAGAATATTTAGCAATGATAATTTCGTTTAAATTGTCCATGATTTTATCCTTCAGAAGTTTTCGATTTGTTTAAATTCTTCAACAGCTTTTTGGAACAGACGCCAGAGAGTTTTTGCGTTAGTATCATCAAGCATCTTCACACACTCAACATTACTGAGCTGAGTGGCATCATGCCATTTATAGAAAGCAAAAGGCTTACCATCTACAACCGCCACAAAATCACCATCATTATCGATTCCGAATTTAACTTCCATCTTCTATCTCCTGAGCAGATTTATCTGCGATTCTCATTAAAAGAGGGCCTTTCCCTCTCCTTGAAAACAATATTAGAGCTTCCTTCTATCCTTTGCAAGCTTTTTCTTAAAAAGATTTTCTATTAGACCAGATATCCTCATAGCTTTTCTCTTTCAATTCGTACTCTGTTAGTTCCCAACTATCGCTTGCCCACTTGTAAAGCTTGCCAGTACGAATAATATATTTAAATGTCACTTCATCACTGATATTGTGTTTAAGCCAAGCTATTCCTTCTTCATTGTAAGTGCAATATAGTGTTACTTCTGTATAAAAATCTAGAGAATAGTAATATTCTTTTCCTTCTATCGGACTCATTTTCTTTCACCATTAACATTCTCTAAATACACTTGCCATCCATCACATTCTTTATACACATTACGAAGAGCAATAACAAGGCTTTGTGCGTGCACAAAATCCATGTCAAGAGGTTTAGTTTCAATGATGTTGTTATTGTGTTCAACAATAAGATGGAAATTTACTTTCATGATTATTCCTCCCACACAATTTTAACAGCAGACCAAGGGACAAATCCACAAGCTCTGGCATTACGTGGTGTATCCTGTCTGTAAGCTTCTGCAATCAACTTGCGAGCTTCTGTTTTGGTCTCAGCTTCGATACTTCCATATTGATCACGATGCCATTCATTGGAAGTCAGTGTGTAGCGGAAAGTTTTCATTTCTAAACCCTCTCAGGTTTTCTATTCATGTTTGTCAAAGACTCTTGTCTTCTCCTGTAAACAAAGAATAGCTCAGACAGATAAGATATGCAAATAAATATTTTCTATAAGAAAAAGGGAGCTAATTAGCTCCCTTAATGATTACACCCATTTCATCCAGATAGGAACACCCATTAGAATGATTGGGATTTGTCCCCACAAACTAAATCCTGCAAGAATTTCATAAGGATGTTTTTCAGTTCTTACTTGATAAACTAAACAACCAATCTGCACACACAGAAGAGTAAATTGAAGAGCAATTAGAATCCAAGCCATTTTATTTCTCCCTATTGCCAAGCAATAATGTTAGACATTTGTTTTTGTTTACGCGAATACTCGCGTGAATTACCCTTACGTTTGCTATTCTTCATAGCCATTTCTTGTTCGTAATTCAGATGCTTTTGTTTCTTAGTCTTTTCAAAGTTCATTACTTATTGCTCCATTGAACAAACCAGATGCCATTTTCACGACCGTGAATGATGCTCTTTCCATTCACAATCATATCGAAAGCAAAGATGTCAGATTGAGCTTTGTTTGTAAAGATTTTCTTTTTCACTTGTTTCACCTTAGTGAACCTCTTAATCTAGAAAGGAAAGTTTGGCAGGCCGATAGATAATATCAGGGAAATAATTACGCTGATATTCACAAATCTTTTCCGCTTCTTCTTTATTCATAATCTGGAAATTCCCTTTCTCATCATCACCCCAAACAAATGGGCTGGTATCTTTACAAATTCCCACCACAACATACAATTCTTTCATTACATTTCTCCTTTCAAAAGCTTTTTGCCTTTGTTGTGTTCATTCTAAGACAGGATTTATCCTTTGTCAAGCATCTTTTTCAAACAACTACAAATTTCATAGGCTTTTTCATGGCTTGCATTACTTTGTGATACCCTGCTTCAACATCAGAATTGGCATTCACAGAAACACTAACACCATTGAATTTAAAACAAACATAAGCAACATCCCAAAGCTTAACCTTCTCTTTAGCTTCTACAAGACATTCTGTCAAGTCCGATCCTACCATAAATTCTACATTTACAGAAATCTTACTCATTCTAGAACATCTCCCCAATCGTCTGTTTTTCGTTCATCAAATTCAGACAAAGCCCGCACATAGCACCTTGTCACAGGAACAACCAATAATCCTTTACCACAACACTTTGTTTTACCAACTACAGGCCTGCCATAAGTTTCGGCGTTATACTCGACATATGGTTCAAACTCTACATCTCCACTACAATATGGACATTCCATTATTTGTTCTCCAAAGCTTTACGAATTGCAATTAAATTGTCATGCATAGAGCTTGCTACATACCAAAGACTAGAGCAAAGACACAGAATTGTCCAGCCAATTAGCACAACAATAATAGCTTTCCAGATAGCTCCAGACATAGCAAGAGAAGCAACAACAAGAGCAAGAACAATAAAGCTCAATCCAATTGCAATGTCAGTGGTTTTAATTACAGCTTCTTTAAATTTCATTTAATTTTCTCCGGCATACAATCATAATATTGATAGTAGTTGAGATAACTTAAAATAGACTCCATCGATTTGTCAACATCTTCTTGATAAAACAAGTCAGGCCATGGAGTTTTAACAAAATCATTTACAAAAGCTTGTCCAAGACGTTCACCTTGTAGAAAACCCTTTTCGTTATACTTTTGTTTTCTGTTAGTGTAATAGTCGTTCAGCCATTCACCGAGAGTCATTTCAACATTCTCCTTACAATTTTCCATGTGAATTTAAACAATTGCTTCATTGTGTAGACGTAAACAGGGAAAAGCTTTTTGTTGATTGCACTGTCAAAAATATAAGGAACAAATGCATTTTCTGCAACAGTTGGTGAGCTTGTCTCACTCTCTTGATTTGAATAATAGCCAAGCTTTGTCAATCTGTCAACTAATTTTCTATGGCGAGATTGAAGAACATTATCAATTGCTTTGTATTCCTCAAAGGAGATAGAGCCTTTCTTCCAATTAGAATAATTTACACAAATAGCTCTGTCAAGCTTGTCAATGTTACGAATTTCAATAGGCCGTAAATCCTCCTGTTTTGCTTTTACAGGCTTATCAGCGTAAAGCTGTGTATTAGCCTTCCCATTGGGGAGAATATGCACAGAAGGGCCATTACGGCTCCCCATCAGCTGCTCTCCTGAGTAATCGAATTCGTCTGCATTGTTCCACGAACCAATAAGATAGCTTCTCACTTTCAAATCCTCACAAACGACAAAGGCCACTTGCCTTTCTGTCTTGTGAACAGTCTAGCTAAGCAGCCTTTGGTTGTCAAGCTTTATAGGGCTTGTTTTTGTGGAATAATTTCTTCTTTCTTTGGTTCATCTTTCAAAGCTTCATCAATCTTTTGCTCTAGAAGATCAAGAGCTTTACCGCCAATGCGTTTAGCTGGTTCACTGGTAATCACATTGTATGTAACACCAGCACTCACAATAATAGCTAGGTCTTTTTGTGTTGGTGTGAAGAATCCAAGAGTACCAATGATGAAGCCCATGACCATTGTACGCTTACAGAATTTCTTAAACTTTTTTGCTCTATCTGAATCCCAATTCTTGTCAAAAGTAATATTTCTATACTCTGAAATTTCCATCACACAGTAAAATAAGAAAGCTCCTAGAAGTATAATAGGAATCCAAAAAGCAGCCCAACCCCACATTAGGAACGTACCAATCTTTTCAATCATCAGGAACAAATAGACAAGAAAGAACTCCATTTTAAATCTCCTTCTTCAGCTCTTGGATTTGTTCTTGAATCTGTTTTGCTGTAGCTTCAAGTTCTTTTAGTTTCTTATGAACCTCTGTTTCTACAACAGGATATTCTACACTATCAACAATAGTTTTGAAATTCAGTTTAATTTCTTTGTGTTTTACTTTACTAGTAGTTTCTTCTGAAACCCAAAGAATATGTTTACTAATAGCTCCATCATCATAAGCATTAGTAATACCTTTCATATGTTCTTTATATTTAAAAGGACCAATAAATTTCATTCCAATATTTTCTTCAATCCACTGTTTTGCACATTCAAACTCTGCTTCTGAATTAACTTTAATAAGCCATGCATAATCAAACACTTCTTTCTCCTCTTTTACAAGTTCAAACATTGTTTCATCAGTCCAATAGCACAATTCAACATAGTTTTCATCGTTTCGAGAATAAATCCAGCTATGACTACTTGTTTCTTTATTTACAAGGAAGATATCTCCTTTATTCCATGAACTATAATCATACAGGAGCTTGACCTTATCACCGACTTTAAATTTGCTCATTTCTTCTCTCCTTTATTGATTTTCTTTACATTCAAACTAGATTGTGCCATTATTTTATCACAAATAGTATATCCAAAGCTAGAATTGGAGAAAGACTACGCTATTCTCTTTCTCTATTGTCTTTTGTGTCTACCAATCAAACTTTTAGTTCCGTAGATGTAAATTCTGTTGTTCATTTTGTTTCCTTTGAATGTGCTCTGCACAGGAGGTGGGGTTCGAACCCACATTTTCAGCTCCAATTACTCTTAGCAATTTAGTATGGAAATTCTAAATAGTCTTTAACCATTCTACTGTTAGTTGTGGCTACACCAGAAACACCAACTTTTGGTTCAGTCACTCTTATTGTAAGAGAATTATTTAATCGCTGTAAATCACTTTCTTTGCAATACAAAACTTTATTTAGTTCAGGGCAATAAATTGCCATAATATCGAAAGAGCCAATTTCATATCTATTACTTACACAACCATTTTTAGTAGCATAAGACGTTCTAAGTTTAACGGATATTTTTCCGTCTCTCATTGCTTTATACTTACTTTGTATTTTATACAATTTTCCTGAGTTTGAATCAAATGCAACAAGATCAAACGGTAAATGTTCTGACAACGGCACCATAATTTTTAAACCTTTTCTAGCTAGGTCCGCTATAATTTCTATATTACCGTGATCTCCTTTTTCTTTTGTGTGATGCTTATTTTTCATACCTTATTCTCATAACTCCAGACTTAACGACATTAGGCGATGGCAGGGGGACTCGAACCCAACCATACTACGACTTAGAAGGTCGTTGCTACTCCAGTTTAGCTATACCATCCCTAATGCCGCTACTCCTGTAATTAGCACACTCCTTTCTCTTTGTCCTGCTATTCTACAACACGAAATCCATTCTGTAAAGCTTATTTGTAGCGCTCACTGCGTAGTTTGTCAGTTGTTAGAGCATACACTTGATCATGAACATTTGCAACATCAAAATTTGGACTAAATAGAAACCTACTCCAAGTGTCGAAATGCTGTTCTAAAGCTAATTCACTTCCCAAATCAAGAGCATTAACCACATCAAGGATTGCTTCTTGTTCATCTTCATCAGATGTTTCTGAGAGGAGAGATTGACAATATTGTTTGAAATTATTCATAAGGCTTCCCTTGCTCAACATCTTGTTCAGCTTGGATAATCTTTTCTTCTAAGTCTTTTAGAAGATTTTTACGAGTGGTTTTAATATACTCATGTCTTGACCAGTTGGGAATATCATAACCACCCAGCTCAATTGCAACTGTATCATTCCACGGATCAAAGAAAATACCAACACTATAGCTACTTGTCTTATTTGTCCCTGTAATTTCTTTTAAGGATTGGAATCTTTTAATCAGAAGTTCTAATTCGTTCATTGGAAGTCCTCCATCTCTTCAAAATAACTGTTATATCCTGCTGTGTAAGCTGCTTCTTTCATAATACCACCTTTCCAAATGTAGATGTTACTATAACCATTTCCTTCCTTTGCGTCAAGCCATCCACGTTCAAAAGCTTCAGGCTCTTCCTCTTGACAAAGAATAGCGTTAGCTGTTTTTCTACTGATCATCTTTCTTCTCCTGTTCGTGAGCAGGTTGTTTCTGCGAACACCAATAGCAAACATCTTCGTCTGCCATCAAGAATAGCTTACATTCTGGGTTTGTGCAACGTCTAAATCTATTATTTTTCATCCCTAAGCTCATTCCATTTAGCTGTTACAAGCTCATTGACAAGCCATTTAATTTTCTCATAACCAACATACGTATAGCAACTACCATACAACACTTGAGCCAACACCCAAGATTCAGCATTCCCAAGAGTGTACTTTGTCTTTGCTCTTACGATAGCTTGAAGAGAGTAGTAGATTGCCCCGTAGTCACTATATTCTTTGTTCATGTGAAGCATTTTATTTCTCCTAAACAGAATATTCTATACTAACAATATTTGGAAAATCCTTCAGCACTTCTTTGCAGATGGAGCATGGCTCACTATTTGCTGGCTCTCCATCTGCCGTCACTCTCACTACAATCAGCTTAACACCTCTTCGCTTCTTGTCAAGGTAAAGCGCACGCTGTTCTCTTGTTTTTCCAATCTCGTTTCTTTTGGATGTGTTTTTCCACCATTTCCAATTGCTCATCATTAAGTTCAAGCTCTCCAGTTTCATAGAGATTCCGGAAATTTATCGCCTCTTCAATTGTACTGAAACGTCCAATTGAGATTCCCCTGAACATAACCACAAATCTATTATATTCTTTCTTAATACCTTTAACACCAAGCTTATTATCTTTTCTTACTCTTGTATTTATATTCTGTTCGGTTATATTTGACCACTTACAATTCTCTTTTGTATAGTTTCCGTTGGAATCAATTCTGTCTAAAGTAGTACCCTCTGGTCGAAGACCCATATCTTCAAAGAATCCTTCAAATGTTTCCCATTTGGGGTCGTAGGTGATACCTCTTTCACCATACAAATGATAGTGGTTGTTTTTAGGATTATTGCATCTTTCTTTCATAGCTCGCCAAGAATTATATTCTGGAGTTTCGCACATTCCATGCTGTGTTCTCCTCTCTATAAATAACTCTAATCTAAGGCAACCACAAGATTTAGTAGTTCCTTTTCTGAGGCCAGCCATCGCAAATTCACGGATTGTCCCACAATCACATTCACACAGAAAATATCTCTTCCATCCCTTCCTAGTTGCTGTTTCTTCAAGAACTAACAGTCTACCAAATCTGTTTCCAATTAAATCTACTTTCACAAACTGAACTCCACGCTTTTTATATTATTAAAATTTTTAAGAATCTCTTTACAAACAAGGCATGGCTCAGAATAGCATGCCTCACCCTTAGAATTTACACGAACCACCACTAACTTCACCCCCCGCCTGTCTCGATCTTTTATTAATGCCAAAAGCTCGCTATGACAGTAGTCTTTGACAAGACCAAGCTTACGGCTCGCCTTATACATGGCTGTGTGAGTACGAATATACGAGTTCGCCGCTTCGCTGATGACACGATCTTTCTTGTCTAGCACCAATGCATAGTGACGCTGTTCACCACGCTTATACGGCAATTCTCGTGCCTTATTCAACGCATATTCAAGACTGCTCATCATCTTCCCACAATCGACCAGTGACAAACCTGAAATCCTGTTCAAACTCTTCAGGAGTCATAGCTTCTAACTCTTTAAGAAACTCTTGAAACTTTTCTTTTGTTGACATTCTATCTTCAAGAGCCTTGATAGCTTCTTTATGTGCCTTTCTTTGAATCTCATTCATTTATCTTATTCCTTTCTTCGTGCAGGCACAAATAGTCATAAACGCCTTTACAGAAATCGTCGTCAGCTTTCTCTGATTCCCAGTACGTTTTAGTATTCCACACAGATAGACCGTCTTTCATATCATGTTCCGCTGTTTTGAAACCTGCCCACCAGCCTTTATCAAAGTTACCATACCAACTGAAGGTATCATCCTTGATTTCAATCATCTTCAAAATCCACCTCAATTTCACCGCATTTTACATGCTTGAGCGAATGAAGATCAATGTTAATCCATTTCTCCCCTTTGTTCAAGTCACAAGCTGTGTAATATTGTGTTTTGTGTGCAACTGTAGACTTTTGAGCTGTAGAAGCATGACCACCAGCAAAAGCAGAATGAATCATGTGTTTGCAAGTGGCTTTTCTCACCTCACCGCTTTTCTTCACCCACTCAGCACTCCAAATCTTTCCTTTGAAGCTATCAAGCAATGCACGTTTCTGATCGTCTGTCATACGAGTTTTCATTTTAAGCCTCCATTGGCTTTCTGTCTTTGATGGCTTTAGTATAGACAAAAATAAAGGGGCTTGCAAGCCCCTTGTGAAAATATTTTTAGACATACATACAGAGACAGTCATATTCTGAACTAAACCGAAGTCCACAACGAATCATTTTCACAATCTCTTCTTCTGTGAAAACTGATAGAAGTTCTTTAGGATCAACATCTAAGAAAATTTCTTCATGTCCAGAGCCAGAGATTAAATCTTTGTGTGAAGGAAACTTGTCATTAAGCATTTTAAAGATAGTAAAGTCCTTTCTAATTTTTTCCAAACTTGGGTCTACACGATAGTTCAAAAATTCGTCTTCATATTTCTCAAACAGCTCTTCAATGTTCATTACGCTTTCTCCTTAATATTAAAACTATTCATTAATTCTTGGAATGATAGCTCTCCCGGTTGATGTTTCTTACGAAGAGATGATTCATCCCAATAAACTTCTACAACCTGTCCTTGAATATCTGGATCATCACCATCATATTTTTCTGGAAGGATTTCTTCCATAATATATGCAACTCCACAGGCATACATATCTTCAAAAGTAATTCCAGAAATACGGCAAGTGTACTCAGAACCCTTCATACTAATAGCCCGAATTACATGTTCACCATTGTAATCGGGGAGTTGTTTGCTCTGTAGAATAACTAGCTCACCAATACTATATTTAGGCGTCATCTTTAGTCTCCTTTTTAGATTCAACATACTTCTGACTTACGTTTGACAAGAGATATCCACTAACAATAAGTCCAAACAAATTAGCAAACACTCCTTGATCAATCTTTGCAGAGAATAGGAGGATTGTCAATAAAGAAATACTAATTAGACTTAGCCACCATTTACGAGATGTGTATTTAGGATTCATTTAATTTCTCCTTAGCAACATGAACAAGAATATCTACAGCAATCTTTTGCTTATCATCGAACTCATAATAGCCGAAATACTTATATTCTGTTTGTTTAATCGCCCATTCAATTTCTTCCTTCGTAAAGTGTGCTGTCTTCCCATAGCTGAAATATTCCATCCAGAAAGCATCATAACTCATTTCACGAAATTTCATTTATCTAATTCCTCCATCCTGTAAAGAAGATCATTATATTCTTCTAGAAGCTCTTGGTAGTCTTCGTAAGAAACATAATCTCCACTTTCATGTTTATCCATTGAACCCATCTCCCAACGATCTGTCAAGACTTCAGAAGGATAATACCTATCTACATTATCAAAATCTTTCATTTATAGCCTCCTGTTTGTACTCTTTACAAACCAACCTTTTTAAGAAGAAATTCCGCATAACATTTATTCTGATATGCTGTATGTGTATTGTCTGAGAAGACTGACATAAGTTTATCTTTCAAGTCAAGAACTTCTGAATGTGGAATAAAACACATTGCTTCTTGCTTTGCAACAAGACGTGGAAGTTCTCCAACAGCAGTGGAATACATGTTTAGTTGTTTCATTCTTCATCTCCAAACATAAGAATAGAATTAGCAAAATCAATTGATTCTTGTGCAGCGTTAGCCATTTTCAAAAATTCATTAGCCAAGCTTTTGTCTCGTTCGTTATGATAGCATTTAAATTCAATACTCCCAGCAGCACGAAGAGTACGTTCAAGAGAACCAAGAGTTCTTTTCAAATCCTCAATCACTACATCTTTAGGATCAACCATGCTCTTATCTCCTTTACTTAATAGTATATTTACATTCCAATCAGTTCAGGAAGATTTGGATAGAGCTACCCTATACCCTTCCATACAGTTAAAGAATAGACTAGTAATCTATCTCTGTCAACCCTTCGGCTAACACTGCTTAGAAAGAGTATAGGCTCATATCCCTTCTTCCCACTGACTGACCTACAAAAATGCCAAAGGCACCATTCCAATTCAGACGAGGTTAGATTATCCTTTACAGGACTCTCAGAAAGCTGTAGGATGCTTTCCAAGCGGGGAACAGATCATGGTAAGCTGCTGTTCCTATCTGTCATTCTCTGCTTACACCAGAGCCAGTACACCGATTTCAGATTTCGAGCTACGGTTGTGTCTAGTACCATACCTTTTACACATTTCACACAAGACCAAGCGTTGTAGTCCCGTCAAATCTTGTGCTAGAATCTCCCAATGCCATTGCTGTTAGAGGAAGCTACGTAGATAGAATAACATGATTTCCACAGAAATCAAGCTTTTCTTCTATCATTTTGGTTAATAGCTATTATCGATGGAATTGATTTTACAAAATAACCATCCTCATGCACAATGGATGTATCAACGAACAACACAGGAGATATAAAGTGAATCTGCACAATGAAATTATGAACCTACTCCTTGGTAATACTTATAAAGATATGGAAAAACAAGAGCAAATGGCATACAAATGTGGCCATAGAGATGCACGCCATCAGGCCGCAGAGCTTTCAATTTATGCAGAGCATCTTGAAATTCTTCTAAAAGATGTTTACGATTATGCTACACAAAATCATGGCCTAGACCTCAAGCTTGCCCGTAAAGTAGAAAAGATTTTGGAATTAAAATGAAAAATCCTGTAGCTCGTGACATGCATAAAAGCAATAA
>Ga0222423_1000527_pt1 | contig 25474 bp, 32 predicted proteins | sample 3A0metagenome_FD_182472 | JGI IMG/M metagenome (GOLD analysis project Ga0222423, IMG submission 182472) | Enriched microbial communities from leaf-cutter ant dump, University of Wisconsin, Madison, United States - 3A0 (version 2) | ecosystem: Environmental > Terrestrial > Nest > Insects nest >...
CTGAACCGACCCTGCCGGCAGTCCGGCGCGCCATCATCGCCGCTCTGATGCTCACTGAAACATCACTCCGATGTCCCCACTGCAACCATCAGATCCAACCGCGATTATTCATTCTGCCAAAGTAGTGCTAGGAACACGGCTTTCGCTCTTGGCTGTAGAAGCCGCGACGCCGCTCCGGGGGCTCCGGTGCATAACGTCATGAAGTGAGCAAGCCGGCAATCAATCGCTCAATAGGGCGCATAGGGATTGCTGACCTGGGCGATTGACGCCCTACCGACGAATGCATCGATCAAAGGCCGGCCGGCGAGCCATTCGGAGGCTGGGCGCTAAACGCATGCCGTGCAGCCCTGCGAGGGGAGATGGAGGTCGAGGCCGCTCACGGTCTCTACGCTGCATTTGCCGACAAACACGACCTCTTGGTATCCTCGGGCGACCCCGTCATCGCGCACCAACCGGCGATCGACGGCATTCTCTTGTCCGCTGTCGAGCGCTCAGTCCAGAGAGATATTGGGTCTATTTCCGAAGGAATTCGCGGCAGGCAGCAACTTAAGACCTACTACGGCGCCTTGAGAAGACCCTGTTGGCGAAGGCGCTCGTCGACCTCCGCCGGCATGCCATGATCGGGGTCGGTTTCGCGGCGCTGCGGACTCCACAGGTGGTGGGCGACGAATTTCAGGAGCAGGGCCTCGGGCGCCGGCCAGGGTAGGGAATGTCTGGTCGCAGCGACTGCCCAGGCCTCAAGATAAGCGAGGTCCGACGCCAGCGCCCGCAGGGTATTGGCCCCCATGCCGTCATTGACGAGATGGCGGAGCGTCTCGACATCCTGGTCGGTCAGCAGTTCGGCCAGGTCGTCGCGACGGTCGATCGGCAGGACGGCGGCAATGGTATCGAGTTCCTGGGCGCGACGATCAACGGCGTGGTGCTCGGCTTTCCTCATGTCATGGCCGACGACGGGTGAAGCTTCAGGTCCGTCTGCCCGAAATCATGTCCCTTGAACAAAAGCGGTGCCTTGGAAAGGGTTGCGACGGCATAGGAAAAGCAATCGCCCATATTGAGCGCGGCCGGATGACGACCGCGGCCAAATCGCTCGAAAGCGTCTTCGGCCGCGCGATAGTGCTTCTCGTCAAAGACGACCGTCGTCACATTCGGCGTGTCGGCAAGCCGCTCGATTATCTTCGCCGCGCTGACGAAACCCTTGCCCGACAGGACCATTCGGGCTTCAAACAAGGTCGGCCAACCGATGATGACCGGCTCGCGGCCCATCAACGGTCTGAACGTATCGGCCTCCGGTTCTCCCAGAGAGATCGCGACGATGACCGACGTATCGACAGCGATCATATCGGCAGGCCGTTTTCGTCGTAAAATTCGTCGTGGTTCGATGTCGCGCCGGGCGCGATGTTTCGCAAATCTTCCGCAGCCAGATCCCAGACGGCGTCCATCGGAAAGCGCGTCTTGTCGTTTCGCAGCTCCTGGTCGTAGCGCTCGAGCGCCAGCTCGACGAGCCGGTTGATCGGCTGGCCGGTGCGGCGCGACAGGGCGTGAGCCAGATCGCGGGCCTTGCCGCTTCGAATGGAAAGCTGTGGTTCGGACATGGCGCGCCTCGTCGAGAGTGTCCCTTTTATATAGAGAAAGCCCTACCAGATGGCAAGGAAATCGCACTAGATGGCTAACCATCGATAAGAGGTACTTATCGAAGGTTATGCCATCAACCATCAATATCACCCTATGACGAACTCTAATAACTATATAGCATTCAGGTAGCGAATCATTTACCATAAATTCAATGCGTTATGATCTGAAGAAACTGCCCATACATAGCCTCTTGCGACCAGTTTAGGACGCCGGCATTGCCCTGGCGCGGCTTGACGAGCGCATCGCCCGCTCGCCGGTGGGCCGTGGCTGGATCGAACGCATGCGCTTCGCCGACGCTTGTGCTTCACTCTGGATCGACGGCGAACTCGTCCATCTCGAGGACCTGGTGCTGCACGACGCCACCAAGGATATCCGCACCCCAACCCATGAGCTGACGATTGCCCGCGATGTGCTGCTGTCGCGCCGGCGCATTGGGGGATCGGAGCATGCCCAATCATGGACCACATGTAAGTCGCGATAAAGCTGGCCATGGCGGCCTGTACCTCCGCCGCCGTTCCATTTTCCCACGCTGGCTTGAGAGTGGTGTTGGCCAACTGGATCAGCGAACCACGCCCATTGAAGGGACCTGCTTTTCGCCGATCAAGAAGCTTTTCTTCCGCAATCGTTCCCCAGGCTTCAACATCGACGATGCGGCGCACCGAGAAACCAAGCTTTTGCAAGGTTCCTGATGACGCTGCCAGTCGGGTCATGAGCGGCGCATAAAGACTGGCGAGCGCCGCCTGTTCGTTGATGATGGCCTCGAACACCCGGCCATAGGCTGCGTCACGCTCGGTTTGTAGGTCCTTCTTGCGGGCTGGCGCGTCCTGGGCGTCGAGGAGGCGAGTTTGCAGGCTCTGCAGGGCGGTGTTTTCCTGCCCAATGCGGAGTGAAAGCGCGGAATACTGGTCACGGACGAGCTTGTCGGCGCTGGGCGGCAGTCGAGCGGGTCGTTGAAGTCACCGGGGTCTGAATAGTACAGTTCATCGGCGACCAGCATGTCGAGCAATCGATGGCTGAAACCCCGATATTTATAGAGCAGTCGGGGTAATTTGTTCGCCTCAGCCATGGTTGCCCTCAGTCCCTCAGTGTTTTGCTTCCCGTTTCGAGCGCGACTTTTCCGCATCGTGCGCGACAGCGATCAAGATTGCTCCGCCAGCTCCGCGAGGAGATAGTTGATATAGCTGCGTGTCAGGTTGCAGTAGAGATGTGCTTCCCTGAGCGACGGCGAGACATCGGCCGCGAGTTGCGTGCCATGCCGGACGCCACCGCCGCCGGGCGAAGAGAGGAAACCGTGCATCTTGGTCATCCAGCCGAGCGCTTCGGCCAGCGCGCTGCCGCCGTTATTCTTGCGCAAGGCTCGGATGATCTCGTTGAAGTATTTTCCTTCGACCGTTCCCGATCCGCTTTCCTGACCCTGGAATGCCGTCGACACCGTTTCAAGGAGCCACAGAATCTCCTGCACTGCCTGCCGCGGCCGTTGTTCGAGAAGAAGGCGGTCGGCTTGGTCGAGCGAGGTGTGAATAAGCTCATGCGCGCGTTGGCCCAGCGATTTCTGCGGCGTCTGGACGACAATAGGTGTCTGTGGATGGCGTGCCAGCAGGGCTGGGGGCCTCACCTCATAGGGCACTTCATGTTCATAGAGGATCTGGTTGACGACATCGGCGTCAGGGAGGCCTATTTCCGGATGCGCCGTCTGTATCTGCGCGCACCCATCCCAGAAAGCGCTGATGAAAACCGGATGAAAACCGGGGCATTGTCGCCGGCAGACATCATCGCGCCATGAAGGTCGCTGATCGCCCAGCTTTCGTTGGAGCTCCAGGATTGGCCGCCAGTGAATTTCGCCTTGAACAGCTCAAAGATCGACCACGACGATTCCGATTGGCTGGCGATGGAGTGGACAAGTGAATTAAAGGCATTCACCGCTACTGGAGGCATCGCACCGGGGGAGCCATAACGCCATGCTGTTGGCATCGTCAGGGCCATGCTGCCACCTCAGCTTTCTTCGGCAGGAAGCGCGTAACGCAGTACGCGCAGATCATCATCGTCGTCGAGCGTGATTTCGAGCACCTGGTTCACCAGATCAGGGTCGGCGTCGAGTTCGACCAGAGCCTGCTCGAAGAGTTCGATCTGCATATCGAGATCCATGCCAGGCGGGCCATTGAGGCAGATCAGGCCGGCATGGATCACGACATCGGCATACTGCCCTTTCGTTCCGGGCTTATCCCATGGCCCGCGGAAGTCGACCGAGTTCTTGGTGACGAAGGTCCAGTCGCCATCCAAGATGATTGGCGTCAGTTCCCAGTCTTTATACCCGGCGAGCCCCAGCCAAACGATATGGCTGGTTTCGCCGTGGTCTTTAGCGATCGCGATTTTCGCAAGCTCCGGGCTGAGACATTCGTCGATTAAGAACTTCATCCCGCCTTCCTACGGCGAGGGACGCGGCGGTCGGTGACGATTGTCGAGCCTTCAGGGAGATCTCCGGATACGCGGGGCCGACCGCGGAGCGGGTTGGCTTCCGCATAGATCGCGGCACGGCGAACCTTCTCGGCGTCGAGGCTTGGCCAGGCGTCAAGGATGCGCTCGATCGGGCGACCGGCCGCGACGGCGGCTGCGACATCGTAGACGGGAATGCGAGTGCCACGAATGACCGGTGTGCCGCCAAGAATATCGTCGGAGGTCAAGACGATTTCGCGCGCTGCTGCCAGATCGTCCAGCCGCTCGCTCGTGCCCTTCACGAAGGGCAACAGATCGATGGTCAGGAAGTCGTCGCGCACGGTCCAGTCTTCGCGCAATAATGCTGCCCATGCGAGCGCACGTGAGCGCGTCAGCCGAGGGCCCACGGTCTTAATGGCGAACAGGCGTTCTTCCGAAGTGAGGCGCTTGGCGCTCTCGAAGTAAAACGCGATGAAGGAGCATGCGCCAGCAAGAACATGCCGCCCGTTGTCGAGCGACACGAAGGCGTCCGGCAGGATGCGTTCATCGATGACGCGATTGATATCGCGCAGGCTCACGCGCGAGACGACGGCGGCCTCGGTCGCCTTCAGCATTTCCGCGACAGCTGGCATTATAAGCCTCCTGAATAAATCGTCCGATGGATCGGAATATATATTGTCAGGGCGGCAATTTCAAGATAGAGGTTGATAGGTGCGAGGGAATCTCATTGCTGCTGCGCTTCGGGCAAGAATCGCACGGGCCTTTGCCCGAGCTCATCTCCGGACAAGCAGCGGAAGATCAATTGCTGTCGCGACGAAAATCCAGTTTGAGCTTGTCCTGCTACACGCCAATGCGTTTCTTGGCGCGGTCGATCACGTCGCTGAAATGCAGTATTTCGAAATAGGTCTCGCCAAGCGACACACGCGTTACCGGGTCCTTCAATTCGCTTGATTGAAACCAGCCCTTGCCAATAGGGAACGGTGTCCAGTTCCCGCTCAGACGCAGCGTGTTGACGCTGTCGCCGATAAGGTAGCCATAGAATTTCCTGAGTTTTCCGCCAGACTTGGCAGCTAGTAGCTGGGCATACTCCGAAAGGTCACCGATATGTTCGTCGGTGGAAACACCAGGCGCCTTGAACTCGACGATGATCGCGGAACCTTCCTTGCTGAAAACCGCAATGTCGGGACGCTTGCCACCATTGTCGCTCGTGCGTTTTGCAAGAACCTTTCGTAATGCCTCGTCAATGTCACTTTCGAATACGTTGGTGTCAGCTACGATTTTTATCGATGCTGCTTCAGGCTCCGTCATCCAGGCTGGCAGAAGTTGGGAGCGCCCGCACTCGCGCCAAACCGTAAAGTGCCGACGCCCATCGTGAATTTGGTCGGCGAGCACGACCAGCTCGCGTCCAACGTCGGGATGGAATGGATATTGTACTCTAACTTCGTTGCCCAAAATTCCTGTATTATGCAGCCCCTTCGGATGAAGGGGGCCGCAATTGGGCTCGGTTTGCCAGCCTCATCGGCACTTGTAAAATGAATGGCGTGGAGCCCTACGCCTATCTGTGCGACCTCTTCACCCGCCTCGCAAATGGCCACCTCGCCAAAGACATCGACGCCCTGATGCCATGGGCCTACGCCGCCCGCATCAAGGCCTCACAATGAGCTCACCAGATACTATTCGGTGAGCTCACTTGACGGACGATATTGCCGTCAGATCGATGCAACCCAAAAGTCCATGGGGCGTGGACGCCGCATACGATCTGACTGCTTTTCTCTGGGGGCAGATTTCTGTGTAATTGCCGATGAAGATGCCGGCTAATAGCGACGTTTCGTGCCGGACTTGACGTTCTCGGGCTTGTCACTGTCACCCCACCTGTCCGGTAGTCGATCGTCGAGACGTGCTGAATTTCTGCTTCATGGTCACCGCTCGCGCAAATTGAGGGCTTTCTCAAGTTTGTGAATGATGATACAAATCCTCGGACAATAGTTTCTATGATCCGAGTTTTCGTATCAATGCTTGGCTCCGCGACTCAACGTCAAATCGCCCGGACCGTGCTCATCGAACGCGGCATAGCCCGTCTGGGGGAGCTTCGGGACGCTGGTGTGACAGCGGCAACAATGAGCCGAATGGAACGGGCTGGCGAGGTGCTGCGACTCGCTCGCGGTCTCTACCAACTTCCTGATGCCGAGCTCGACGCCAACCATAGTCTGGCAGAGACAGCCAAGCGTGTTCCGAAAGCCGTTGTCTGCCTTGTTTCAGCTCTCGCATTCCACGGCCTCACCGATCAGCTGCCGAGACAAGTGTGGCTTGCCATAGGCCGCAAAGACTGGGCTCCGAAACTAGATGGCACACCTATTCGTATCGTACGCTTTACGGAGAGCCTGCTCACCGATGGTGTTGAAAGCCATGTGGTCGAAGGCGTTCCTGTGAAGACTTTCGGAGTGGCCAAGACAATTGCCGATTGCTTCCGCTATCGCAGCAAGATCGGCCTTTCTGTGGCGATCGAGGGACTTCAGGAAGCACTGCGGCAGCGCAAGGCGACGCCCGGCGACATTGCCAACCAGGCCGAACGTGGTGGTGTTGGCACGGTGATCCGCCCCTATCTCGAGGCACTGACCGCCAATGGCTAAGGAAATCAGAAATGTTGGCGCCTCGGTGCGCGCCCGCCTGCTGCAACTCGCCAAGGCAAGCGGGCAAAGCTTCGATCTGGTTCTGACGCGTTTTGCCCTCGAGCGGTTGCTGTTCCGGCTCAGCCAGTCACCCCATGCCGGTCGTTTCGTGCTGAAGGGCGCCATGCTGATGATGAGCTGGTTCGACGATCCGCACCGCGGCACGCGCGACCTCGACCTTCTGGGCTTTGGTAATCCCGAACCGGACCCAATGCTGGAGACATTTCGGGGAATCCTGGCGCAAGAGGTTGACGATGGTGTCATGTTCGATGCCGATACCCTGCGGGCGGGTCGCATCCGTGAGGAGCTGGAATATGGTGGGCTCCGGCTATGGGCGGTCGCTTCGATCAGCGGCGCCCGGATCAACCTGACGATCGACATTGGCTTTGGCGATGCGCTCGAGCCCGGGGCGGAGATGCTGGACTATCCTTGCATGCTGGATTTCCCGGCGCCACGGCTCCGGGCCTATACGCGGGAGACGGTCATCGCCGAGAAGTTCCAGGCGATGGTCATGCTCGGGCGTGTGAACAGCCGGATGAAGGACTTTTACGACATCTGGATTCTCAGCAGGTCCTTTGATTTCGATGATGACAGGCTGGCGCGTGCAATCACCGCCACCTTCGACGCCGCGAAACACTGATCCCAAAAGACCTACCGGATGCATTGACGGATGCGTTTGCCAAGGACGAGCAAAAGCAACGGCAATGGCGCGCTTTTGTCGAAGGCGTTGCGCACGATCCGGGAGATCTGACGAATATCATTACGGAGATTGCCGCGTTCCTGATGCCGCACGCTATTGCAGCCGCGAAGCTGGGAAAATAGCGGCCTTAGCTTCAGTCCGTCGGACTGTGGAGCAACGACAAGTCGGCTGACCGGCATCACCGACGACATGGTCGCCGGTCAGGTGATCGACGTTGCGCGCCTGAAATCCCTCATCGAGCCGGTCGACCTGATCATTGCCCACAATGCCGGTTTCGACCGGCCCTTTTGCGAAGCCTTCTCGCCGATGTTTTGCAACAAGGCCTGGGCCTGTTCACTTCGGGCAAGACTAAAATGCCTCTAAACCTCATGTTCCCATCCCGTCCATAACCCGAGGGACGACTATATTATAAATAGGCTGTGCCTATTTGTGGTCCGCCCCAAAGCCCGCTACGTTCCCCTTTAATTAACAAAAAATCGTCAATTCCTAGAGGGGAATAGTCATGTCAACACGCTACTCGGCGCAAGTATTATCTGTGTCTATAATTGCGGGATTTCTCGCAATGGGCGCCGGTCCCGCCCTCGCTGAGGGGCAGGGCCTCGACGGTGCGAAGGCACTGGTCGCCAAGCATCTATCGCCCGGAGAGTTCGTCGCTCCCGGTCCGGCTTATGATGCCAAGGCCTGTATGGCCGGCAAGAAAATTCTTGTCATACCGATGACGCAGGCCAATCCTTTCAGCGCAAACGTTGCGAATGCGATGAAAGCAGCTTCCGAAGAGATCGGATTTGAACTGCGTGTCTTCGATAATCAGTTCGATGTCCAGCAATGGATCCGCGGCATCGAGCTTGCCGTTGCCGAGGGCTATGATCTGGTCGACCTGTCGACGGCACCGATTCCGGAAATGCTTCGGCCGCAGATCGAGGCCGCCCGTGAAGCCGGTGTCAAGGTGACGGTATCCCATTGGTACGACGCCCACGAACCGGTCCCCTCCTTTGTCGATGGCGCCTCCCTTGCGCCGTTCTCGGCCTCCATGACGCTTGCCTCCGCCTGGACGATTGCAAAGACCGAGGGCAAGGCCAACGTCCTGTTCGTCCATTCCGATGAGGTCAGCTCCGGCAAATATGCGAAGGAAGCGATCGAGAAGGCATTTGCGATCTATGCACCCGAGAGCAGATATACCTTCCTGAATGTGCCGCTGGCCGACTGGTCCACCCGCATGACGCAGGCGGTGCAGTCAGCCCTGCTCGCCGATCCGGCGATCAACTACGTCGTCCCCTTCTATGATGGAATGAGCCAGTTCGTGCTGCCGGCCATCGATCTTGCCGGACGTTCGGATGTGAAGATCGCCTCCTTCAACGGCACGCCCTTCGTGCTGGACATGGTGCGTGCGGGCAAGGTGGAGATGGATATCGGCGAAAGCGTTGGCTGGATCGGCCGCGCTGCACTCGACTATGACATGCGGGTGCTGTGCGGCGTGCAGGCCAATCCCGTACTGAACGTGCCGCTCCATATCTTCGATGCATCGAACGTGGAAAGCGCTGGCGTGCCTGCGACGTATGATGCCGGCTATGGCGATGCCCATATCGCCGGCTTCGCCAAGCTGTGGGGAATTGCCCCGTGACGATGACTGGCACGTCCTCGGTAACCCGCGACCCCGCGCTTCGTATCGAGGCGATGCGCAAGGCCTTCGGGCCGGTCACGGTGCTCAAGGACGTCTCCCTGGACTTGCCGAGGGGCGAGGTTCTCGGCCTCCTCGGCCACAACGGGTCGGGCAAGTCGACGCTCATCAAATGTCTGGCCGGCTATCATCGGCCGGACAGCATCGGCAAGCTCGAATTGAACGGCGAGGCCGTGACGGCCGATGCGGACGGAACCGGCAACCGCCTCGCATTCGTCCACCAGGACCTCGGACTGGTACACGGCCTCACCATCCTGGAGAATTTCCTGCTGGCAGATCGTCGCGCCCTTTCGGGTGTTTCGATCCCGTGGCGGACATTGCGGGCCTCCGTGGAAAGCGCCCTACAGCGCTTCGGCCTCAACTTCTCTCCCGATGACAGGATAGAGAACCTGAGCCAGGCCGACCGGTGCCTGGTCGCCGTCGTGCGCGCCGTCGAGACATTGGGCGGCGATGCGGGAGGAAAGATCCTCGTCCTCGACGAGCCGACGCCGTTCCTCCCCGTAGCAGGTGTTGAGAAACTGTTTGCCCTGATCCGCCGTTTTGCCCGGGCGGGCGGAAGCGTGATCTTCGTCGCGCACGACATCGACGAGGTGCGCGAGATCACCGACCGGATCGTCGTCCTGCGCGATGGCCGCAAGGTAGCCGAGTTCGAGACGTGTGACACGGACCGCGAGGCGATCATCGCGGCGATCGTTGGCCGGACCCTGCAGCATCACCACGTCCGGCGCGGCGACAGCGGTCGCCTGAGGCGTGGCGGGGTCTGGCAGGTCGAAGGCCTTTCGGGCGTCGGTGTCGCCGATTGCAGCTTTGCCGTTGCGCCCGGAGAGATCCTCGGCCTGACGGGATTGATCGGTTCCGGGGCTGCCAGCGTGCCGGAGCTGATGACCGGCGCTCGCCCGGCGGCGGGTGGTACGTTGCGCGGTAGTGGAGCGGACGGACCGATCGAACTTGAACTGTCGCGGACGTCGCTGCGCGACCTGATGGCGCTGAACGTGTTCCTCTTGCCGGACGACCGCCTGCGCAAGTCGGGTGTCGGCGGACTGACGCTTGCCGAAAACATTGCCCTGCCGTCCATGCCGCGTTTCACGCGGGCGATGCGGCTGCTGCGGGAGCCCCTTCGGCGGCATACGGAGACGGTCGTACATGAATCGGGGGCCATTCCGGCGGATCCGGACATGAATCTCGGCAGCTTCTCCGGCGGCAATCAGCAAAAGGCGCTTATTGCCAAATGGCTTGCTTTGGCTCCCCGCATCCTCGCCCTGTCGGAACCGACCCAGGGCGTGGATGTCGGTTCCCGGCAGTCGATCTACGCCGCAATCGAGAATGCGGCGATCGAGGGCGCGGCGGTGGTTTGCTACAGCAGCGACGCCGGTGAGTTGGATCAGATTTGCGACCGCGTCTTGATCTTTTCCGGTGGGTGCATCTCCGCTGAGCTTGCCGGCGACGCCATCAGCAAGGACGCCATCGTCGCCGCCACCCTCGGGACGACGGGAACGGAAATGCAGGAATCGGAAGGCGCGAGCGCATGAGTGAAAACAGGAATAAAGGTGGCGGCGGCATCCATGAGAGGATCGGCCTGCTCTATGCATGGGCGCTGTTGATCGTGATGTTTCTGATCGTCAAGCCTGCCGTTTTCGGATCGCTCAACTTGTATGCCTCGATCCTCGGCGGGCAGTCGGCGGTCGTCATCCTGACGCTTGCGCTGATCGTGCCGCTGGCGGCGGGTGAGTTCGATCTGTCGGCGGCAGCGATGCTGGCGTTGTCAGCCATGATCATCGCAGTGCTGAACGTGGATATGGGCGTGCCGGTCGGCCTCGCAATCCTCGCAGCCTTGGCAGTGTCGCTCGCCGTCGGTGCGTTGAACGCGTTCCTGGTCATCCGTCTCGGGATAGGTTCTCTGATCACCACGCTCGGCATGGCGACCCTTCTTCAGGGCGCCGTACGCTGGATCAGCGATTCGCGGACGATCTACGGGATTTCGGACAGCCTGGTCGGTGCGGTGCTCAAGTGGCGCATCTTCGGCATCGCTCCGTCCTTTTACTATGCGCTGATCGTCAGCCTCGTCTTATGGTACGTTTTCACACGCACTCCCTTCGGGCTGAAGCTCCTCTTCGTCGGCCGCGGGCCGGAAGTCGCGCGCCTCAACGGCGTCGCGGTGGACAGGGTGCGGATGGGCGCGCTGATGTCCTCCTCCTTCATCGCAGCGCTCGGCGGGGTAGTCTATGCGGGAACCTCCGGCGCCGCCGACCCCGTCTCGGGCTTCACATTACTGCTGCCCGCCTTTGCCGGAGCATTTCTCGGTTCAACCGCAATCACGCCGGGCCGGTTCAATCCCTGGGGCTCGCTCTTCGGGATGTACTTTCTCGCCACCGGCATCACCGGGCTCGTCACGATCGGCGCGCCATCATTTGTACAGGACCTTTTCTATGGCGGCGCTCTCATCGTCGCAGTCGCCACCGCACAGCTTCTACGGCGCTGGCGAGAGAAGCGGGCCTGAGGAATACGGAGAAAAGCAATGAGCGATCAGACTGCAACCAAATCTGGGTCCGGCTATATCCTGGGGGTGGATATCGGCGGCACGTTCACCGATCTCCTGGCCGTGCGCGAGGCGGACGGCGCGCTGATGTCGGCCAAGGTGCCTTCCACGCCGCACGATCCATCCGTCGCCGTCCTCAATGGCATCGAACGCATCACCCGGCAGCACGACATTCCCGTCGAGGCGATCCACACCGTGATGCACGGCACCACGGTCGCCACCAACACCGTGTTGACGCGCGGCGGCGTCAAGGTCGGCCTGCTGACCACGGCGGGCTTTCGCGACGTGCTCCACATCGGGCGCTCCTTCGTTCCCGGCAACCTCGGCGCCTGGGTGACATGGGAGCGGCCGGAGCCGCTGGTGGCTTTGTCATCGGTCGTCGAGGTCGAGGAACGCATTGCAGCGGACGGTTCCATTCTCGTTCCGCTCGATGAGGCGCGGTTGCGCCGCGACATACGCAGGCTGCGCGACGAGAATATAGAAGCGCTGACGATCTCGTTCCTCAATGCCTATGTCGACGGTGTTCACGAGCGTCGCGCCCGCGAGATCGCGCACGAAGAGCTGCCGGGCGTTCTGGTCTCGATCAGTTCGGAAGTGGCGCCGGAAATGTACGAATACGAGCGCACCGTGACCACGGTTGTGAACTCCTATGTCGGTCCGATCGTCAAGAATTACGTCGATAATCTCCAGTCCCTGCTGGAGGCGAAGATTCCCAACGTGAACCTGCGTATCCTGCGTTCCGACGGCGGCCTGTCCTCCGGCGAGGTCGCGTCCGCTTCCCCGGTCAACCTGCTCATGAGCGGGCCGGCCGGGGGCGTGGCGGGCGCCATCTGGGTCGCCAAGCAGGCGGGCTTCCCCGATTTCCTGACCTTCGACATGGGCGGCACCTCGACCGACGTGGCGCTGGTGCAGGGCTACGAGGCCCGCACGCGGCGTGAGACGGCCGTTCACGAGGTCATCGTGCGCGCGCCGTCGATCGATGTGAAGACCGTCGGCGCGGGCGGCGGGTCGATCGCGTTCGTGCCGGAATTGACCAAGGCGTTGCGGGTAGGGCCCAAAAGCGCAGGCGCGGTGCCAGGCCCCGCCGCCTACATGAAGGGCGGGAGCGAGCCTACGGTCACGGATGCCAATGTCGTTCTCGGATACCTGCCGGCCGATGTCCGCCTTGGCGGCGACATGAACATCGATGCCGCGCTTGCGGAAAAGGCGATGGAGAAGATCGCCGGGCCGCTCGGGCTCTCCATACGGGAAGCGGCCGAAGGCATCATCGATATCGTCAACGAGAACATGTTCGGCGCGCTGCGCCTCGTCTCGGTGGAAATGGGATACGATCCCCGCGACTTCGCTCTCATGGCTTTCGGCGGCGCCGGGCCGCTGCATGCCAACGCCCTGGGCGCGCTGCTCCAGAGCTGGCCGGTCATCATTCCGCCCGGCCCGGGCGTCCTGTGCGCCTATGGCGACGCGACGACCAAGATGCGCAGCGAGAGTGCCCGTAGTTTCGTCCGGCGTTTTGCCGAAACGGACGCAGACGAGATCCGCTCGACCATCCTGCCGCTGAAGGACGAGGCGGCGGCCGGCCTTGAGGAGGGCATGACGCCGAAATTCACCTATCAGGCGGATGTCCGCTATTGCGGGCAGGGGTTGGTGATGCCGATCGACCTGAGCGAGGAAGACCTGAGAGGGGATATCACCGCCATCCTGCGGGAGCGTTTCGACAGGACACACGAGCAGCAGTTCGTCTTCGCGCTCGACGCCGATTGCGAGCTGGTGAACCTGCGCGCGACGGCGGAGGCCGGTGGGCTGGATCTGGTGGGCCGCCGCCTGCCAGGTGGTAACGGCGACGTTTCGACGGCGCGCATCGGCTCCACCAGGATTTTCCATCGGGGAGCGGAGCACGAGGCCGGCATCTACGACCGCACACGCCTCAGCGCGGGCGACCGCGTGCCCGGCCCGGCCATCGTGACGGAAATGGACACCACGCTGCTGATCCTGCCGCAACACCACGGCGACGTTTCGCCGGACGGTTCGATCCTCATCTATCCCGACAACCACAAGAAGGCGGAGGCCTGAGCGATGCCGGCAAAGATCATCCAGCTCGACACGACAGCCTATGACAAGGTCGATGTGAACATCGTCACGGTCGATATCATCGAAAATGCACTTCGGAATGCCCGCGCCGAGATGGATGCGGTGATCTTCCGCACCGCCATGTCGCCCGGAATCCGCGAACAGCATGATGCCTTCCCGATCATCGCCAATTCCAACGGGCTGATGGTGGTGGGGCAGTTCGGTTCCTTCATCCATGGGTTCCTCGATGCCTATGACGGCGCCATCGAGGAGGGTGATGTCTTCCTGACGAACGACCCGTATTCCTGCAACGGCGCGATCAGCCATCTCAACGACTGGCTGGTGCTGATGCCGATCTTCTTCGAGGGCAGGCTTGCCGCCTGGGCGGCGATGTTCGGCCATATGACCGATACGGGCGGCCGCGTTCCAGGCTCGCTGCCGACGGACGCACAACAGATCTTCGAGGAAGGCATCCAGATTCCGCCGGTCAAGATCATGCGGGGCAATGTGCTTTCCGACGAGATCCTGAAGATCTGCCTGCGCAACAGCCGCGTGCCGGAATGGAACCGTGCGGACCTCATGGCGCTGATCGCCGCGGTGAAGCTTGCCGAGCGGCGTATCCACGAACTGTCGCGGCGCTTCGGCGCGAATACGCTCTATTCGGCGATGGAAATGCTGCTGGAGCGGAACCTCAACGCCTTCCGGCGGGTCATCCGCGAGGTCGTTCCCGAAACGCCTGTGAGCTTTGCGGACCATATCGATGATGACGGCATGGGCAACGGTCCCTTCCGCATCGCCTGCTCGATGTGGCGCGAAGGAGACCGGGCGATCTTCGATTTCTCGGGAACGGATCCGCAGTCGAACTCCTCGGTGAACTATTACCTGCAGGACGAACAGTTCAAGATGATCTTCGGGGCATATACCTCGAAGCTCTTCGATCCCCAGATCGTCTTCAACGACGGCTACTACGAGCTGATCGACGTGCGCATCCCCGAGGGCAGCCTTCTGCGGCCGCGGCGGCCGGCGGCGCTCTCCTGCCGCACTCATCTCCTGTGCCGCATGTTCGACCTGGTTTCCGGGCTTCTCGGCCAGGGCAAGCCCGAGGCGATGTGCGGTGCCGGCTGGTCGGCCAGCCCGCACCTGATGTATTCGGGATTCGACGGGAAGGGCGACTGGTTCCAGCTCTACCAGATCGGCTTCGGCGGGCTTCCCGCGCGGCCGGTCGGCGACGGCGTCGACGGTCATTCGCTGTGGCCGTCCTTCATGAATATCCCGACGGAATATCTCGAGGCATATTTCCCGCTGGTCATCCGCCATACGGCGATCATTCCGGATAGCGGCGGCCCGGGCCAGCATCGCGGCGGCAATGGCATTTCCATCGCCTACGAGTTCCGTGAACCTGGCGAGATTTCGATCCATGACGACCGCTGGATGACCCATCCATGGGGCGTCAATGGTGGCAAGGCCGCTGGGCGCAGCAGGCGGCGGCTCAACCGGGCAACGGGCACCAGCGAGCTGGTGGCCTCGAAGTGCGATCGGATCAAGGTCGGCCGGGGTGACGTACTGATCATGGACACCTGGGGGGGCGGCGGCTGGGGTGACCCGCTGAAGCGGCCGGCGGCACGCGTGGCGGACGATGCGCGCAGCGGACTGATCAGCCACGAAGGCGCCCGCGACTACGGTGTGGTCCTCGACGAAGCCTTCGACATCGACGAGGCCGCGACAGACGTGCTCCGCAGCCGCATGGCGGCGCAAGCCGACCCGTCGCAAAGCTTCGATTTCGGCGGCGACATCGAGGAGCTGGTCGCCCGTTGCGAAGCCGAGACGGGCATGCCCGCACCGCGGCGTCCCGCAAGCGAGCGCGACGCAGCCTGACCGGGGAGAAGACGACATGAGTGACACGAAACCGAGGGCGGGAGAGCATCCTCCCGCAACGATCCTCCGCGGCATGGAAACCGGCTTCGATGCCGTGCAAGGCACCCGTTTCGAAATGCGGGAGAACGGCCTGCAGGCTGCGACCGGTGGCGCCTACACGGCACGGATTTTCCGTGCGACCTCGTCCGGTGCGGTCGCGCCCGCGATGCACTGGCACGACGCGAACTTCCAGTACGTTCACATCCTCAAGGGCGAGATCGAGTTTCAGCTTGAAGGCGGTGAACGAAGGATCCTCAAGGCCGGTGACGCGATCTGGCAACCGAAGGGCTGCCTGCACTGCGTTACCCACGTCTCCGCCGACCTGGAATTGCTGGAAATATTCTCCCCGGCGGATATCGCAACGATCCGGGTAAACGCATGAACAGCCCCTTCACAGTCCGTACTACAGGCGAAGCGCTTACCGAAGCTCTGGTGGCGCGTGGCATCACCCATGTATTCGGTATCCCCGGCGTTCACACGATCGAGCTTTATCGAGGGCTGGCGACAAGTTCGCTTAAGCACATACTTGCCAAGCATGAGCAGGGCGCGGGCTTCATGGCTGACGGCTATGCCCGCATGACCGGCAAGTCTGCCGCGTGTTTCCTCATTACCGGGCCGGGTGTGACCAATGCTCTGACAGCAGTGGGGCAGGCCTATTCCGACTCGGTTCCTATGCTGGTCATCGCTTCCACTCTCGATGTCGGCGACCATGGCCGGCAGCGTGGGCGGCTGCACGAATCTCGCGGCCAGTGCGCAATGGCGGAACAGGTCACGGCCTTTGCGGCGACCTGCTGGCGACCGGAGGATGTGCCGGAATATCTCGATCGCGCCTTCGCCGTCTTCGAGAGTCGCCGGCCCCGGCCTGTCTATCTGGACATTCCGATGGACGTGCTTTCCGCGCCGGCACGCGGTGACTGGGCACCACGCAAGCTTTCGGCGCGGCCGGCCGCGCGGTCGCAGGACATCGTGCGGGCCGCCGGCATTCTTGCGGGCGCACGACATCCCATGCTGATCGTGGGCGGCGGTGCGCGGGCCGCCGCGGACGACCTTTGCAGCCTTGCCGAACATCTCGCGGCTCCCGTCTTTTCGACGATAGCAGGAAAGGGCATCCTGCCGGCGCGGCATCCCCTCTGGCTCGATGCCGTATTGCATCGCGACGACGGCCGGAGGCTTCTGGCCGAAAGCGACGCCGTACTGACCGTCGGCTCCGAACTGGCGCAGAACGAGTTCCTCACGGCCGCACCCCTTCCCATCAGCGGCGAGATGATCCGCATCGACATGGACCACGAGCAATTGTGCGACCAACAAGCGACGACATTGCCGATACTGGCCGACGCCGCGCCGACGGTCGCCGGAATCCTGGAAGCGGTACGTTCCATGACCCCGCCCCGTCCGCGAGGGCAGACGGAAGCACAGGTGGCCGGGATGCGCAATGCATTGCGCGCCGGGGAGAAGGGGCTCGATGCCGTCTACCTCGCGGCGCTGGAGACGATCAGCGACAGCCTGCCCAGCGAAACGACGATCTTCACGGACATGACGACCATCGCCTATGCAGGAAACTACCTTTATCCGGTGACGAAGCAGGGCCGATGGATTCATCCGGCGGGCTTCGGTTCGCTGGGTTATGCGTTGCCCGCCGCGATCGGTGCGGCCATCGGCAAGCCGGGCTCAAGCGTGGTTGCGATTGTCGGTGACGGCGGTTTCCAGTTCACGTTGACGGAGCTTGCCGTCATGGCTGAACTGCGCCTGCCCGTGGTGGTGCTCTTGTGGAACAACCATTGCTTTGGCCAGATCCACAAGGGCATGAGGCAACGCAATGTCACCCCTGTCGGCACGGTCTATCCCACGCCCGATTTCCTTGCCATCGCCCAGGCGTACGGAATTAGCGCCCATGCGCCCGCAACCGCCCGCGAGGCATCCGGCACGATTGCCGCCGCGATAGAGGCCGGCGAGCCCGCTGTGATCGAGCTGACGCCGGCCCTCTTTGGCGCCTCCACCTCGACAGCCGCGCTCCTGGACGTCGCCGTAACCTGAAACGAAACCTGGATTGATGTCATGAGCCTGCCTTCCGAAATCCGCGCCGATCTCGGCCGTTTCCTCGCCACTCTCGATGCCTCCTCCTCTATCGGGAAAGGACGGGAGGGTGGTCTTTGCCGCCTGACATTGACCGAGGCCGATCGCGAAATGCGCGATCTTTTCGTGCAATGGTGCCGTGAGGCGGGGCTGGACGTCACCATCGACGGTATCGGTAGCATCTTCGCGCGGCGCGCGGGCACCGAGGACCTGCCGCCGATCCTGGTGGGCAGCCATCTCGACACGCAGGAAAACGGTGGTCGCTTCGACGGGATCGTCGGCGTCCTCGGCGCGCTGGAGGTGGTGCGCCGGCTGAACGATCTCGGCATCGCCACCCGACGTCCGATCGAAATCGTCAACTGGACGAACGAAGAAGGCGCGCGCTTTTCCCCTCCCATGATCGCCTCGGGTTGTTTCGTTGGCGATTACAAGCTCGACTGGGCCCTCGGCCTCAAGGACGCTGAAGGCGTGACACTGGGAGAAGCGCTGGAAACGATAGGCTACCGGGGGAAGGCGACGGTCGGCGAACGTGAGGTCGATTCCTACTTCGAACTGCATATCGAGCAGGGCGATGTGCTGGACCGCACCGGGCATGATGTGGGCATCGTCACCCATGCCTACGCCTCCCATGGCATTCTGGTCGAGTATCGGGGCGAGACGGCCCATACCGGTCCCTGGCCGATGGCCCGCCGCAAGAACGCGCTGGTTGCCGGCGCGCGGCTGCTTGTCGCGGTCGACGACCTCGGATGGGAGTATGCCGCGACCGGCGGAAAGGCGACCGCGGCAAGGCTTTCAGCCTCGCCCAACAAGGCAGGGCTCCTGTCGGACTGGGCCGAAGCGGTATGCGACGTTCGCCATGAAGACCCTCAGGTGGCTGACTTGATGCGCGTCAGGATGCTGCGCGCCGTTGCCGAGGCTGGCGTCCGTGCGGGTTGTGAACATCGTGTGCTCGACCAGTGGAACTGGGGCGGCGACATTTTCGACAGGGACATGGTGGAGCATGTGCGAGCCGCGGTGGAAAAGCTCGGCGTTTCCGGATTGGAGCTTCCGAGCCAGGCCGGTCATGATGCCTACTTCCTGGCCAGGCACGTCCCTACGGCCATGATCTTCACGCCCTGCAAGGACGGAATCACGCACAACAATCAGGAACTGGCCACACCGCAGATGCTGGAGCCGGGACTCAACGTCCTGCTGCACGCCGTTACGGCTCGGGCCGATCGGCCCTGATCGTTTCGCGCAGGATCGAGAGGAAGGTGGCCTCCGCGAGTTCGAGCTGCATCGCCGGATTGGTCACGAGATAGAGATCGGCGCCGACCGCTACTCCGTCGGGGTTGATGCGCCACAACAGGCCGGTATCGAGTTCCCGCCGAACGGAGGCGACGGGCAGAATGCCGATGCCGATGCCCGCCTGAACCATGCGGACAACCTCGGCGAGATGGGCCGAGGTGCCGCGGATCTGCTCGCCGAGCCCGGTGCCGACGCCGAGCGCCAGCATCGGTTCGAGCGCGCCGCCTTCGTTGTAGCAGCTGAAGCTGACGAAGCTCTCGCTGCGCAACTGCTCGACGCTGCAGCCTTCCTTGGCGAAGAGCGGATGAGCCGTGCTGCAGAAGATGCCGAACTCCTCGCGCACCAGATGTTCGCAGTTCAGGCCGGCGATAGGCTGGGACAGAAGGCAGAGGGCCAGTGGCGCGATCTGGCGGGAAATCGCGCGAATGGCCTGCGGGCTGCTGACGGTCTCGATCTGGACCGTTACGGAGGGATGGCGCAGATGCAACTGGCGCAGCGCTTCGTCGTAGGGCGCATAGCGCACGTCCGTGACGGACAAGACGCGCAGGGTCCCCGTGATATCCCGCTCGGCGCCTGCCAGCTTCTGCCCGATGCGCGAGACCCCCTGGAATATCTGTGCGCATTCGCCATGGAGAAGCTCGCCGTGCCGGGTCACCTCGAAGCGCCGGCTGGCGCGCACGATCAGCCGCACCCCGAGCGTATTCTCCAGCCGTTGCAGGGCCGCGCTGACGGATGGCTGGCTAAGCTGGAGGCGCGCCGCGGCGCGCGTGAGGCTGCGCTCCTCCACGATAATGAAGAATGTGCGCAGCAGATTCCAGTCGAGTGAATCGAGATCGAGCTTCATGTAGCGAAGCTTATATTGGCTCGTCGTGTCTTCAATAGGTGCATGGTCAATATTCGAGTGATTGTCGACCTATGCCTATGTTTTTGTTTGGATCACATCTTGAAGTTCATCGCTTCCGCATCTCCTGAGACGAGATAGTGCCCGGTGATTTTGAATGTCGAAAATGAAACGACTAACAATGAACCGCTGGTTGGGCGCGCCGGCGGCGCTTGCCAATATCGCGGCCACGGCGGCTGTAAATTACAGCGACTGGTTGTGGTGAGGCCGCGCCAGAGCGGTAATGCATAGATGTCGTGAAAGTGTCGCTCGCGCCGATTGTGTTCTTCGTATCTGTTCTGGATACCTTGATCTCGACGAGCGCTTTTTCCTATCAAGTGACGACCTTGCGCGAACCAAAGGTCGTAAAGCTCACATTGCCTGACCGGATGGAGAATCGCCGTGACCGGCATGCGCATGCGAGGGATCGGTGGCGATACCGGCGCGGAGATCGCCTTTTCCATTGGCCGCCACGACAGCCTCAGCGGTTCCCTCCAACAACTGATGGGCCGGCAGCCCATTGTTGATCGGCCTTATCGAATAGATTTGCAAGGGAGCCGACTTCGGATCGGAGCGCAGCCGCCTCAGCCGCCCGTGCTCGAGTTCCAACTGATAGAGCCGCTCGGGCAAATAAGCGAGCCCCAGACCCGCGATCGCCAGGTCGGCTGCCGTGCGGAATGTATTGTAGATTGTCAGGTTACGGAAATGCACGTCGTTCGTCGTTATCCAGTTCAGTGTCGAGCCCCGGAACTGCCATTCCCGCGAGGTGGCGACGACTGGCAGTTTGCTGAGGCTGCGCGGTGTCGCCGGACTGACCAAGACGCTGGCCGCGGAGTGGGGCGTACGGGGCGTGCGCGTCAACGCGATCTTGCCGGGCTATTTCATGACGCCGCTCGCCGAGAGCAATATGAGCCCGTTGCGCAAGCAACAGGCACTCGACCGTACGCCCATGGATCGTTTCGGTAAACTGGAAGAGATCTGCAGCGCGGCATTTTTCCTTGCCTCACCTGCCTCGACCTTCATCAATGGCACTATCGTCAACGTCGATGGCGGCTATCTCCATGCGGGAATAAAGTAACTCGTCCGAGAGGTTAGCAATCCGCGTAACGCGCAGACCGCAGCTGTTTGGCTCGATGCCAATCGGGCTGCACTGAAAGCGCGCTATGGCGGGCCGGTGGAACGGATTGTCGCCATCGTGACCCGTTTTGGCCGACAAGTTCTCGAAATTCGGGAGGCCTGTTTGCCTCATACGAGCGCATCATGCGACCGCTCGTCCAGAAGGCCGGAAACATGCCGAAATTTGGTAGCGTCCGCGCACGTTCTCTAATCGCTTTGGTCAAGGCTGGTCGTTCTACGGTGCAATCTGCGTGCCGGGCTCTGTGGTTCTCTCCGCGGTCGCCGCTTTGGACGCCGCATATTTGCGTTCAGGGTTGGACGGATCGAAGTGGTGTGCGCGGTCTTCGCCGCAGTGCACGGAGCGATCTCGCCCTCGCCGCGCGTCCCGGCTGCCGCGCTGAGGATCAGCGTCGTTTCAACTGGATGCCTATGCCATTGCGGCCTCGCGGAAGGGAGTGTTGTTGCGCCACATGGCGTGCAGCGTCACGGCAAGCTTTCGCGCCAGTGCGACTTTGGCTTTCCTTGGTCCGGTCCTATCGGCGATCGCCTTGGCCCAGCAGCACAGGCGTGGTCCTCCCAGATTTCGGCAGAAGATTGCGTTTGCAGCCTCGAAGAGGCATTTCCGTGTGAATCCGTCCCCGCGCTTGGAGACCCGCCCGTTTCGGCTGATCTCACCGGATTCATAACGCCTTGGCGTCAACCCGAGGTAGGCGCCGGCGCTCGACGAGCGGCGGAACCGGGCAGCATCGTCGAAAGCTGCAACGACCGCCATGGCGGTGATCGGCCCAACGCCAGGCGCCGTCATCAGAAGCCGGACCGTCGCGTGACGCTTCGCGATCGCTCGGATTCTGCTGTCGAACGCAGCAATACGTGCGAGGATATCGCACCGTGCCCGCATTAACCCCTCGAAGATTGGAATGAGCTCCGGTGCGACGGCAAGCTCTCTTGCGATAATTTCCTCGGCGCGACGCTTGAACCCGCCGACCCGCTTGCCGAACATGACGCCGAAAGTCTTCAGCAGGCCCCGGATCTCGTTCTCCAGTCGGACGCGCATCCCTACCAGCGCCTCCCGCGCGGTAAGCATTGCCCGGTTGACGTAGGCATCATGGCTCTTGATCTGCACCGCCTTGAACCAGCCGGTGCGAATGATCTGGGCCAGACCTCGGGCATCATGCCGATCCGTCTTGTTCGGCATCATCTTCAGCACGCCGTTGGCGTGGCGGGCATCGACGCAGACGATCGGCAGTTGCCTGGCTGTCAAGGCGTTCCAAAGCCAGACAGCGAGTGGCCCGGTTTCCATGCCGATCCGCTCGAGGCTATAGGCTCGTTCTGCGAGCCAATGGGCAATCGCGTCTGGCCGCCGCCCAGTTGACTTGGGCGATCAGTGAAGTCGTTGCCGTGCTGCAAAGCACCCGCTCAGCGAGCGCAAATCCCGCTGCACTCGCTAAAAGGAATTGACGAATGGCGTCACATCCGTCGCGATCGCCGGCAGGTTTTCGACCGACAGCGGCGAAGCGCTTCGCGCCGCTGCCGTTGCTGGGATGGGGGCCTGCTGCAGCCGCAGGAGCTGGTAGCCAAAGAGATCGAAGCCGGGCGCCTGGTGAGGCTCTTGCCAGAGTACGAACCGCCCGCCCGCCCGTTGCACGTGCTCTATGCGCCCGACAGGCGAATGACACCGAAGCTGCGAAGCTTTCTGGATCTTGCCGTTCGGAAGTTCGGCGTGGAGTAACCAGAGCGCAGAAGCGTATTATGGGGCCGTCTTGCGTTGGCAATGTCAGGTGGGTGCAATGGCGGCCGCATTAGCGGTGCTCTGGCTCCCTTCCTATCAATGCATGAAACAGACGGAAACTGGGAATTTTTTGTGCTCAGCTGCGCGCGAATTCCAGAAGCGGAGCGATGTCATGATTGTCCGCGGCGCGCAATGCCGCGATGTAGCGTGCCCGCAATTCGCCAACGTTGGCCAGACTGCCACCGCCCCAGGTAAAAGGATCACCGCCAAGGCGCTCGATCAGGAGGTCGGCCGCGAGACGTGCGTGGCGCCCGTTCCCATTCGGAAACGGGTGGATGGCGACGAGGCGATGATGGAATCTGATTGCTATTTCATCCGGCGGAAAGGTCTTGTGTTCGATCCAGTAACGGATGTCGCTCAATAAGCTCGCGAGCTCCATTCCAATACGATAAGCCTGAACGCCGATGTTGCGCTCCGTCGCCCGGAACGTGCCGGCCCATTGCCAGACGTCACCGAACATCCGCTTATGTAGTGTTCGCATGAAGTCTTCGCTGAGCATCCGTTCGAATGGCAAGCGCCGCCGGCCACGCGCCCAGGCCGCACCTTCGACGATGTTTTCCTCTTCCGCTTCGTTGAGGTCGCGGCGGTGAGTGATCCAGGTCTGGAGTAAACCCTCTCGTTCCCGCGGCTCGAGCGGCGTCGCGTCTTCAGGTTCCTGGAAAAGATCTGTCACACTTCGTTCCAGAGATCGCGCTCAGAGAGCCTGTCGCGGATGTACGCCTGGACACGAGATTCGAAATCCGCATTGTCCGTGCCCTGGGCTTCCAAACGCATCGTGTGCGCGACGCGCTGGAGTTCGCGTTTTGCGATCTTGCGCGCCCGCGCCTCGACAACGGCTTCAAGCGAGCTGTTTGGAACGAGGGCATAGACGAGCGTGCAATCCAGTGCCTCGGCGGCGCGGCGCAGGGTATTGAGTTGGATCGTTCCGGCTGCTTCCGACTTTTCGATCGATTCAACGGTTTGCGGCCGGACCCCAATGCGTGTGCCGAGCTGTGCACCCGTCATGCCGAGGGCATCGCGTAGCGCTCGTATCCATCCCTTCGGCGGTGCCCTGAACCGATCAATTGGTTGGAGCGCCTGAAGTCTTTCGTCAAGCCGTGCCCGTGCTCTTTTGCGAGTGTCACTTTTCATTTTTTAGCCTGCAACCTGATTTTCAATCAAAATTATCAGCTTATAGGGTGATTTTAAATAGCTTTCTTTCAGCTTACAGGCTGCTCGCGCTTGTAGAAATGCAGTCTGTAGTATGATTTGATCAATTCAGTATCAGTCTTCAGCCTGATCCGTGATCTGAAAAAAGCCGAGTATGGTCGCTCCTCGACTGTGGGCTTCAGCGTGCATTTTGTTTTGTTCCCGTTGAACACCCGACGGGTGTGGCGGAAATAAGCAGGGCGAAGCTGCAGCTGTGGTGCCGGTGAAAGACCTGTGCCGGAAAACCTGTTGGCCCGCCGAAGCAAACCAATCCCGCTCCTTATTGATGGCGTCCTGGACCAGCTCCGGATCTCCGTCGATCAACCCGCGGGGTCGACTAGCAAGCTGCCGCCACTCGGCTTCGCCTTCGCGGTGATCGCGACCGTCCCCGGTCCTTCGAGGAGCCATCGAGCGGGATCGTCCCGCTCCGGACGGAGGTTTCTCACATGGCACAGGATCTTGCACTCGCTCAACGCCACGCTTTCGCTCTTTCCCGCACCCTGATGGGTCCCGTCACGCTCTTCAGGTCCGGCGACCAGTTCGGCGTTCTGCCGAGCGAAGAGATCGATGCCGACGATGACCTCGACATCATCCATGATTATGATCCGTGGAATATTATGGCGATCTTCCGGGCCGCTCAGCGCGGCGCACTTCTCTTCAGACAATGTGACACCCGCACTCCCATCACGAAAGGAGAGCGGGTACGGCGATCAATACGGTCCCGCCTTCATGTCCGACCACGGCCAGCGGCAGCGGCAGATCGAAGAGCAGCCTGCTCGTGCCGAACACCAGCATGACGCTGATCGCGACGGTGAGGTTCTGCCGGATGACGGCGGCGGTCCGCCGCGACGGCGGGAGTATTGACGCAATATGCCTGACCGACCTGATGGCAGAGCTTGGATACACGTAGGAGTTCCATCACTCCTCCCCTTGGGCAAAGATCAGAAAATGCTTGCCTCCCGGGTGTTCATACATATTGACAGATATGGTCTATTTTTGGTTCAGATATTTGACCTGCTTGTGGTTCGATGGTATTTACCACGCCACATTGCATAGGTCTCAGTGTAGCATGGAGGGCCGGGATGGAGGAGGCAGTGGCCAGCGAGAATGCGCGTGAGCGGGCGCGAAAGTTGCAGAGCGAGATCGAGCTGTTTCTGCGCACGTCGATCGAAGCGCAGGAATTCGGTGCCGGCGACAAGCTGCCTACGGAACGGGAACTGGCAATACGCTTTTCGGCCAATAGAAGCGTGGTTCGGGGGGCGCTTGCGCAACTTACGCAGGAAGGGCTCGTCTATCGCCAGAGCGGCAGTGGGACCTTTGTGTCCGGCAGTAAGCGCATTTCCGATAAGACCCCAAGTGTCGTTCCGCATGTTAGCCCCTCAGATATTTTGGAGGCGCGCCGCGTTTTGGAGGTGGGGTACTTGTCGCTTGTAGCTGCAAGGGCGACGGATGCGGATTTCGAAAAAATGGCAGTCGAACTGCATGCGATGGAAACGGCGTCCGAACAGATCG
>Ga0222423_1000529_pt1 | contig 25209 bp, 24 predicted proteins | sample 3A0metagenome_FD_182472 | JGI IMG/M metagenome (GOLD analysis project Ga0222423, IMG submission 182472) | Enriched microbial communities from leaf-cutter ant dump, University of Wisconsin, Madison, United States - 3A0 (version 2) | ecosystem: Environmental > Terrestrial > Nest > Insects nest >...
CGGCGTCGTCACGCACCGCCAGCGGCCCGGCACGGCCCAGGGCGTGACGTTCTTGTCGCTCGAGGACGAGACGGGCCTGCTCAACGTCGTCTGCTCACCGGGGCTGTGGGCGAGGTTCCGGACCGTCGCGCGGTCCTCGGCGGCCCTCGTGGTGCGCGGGCGGCTCGAACGCGGCGACGGGGCCACGAACCTCGTGGCCGAGCACCTGGCGCCCCTCGCGCTGCCCGTCACCTCGCGCTCGCGCGACTTCCAGTGACTCAGCCCGCGTCGAGCCCCCGGCGCGCGAGGAGCGGCTCGATGCGCGGCTCGCGGCCCCGCAGCTCGACGAAGGCGCGCATCGGGTCGATCGACCCGCCGCGCCCCAGGAGGGTGCGCCGGAACCGCTCGCCCGCGGACCGTTCGAGCCCGCCGTTCTCGCCGAACCACTCGACGGTGTCCGCGTCGAGCACCTCGGACCAGATGTAGGAGTAGTACGCCGCCGAGTACCCTCCGCCGAAGGCGTGGTTGAAGTACGTCGTGCGGTAGCGCGGCGGCACGAGGTCCAGGGCGATGCCGGCGCGTTCGAGGGCCGCAGCCTCGAACGCCTCGACGTCGTCGACGCTCGTGGGAACCTCCTCGGGGGCGAGCCGGTGCCACGCCTGGTCGAGGATCGCCGCGGCGAGGTACTCCGTCGTGCGCTGTCCCTCGCCCCACTGGCGCGACGCGAGCTTGCGCTCGAGCCACGCGGCGGGGATCGCCTCGCCCGTCGCGTGGTGCACGGCGTAGGACGCGAGGATCTGCGGCTCCCACGCCCACATCTCGTTGACCTGCGAGGGGTACTCCACGAAGTCGCGCGGCACCTCCGTGCCGGACTGCGAGGGGTAGCGCACGTCGGAGAACAGCCCGTGCAGCGCGTGACCGAACTCGTGGAAGAGGGTGATGACCTCGTCCCACGCGAGGAGCGCCGGCTGCCCCGCGGGCGGCTTGGGGATGTTGAGGTTGTTGACCACGACGGGCGGCTCGTCGAGGAGGTGGGACTGGTCGACGAGGTTGTTCATCCACGCCCCGCCACGCTTGGACGCGCGCGTGAAGTAGTCGGCGACGAAGAGCCCGAGCGGGGTCCCGTCCGCCTCGCGCACCTCGAAGATGCGCACGTCGCCGTGGTAGCCGATGAGCTCGGGCCGCTCGGTGAACGTCACACCGTACAGTCGGTGCGCCGCGGCGAAGACACCGTCGTGGACGACGCGCTCGAGCTCGAGGTAGGGACGCAGGAGCGCGTCGTCGACGTCGAAGCGCTCGCGCCGCACGCGTTCGGAGACGTACTCCCAGTCCCACGGCGCGAGCCGCTCGCCCGGCAGCTCGGCCTCGAGCGCGGACTGGAGGACCTGGGCGTCGCGGCGCGCGTTCGCGGCGGCGGCGGGAGCGAGGCGGTCGAGCATCTCGGCGACGGCGTGCGCGGAACGAGCCGTCGAGTCCTGGGCGACGTAGTCGGCGTGGTGGTCGAAGCCGAGGAGCCTGGCACGCTCGGCCCGCAGCCGGGCCAGACGCAGCACGATCGCCCGCGTGTCGTGCTCGCCACCGCGACCGCCCCGCCCCACCGAGGCCTCGAAGACGCGCCGGCGCAGCTCGCGGTCCTCGAGCGAGGCGAGGACCTCTTGCTGCGTGGGGAGCTGGAGCTCGAGCACGTAGCCCTCGGACATGCCGCGGTCCGCTGCGGCCTGGCGTGCGGCGGCCACGGCGTCCTCGGGCAGGCCCGCGAGCCGTGCCGCGTCCTCGACGACGACGGCCGAGGCGTTCTGCTCGGCGAGCAGCGTGCGCCCGAACTGCGCCTCGAGGGAGGAGATCTCGCCGTTGAGCGCCCGCAGTCGGTCCTTGTCGTCGTCCTCGAGGTGCACGCCCGAGCGCTGGAAGTCCTTGCGGACCGTCTCGAGGAGCCACTCCTGGTCGGGCTCGAGGGCCACCTCTCCGACCTCGACCCGCGCCGCGAGGGCCTCGACGCGCGCGTGGAGCCGCGCGTCGAGGTAGATCGTGTCGTGGTGCGCGGCGAGCAGCGGGGCGAGCTCTTCCTCGATCGCGTCGAGCTCGGGCGTCGAGTCGGCCGAGGCCTGGTTGTAGAAGACGGTGATCGCGCGGTGCGCGAGCCGTCCGGACCGCTCCCACGCCTCGAGCACGTTCTCGACGGTGGGCGGCGCGCTCTCGCCCGCGATCTGCTCGATCTCGACGAGCTGCTCGGTGAGCCCGGCCCGGATCGCGGGCAGGTAGTGCTCGGGTCGGATCGCCGCGTAGTTCGGCAGGCCGTAGGGGAGCGGGGAGGGGGCGGCGAACGGGTTGGAGGCCTCGAGGGCGACGTCGTGGGTCACGGGGTCCATCCTCACCCGAGTTCGGGCTCTGGTGCTACCACGCAGGTCCCGGGCCACGGTGCGAAGGGCTCGCGCGGGTCCTCGCGCAGCAACGTGCCGACCCACGAGTCGCGCCGCGCACCACGCTGCACGGTGTGGCGGCGGACCACGCCCTCGAAGCGGAAGCCGCAGCGCCACGCGACGGCCCACGAGTGCCAGTTGCCCTCGAACGCCTGCCAGACGATCCGCTCGAGGTCGAAGCCCGCGGGGTCGAACCCGGCGTCGATCACGAGCCGCGCCGCACGCGTCATGAGCCCCCGACCCCGACCGGCGGGCGCGAGCCAGAAGCCGATCTCCGCCGAGCCGTGGCCCTCGAGCCGCAAGCCGATCATCCCGAGCGGGGCGTGCCGTGGTCCACCCTCGCGCACCGCCCACGTCGCCTCGACCTCGAGCGCCGCGGACGGGTTCGCGTGCACGAGGGCCCACGCGTCGGTGACGTGCGTGACGAAACCGCGCGCGTGCTCGGTCGTGTACGGCGAGGGCACAGTGGTCCAGCGTGCTATCGCCGGGTCCTGGCACGCGGAGGAGATGGCCTCGACGTCGGCGAACGTGGGTGGCGAGAGAGTCAGCTCGTCGTCGGTGAGGACGGTGGCACGCATGCAGGCATCGTGGCATGCCGGGTGCCGGACGCCGAGGACATTTCCGGTGCCGCGAGCCAGCGTCCCGTGGCGTGGCCCACCTCGTCGCGCGCCGCCACGGTCCGCGTGCTGCGGACGAGCGACCGAGCTCGCGTCAGCCGTGCCGCAGGACGTCGAGCGCCTTGCGCACCCGACGCCGCCACGGCACCGGCGCGGCGGGTGCCGCGGGAGACGGCGCGTCCTGCGCCGACGGCATCCGGTACCGACGCATCGCGTCGAACACGATGTGCGCGAGGGTCCCTGCGGACGAGACGGGTACCGTCTGCGGCACGGGGACCTCCTCGGCGTAGCGCTCGACGTCGACAAAGAGGTTCGCGGGGTCGCCGATGACGCGACCAGGGTGCTTCTCGAGCACGGGGAGCCAGCTGCGCGCCACCTCGTTGCCCGCCTCCGCGACCCACCGAGGAGCCTCGACCTTCGCGCCCTGGAGCTTTTCCTCGCCGAACTTGAACTCGACGAACCCGCGGTTGCGGATCGCGCGGAGCCAGAGCTTGCGCGTCCCCCCGGCGGCGTAGAAGGCCTCGTTGAAGGTGCGGATCGTCTCGAGCTCCGCGTACGGGAACGACTCGTTCGCCATCGCCTCAACCTGCTCGAGCGTGCCGCGCGGGACGCCCAGGAGACCCTCGAAGGCGTGGTAGGCCATCGCGTGGTCGCGCGGGTCGACGATGACGACGGTGACGTTCTCGGGCCCGACGACGGCGGACCACGTGGCGATGAGCTCGTCGAGGCCGAAGCGTCGCCAGTAGTGCTGGTCGCTCAGCGTGCCGTCGGCGTCGCGCGCGAAGACCTGGCGGAGCCAGTCGTCGAGCGGCTGCGCGGAGCCGCGCCGCACGCGTTGCTGCCACACCGACGGCGCCATGCGTGCGGGTGCGCGCATCGTGACGACCACGTGGCCCTTCCCGCCGACCGACTCGACGATCGAGGTGCCCCGCGCCGTGTCGGCGTACGAGAGCCCCTCGCTCGACAGCACCGTGATCCTGGCCTCGCTCTCGCGCATCTCGCGCGCGAGGACCTTCCACTGCTCGAGCGCCTTCGGCGTGAACTCGACGGAGAGCTTCGCCATCGCGATCGCGGTCGCCGCCGAGCGCGAGTGGCGCGTCTTGCCGGCGTAGACGACCGAGTGCTCCGCGAGGGCCGCGCGCGAGGCGTGGAAGGAGGCCTGGATCGAGGTCGTGGCCGTCTTCGGGGGGCCGACGTGGATGAGTCGGGTCCCGTCGGCGAGCGGCTCGAAGTCCTTCATGGGATCCCTTCGCGAGGTGGCGGGCAAACTCGAAGGCCCCCGACCGGTGTCGGTCAGGGGCCCCGAGCTCGCTGTCTCGAACGAGTGTCCGGAGGGGGACTTGAACCCCCACGCCCGATAAAGGGCACTAGCACCTCAAGCTAGCGCGTCTGCCATTCCGCCACCCGGACCAGGTGTGGTGCGATCAACTCGCGCCGAGAAAGATATCACGGAGTGGCGGACGCTCGGCCCAGGGTGCACGCTGGCACACTGAGACGCGCAGCACACTCGTCGTGAGTGCCGGCAGGACGCGTGATCCGAGAGGGGCGCCATGTCTGAGCAGGAGCGCCGTTCGGCGGCTCGCAGGGTGGCCGGGGGCAGGTCCAACCCGTCGGTCGCGGGCATCGAGCAGACGGCCCCGCGCTGGTTGCGCGTGTCCGCGGGCTGGTCGTGGCGCCTCATCGTCGTCGCGGCGGCCGTCCTCCTGGTCTTCTATGCGACGGCGAAGGTCCAGCTGCTGTTCATCGCGGTGTTCCTCGGGCTCGTCTTCACGGCCGTGCTCCACCCGCTCGTCGCGTTCTTCGCGAAGGTCATGCCACGGTTCCTCGCGACGGCCCTCGCCCTCGTGAGCGCGGTCCTGGTCCTCGGTGGTCTCATCACGTACATCACGATGTCCGTCGTCGGGCAGTGGCCCACGCTCGCGGAGCAGTTCAGCGAGGGCATCGCGGGGATCCTCACCTTCCTCGAGGACGGTCCGCTCCCGTGGACGGTGACGTCCGAGGACATCGACCACTGGTGGCAGACGGCGCTGCGCTGGCTCCAGGACAACAGCTCGGCGATCGCGCAGAACGCGGCCAACCAGCTCGGCTCGGTCGCCGTGGTGTTCATGGTCATCGCCCTCGCGACGTTCTGCTCGGTCTTCTTCCTCGCCCGGGGCCGCTCGATGTGGGTGTGGTTCCTCAACCAGCTCCCCGTCGGCGTGCGCCAGACGTGGCACACGGCGGGCGGCATCGGCTGGTACACGTTCTCGGGCTTCGCGCGGGGCACCGTCATCATCGCGTTCTGCAACGCCGTGCTCGCGGCGATCATCCTTGCGGTGCTCGGCATCCCGCTCGTCGCACCGCTCGCCGTCCTCGTGTTCATCGGCACGTTCATCCCCCTCATCGGCGCGCCCGCCGCGATGGTCGTCGCCATGGTCGTCGCGCTCGCCGCGCGCGGACCGCTGTGGGCCGCCTTCGTGGGCGTCGGCATCGCGCTCGTGGGGCAGCTCGAGGGTCACGTGCTCCAGCCCCTCATCATGGGCAAGCAGGTGTCGCTCCACCCCGTCGTCGTCGGGCTCGTGGTGACGGCGGGCACGCTCGTCGCGGGGATCCTCGGTGCGGTCGTCGCGCTGCCGCTCGTCGCGGTCGCATGGGCGGTGTTCGCCAGGCTCAGGACCCTCGACCCCCCGACGGACCCCGACGATCTCGAGGACTTCGACCCGGACGAGATCTCGCGCCTCGACGAGCACTCGCGCGAGACGGCAGCGGCCACGGCCGACGCCGACGCCGACGCCAAGGGCTGAGCCCGGGACGCGGGTAGGTTGGGCGTCATGCCGGTGCCCAGTCCTCCCGAGTCCGACGTCGTCACGCTGTGCCGCGACCTGCTGCGCTTCGACACGTCGAACTACGGTGACGGCTCGGGCCCGGGGGAGCGCGCCGCGGCGGAGTACGTCTCGCAGCGGCTGTCCGACGTCGGCCTGGCGCCCGAGCTCTTCGAGAGCGCACCGGGGCGCGCGAACGTCGTCGTCCGCGTCCCCGGCCGCGACCGCACGCGCCCCGCCCTCGTGGTGCACGGACACCTCGACGTGGTCCCGGCGGACGCGAGCGAGTGGCGCGTGGACCCGTTCGCGGGCGAGGAGCGCGACGGGATGCTGTGGGGGCGCGGCGCCGTGGACATGAAGGACATGGACGCGATGATGCTCGCGGTGTTCCGCGACCGGGCGCGCACGCAGCGTCCGCCCGCGCGCGACGTCGTGCTCGCGTTCTTCGCGGACGAGGAGGCCGGGGGAGAGGCGGGCGCAGGCTGGGCGGTGCGCCACCGACCCGAGCTCTTCGAGGGTGCGACCGAGGCGATCAGCGAGGTCGGTGGGTTCTCGGTGGACGTCGCGGGCCAGCGCGCCTACCTGGTGCAGGTCGCGGAGAAGGGGCTCGCCTGGCTGCGGCTCGTGGCCCACGGGAAGGCCGGGCACGGGTCCTTCGTCAACACCGACAACGCCGTGACGCGGCTCGCCGAGGCCGTCTCCCGCGTCGGGGCCCACCCGTGGCCGCTCACCCTCACGGACTCGACCACGGCGCTCCTGCGGGGGGTCGCGGAGCTGACCGGGCTGCCCTTCGACCCCGAGGACCCGGGCACGGTCGACGCGCTCCTCGAAGCGCTCGGTCCCGCGTCGAGGTTCGTGGGCTCGACCGTGCGCCACTCGTCGAACCCGACCCAGCTCGCGGCGGGCTACAAGGCCAACGTGATCCCGTCGCGCGCCGAGGCGGTGGTCGACCTGCGGTTCCTCCCGGGCCTGGAGCTCGAGGCGGACGAGGTGGTCGCGAAGCTCGCCGGACCGGGGGTGGACGTCGAGGACCTCTACCGCAACCAGGCGCTCGAGGCTCCGATCGAGGCGCCGCTCGTGGCCGCGATGACCTCCGCGCTGCTCGACGAGGACCCGGAGGCGGCCGTCCTGCCCTACATGCTCTCGGGCGGCACGGACAACAAGCACCTCGCCCACCTCGGCATCACGGGGTACGGGTTCGCGCCGCTGCGGCTGCCCGCCGCGATGGACTTCGCCGCGATGTTCCACGGGGTCGACGAGCGGGTCCCGGTGGACGCGCTCGAGTTCGGGGTGCGCGTGCTCGACCGCTTCCTCGACGTCTGCTGACGGGCTTCAGGCTTCGAGCGTCGACTCGACCTTGATGATGCGTCGGCGCAGCCACACGCGCCGTTCGCCGCCGAGGTACAGCGACGTGCGGGCGAGCTCCCAACGGCCGTACTCCGCGGCCTCCGTCAGCAGCCGTGTCGCGTCCGACGGGGACGTGTACCGCGGCATGCGCACCTCGCGGTACTCGTAGTGGGACGCCCGCGGCGGCCGCGCGCGAAGCTTTCCGACGGTGTCTGCCTTCGCCATGGAGGACCCCCGGTCTGGTCGACAAGTGCTGCCATTGTGCACGGTCCGGCACTACGGTGGTGGCATGACCGTTGACCCGCGTGCCGCCCTCGACCGGTTCCTCGCCGCGCTCGAGGCCCACTACCACGCCGTGAGCTCGCGGCGGGGCGAGCAGGACCCGACGGTCGACGACGCCTACGACGTCCTCGCCGACGCCTTCGACGTCTACGCGGAGGCCCTGGGGCGCGCCCACAACGAGGCGCTCCCGTTCGACATCACCGACGACGAGGACGACGAGGACGACGACGCCGCGGACGGGGAGGTCTACGACGTCGACAAGGTGCCGGACGAGGCGTTCGAGGACTTCGACGAGGACGCCGACGACGACGGGCAGGCCGGTTAGCCGAGCACCTCGGGATACCCGAGGCGGGGAGCGCCGATCTCGTCGAGCGCGGCGGCGATCTCCGCGGGCAGCTCGAGGCGAGTCGCGTCGAGCGCTGCCCGGAGCTGGAGCGGCGTCCGGGCGCCCAGCACGGCCGCACCGACGCCGGGGCGCGAGCACAGCCACGCGAGCGCGACCTCGAGCGGGCTCGCACCGAGCCCGACGGCCGCGGTGACGAGCGCCTCGACCACGGGCGCCTGCTCGACGCCGAGGTACGGGGCCACGAACCCGGCGAGGTGCGCCGACGCGGCCCGGGAGTCCGCCGGGACCGTGCGCCGGTACTTGCCCGTCAGCACGCCGCGTCCGAGCGGCGACCACGCGAGCACGCCGATCCCGAGGCCGACGGCGGCCGGCAGCACCTCGCGTTCCACGCCACGCTGCACGAGCGAGTACTCGACCTCGACGGCCGCCAGGCCCACGTCGCGCGCGAGCAGCGTGTGGGCCTGCGCCGTGCGCCACGCGGGGAAGTTCGACAGCCCCACGTAGCGGGCGCGCCCCGAGGTCACCGCGAGGCGCAGCGCCTCGACGGTCTCCTCGAGGGGCGTGCGCGGGTCGGGGGTCTGCACGAGGAACAGGTCGACGTGGTCCGTGCCGAGGCGCCGCAGCGACGCGTCGAGCCCGTCCAGGAGGCTCCCGCGCGACGCGTCCACCACCCCGGACCCGTCCCGTCGCCGCCGGACGCCGCCCTTGGTGCACAGCGTGACGTCCTCGCGTGCGACGACACGGCCGAGCAACGAGCCCACCAGCTCCTCGCACTCGCCGTCGGCGTAGCTCGCCGCCGTGTCGAGGAGCGTCCCGCCCGCCTCCACGAAGTCGTGGAGCTGGACGGCCGCGTCGTCCGCGTCGGTGTCCCGGGCCCAGGTCATGGTGCCCAGGGCCAGGGGAGCGACCTGCAGGCCCGTCCTGCCGAGCTGGCGAAGTTCCACGTGAGCAACCTACCCGCCGGGCGCACTAACGTTGCCCACCATGACCGCAGACGCGATGTCCTGGTGGGAAGCCGTCGTCCTCGGGATCGTGCAGGGCCTCACGGAGTTCCTGCCGATCTCCTCCTCGGCGCACCTGCGCGTGGTCGGAGAGCTCATCGGCACGGCCGACCCGGGGGCCGCGTTCACGGCCATCACCCAGATCGGCACCGAGACCGCCGTCCTGCTGTACTTCCGCAAGGACATCGCGCGGATCGTCGGCGCGTGGTGGCGTGCGCTGCGCGGGGCGCACGGCCCCACGTGGCGCGACCGCACGGGCTGGGGCGCCGTCGCGGACCCCGACGCGCGCATGGCGTGGTTCATCGCGCTCGGCACCGTGCCGATCGTCGCGCTCGGCCTGGCGTTCCAGGACTCGATCGAGCACACGTTCCGCAACCTGTACGTCGTCGCCGCGATGCTCGCCGTCTTCGGCGTGCTCCTGGGCGTGGCGGACCGGGTCGGGCGGCGCACGCGGGCCCTCGACGAGCTCACGGTCCGCGACGCGGTGCTCCTCGGGCTCGCCCAGGCGCTCGCGCTCGTGCCCGGCGTCTCGCGCTCGGGCGGCACCATCACGGCGGGCCTCCTGCTCGGCTACACGCGCGAGGCCGCGGCGCGGTACTCGTTCCTGCTCGCGATCCCCGCGGTGATGGGCTCGGGACTGTTCCAGGTGGCGAAGTCCGTCGACGAGTTCGGCCAGGCGGGCACGCCCGGGCTCGGGGTCACGCTGCTCGCGACCGTGGTCGCCGGCCTCGTCGGCTTCGTCGTCATCGTCGCGTTCCTCGCGATCGTCACCCGGTACTCCTTCCTGCCGTTCGTCGCCTACCGGCTCGTGCTCGCCGTCGTCGTCGTCGTGCTGCTCGGTGCGGGGGTGCTCACGGCCCTTCCCGCCGGCGCCGCGGGCTAGGCTGCTCGCGTGCTGACCTGGCCTGCCGTCCCCGTCCCCGCGATCCCCGGGCGCGGTGGCCCGGTCCTCGTCCGTGACACGTCGAGCGGCGAGCTCACCGTCGCCGCCGAGGGTCCCGTGGCGAGCCTGTACGCGTGCGGGGTCACGCCCTACGACGCGACCCACCTGGGCCACGCGGCGACCTACGTCGCGTTCGACCTGCTCGTGCGGGCCTGGCGCGACTCCGGTCTCGACGTCAGGTACGCGTCGAACGTCACCGACGTCGACGACCCCCTGCTCGAGCGTGCCGACGCGACGGGCGTCGACTGGCGCGAGCTCGCCGCCCAGCAGACCGCCCTCTTCGCGGAGGACATGACGGCCCTCGGCGTGCTGCCCCCCGACGTGTACGTCGGCGCGGTCGAGTCGGTCCCCGCCGTCGTCGACGCCGTCGAGCTCCTCCTCGCCACGGGCGCCGCCTACCGGCTCGAGCCCGACGGCGACGTCTACGCCGCCGTGACGCTCGTCCCCGGCTTCGGGGACGTCTCCCGGCTCGACCGCGAGACCCGGCTGGCCCAGTTCGCCGAGCGCGGGGGCGACCCGCAGCGGGCGGGCAAGCGCGACCCGCTCGACGCGCTGCTGTGGCGCACGGAACGGCCCGGCGAGCCCGCGTGGGACGGGCGCTCCCTCGGACGCGGCCGCCCCGGGTGGCACATCGAGTGCGCGGTCATCGCGCGCGACGGCCTCGGCACACCGTTCGACGTCCAGGGCGGCGGCAGCGACCTCGCCTTCCCCCACCACGAGATGTCCGGGGCCCACCTTGTGGCGCTCACGGGAGACGTGCACGCCCGCCCGCGCGTCCACGTGCATACGGGCATGGTGGGCCTCGACGGCGAGAAGATGAGCAAGTCGCGCGGCAACCTCGTGCTCGTCTCCCAGCTGCGGGCCGCCGGCGTGGACCCCCGCGCGATCCGGCTCGCGCTGCTCGCCCACCACTACGCGAGCGACTGGGAGTGGACCGACGCCGGGCTCGCGGCCGCGACGGCGCGCCTGGAGACCTGGCGCGCGGCGACCTCGGGCAACGGCGGACCGCCGGCCGCGCCACTGCTCTCCGAGCTCCGCGCGGCCCTCGCCGCCGACCTCGACGCCCCCCGCGCGCTCGCGGCCGTCGACGCGTGGGCCGAGCGGTCCCTCGCCGGTCCCGACGACGGCGGGTCCTGGGACGTGACGGACCCCGCGACCGAGGGCGCTCCCGGTGTCGTGGCCCGCGCGCTCGACGCGCTGCTCGGGGTCCGGCTCTAGTCAGGAGCCGGCCGGTCCGCGGTCGCCCTTGTCGCGCCGGCGCAGGTAGCGCTCGAACTCCTGGGCGATCGCCTCGCCCGAGGCCTCGGGGAGCTCGACCGTGTCCTTCGCCTCCTCGAGCTGTGCCACGTAGTCGGCGATCTCCGGGTCCTCGTCCGCGAGCTCGTCGACCCCGCGACGCCACGCCTCGGCCTCCTCGGGCAGGTCGCCCAGGGGGATGGGCTCGCCGATGAGCTGCTCGAGCTGGCCCAGCAGGGCGAGCGTCGCCTTGGGCGAGGGTGGCTGCGCGACGTAGTGCGGCACCGCCGCCCACAAGGAGATCCCCGGCAGCTCTTGCTCGAGCGCGGCGTGCTGGAGCACCCCGACGATCCCGGTGGGCCCCTCGTAGGTGGACTCCTGGGCGTCGAGCGCGAGGCGGACGTCCTCGCTCTCGGAGGAGCGTGTCACGGGGATGGGGCGGGTGTGCGGGACGTCGGCGAGCAGGGCACCGAGCGTGACGAGCACGGTGCCGCCGAGCGCGGCGGTCGTGTCGAGGACCTGCTGGCAGTAGCGGCGCCACCGCAGCGACGGCTCGATGCCGTGCACGAGGATCACGGAACGACCCAGCACGGGGGTGCGGGCCACGGCGAAGTGCGTCGTCGGCCACGAGATCTGGCGCGTTCCCGTCTCGGGGTCGAACGCGACGACGGGCCGGTTGACCTGGAAGTCGTGGAAGTCCTCCGGGTCGAGCGAGTCGACGATCTCGGCGCCCCAGGCGTCGTGCAGGTGGTGGAGCGCGGCGGTCGCGGCGCTCCCGGCGTCGTTCCAGCCCTCGAAGGCCGCGATGACGAGCGGTTCGCGGCCGAGCGCTGCGGTCGGGTCCTCGGTCATTCGACCCAGCCTAGACTCCTGGGGTGAGCACCTCCGATCCGCAGCCCGTCCTGCCCGCCGCCGTGCTGTGGGACATGGACGGCACCCTCGTCGCGTCGGAGCCGTACTGGATGGAGGCGGAGCGCGCGCTCGTCGAGTCCTACGGGCTCACGTGGACGCACGAGGACGCCCTCACGATGGTGGGCATGCCGCTCGTCGCCGCGGGGGAGGTCATGGCCGCGCACGGGGTCCCCTTGCCGGCGCAGGAGATCGCGAACCGGCTCGTCGCCGTCGTCGCCGAGCACCTCGAGCGCGAGGTGCCGTGGCAGCCCGGGGCCCTGCGGCTGCTGACCGAGCTGCACGAGGCGGGCGTGCCGAGCGCGCTCGTGACCATGTCCTACCGCGTGCTCGCCGAGAAGATCGTCGAGGCCGTCCCCGGCGGGGGGTTCGCGACCATGGTGTGCGGTGACGACGTCACCCACGGCAAGCCGCACCCCGAGCCGTACCTCACGGCCGCGCAGCGCCTCGGGGTGGACCCGCGCCGGTGCGTGGCCGTCGAGGACTCCCTGCCGGGGCTGTCCTCGGCGCTCGACGCGGGGGCCCGCACGATCGGCGTCGAGGTCATGGTGCCCATCCCCGCCGTGCCGAAGCTCTCGCGCGTCGCCTCGCTCGATGACCTCACGCTCGACGACCTCGCGCGCGTCGCCTCCGGGCACGTGGTCGACCTGCTCGGCTCGGTCTAGCCCGGTCGCACACCGCTACTCGGGGCGCACCCCGAGCGCGAGCTCGACGAGGTCCGGGTCGAGCTCGGGCGGGCGACCACCGAACTCGGGGCACAGCGCCTGGTGGGCGCACCACCCGCACAGCGCCGAGCGCCGGGCGCGGAACTCGCCCGTGCGCCCCGCGCGGGTGATCCGTTCCCACCGCGCCCGCACGTCGTGCTCCGTCCGCTCGAGGTCGGCCGCGACGGGGTCCTGGTGGCGCACCTGACCGTCCCCGAGGTAGACGAGCTGGAGGCGGCGCGGCACCTCGCCGCGCTCGCGCCACAGCATGAGCCCGTAGAAGTGCAGCTGGAACAGCGCGCTCGCCGCGTACTGCGGCCGCGGCGCCCTGCCCGTCTTGTAGTCGACCACGCGCACGGCGCCGTCGGGCGCGACGTCGATGCGGTCGACGATGCCGCGCAGCAACGGGCCGCCGTCGGGCAGGGCGACCTCGAGGTACGTCTCGCGCTCGGCCGGCTCGAGGCGCTGCGGGTCCTCGAGCGTGAAGTACGTGCCCAGCAGCGTCCCGGCCGAGTCGAGCCAGCCGCGCACGGCGTCGTCGGCGAACAGCGACGCGACCGTGGGATCGGCCTCGTGCAGGCGCGACCACGCGGGGCCGAGCAGCTCGAGGGCCGCCGCGGGCGTGCGGTCCGCCGCGGGCAGGTCGAAGAGCGAGTCGAGCACCGCGTGCACGAGGGTCCCGCGGGCGGCGGCCGACGACGGCGGCTCGGGGAGCCGGTCCACGACGCGGAAGCGGAAGAGCAACGGGCACTGCTCGAAGTCGTTCGCGCGCGACGGCGAGAGCCCGGGGGCTCGACGGGCGGGCACGGTGGCGTCCAGCGGCATGCGTTCCAGGCTAGGCCCCGCCACCGACTCGCCTACGCTGGGCCGGTGACCTCGACCCCAGTGCCGCCCGCGCCACCGGCCGTTCCGCACTCGCGCGGCTGGGTGATCGGGCGGGTCGCGGGCGCGCCGCTCATCCTGCAGCCGATGTGGTTCGCGGTCGCCGCCGTCGTCACGGCCTTTCTGGTCCCGCTCGTGGGCGGCGCGCTGCCCGGCATCGCGACGGGCTGGACCGTGCTGATCGCGGCGACCTTCGTGGTGGTCCTGTTCGGGTCGGTCCTGCTGCACGAGCTCGCGCACGCGTACGTCGCGCGCCGGCTCGGCCGCCGGGTCCACGAGGTGGTGCTCAGCGCCCTCGGTGGTCACACGGCCTTCGCGCGCGGCTCGCTCGGCCCCGGGGGCAGCGCGCTCGTCGCCGCGGCGGGTCCCGCGGTCAACCTCGCGCTCGGGGGTCTGCTCCTCGCGGCCGCGCAGCCCTTGCTGACCGGCGCGACCCTCACCCAGCGCGCGACGGGCGTCCTCGTGGCGGCCATGGCGAGCGCGAACCTGCTCGTGGCGGGCTTCAACCTCGTGCCGGGCCTGCCGCTCGACGGGGGTCAGCTCCTCGCCGCGCTCGTGTGGCGCGTCACGGGGCGCCAGCACGCGGGCACGGTCGCGGCGGCGTGGGTGGGACGCGCGCTCGCGGTCGGGCTCGTCGCGTGGGCGCTCGGGAGCCCCCTCGTCTCGGGTCGCACGCCCGACACCTTCACGCTCGTGTGGACGCTCCTGGTCGCCGTCGCCGTGTGGTCGGGTGCGAGCGGCGCGCTGCGCCAGGCCGTGGCCCAGGAGCGGACGGCCCGGCTGGCGGTCGGGTCCGTGGGGCGCGCGGCGGTCGCGCTGCCCCGGGACGCCACGGCCGCCCGGGCCGCGGGTGCCGCCCGGGCGGGGGGCACGGGTGCCACGGAGGTCGTGCTCGTCGACGAGGGCGGCCTGCCCGTCGCGTACGTCGACCGTGCCGCGCTCGAGGCGGTCCCGCCCACGGTGCTCGAGGCGACCCCGGCGTGGTCCGTGGCCGTCCCCGTGCGCCCCGGTGCCGTGGTCGACGCGAGCCTCGAGGGCCAGGACCTGCTCATGGCCCTCGTCGTGGCGTTCCGGGTGCAGCCCGTCGTCGTCGCCGTCCGCGACGGGGCGCCCGTCGCGCTCGTGGTGGACGCCGAGGTCGCCCGGCGCCTGCAGCGCTGAGGCGCCCCTAGACTCGGGGACCGTGACCTCCACCCCCGCGGGCGCCGAGCAGCGTCGAGGACCCCTCCGTGCGGGCGACCGTGTCCAGCTCACGGACTTCAAGGGGCGCCACAACACGATCACCCTCGAGGCGGGCGGGCAGTTCCACACGCACAAGGGCTACTTCAGCCACGACGAGCTGATCGGCCAGCCCGAGGGCACGGTGATCCGCGCGACGGGCGGCATGGAGTACCTCGTGCTGCGCCCGCTGCTCGCGGACTACGTCCTGTCGATGCCCCGGGGCGCCGCCGTGGTCTACCCGAAGGACGCGGGCCAGATCGTCACGATGGGCGACATCTTCCCGGGCGCCCGCGTGGTCGAGGCCGGGGTCGGTTCCGGCGCGCTGACCTGCTCGCTCCTGCGGGCCGTGGGCGACGGCGGCACCCTGCACTCGATCGAGCGGCGCGAGGACTTCGCGGACATCGCGCGCGGGAACGTCGAGCACCACTTCGGCGGCCCGCACCCCGCGTGGAGCCTGTCCGTGGGCGACGTCGCCGACGTCCTGCCGACCGTCGCCGAGCCGGGCTCCGTGGACCGCGTCGTGCTCGACATGCTCGCGCCGTGGGAGAACCTCGAGGCGGTCGCGGCCGCGCTCGCGCCCGGGGGCGTCCTCACGTGCTACGTCGCGACCACCACGCAGCTCTCCCGGCTCGCCGAGGACGTGCGCTCCGACGGGCGCTACACCGAGCCCGAGGCGTGGGAGTCGATGGTGCGCGGCTGGCACCTCGAGGGCCTCGCCGTGCGGCCCCAGCACCGCATGATCGGCCACACCGGGTTCCTGCTCACCACGCGCCGCCTCGCGGACGGCGTCGAGCCCCCGGAGCGCCGTCGTCGGCCCGCGAAGGGTTCCTACCCCGCGCCCGACGCGGCCTGGACGCCCGAGGACCTCGGCGAGGCCCCCGTCTCCGACACGAAGGTGCGCCGCGCGCGGCGCAGGGCCTCGGGCGAGGGCTGAGGGCGCCTCGCGCCGGACGGGGCACGGGATGTCCGACGCCGGGAGCTAGGCTGGACGTGAAGCACGGACCACGTCGTGACGCACCGGTGGGGGTAGGGATGACCGAGACACCCGGTTACGGGCAGTTCAAGGACCTCGAGCGCCAGGTGCAGGTCCTCGCGGGGAAGAACGAGCGGCTCGCCTCGGCGCTGCACGCCGCGCGCGAGCAGATCGTCGAGCTCAAGGCGCAGCTCGACGAGGCCGCCAAGCCGCCGGGCTCCTACGCGCAGTTCGTGGGCCCCGGGCCGCACGGGACGGCGGACGTGGTCTCCGCGGGCCGCAAGATGAACGTGGCCGTCGCCGCGTCCGTCGACCTCGACGACGTCCAGCCCGGTCAAGAGGTACTCCTCAACGAGTCGCTCACCCTCGTGCAGGCCTTCGGCTTCGAGCCCGTCGGTGAGCTCGTCACCGTCAAGGAGCTGCTCGGCACGGACCGGGCGCTCGTGGTCGGGCGCGCGGACGAGGAGCGCGTCGTGCGCCTCTCCGGAGCGCTGCGGGCCCAGGGGGTGCGGATCGGGGACGCCCTGACGATCGACTCGCGCAGCGGCTTCGTGTTCGAGGCCGTGCCGCGCGCCGAGGTCTCCGAGCTCGTGCTCGAAGAGGTCCCGGACATCGACTACTCGGACATCGGAGGGCTCGGCCCGCAGATCGAGGCGATCCGCGACGCCGTCGAGCTGCCTTTCCTGCACCCTGAGCTGTTCCGCGAGCACGGGCTCAAGCCGCCCAAGGGCGTGCTGCTGTACGGGCCGCCCGGGTGCGGCAAGACCCTCATCGCGAAGGCCGTCGCGAGCTCCCTGGCGGCCACCACGGCGAAGGCGCGCGGCACCGACCCGAGCGAGGCCCACAGCTACTTCCTCAACATCAAGGGCCCCGAGCTGCTCAACAAGTTCGTGGGGGAGACGGAGCGCCACATCCGCCTCATCTTCGCCCGCGCCCGGGAGAAGGCGTCCCAGGGGCACCCCGTGGTCGTGTTCTTCGACGAGATGGAGTCGCTGTTCCGCACGCGCGGCACCGGGATCTCCTCGGACACCGAGACGACGATCGTCCCCCAGCTCCTCGCCGAGATCGACGGGGTGGAGCGGCTCGACAACGTCATCGTCATCGGCGCCTCGAACCGCGAGGACATGATCGACCCCGCGATCCTGCGGCCCGGGCGGCTCGACGTGAAGATCAAGATCGAACGGCCCGACGCCGAGGGCGCGCGCGAGATCTTCGCCAAGTACCTCACACCCGACCTGCCCATCCACGCCGCTGACCTCGCCGAGCACGGCGGCGACGCGGCCCTCGCGGTCGACGCGATGATCGACCGCGCGATCGAGCGCATGTACGCCGAGACCGAGGAGAACCAGTTCCTCGAGGTCACGTACGCGAGCGGCGACAAGGAGATCCTCTACTTCAAGGACTTCAACTCCGGGGCCATGATCCAGAACGTCGTGGACCGCGCGAAGAAGCACGCGATCAAGGACTTCCTCGCCACGGGGCAGCGCGGGCTGCGCGTGGACCACCTGCTCGTCGCGTGCGTCGACGAGTTCAAGGAGAACGAGGACCTGCCCAACACGACCAACCCGGACGACTGGGCGCGCGTGTCCGGCAAGAAGGGCGAGCGCATCGTGTTCATCCGCACGATCGTCACGGGCAAGAAGGGCACGGCGACGGCGCGCACCATCGAGACCGTCTCCAACACCGGTCAGTACCTGTGAAGCTGCACCCCACCACGCGCCGCGTCATGGGGATCGAGACGGAGTACGGCGTGCTCGAGCCCGGTCGCCCGGGCGCGAACCCCATGGCCCTGTCGAGCTATGTCGTGGCGGCCTACGGGGCGCACGTGAGCACGGGGCGCCGGGCCCGGTGGGACTACGACGACGAGGACCCGCTGCTCGACGCCCGCGGCTTCCGCATCGACCGCGCGGGGGCGCACCCGTCCCTCCTCACGGACGACCCGTCCCGCCCCGCGCCGTCGGGCGAGGTGCCGCACGAGGTCGCGCGACCCGCCGTCGAGCCCTACGACGACCCCGCCGCCGCGAACGCGATCCTCAGCAACGGCGCGCGCCTGTACGTGGACCACGCGCACCCCGAGTACTCCTCGCCCGAGGTGACGTGCGCGCGTGACGGGGTGCTCTGGGACCGCGCCGGCGAGCTCGTCATGCTCACGGCCATGCGCTCGCTCGGCCAGAACCCCGCCCTGCCGGACGTCGTGCTCTACAAGAACAACGTCGACGGCAAGGGCGCCACGTACGGCACGCACGAGAACTTCCTCGTGGACCGCGCCGTGCCGTTCGCCCAGCTCGCGGCGCGGATCATGCCGTTCCTCGTCACGCGACCGGTCTTCGCGGGCGCCGGGCGCGTCGGGATCGGCCAGCGCGGCGAGGTGGCGGGCTTCCAGATCTCCCAGCGTGCCGACTACGTCGAGGCCGAGATCGGCCTCGAGACCACGTTGCGCCGTCCGATCGTCAACACGCGCGACGAGCCGCACGCGGACCCCGACCGCTGGCGTCGCCTGCACCTCATCGGCGGGGACGCGAACTGCCTCGAGGTCGCCACGTACCTCAAGCTCGGCACGACCTCGCTCGTGCTGTGGCTCATCGAGCAGGGGGCGGCCCCCGAGCCTCCCGCGGCGGTGTCCGAGGCGCTCGCTCGCGTCGACGCCCTCGCGCTCGCGGACCCCGTCACCGCGACGCACGAGGTCTCGCACGACCTCACCCTCGCGCGCCCGCTCGAGCTCGCCGACGGGCGGCGCCTCACGGCGCTCGAGATCCAGCGCGAGTACCTCGAGGCGGTCACGTCCGTGGGGGAGGCGGGGGCCGACGACGGCGAGACGCGCGACGTCCTCGCGCGATGGTCCTCCCTTCTGGACCGGCTCGCGACGGACCCGGCCTCGTGCGCGCGCGAGGTCGAGTGGCTCGCGAAGCTGCGCGTCCTCGAGGGGCTGCGCCGGCGCGACCACCTCGACTGGGGCAACGCCCGGCTCGCCGCCGTCGACCTGCAGTGGTCGGACCTGCGCCCCGAACGGAGCCTGTACGCCAAGCTCGTGCAGGCCGGTGCCGTCGAGACGCTCGTGGCCCCGTCCGACGTCGAGCACGCCGTGACCGAGCCGCCGCGCGACACGCGGGCGTTCTTCCGGGGGCGCGCGATCTCGCGCTTCGGGGCGCACGTCTCTGCGGCGAGCTGGGACTCCGTCGTCTTCGACGTCCCCGGTGCCCCCACGCTCAGCCGCGTCCCCATGCGCGACCCCTTGCGCGGCACGGCCGAGCACGTCGAGAGCATCGTCGAGGCGAGCGCGGACGCGAGCGCGCTCCTGGCCGCCCTGGGTGGCGGGGCCACGCACTAGGCTGGAGCCAGGCAGTCGAACCCGAGGAGGCACGGATGTCCGAGCAGGAGCAGCGCCGGATCGAGCGCGACGAACCGGACGCGCCCGAGCCCCCCGTGCCCGCCGCGCCGTCCGCCCAGGCGCGTGACGCGGAGGTCGACGCCCTCCTCGACGAGATCGACGACGTCCTCGAGTCGAACGCGGAGACCTTCGTGCGCGGGTTCGTGCAGAAGGGTGGCGAGTGATCCGCCGATGAGCCACGAGTCCAGCGGGCGGCTCCCGGGGGCGTTCACGGCTCCCGGCACGTCGTCGTTCGTCGAGTTCCTCGCCGGCTACGCGCCGCACCTGCTCCCGGGGCACCGCGACCTGCCGCCCGGTGAGGTGCCGTCGTTCCCGCACGCCACGACGATCGTCGCGACGTCGTTCGAGGGCGGCGTGGTCATGGCGGGCGACCGCCGCGCCACGATGGGCGCGATGATCGCGCACCGCGAGATCGAGAAGGTGTTCCCGGCGGACGAGTACTCCGCGGTGGGCATCGCGGGGACCGCGGGCATCGCGGTCGAGCTGGTCCGGCTCTTCCAGCTCGAGCTCGAGCACTACGAGAAGATCGAGGGCGCGCTGCTCTCGCTCGACGGCAAGGCCAACCGGCTCGCGGCGATGATCCGGTCGAACCTCGGGCTCGCGATCCAGGGGCTCGCCGTCGTCCCGTTGTTCGCCGGCTACGACCTCGACCGCGGCATCGGCCGCATCTTCTCCTACGACGTCACGGGCGGGCGCTACGAGGAGCACGACTTCCACGCCGTGGGCTCCGGCTCGGTGTTCGCACGCGGTTCGCTCAAGAAGCGCTGGCGCGCGGGGCTGGAGGCCGACGACGCCGTCCGTACGGCCGTCGAGGCGCTCGTCGACGCGGCCGACGACGACTCCGCGACCGGTGGCCCCGACACGCTGCGCCAGATCTGGCCCGTGGTCGTCACCGTGACGGCGGAGGGCTACCGGCGCGTGCCGGACGCCGTGCTGCGCGACGTCGTGGGCGACCTCGAGTCCGTGCGCAGGACCCAGGGCCAGCGCGGAGGTGGTTCGTCATGAGCATGCCGTTCTACGTCTCGCCCGAGCAGCTCATGAAGGACCGGGCGGACTTCGCGCGCAAGGGCATCGCGCGCGGACGTTCCGTGGTGGTCCTCGCGTACGACGAGGGGATCGCGTTCGCCACCGAGAACGCCTCGCGCGCCCTGCACAAGATCTCCGAGATCTACGACCGCATCGCGTTCGCGGCCGTGGGCAAGTACAACGAGTTCGAGAACCTGCGCGTCGCGGGCGTGCGCTACGCGGACCTGCGCGGGTACTCCTACGACCGCACGGACGTCAACGCGCGCGCGCTCGCGAACGCGTATGCGCAGACGCTCGGCACGGTGTTCACCACGGAGTCCAAGCCGCTCGAGGTCGAGCTCGTGGTCGCCGAGGTGGGCGTGGACCAGGCCGGCGACCAGATCTACCGGCTCTCCTACGACGGCTCCGTCGCGGACGAGAAGGGCTTCGTGGTCATGGGCGGGCAGGCCGAGGAGCTCGGGGCCGTGGCCCAGGGCGGGTGGCGCGAAGGGCTCGACCTCGCCGCGACGATGCGCCTCGCCGTGGACGTGCTCGCGACCCAGCCCGAGGGCCCCGCGAGGGAGCTCGACACGAGCCAGCTCGAGGTGGCCGTGCTGGACCGGACGCGCCCCCGCCGCGCGTTCCGGCGCATCGCACCCGCGGCGCTCGACGAGCTCCTCGCGCGGGGCCGCTGACGTGCAGCGGCGCATCTTCGGCCTCGAGACGGAGTACGGCGTCACGTGCGCCTCGGACTCCGGCCGCGGGCTGAGCGCGGACGAGGTCGCGCGCTACCTGTTCCGCAAGGTGGTCGCGTGGGGACGCAGCTCGAACGTGTTCCTGCGCAACGGCTCGCGGCTCTACCTCGACGTCGGCTCCCACCCCGAGTACGCGACGGCCGAGTGCGACGACATCGCCCAGCTCATCGCGCACGACCGCGGCGGCGAACGGATCCTCGAGGGGCTGGTCGTCGACGCCCAGCAGCGCCTCGAGCACGAGGGGATCGACGGGCGCGTCCACCTGTTCAAGAACAACACCGACTCGGCGGGGAACTCCTACGGCTGCCACGAGAACTACCTCGTGCGGCGTCAGGGCGACTTCGCGCGGCTGGCCGACGTGCTCGTGCCGTTCCTCATCACCCGTCAGGTGCTCACGGGTGCGGGGAAGGTGCTGACCACCCCGCGCGGCACCATCTACTGCCTGTCCCAGCGTGCCGACCACATCTGGGAGGCCGTCTCGAGCGCCACGACGCGCTCGCGCCCCATCATCAACACGCGCGACGAGCCGCACGCCGACGCCGAGCACTACCGCCGGTTGCACGTCATCGTGGGCGACTCCTCGATGTCGGAGGTCACGACCGCCCTCAAGGTCGCCACGACCGACCTGCTGCTGTCGATGATCGAGGCGGGGCTGCCGATGCGGGACGTCGCGCTCGAGAACCCGATGCGCGCCATCCGGGAGATCTCGCACGACATGACGGGCTCGGCCACCGTGACGCTCGCCTCGGGCCGGACCGTCACGGCGATCGACCTGCAGGAGCAGTACCTCGCGAAGGTGCGTGACTTCGTCGCCGCGCACGTCGACCCCAGCCCGCTCACCACGCGCATGCTCGAGCTGTGGGAGCGCGGGCTGCACGCGGTGCGCACCGGGCGCCTCGACCTCGTGGAGCGCGAGCTCGACTGGGTCATCAAGTACCGGGTCATCGAGCGCTACATGGCCAAGCACGGTCTCGAGCTCTCCGACCCCCGGGTCGCCCGGCTCGACCTCGCCTACCACGACATCTCCCGCACCGAGGGCCTGTACAACCTGCTCGCGGCGCGCGGCATGGTGGACCGGGTCGTCACGGACCTCGACGTGTTCGAGGCCACGGCGCTGCCGCCGCAGTCCACGCGCGCCAAGCTGCGCGGCGACTTCGTCCGGGCCGCCCAGGAGGCGCGCCGGGACTACACGGTGGACTGGGTGCACCTCAAGCTCAACGACCAGGCGCAGCGCACCGTGCTGTGCAAGGACCCGTTCCGCAGCGTGGACGAACGCGTCGAGCGGCTCATCGCCTCGATGTAGCGCACGTAGAGTGGGCTGCCGTGTCGAGAACCAGGCAGTCCCTGTGCCGCGCCGCCGGTGCGCTCGTGCTCGTGCTCTCGCTCGCCGCGTGCACCGAGGCACCCGTCCCGGCGGCGATCGAGGTCGAGGGTGCGGTCGGGACGACGCCGACGATGGTCTACCAGCCGCCGTTCGACGTCCCCGACGCGAGGGACTCCGTCGTGGTGGAGGGCCAGGGCGAGCGCCTGCGCCCCGACGAGCCCGTCCTGCTGCACTACCGGCTCGAGTCCGCCGCGACGGGCGAGCTCATCGACCAGACCTTCGGAGGGCTGCCCAAGGCCTACCTGCTGACGCCCGAGGACCTCAGCCTCGAGCTCTACGACGCGCTCGTGGGCACGCGGGTCGGGTCCCGCATCATGCTGCTGACACCGGCCGACGAGGCCGGGGCGAGCGTCGCGACGGTCCTCGTCGCGGACGTGCTGCCGACGCGGGCCCAGGGCGAGCCGGTCCAGCCGCGCGAAGGGCTCCCGCAGGTCACGGTGGCCGACGACGGGATGCCGGTGGTCCACATCCCCGAGGGCGAGCCGTCCACCGAGCTCGAGGTCCAGACCCTCGTGCGCGGCACGGGGGCGCAGATCACCGCGGACTCGACGGTCGTCGTGCAGTACACCATGGTGCGCTGGGACACCGGGGACGTCGTCGACTCGACGTGGGAGGCCAGCGGGCCGCGCGCGTTCTCCCTCGCCGAGACGATCAACGGCTGGAGGGACGGCCTCGCCGAGCAGACGGTGGGGAGCAGGGTGCTGCTCGTCACGCCGCCCGTGTGGGCGTTCGGCGACCAGGAGGGGCACGACCTGAGCGGCAAGACCATCGTGTACGTCGTGGACATCCTCGCGGCGACCACCGAGGAGGAGAGCTAGTGGCACCAGCACTGCGGGTCATCCCGTGCCTCGACGTCGACGCGGGTCGCGTCGTCAAGGGCGTCAACTTCGCCAACCTGCGCGACGCCGGCGACCCGGTCGAGCTCGCGCAGCGCTACGACGCGGAGGGCGCGGACGAGCTGACCTTCCTCGACGTCTCCGCCTCGGTGGAGCAGCGCGAGACCACCTTCGACGTGGTGCGCCGCACGGCCGAGCAGGTGTTCGTCCCGCTCACCGTGGGCGGCGGCGTGCGCTCGGTCGAGGACGTGGACCGCTTGCTGCGGGCGGGTGCGGACAAGGTGGGCGTGAACACCGCCGCGATCGCGCGACCCGAGCTCCTCGCCGAGATCGCGGGACGCTTCGGCAGCCAGGTGCTCGTGCTGTCCGTCGACGCGCGCAGGGTCGCCGACGGCGCGCGCACCGACTCGGGCTTCGAGGTGACCACGCACGGCGGGCGGCGCGGCACGGGCATCGATGCGATCGGCTGGGCGGTACGGGCCGCCGAGCTGGGCGTGGGCGAGATCCTGCTCAACTCGATGGACGCGGACGGCACCACGTCGGGCTTCGACCTCGAGATGCTCGCGGCGGTGCGCGCCGAGGTGCGCGTCCCCCTCATCGCGAGCGGGGGAGCGGGCACGCCCGAGCACTTCGTCGAGGCGGCGCGCGCGGGGGCCGACGCCGTGCTCGCCGCGAGCGTCTTCCACTTCGGGACCCTCACGATCTCGGACGTGAAGGACGCCCTGCGGGCCGCCGGGGTGACGGTCCGCTAGACCGCGCGGGTCACGCGGGGTGCGTGGCCGCGAGGGCGTCGACGTCGGCGGGCGTCCCCGTGATCTCGACGTCGGCCGCCCGTCCCCTGCCCGAGGCGTGCAGGAACAGGTCGACCACGGACCCCCGCAGCACGAGCGTCCCGGCGCCGTGGCGCGGGGCCTTGACCCTGGCCCGGCGACCGCCCGGCACCACGAGCACGATCCCGGCGTCGACGCGCCGGTAGTAGAGGCGTGCCGCGAGGCGGAGCTGGTCGAAGATCGCGTCGAGGTGCTCGGGCGAGCGGTCGAGCAGCGGAGCCGGGCCCGCACCACGGCGCACGTCCTCGGTGTGGATGACGAGCTCGGCGAGGTTCGCCTTGTCGCCGCCCCACGCGACCGGGCTCACCCCCCGCGGTCCCGCGGCGAGGCGGGCGAGGAGGTCCGCCCAGCCCTCGGCGTCGGCGGAGCGCTCCGCGAGGGCCTCGAGATCGTGCTCGGCGCGCCCGCGCAAGAACGGCAGGCCCATGCTCGCCGACTCGAGGGGCGAGGACTCACGCAGCACGACGTGCGCGGCGAGGTGCCGGGTGCGCCAGCCCTCGCACAGCGTGGGGGCGTCGGGACCCGCATCCTCGAGGGCGTCGACGAGGTGGTCACGGTCGAGGTGATGGAAGGCCATGAGGCCCATGCTTCCATGCGCCCGGGGCCCAGGATGCGTGCGAGGATGAGTCCATCCCCCTGCCGATGGAAAGGACCGCTGTGCCTGAACGACCCCGCCCTGGGCACCGTCCAGGGACGATGGCACTGACCGGTTCGAAGGTCCGCCGCAGCCTCGTCCTCATCGGTCGCGGCATGCGCGACGAGCCCGTCGTCTACTTCTGGGCCGTCCTCTCCTCGGGCCTCTTCGGTGCGCTCACGGTGTTCGTGGCCCGCGCCGTGGGATGGGTGACCGACACCGTCGTGCTCCCGGCGCTCGCGGGGGACGTGACGGCCCAGGGGCGCTGGTGGGTCGCGGGACTGCTGCTGCTCGGCATCGCGGTGACCCTCGCCCTGTCTGTCGCCGCCCGACGCATCGTGGCGGGCCTGGGCACCGCCAACCTCCAGGCGCGGCACCGCACGCGGGTCACCCGCCAGTACCTGCGACTGCCGATGTCGTGGCACCGGCAGCACCCTGCGGGGCAGCTGCTCTCGAACGCGAACTCCGACGTCGAGGCGGCCACGGGCGTGTTCAACCCCCTGCCGTTCGCGCTCGGCGTCGTCGTCATGCTCTTCGTCGCCTTCGGGATGCTGATCAGCGTCGACCCGTGGATCACTCTCGCGGCGTTCACGATCATCCCGATCCTCATCGCCGTCAACGCGATCTTCCAGCGGCGCATGTCTCCGGCGATCACGCACGCCCAGCAGCTTCGCGCCGAGGTCTCGGACGTCGCGCACGAGAGCTTCGAGGCCGCG